>Ga0210401_10001322_pt1 | contig 28831 bp, 29 predicted proteins | sample IncBWH32MmetaG_FD_150866 | JGI IMG/M metagenome (GOLD analysis project Ga0210401, IMG submission 150866) | Forest soil microbial communities from Barre Woods Harvard Forest LTER site, Petersham, Massachusetts, United States - Inc-BW-H-32-M | ecosystem: Environmental > Terrestrial > Soil >...
CCGTTTCATGACCGATCCGTTATCGTCACCCACTGCGGCCGCCTGTGCCTCTACAACAAGAAAATCAATCTCAGCTCTTCTTTAGCTGGTCAGGCCGTTGGCGTCAAAGAAGTCGACCACGGCATCTGGCTTGTCAGTTTTATGCAGTACGATCTCGGTTACGTCGATCTGGAGGAGAAAACTTTGCAGCCTGCGGCCAATCCATTTGGCCCAAAAGTGTTACCTATGTCTTAGGAACAATCTGTTACCTATGTGTCCGGTTCGGACACAGAAGGAGTTTGGCTCCTCAGGTAGGACTCGAACCTACAACCCTTCGGTTAACAGCCACAGAAGTCCATCAAAAGAGCGCTGCTTCATTCTTTACTAAGACCCTCCACACATTGCGCTATGTTGCTAACGGTCGCGACTTTAGCTACCCGCTGGGCAAGAGGTGCGCTAAGGCCCGATTTAATCACCGGTGCTATCTATTCCGCTAGGCACAACAGGGAGTGTGAAGGAGCATCCCCACAAAAGTCCCCACAGCGTGCCAGAACGGCGGCAACGTGTTATGTTTTAAGAAATGGCCGGTTATTTGGAACGGGGGCATACGAACAATCGCTCAAAAGGCGCGCGATGCAAAACCTACGAAGACGGCTAAAGGCGCTCGAACAATTGCGCCCGGAGCACGACGAGACATTTGCTCTGGAAGACCTGTGCCGCGCGATGTGGCGGGCAAATAAGACGAACTTCATGAAAAGAGTTGAAAAGGGCGATTGGGCTCTCCGTCACTTTGTTACACAATTCCGGTTGGAAGATGCCGAGCGGCTCCCAAGGTAAATCAAACTTACGATTCGCTGGCGGCTACTCCTTTTCGGGGATCGCAAAGGGACCGACGAAAATCCTGCTAAAAGATCTTCCAGACCTAACTGGAAAGGCTCGCGACCGAATTTGGGCCAAGAGTGAGAAGGCTCGTCGTCGACTGCGAAGAGCGCAAAGACGTTGCTTCGTCGACGACCCGTTCGATTCGGACGTGGGCGGTCGTTGCCTCGAGTCTGGCCTTGCAATACAGGCGTCTACAGACTACGCTCTAACCTATTTCACGGCTCTCGCCGACGAGTACATGCGGATGTCCAGATCTTACCTGCAACTACGCAAGCTGCTGACCACCGCAATCCGGTTCGTGGACGCCGAGGTCTTTGCATGCTGGAAAGGGTTATCATTCGATGACCAAACGACCTTCGAAAGTTTATGTCTGCCGAAAGTCAGGAATGCTTTGCGTGACGAAAAAAATAAAAGGCTGGAGGAATCACTCGATAGTCTGGACGCTACACAGGAGCGGCCGACACCAACGCAGCCGGCGCTTGCTGGAGACGCCCGAAAAGCCGGCGTGCAGATTAGAAAGGGCCTTGTGAACCTCTCGGATCAACAGAAGGACCTCCTGCTTCTATTGGTCTCGAAGCACCAGTCGAATGGCGCGCAACCGTTCCTCTTCGTCCGGTCGCACACCGGAGCCGGGCTTTGTTATCCCGGTGGCGATTCATTGCCGGTCATTAACGACGACCTCGACTTTCACCAACTTCGGCGTGAGAATCTGATTACTCTGAATCCGGTCGGCAAGAATCAATGGCGCGGTAAGCCGACCGAGCGGGGCATTACTGCGGTGAGCAATGGATTTAGCCTTCCGGCAGACGGTGGCCTGAACCCAGAGCCGATAACGAGGACCGTTCCTGTGTCAAGGGTTTCCCCGCCGCCCCGAATCATCGCAGGAATTGAAAATCTACCCACAATGACCTTCAGGATTCCGAATATCGATATCAACGACTGCTCATCGCATCTCGACGACACGGAGCGTGACAAAATCAAGGCGGCGGAGTTACGCGCAGTGCTCGCGATCAAATCCAAACAAAGTTCAATCCGATCTCAAGCGGAACAGGTTACCCTCCTCTTGCGCGATTGGGTCCTTCCCATCTTTGCCACGTTCTCGAAACTGGCGTGCAATCGCGTGAGTGAAGGCGTCTGGCACATTCACAAGGCGGAAATGGAATCGCGAGAGTTTGTCGAGCTCTTAGCAGCTTTGGCTGGTATGAACAGCCCCGACGCGTGGATGGCCGGCCGCCGCCGGTTAATCCGGGCGGAAATATGGGAAGAGATTGAGAAGTCTCGCGAATGGAAAAGTCATCAACAAGAGATGCTCCATCTTATTGATGGGGCTAACAAGGTGGTTACGGAGAACGAGCACGGGAGTGCGACGCAACCACCCGCGACATCCAAGCTGCCCGATCCTTCATCCGCGGATGTCCCGACCGTCGCTGACATCGAAGCCGCCTTAAACTACGGCGATCGGAAGAAGGCTGTAGCGCTGCGTTGCAGATTGGATAGATGTAATATCAAAGAACTCTGGATGAGTGCATTTCGCGAACGCGCCGGGAAAGAAAGTACCAAACTAAGTGCTTTCAACCGTTGGCAAATGTCGCGAGCGGATACTCCATCGTGGGCGGACGAGCTGATTCGAAAGCGGCTTGTACAATAGCCGAATCATTTTCATTTCGCCTACGCTTTTCGCCTATGCGCCTATATTGACTCGCCCACGTGTAGGTGCCACAAGCTGAAACCGAGCGCAACAGCGCTAAAGGAGTTTCAGCAAATGGAAGTAAACCCAAACCAACTTGTTCAGCTTCTGAATGAACATGCCGTTGCAAAGCTATTAGGCGTTTCCATCGCGACCGTCCGAAGGTGGCGCCTCTTAAGGCAAGGACCGAAGTTCATCCGAGTCGGGGCGGCATCGGTGCGTTACCGACCGGCGGATTTGGCCGATTACATCGAGCGGTGTCCGACTTTCGGTGATGGATCTTCAAGGGAGAAGATTTAAAGTGGCCCTACGCCGATTCGAAACGCCACAAGTTTCACGAAATCTTGAACCGAGCGAGGCATTCGAGCAGATCAGGCGCGCCGCGCAACTGATCATGGAGCCCGGTTCCGTGCATGAGCTCCGCATCCCCAGGGCAGGCCGGGAGAAAACAATTTCAGGATATTTCAACGATCCATTGAAACTAGCTCAATGCGCCGCGGAATTGGATGACACCGCCAAGTACGCCGGGATTTATATCACTCTTAATCCCTGTAATCCGGCCCTGCTGGCCCGATGCTGCAATCGCGTGCGGCCATATGCCGAGGTAACTACATCCGATCACGACATCCTCAAGCGTTGTTGGCTCCTGATCGACTGCGATCCGCAGCGGCCGGCCGGAATCTCCTCCACAAAAAAGGAGCATGCGAGAGCTATAACGACGTCGTGCGGCGTATGGGACGACCTGCGCGGAGCCGGATTAGGCGACCCGATCGTGGCCGATTCCGGCAATGGCGGACATTTGCTTTATCGGCTCGATCTGTCAAACACTCAGCGCGCGACGGAACTGGTTCAACGGGTCCTCGTCGGAGTCGCCGCCCGTTGCGCGCCCGACGATGTCGATATTGATCTAACCGTTTACAATCCATCACGCATCTGTAAGCTTTACGGCACAATGACGCGGAAGGGAGATTCCACGATGGATCGTCCACATCGGAGGTCACGCATTCTTGAGATCCCTGCGCGCCTGGAAACGCAGCGATTGGACGTGTTGTGAATCCGCTCGATCGAGTTGCTGGCTGGGCGGACGATCCACCACCATCGGAACCCGTCTTCAGACCTGCCGCTGTGCACGTACGATCCGGAGACTTCGATGTGGAGGCATTTATTCACAGCCACGGCTTGAAGGTTCGCCGCCGTGGTGAATGGAGGGGCGGTGAGAAATGGGAACTAGAGTTCTGTCCAATTAACCCGGAGCATACGGGCGCGTGCGCGGTCATAACGCGGGGTAGCAATGGCGCCCTAGGCTTCAAGTGCCAACACAATTCCTGTGCCGGGATCGGTTGGACCGAATTGCGCGAAAGACTGGATCCGGGCTATCGAAAATCGGATCGCGCCGCGGGCCGAGGCGAGCGATCGAGTCCCGACGGGTGGCCGCCGATCGTTCCATTCTCCACGATGTCCGTCGAACGGATACCCGAAGATTTGCTTCCGGGTCCGGTCGGGGACATGGCGCGGTCCGCTGCGGCGGCAACCGAGACGCCAATCGAGATGGCTGTCATGACGGGCCTCGGGATTTTGGCAGCCAGCATCGCGGGCAAGGTTCAGATTAGTCCTTCGCCAGGATATTCCGAGCCACTCCAGATTTATGTCGCAACCGTCCTGCCATCAGGAAACAGAAAAACGGCAGTCATCAACGAAATGGCATCTCCGTTCCGGAAAGCGGAAGCCCAACTCATCGAGCAGCTTACTCCTGAGCGGAAGCGGTTGCAGTCGATACGAAAAACGGAGGAACTCGCGATCGAGAGAATGCGGAAGCGGGCGGCCGCCGCGCCGGAGTCCGGCGCGCTCATCGTGGAGATTGCTCAACGCGAAGCTGAGCTTCAGGATGTGCCCGCCATCCCACGATTTTGGGCGCAGGATGTTACGCCGGAACGGCTGGGTCCCATGATGGCGGAAAACGGTGGACGTATGGCGGTCATCTCCGACGAGGGCGGTATCTTCGACATTCTCGCCGGGAGATACTCGAAGACGGGATCGCCGAACCTTGATCTATTTCTGCAAGGGCACTCGGGATCGTCGGTACGGGTCGATCGCGGCTCGCGAGAGCCGGTCCTGTTGAACTCGCCGGCGCTCACATTGGTTCTGACGCCGCAGCCAGACGTTTTGCGTTCCCTGTCCGAGCAGAAGGCTTTTCGCGGCCGCGGGCTACTTGCTCGTTTTCTATTCGTATTACCACCGTCGCCAGTGGGCAGCCGCAAGCACGAGACCGTTCCTATACCGGCATACGCGCGGGATGCTTACGATCGTTGTATCTCTTCTCTGTTGAACCTCCCCGCTCTTGCAGCCGGGGTTCCGTTCAACCTTAGATTCTCCCCTGAAGCATTCGCACGATGGAAGGAGTTTCAACTTTCCGTCGAAAGCCAGATGGCCGAGGGTGGCCCCCTTCGTGAGATTCAGGACTGGGGAAGTAAACTGCCCGGCGCGGTGGCGCGTATCGCGGGCGGAATCCACTGTTCACTCCACGCCGGGCGTTCCCTGCCAGGCGAGATCGATGGGGAGATCGCGGATGTTGCGATAAAGCTCGGAGGGCTGCTGATCAGCAATGCCCTCGCAGCATTCAGGATCATGCGGAAACCCGAAAAGGTCGAGCATGCGGAGAAGCTGCTGGCCTGGATTCGTCGGACCGGCGAACCGGAGTTCCATCTCCGCGAGATGTTCCGATCCCACCAGTCGAGGTTCGGTGAAATGGCGACGATGATGCCTGCGGTCGGTTTGCTTCAGGACCACGGATACATCCGCCAAAAGGACAGAGAAAAGAAGCCCGGCCGCCCCCCGGACGTATTCGAGCTGAATCCGGAATTACTGGATGGAGACCAGACGTGAAACGCGAAATCATGCAGCCTGGCATGCTGCAAACGAACTCCGCACTTACCAAAACCAGTGACAAAAGTGACGAAACCTCGTTTGAAGCCTGGTCCGACGGCGTTTTGTCACTTTTGTCATCGCTTTTCGGAAATCGCAAACGCAGAGGCGCCGGGGAGGTGCAGCCAGATAACTCGACGCCAACCTATCGCAGCATTTCTACAAAATGGCAGCACGGCGGAATATGTTCAGGGCTCGCTCAGGGTTCGACGGGTTCCACAGTTGACTCTGTTGCCAAGCCCGAGCGACCAATGTCACCAGTGGAGGCACCGGCAGAGTAACATGGCGCTTTTCAAACGCGGCAAGATCTGGTGGTACGAGTTTCTCTTCGCGCGGCGGCGTGTGCGAGAATCGGCTAAAACAACGTCAAAGACCGTCGCGAGGCTCGCTGAACAGAAGCGCCGGCGACAGCTCGAAGATGGATTCAACGGCGTAGAAGACAATCGTGAAGAACGAATCAGAAGCATAAAGGAGCTTGGGCACGCTTACCTCGACGATTATCGGTTGCGGCACAAGTCCATCGTCTTTGCCGAGTACGCCGTGGGGAATGTGATCCGGCACGTGGGTGCGCTGATGGCCGTTGATATCACGGAGCAGACCGTGACGGCGTACCAAACGACGCGGCTGAAAGAAGGCGCCGCCCCGAAAACGATCAACGAGGAAGTCGGTTTCCTCCTCAGATTACTGGGTGAGGCAGGCGACGTCATCCGCACGCGGCTGCGGCGACGACAGGGGCTGAAACTCGCTGTACGGCGCGGCCCAGGGAAGGCATATACGCCTGAAGAGAAGGCGGCCATGCTGGCAGCCGCCAAGACTGCCCGGTCCCGGGCGATATACCCTGCCCTCATGTTGGCGTTAAACACCGGAGAACGGGACGCTGAGATCCGTGGGCTGCAGTGGGAGCGACTGGACCTCGCCAAGGCCATTGTCACGGTTGGTGACAGCAAAACTGAAGCCGGCGAAGGTCGGACGATTCCTCTGAACTCGGCTTTGCTCGCAGCGATGGTGGAGTACGCGAAGTGGTACACCAAGCGTTTCGGAATGATTCAACCGGAATGGTACGTTTTCCCGTTCGGAAAGCCGCAGCCGAAGGATCCGACGCGCCCCATGGTTACCTTGAAGACTTCATGGAACAACGTTCGGAAGAAGGCCAGCGTCAGTGGCCGTTGGCACGATAATCGGCACACGCTCATTACGGATCTTGCCGAGAGCGGGGCGGGGGACGAGACCATCCGGGATATTGCCGGGCACGTCTCCAAACAGATGCTGAAGCACTACTCGCACATTCGCATGGAAGCGAAGCGGAAAGCACTTGAAGCCATTGTTGCCAAACCCGATCCCAAAGCGCCTGGGAGTGCGACTCTTTTGACCCACGACCGTGCCGACAAAACGAAGGAAGCGGACGAATCGGCCGGTCGTACTGTGGTTAACTAGCCTAGCAGCGCCAAATCTACCCGCAGCCATCAGTTCGGTTTCTTACCTTCGGTCTTGAACTTTCTGAGCCTCTTAGCTGCTGCATCCCGCACAAACCTGTTCACAAGCACGCTCGGAGCGCCAGTTTGTGCCTGAATGTCCCGACCCAAGGCTGTTTCAGCTTCTTTTGCTGAGGGCTGCGCGTCCCATAGTCGCATCCGCTCCACCTCAACCGCCGCCCGAATTTGGGCCAGCCCTTTTGCGGAATAGTCTGTGCCAGCCTCATCCCACTCCGCAGTAGCGAGGACTTTATCGAGTTCCGGATAGCAGGTCTCCATAACGAAATCATTAGTGGCCCCGCCAATCTCCGCAAGCTCGATCTCCCCATCGTCGCGGAGCCGAAAATCGAACATGCAGGCCGGCATTCGCTTCAGCGATGCTTGTTCGGCGTTTCCCCACTCATCGAGCATTACGATCGCGTCATCTTTGGTCGCTGCGTTCACGATCGAGAATTCGCCATTGGTCCACCGACACAGATAAAGCGCCATGACCAGAGAGTATCAGGCCGTAGGTTCGGTTTCACCATCAACGCGGGGAGGAGCCGATAATGCGGAATAACAGCCAGCGATGGTGCGTTGACCCAGAGCTGCCGACGCCGGTGGTCATGTTCCCCACCCGAATGAGCACGCCGAGTGCGGGCATGCCGGGTCACGCGGAAGGGGAATCAGGCGCGGCGCACCGGCGAGTGGTGCGACCTGGGCCGTGGAGATTTGGGGCGGCAGTCAACCGCTGAACGCACGATGAAGGAGGGAGGAGAAGAGATGCTCCGCCTGACGCAACGCCTCCCGCTGCACGGCACGCAGACGCTCTACTCGCTTCGCTAGTTCCAAAAATCGCTGCTGATGGCAGACGTGTGGCACTGGGACGCGCATCTCGCGAATCTGGTCGAGGTTCAGCCCTGGTTTTGTCTGGCCATACTGCACGCGCGCAATTTGTCGCTGCCCGCCCGTGTCTAGCGATAGAAACATCGCGAGGAACTCTGGCAGTAGTCCCGCCTTCAATCGAAGAATGGCCACATGCTGGCTGATGAAAGCGCCGTTCAATCGCTCGGGCACGGGCGCAACGCGGCCAATCCTGGAGCCGGTGATTGTGAGTAGCACATCAGCAGGTTTCACACGAGTTCGGTCAACCTCGGCACCGTTTGGCGGTTTAACGAAGACGGCATCCTCATCTGAGATGTAGTTCATGCGCACGTCAAGCGAGCGGATGAACCGGGCTCCCTCGGGCACGTAGTAATCAGCCCAGCCGCGCGAGCCACTGGTGACAAACGACAGGAAGTTACCGAGCTCTGCAACAGGAAGACCCAACGGATTTGTGGTTGGGTCACCAAAGAGTTCGAGGAACGCGGCGGGGAGGAAAGTGTCGGTGAGTTCGAGAGCGTACCGGCGGGTGCGGCGCAGCCGGTCCGCCTGCTCCAATCGCCCCGCGACCCGCTGCTGCTCGGACAGGTCGGGCAACTCGATCTCGTATTCGCGCAAGCGCTCAGGGTCCAGACGCGGCAGGTTTGCGCCGGACACGCTGTTGCTGGCCCATTTCACGAAGCGTTGCGACAGCAAAGCGCCGTAGAGGTAGCCTCGATCCAGTGTTTGCGGTTGGGGCATAAGAGGCAAGATCTCGGTTGTACACACGCCATCGAAGTCGGGGAGAGTTATCTTGTTAAGATTCGGTCGCAATTTGCCGTAGAGCACATGACGAGGCGTAAACCGGTACTTGGTAGCTAGAAGCGTCTCAGGCGTTCGACGGAAATCTGCGGTGAAGTGACCAGCATTTTTTTCGATGTGCTCCAAGCCGACATACGGCAAGGTTCGGCACTCGGTCTCTGAGGCGGCTGTCCGGTCAACAGTCATCACCTCGGCAAGTTGTACCGTGCGTGGCTTCACGATTTGGCCATCATTCCCTGCAACGCGTCGACTTCAGCGGTCGCCGCAGCTTCCAGTTGACGCAGCCGGCCGAGCGTGACCTTCGGCTCTTCGCAGAAGTCTTCATCCTGTTCTATCTGCCGATACCGGCCGGCGGACAGGTCATATTTGTTGGCCTTCACCTGATCCTTGGTGACCCAGAACTGGCGGGTGAGCTGGTTGATCTCCGTTTGCAGCGGGGTCATCCGGGATTGGAGTTCAGCGAGTTCGGCCTCGGCTTTCTCGCGGGCGGCACGGGCCTTGTCAGCCGTCTTCGAGACGACCTCCTCAAATTTGAGCCGGTGGATGATGGCGCGATGTTCGAGGCGGTCGGTCTTGAGCGGGGCGATCTGCTTTTGAAGGTTGGCAAGCCGCTGAGCGCGCTTCTGCTCGGATTTCGTATCCCGCCGGTGGCTCCAGCAGTCCAGCACGTCGGGGATGTCGCTCTCGGCGACCTTCTGGCGCTTGTCGTCCAGTGAATACCCGTCGTGCTCCATGTCGTAGAACCAGATTTTCTCGGTCGTGCCGCCCTTGGTGAACAGAAGGACGGCGGTGGAGACACCGGCGTAGGGGCGGAAGACACCCGAGGGCATGGAGACGACGCCGTCGAGGCGGTTCTCCTCGATGATCTTCTTGCGAATATCGACGTGGGCGTTGGAGGAGCCAAACAGCACACCGTCAGGGACGATGACGGCGGCGCGGCCGCCATTCTCAAGCAGACGTAGGAAGAGGTGGAGGAAGAGAATCTCGGTCTTCTTGCACCTGACCGGCAACGTGGGGTTCACATCTGCCGCGTCGATTGCTCCCTTGAAGGGCGGGTTGGCGAGAACCACATCGTAGGTCCGCTCTTCGGTGAACGCCTTGGAAAGAGTATCGGTGTAACGGAAGTTCGGGGAGGCGATGCCGTGGAGCATGAGGTTCATGCTGCCGATGCGGAGCATGGTCATGCCCGAGTCAGAGTCGAAGCCGGTCAGGGCCTTGGTCTGACTGAACTCGTATTCTTCTTTGGTGAGTTTGCTGCCCGTCAGGCCGTGGGGGTAGCCCTCCTCGTCGTAGGTGATGTCGCGCGGGTCGGTGTGGGTTTCGAGGAGGTGCTGCCAGGCGTTGACGAGGAAGCCGCAGGTTCCGGCGGCAGGGTCGCAGATGCGCTCGCCTGGACGCGGATCGCACATGTTAACCATCGTGCGGATGATATGGCGCGGCGTGCGAAACTGCCCGTTCTGGCCTGCTGTGTTGAGCTTGCCGAGGAGATATTCGTAGAGGTCGCCCTGCACGTCCTGGTTCTGCGCCGAGATCTGCATGGCGTCGATGGCCTTGCAAGCCTCGATGAGGAGGCTGGGCTTGTTGATCTTGAACTCGGCGTTTTCCATCTGGGCCGCAAAGGAGCCGCCCGCGCCGCCGAGCGTCTTGATGAAGGGAAAAACGGCCTCCTTGACGTGCTTGAGCGCCGTGTCGGCGGGAAGTTGCGTCCAGTGAGACCAGCGGAGATCGGGGCTCGGAAAAATGGGCGTGAACTTCTTGCCGCGGAGTTTGGCGGCGCGCTCGGCGTCCTGCTCGCGCTCGTCGAGGCGTTTGAGGAAGAGCAGGAAGGACAGTTGCTCGATGGCGTCGAGGGGATTGGCCAGCCCGCCGGACCAGAGCTTGTCCCAGAGAGCCTGGACGGCGGAGCGGAGTGTGGTGTCGGTGAGCATGGTTAGGCGGCGAGTGATTGGGTGAGGTGGAGAAGGTCACCGATTTCCTGTGGAGTGAAGAAGCGTTCGACCGCGTTTCGGCCAAAGTTGGTCAACGGGGGGTCGTAGAGGTCGGCCTCGACCACCGAAGAAAGCGTATCTGCTCGGCGTTGTAGTTGTGGGCTTGAATGTGCTGCTCGAAGCCGCGCTGCACCACCTGTGAGTAATCGGGGATGGCATCCAGGGCGAGCAGGTGGCGGAGGAAAGCGAGGAAGTTATCGACACGTAAGCCGTAGGCGATCCGGATATTTCGGCTGGAGAGTTGGATGTCGTCGCGGCCGAGCTCGCGGTGGAGCGTGCGCTCCAGGTCGACCAGTTGGTCGTCGGTGACCTCCCGGCCCTCGCGGAGCGCGGCGAGCGCGGGGTGCTTTTCCACAATTTCGAGGACGCGGGCATCCACGCGGCGTTTGTATTCTTCAATGAGGACCTGGTGCCCGCCTTCGCCGACCGAGATGTAGCCGTGGGTCGCGATGAAGTCAGGCAGGTCGATCTTCAGGAAAGCGCTGGGGCGGTCGCGACGGTTCTTCATTTGCGGCGCGAGGTCACGGATGATCTGCGTGAGTTGCGCTGGCGTGGCGGTCGCGAGGTCAGCGGAGAGAGCGAGTGCAGCACTGGACGAGGAACGGACGCGCTCTGCGATGTCGGGGAGCAGGCTCACGTCTTCCGCAATCGACTGGAGCAACTGCGGCGACGGCATGGCCTGGATGATTTGAAGCTTCAGCCGCTCCACCTTGTGGGTGAAGGTTTCGGCGGCCACGTCGACATCGGCGGCGAATCGGAGAAGCGGCGCAACGTGGAGACGGAGGAAGTCCAGTTTTGCCGGCGTGATGAGCGCCCAGAAGTCGTCTTCCCACGCCGGCGCAACTTGCAACCACACCTTCCTCACCGGGAACGAATCGCGCGGGACGCGGACCATCATGGCGCGAAGGTCCGTGATCGCCCGGCGAAAGGCTTCGGCGGTATGGTCGGGAAGGTGACGTTCGAGGATCTTGAGTCGCGTGTTGAACACCGACACGAGTACTGGGCATATCGATGGGCGGCTTGTCGTCAGCCTTCTTGTTGAAGTCGTTCTGCCAGAAGTCGATGATCTTGAACTCGGTCTTCTTCCCGTCCGGCAGACGGTCCAGGTATTTGCAGGCCTGCTGATTGCGCGTGCCGCGGCCGATCATCTGCCAGAGCTTGATGCGTGACTGCACAGGCTTCATGAACACAAGATTTACGACCTCCGGGGCGTCGATGCCAGTGTCTAGCATGTCCACGGAGATCGCGATGCGCGGCAGGTTGTTCTTCTTGAACTTGGTGATGAGGCCGTCGCCGTAGCTGCCGTCGCGCACCCGCTCGGTCGTGGACGTAATGACCTGCGCGACGCCCACATGCTGCGGGTACATCTCCTCGAAGACCTCAGCGAGGCGGTGGGCATGCTTCTTGGTCATCGCGAAGACGATCGTTTTGCCGGGCAACTGGCCAGACTGATCCTTGAGGCAGGTCTCCATGACCTCCTCCCACTGCTTCCGGAGGGTGTCTCTGTTGCTGACCTCGACTTCGATCTCCGTGCCCGCGTAGTCGAGACTGTCGGGGTCGATGCCCTGCTCGGCGAGGGCGTTGCGGTCCTCCTCGCTGAGGTCTACGCCCTTGATGCCTTTGCGTTGGAAACTCGTGTGCGCCTGGTACAGGGTGAAATCGACGAGGAAGCGTTCTTTCACGGCCTGTGGGTAGTCGTAGAGGAAGGTCGGCACATTGGCATCGCATCCGAAGAGCCGGTAGGTGTCACGGTCGATGAAGGTGGCCGGCGTAGCAGTCAAGCCGATCATGCGGGCATCGAAATACTCAATGACTTCGGTGAACCGCTTGAAGAGCGAGCGGTGGGCTTCATCGAAGATGATGAGGTCGAAGAAACCTGGGCTGAACTTGGCGTAGCAGAGCGCCAGCGTTTGCTCGGTGGCGACGAAGAGGCGTTTGGTTTTGTCGATCTGATGCGTGTAGATCCGGTCGCGCGGCTCGTGCGGCAAGTGGGCTTTGAAGCCATCTGTCAGAGTCTGATCAACGAGGGCGTCACGGTCCGCGAGGAAGAGAACGTTCTGCGCCTGATTGGCGCGGAGAAAGACGTCGATCAAGGCCATGGCTACGCGCGTCTTGCCCGTGCCGGTGGCCATGACTAGGAGTGCGCGGCGCTTGTTGGCGGCGAAGGCCTCGGCGAGGCGGCGAATCGCCTCGTGCTGGTAGGAGCGGTCGACGATGGAGCCGTTGATTGGGGTCGCTTCGAGCGGTCGTTGGTTCTGGCGCAGGAACTTCAGCCGCTCTAGGTCGGGGGGCGCGAAGAACCCGGCAATGAGTCGCGGATTAGCAAGGCCTACCTCCCAGAACGAGATGTCATGGCCATTGGCCATAAACCCGAAGGGGGTAAAGGGCTGCTTCTTGGCGATCTCAGTGACATAGTGCCGGAGTTGTTCATCGGCCTCGCGAGCGTTGCGCGAGCATCGCTTGGCTTCCACGACGGCGAGCACGTTGCCACTTGCATCGTACAAGCAATAGTCGGTGACGCCGTTCCACGGCTCCGCGTCATAGCCATCAACTGGAACCTCCAATCGGACTTGGGCGCGGTCGTTGAGTTTCCAGGCCGCAGCCCGCAACTGCGGGTCGATTTGCAGGGCTCGGGTTTGGGCTTCGTTAAGAGTCACGGAGTGAAGGCTGCGCCTGTTCGCCGCATTTTGCCATCGAGAGTCATCAAGGAATACTCTCTATCAGAACAAGTCTTCAACCAGCAGCGCAAATAGGCCCGCAAAAGGCGCAGCGCGAGAAATACAGTCACAGAACGGTAGCCATGCTCGTCAAGATATGAATCGGACGAATCCTGATATTTCTTCAATCGGATTTCCGAGCGAAATCGCAATCTTTTCTAGGTAGCTACAGACGATTTATCACGGGTTATGCCTCGGTTATTTCCGTGATTTTCCAAACGGTCAGTGGTCGAACCCGCCATCGGCGCGCTTCATCTGTAGTTCCAGGCTCCGTTGCGAAGCATAGCTATGTTGATTTTGGGTCAGAACGGGGCTTCCCGCTGCCGGACCGAGAGCGGCCCTCGGTCATTTCTATTTGAAAATGTTCCGCCCCGCCAGCGGGCAAAAATAGCCGCCGTTGCCCAGAAACGGCCTCAGTGGCGTCACGCGCGGCGAGGTGGCTATATTCCCCCAGGTTCCGCCCACCGGCGCGCCGTGTGGGGGACGCACCGCTTTTTTTCGAACAGCCAGCGCATTTATGTCCAAAGTTCTATTCCATTCCTCGGGACTTGCATGGCAAGGTCGCACGGACTGGAGAGTTCACATGCTAGTCCTTTCGTGGATTTCCTTTTACGCGCCGGCGATGATCATCATTCTCGCTGTCGTCGCAGTGGTCTTTTCGTTCTTTTGGGTATTCCTGCCGCTCCCGCGCTGGCTCTCAAACGCAATGGCCCGGCTACTGATTCGATTCTGGCGTTGGCGCGAGCGGCGGCGACGGTAGTATCAGCCTCGGCAGAGCGGCAGTCAAGCGTAAGGACTAGTCTGGCAGCTTTACTGATGGTCCCGCAATTTCGCCAGGCGAGTTATGGCGATGTCGGTGGCAGATTCTTTGGGTGCGTACCCGTTAAGTATTGGATAGCGAGTTGGGCCGCACTCTCCCCATCGGAACCAACGATGACATTTTCCGGTAGGTCCTGTACCCGATTCTCGGTTTTGAGAAGCGAACGTGCGACAAGGATATTCGATCTGGCCTCGAATACCAGCGAACGCCTATTGAGGTCCTGAAGCACGTGCTGTATCCAATCAGGCGCATCCAAGATTGCATCACGGGCGCATATCGTCGTGACGTCATCGCCAACACGAAACAGCAGGTACCATTCTATGAGAGCACCGCCAGGATTAAAGCCGGGTACCGAGACATACTCTGGCGCTGCTTTGAGACCTAGTGATAAGGTGATGAAAAACTTCCACCAATACCCATCCGGGTATCCAAGGCGCAACGCATTTAGACAATCGCATACGCCAAGTAGACCGACGGCCGCAATCTTGGCTGCGGCCCTGTCCGTTGGCTCCTTATACTTTTCCATCTGATGCAAGGCGGGAACATATATGCCGCTGATTACGTGCGACACCGCCGTTTGGGTTTCGCGGCCAAGATTCTCAACGGACCGAACCGCTGCGGCAAGTTGATCGGAGAATCGAAATACAGACCGAGTTTGTTCGCGAAGAAGAGGTATCAGCGGTCTAACACGTGCTCGATAGTTGTCAGTGTCGCCGTGCCGACGAGTTCCGAGACGACCGAACGGTACGACGGCCATACTTAGACGAAATCGGTCTGTGTAGACCAAGGAATCACCGCCACGGTGCACGAGTGCTGTTCGAAGCGCATTGAGCGTGTTGAACCAGGGCAAGTCCTCCCCGACGAAACGGAATTCCTGACGAAGCCGTTGCGGGTTCTTTTTTGCCCACTCATTAAAGGAATGGAACGAGTCTGTCCGCTTAACCTGTCCAGATTTGCCAGGGAGACCGCCAAAACGGCGGATTACTTGAACCATGATGTCGCAAGCCGTTTGAAGAGTCACAAAAAAGCATTGAGTATCGACGGAAATCACGGGCAGATCCGAAGATCGAGATTCGTCGGGGGTGATGCCCTCGTGCCAGAGCATTCTGGCCGCTAAGACCGCTAGGTTGAGCCCGTCGTGAGCAAATGAATGCGCCAACTCCTTCAACTCAAGTGCTTCGCTCTCATTTGTGCGGGCGGCCGCGACACTCATCAGAACATTCGAGAGGCTAAGCTTGAAGTCGTAGTCTGACAGGTCATAACCAGGCTCGACTCTTACGAGGGACGATAAGGCTCGTGGGCTCACATCATACGAGAATACCCAAAGTAGTCGCGGTTTAGCATCGCATTCATCGCCAGCATCGTAAACGGTGGCCCAAGGGCGACGTACGATGATCACATGAACGAACTGATAAGATTCTCTGGACAAGTGGATTGACGATCGTTGTTGGATCAATGGTGTTCGTGGTTCAGCTTCCTTCTCGAACCCCTCAACGAACAAGCGAGGGCCCTCGGGCGCATTACTTTCGCGATGCATTACTATGGCAGAGAGTACAATTTTCCAATTGATCCGAGAGAAGCCGACTCAGCCACTCAGCAACGCTACTGGGCAGCAGCAGACTGCATCCGTGATCTCGGCAGTTCCTTAGGAGAAGCTAGCCAAAGCATTCGTCTTTACTAGCTTTGGCTCCTACTGGGCGTCACTCCACGACGAAAGAAGATTGATGAAGCTATCGGGCTCCTCACGCGGATGTCGAATAGCATGTTCGCGTTCGACGCGGAAACGCGTACCCAACAGGTTAGACAGAATTGGAGTGATGCAGACACTGTCATACGACTACTCGGCCTTCGAAAATGGGGTCGATGACTTGTGTTTTGACGCAGAGGACATCGGCATCCCGGTGCCGAGAACCAATCCCGCGATGAAGCGCTGCAATTAACGGCTAACGTTACCGATTCGCAGGCCTTCCGTCTGTCACCAACCGCGACCTTCGCTTAACATGAAACTGCGGCTAAACCGCCACTCTCAACTTGATAGCGTCGTTTGGAGCATGCACCAAGTCCTGCTTCGTGCCAAGATATCGCTCGGTTGTTTGAATCGAAGCGTGGCCCAACAATAATTGGATCTGCTCTAGCTCGCCACCAGCGGCCCGGCACAACTTCGCGCAGGTCCTTCGAAGGTCATGAGGCGCGATGCCGGGCACGCCAGCCGTCTCCGCATAGGGTTTGATCAGTTGCCAAACGACCTTCTCGCCCAAGCTCTCGCATCCAACCCAATCGGCGCGGTTCACAGGGCGGAAAACATGACCATCCGCGATGCCGGCCGCCGAAGTCCAAGCATCGATCGCCACCTTAACCCAGGTCGGCATAGGCGCCGTGCGCACGCGGCCGTGCTTTCCCCGAAGATCGACGATGCACCAGCGCCCATCACGCTGTTGGACGTGGGTGAACGTCAGCGCCGCCACCTCGGATCGTCGGAGCCCGCACCCGAGCAAAACGGCGAGGATGGCGCGATCGCGCCGGCCCCTCACAGTGCTGACGTCGGGCGCGTTGAGCAGGCTTTGCGCCTGGCGCACTGACAGCCAGTTGCCTACGCGGATGCCCACGGATTTCGCGCTCCTCACCCGGGCGATTCCAGCCGCGAGCTCAGGCGCTAGGAGCCCATTATCGGCCGCCTCGGCGGCGAGCTTGCGAATCGCTGACATTCGAATGATGATCGACGACGAGCCAAGCCCGCGGGCTTCTAGGGATACTCGCCACGCGCTCACGGTGGCCTTGGTGAAGCCGGGCCGCGGCGCCTGCTGGAACCATACCAGGAACTCGTCCAGCGCCATGTTGTAGACGCGTTTTGTAATCGGCGAGGAGACGCTGTCGAGCACGAGCGCCTTCAGTTTCTCCCATCCCGCGATCTTTTGCACCACAACCAATTCGTTCATGTTAGGTCCTTTTAATGGGCAATAACGGTAGCTATGTCATGAGCACAATACCTCTGGGCGTCGGGAACATCAAGCGGGACGAAGCCTTAGCCGACGCGCACCTAATTCAATGCATCACCGCAGCATGCCGATCACAAACGGGCGGAGCGGACTCTCGGATGTTCGTCGACCGTATTCAAGACCGCGATGCAATACCACTCGCCAATGTCAAACATTTTCGCGCTATATAGTCCTCGTACACGTCGGATGCTAGCCGTGCCATTCGCGTTCATGCACAATTGACAGAGTGGCGAGGAAACTGCGCAAGATTTCGGAGCGGTTTGGCACGCTAATCACGTACGCGAGCATGTTTGAGAAATGGCCAAGGCCGGAGGACCTCAATGATCGCCTTCGGCAATTGAGTCGCACTGACGTGTTGCTTAGATTGGCATGGTGCAGTGCCCTGACCCTCACCTGGAAAATCGTGAAGGACAATGAAGCAGATAGACGCGTGCGCGACTATTTGTTCCCCTTCTGGGCAGAAGAGTTTCGTGGATGGACGACAATCTATGGCGAAGGGTTCGTTTTCTCGCGTTTTACAGTCCTGTGGCTCATGCGGCATGCATTTATAGTGTGCCCTACCGATGGCGCGCGCCTAGATAGAGAGGAGCATTTCCGTATTTTCGGCGAAGCATGCCTCATCGCGAATGACCTTTCGGCATTTACGAACCCAAAGCCCCTTCCGACGGACCTAGCCGTCGCTGCGAATATGCTTCCAAATACCGAGTACTTCTCACAAGAGGACTTCGACCGTGACATTGCCCGTACCTTGTACATGCTCAACGATCTCGCTCCTAACGCGACTGGCCCACGGCTTCCTGCCCTCGCGCACCGGCTCCAGGAACTCTTAGGCTACACAGTTACGGATTATTGTGATCTTGCCGTCGCCTGCGCCATGAACCCTCTCGCGGTCGACACTACAAATGTCAAGGACTTCCAGATCCCAACACTCATGCCCGAACAGTTCACGACCACCAGCGTCAGCGCGGAAACTGCGGAGCGATTCCTCCACTTGATCAGTGCCGATGAAAACACCTTCCAGAACACGATTACGGAGAGTGACACCCACCAAGCCGATCTTACTGTTTTTCGTGATAAGCCACTCCTTGATCACAACAAAACTCGGGTACCCCTTGACACGGGGTTTATCCTCGACAAGGCTGGCCGAAGCCTGTTCTGGACTGCGCTCAAGAACTGCCCTGACCCGGAGGAACGGAAAAAGATCCTGGGGAGTTATGGTTACCTCGTTGAACAATACCTCAATAGGCTCTTCATGGCCAGCCTCGGACCCACCAGTACTTTTCTCGCCGCCCCGTGTTTTCGTGACGGTGCACAGGCGTTTGATGGCGCCGTCCGGGAGAACGGCATCCTCATCGTCATGGAATACAAGGCCAGCACCATCAATAGCGTCATTAGATATGCTGACGACCCACCAGCCCTCGAGCGCGTCCTCGAAGAGCGATTCATCCAAGGCGAGGGGCAAGGGTACGGCCGCAAAGGGATGGCACAACTCTTTCATGCCATCAAGCGCTTCACTGAGGGGAACGCACTTATCGTCCAGAGTGTCGGGATCGAAGTGATGCCAGATCGAATCCACACGATAATGCCGGTGCTAGTGCATCTTGATAACGCCCTGCGTACGCCAGGCATTCCACACTACATGACCGAACGGTTCAAAAACCTCGGGCGCTTCAAACAGCACACCGTGACGCCAATGATTCTTCTGCCCATCACTGAACTGGAAGAGCTCGAAGGACACCTTCGCGAGAATCCGTTGTCGGCGTTTCTGGAGTCATTTCTCACCCTATTGCGAAGCGACAGGGCAGCCGTGTTCCTCACAAGAATCCTTCCACTCCTTCGCGGTCAACGTCGCAAAGTCGGTGGAACCATTAACCGCTACGATGAGTACCTCAACCAGCTAACGCAACGACTCTTCTTAAGCCCTCCATCGAAGCCGAGTTGAATCCCAACGGAAAACCTGAACCAATAGTACCCCCTCGCGAGCCAAGGATCTCAGACGTCCACCGAATCGCGTAGCTAATTTCAATGCTTTGGTGAAGTCCTCCCAGACATTCCTCATGAGTCGGTGTTTGAAAAGAAGAAAGCACGTAGCCCGGAGTAGTCGATATCCCCGTTAAGCAACATTATCGGTGGGAGTGAATGCCGAATGACGGGCAACTCTTGCAAGCTACCAGGCGCAGTGCGAGGCAGATGCCGCGGCATACCGGCAAACAGTGCTGATCGCTGTCCAACAGGCTGAAGATGCGCTTGCACAACAACGATATCTCGCAGAACAATTGATTCAGCAACGAGCCTCCATTGGCGCCGCACAGAACTATCTCGATCTGGCGAATACGCGATACCGCGCCGGATTGGCTCCTCATCTCCACGTCTACACAGCCGCCACCAACTGGACGCCGATGAACATGAGGTACATTGACTAAAATGCCCCAGGACCCTGCCGATGATTCGGTTGCGATAAGCGATCTCGATGCATTTAGTCAATCTTTCGCATCGGAGTTAGATTTAAGGAGTTCTTTAGCGGATCTCTTTCGAAGAGTGCCGAATATCGAAGATGTTCGTCTTCTACACGGGTCTCAGGAGTTCGGAAAGGACATCGTTTTTTCAGTCTCGGGTCCGCTAGGCGAACGGCGACGCTACGCATGCGTCGTAAAGAACGACAAGATCACGGGGAAAGTGGGTTCATCTCTTGGCGCAAGAACAGTTGTCGAGCAAGCTTCACAGGCATTCGATACGCCCTACGTCGGCGATAAAGGGCAACTGGAACACATAGACTCTGTCTACATCATCACGCCTTTTGAATGCGCCCAGTCGACCATGAATGCCATCAAGGGAAAACTGCTGGAAAGGTACGGAAACATCACATTTATCTGTGGCTCAGCTCTGCTCGAACTTTATGCGAAGTACTGGCCAGAATTCATTCAGTTTCACTCCGGGCTCCTTACTGGCTATTTATCGCAACTCACAAGCTCGCTTTCATCGGATTCATCCCTAGCTAATCTGATTACACAGTACAGCCTCCTGTCACCAGAACAAAAGCCATTTAGGTCTGTTTATGTCGAACCGATGTTTCGGCAGGAACTGTCAGTTTTCTCGCTTTCAGTGCCGATGTGGGAACGAAACGCGATCAGTCACAGGTCTGATAAAGCGCAACACACGTTGCCGGAACTGGAGCCTTTCGTTGTAGCCCGTAGAGAGGTCGAGCGGTTCCTCCGGAAGCTCGACCAAGTTGGAAAGATCGCGGAACTAACATCGTTATGGGCCGAGACGAAGCCTGCAATGGAAGCAGATTGGCGGCTCCGTGCTCAGAAGATTCCGGCGTTTAGAAAAAATCTGCGTTTAGCGTGGAAAAAATCAGTCAGCGCCGCTCGCGCGCAGTGTAGAACCGCGAGCGATTCGCTACTGATCGACTTTGATCCTTCGGTGCCCTTTATTATGGGCGCGGCCTTTAAGTCCGAGTACTGCGCGATGCACGTCTTCGCTGATGAAGTGACAGAGAATCTAGCGAGCGTGCTCTCAAAAGCAAATGTGTTCGCGCGGCATGAACACATGAACGCTCAAGAGGCTGTCTGTCATCCTGCCTATCGGCAATATTGTTCAGTCGAGGAGCTCTCGCGTATAGTTCCTCAGATGCTGTATCGTGAATCGCGCTTAATCGTCCCATTCGCTCCAGAGTTTCTGGCCACGGGCTTGCCTGCAGTGCTAGTGACTGCTCCCGCCGGGTACGGCAAAACTTCTTTCTGCAAGTGGCACCTCCTCAAAGATGCTGAGGATTTTATTTCCGGCCGTAGGGATGTAGTTCCGGTTCTCATTCCCCTACACCAACTGACGTACGGCGCGCTTGATTCAGTCGCGTCTGCCTTCTTTCGAAATCCGCAACTTGCACGACTCACTGACAATGGCAAAGACATCAGTAACATTCCTTGCAAGCTCCGCTTATATCTCGATGGCCTAGACGAAATCGCCTCTGTCGAAAGGCAAGAGAAAGTGGTTCTGCTTGCCAAGATGTGCCTTGAGAAACTCCCCGGTGCTCAGGTCATAATAACTTCGCGAGACTATGTGAGCGGGGCATGGCTGGGCTGGATGCCGAGGGTACAACTAAACGAATTCTCCGAACAAAACACCGCAGAGTTCGTTGCCAACTGGCTAGGCCAAGACATCACCGAGATTTCGGAGTTCACGCGGCAACTGGATCTCGCACCTCAACTGCACGCACTGATGCGCGTACCACTCCTCGCCACACTAATATTGGCCGTGTTCCGCAATCGCCGTGCCTTGCCAGAAAATCGCGCAAAACTGTATGACATGTTCGTCGAGCTGCTATCAGGAGGATGGGACAATGTCAAAGGTGTACGGCGAACTTCAGACTATGGACCCGCTCTTAAAATATCGATCTTATGTTGCTACGCGGGGATTTTGCATCTTTCCCGTCGGCGCGATGGAACTCTGGACGATTTCGTACTGAGTGTTGGGACTGTCGCCGGCAACTTAGCTGAACGTGCTGACTCTCTTCTGCGAGAGATTTTAGAGGACGGTCTGCTTGTTAAGAATGGATCCCACTATCTGTTTCCACATTTGAGTTTCCAGGAGTTCCTAGCAGCGAAAGAGCTTTCGGACCCTATGGGCAAAAATCACACCGGAGCTCTGGAAGATTACCTTCATGGCGATGGGTGGTGGAGTGAGCCACTATTTTTCTACATCGCGCAATCAAATACCCCACAGAATATTGAACGATGGATCAACAGAACGGCCAGTTCGTTGTACCAACGAGAGCGGAGGCGAGAGATCCAAGATCGAGTCAATCTTCTGAAGCAGAAAATCTACGACAGCTATCCAGGATATCTCTCAAAAAGTGAAGACCCAGAGAGCGACAGCTATGTTGATGACTGAACAGTCAGCTGTTGTGAATTTTGTCGGGTCAGGCAGCCTTGATTTTTTCGCCCTCTTAAAAAAGGGACTGCGCCCGCCAAATCCGCCTTAGGTCCACTCGGCATTCGCCTCGCCGGCTTAATCTCCGAAGATCTAGCTTGCTGTTTCTTCCAACTGGAGTGATGAATGTCACGACCGCAACCCGGTCACCTATGCCGACCGCGCCTATGAAGCGCTCACCGAAGACAATATGAACGACATGGTCCAGGCGTTCGGCGGCGAGCGCATCCGGCTGGGAGTGCTGTGGTTCAACGCCTCGCACAATCTGGAGCACTACGGAAGCATCGCGGTCTACCTGCGTCTGAAAGGCATTGTGCCGCCCAACAGCGAGAGCGCCCCGAAATAATCAGTCCGGAACCGGCACCTCAGGCTGGTATTCGGGCAATGACGAGTTAGGCCAGAGGGTGCGGACGCTCAACTTCCGGCTTGCCCACGATCCGCTAGGCATTCAGCGGCGCACGGGGATCACTCCAAGTCCAGCTCCTGCACTCTTTTCCCCAAGTCTTGGTGATCGATCTGGAAGACAATCCGAGGGCGATCATCCGTTCTCGAAAGGATATAGGAAGCGGCGTTTTGACTAAATATCGGCTCGCTTGCACCTCGGTCAAAACGCATATTCCAGATCACTTTTACCAGCGTGTACTTCGAGTCCAGCGTAGATGCTTCGAGAGAGTCGATGTTCGAGGACACCAGTCCTCGCGACCGAAAGAATTCTTTGCGACGAGGAAGAACTTTCAGGAAGTCCTCTTTCTTCACGCATTGAACACCTTCTGGTCCACCAAACATGAAGACGTCAGCATAACAAGCGGCAATCTGCTCCACGTCAAATATCGCGTTTGCCGCCTCATAGGCGGTAAAGAAAGATTTCACCTCGGCATTTTTGTTGCTCATCTGGCGTACGATAGCAGGTTCCTCGGCGCTCAGGAGGAATCGAGCCTTCCGAGCGGCTGACGCGCCAACCGGAAGTAATCCACTTGGACGTATGACGTCCGAGTCGTTGATGTTACTCCAGTCGAACCGGCCAGACGCATCTCAAGGAAGTTTGAGTAGATCTGCCTGATGTGAGCCATTATCGGTAGCGTTCACCGGTTCCCTGAACCTCCATTAGATTTCCCAGCGAGACTGATCCCCTCGACGATCGTCAGCATTAGTCGCTACCTCGGAAAAATCAGCGGCGGGAAAGGTAAGACGCCTATCGTCGCGCCACGTGAAGCCGTGTAATTGTGACCAGCCCAGCGGGCGGTTGGTGAATTATCGCCAGAGTTGTGCGGAAGCGCTCCAATGCAACACGCTGGTAAAGGGTCATCGAGCCCGCGGCGATGAAGGCTAACGCCAGAACCGCCTGCATGACCCATACGGCGGTGTTCCTCCGGTCAAAGGGCGACCGCCTGGCGGTTCTGATCAGCAAGAAGTTCCGTGATTCTTCCCGCGGCAGATTCTAAGGATGCAGCGGCTTCGTTTCGGCTTTGATTCTCCGCGTGGATAAACGTTATGTCCGTGAGGCCGATGAATCCGAGGATGTGCCGCAGGTACGGCACCTGAAAATCGAAGGTTTCTGTGGCGGTGCCCTTCTCATAAGCGCCTCCGCGAGCGGTGATGACGATGACCTTTTTCATTTCCAGAAGACCGCGGGGACCATTGTGCCCGTAACCGAAGGTCTTTCCGATCCGCACAATTTGGTCAACCCAAGCCTTCAGCGAGGACGAAATGGAGAAATTGTACATCGGGGCTCCGATGACAATCGTGTCTGCCGCCCGCAGTTCTTCGATTAACTGATCCGATATGGAGAGATACGACCGCTGAGCAGAGCTCAGCTTCGATGCTTCGAGTTGTGTCGCGCTCCAATCATCCGTGATCGGCGGGAATTGTGTCACTGAAAGATCGCGGTATATGACCTCGCCGTCTGGATAATTCGCCTTCCATTCTTCCGCGGCTCTCGCCGTCAATTGCCGCGTCACCGACCCGGTCCGTGCGCTGGAATCGATCCGAAGCATTTGAACCTCCTCGTCCTCATAATTCATCGAACCTGTCAGAATAGATGTCCAGGGGGCTGGACCAGACCCGTCTCTTCGTCCAGTTTTCTTGTCCAGCAGTCCAAATAGGAATGATCCAGATGGACCCAATTACAGATCTTTTCCTGACCACGCAGGTTGCCAGCGTGGTTCATGCCAGGCTGGAAGCTACTGCACCGTGGGGCCTCAAGAGAGAGGCAAACGCCGCCGAAGGAACCGCAAAAGACTCCGCGCAGCCTGCAATTTCGCCGTTGCAAGTCGCGCATTTCGGAATGGTTTCTCGCGGTAATTGCTGGCTCAGCGTGGAGGGCATTCCTGAGACGTTGCCGCTCGCAGGAGGCGACTGCTTCCTCCTGGCGCCCGGAAGCTCATACACGCTCCGCGATAACCCCCGGACACGCGCGCGCAGCTTTTGCGAGGTCGCACCCAAAGAGCGTAGCCAGGTAATCCAGTACGGCGGCGGGGGCGAGCCTACGACCATCGTCTCGGGATGGTTTCAATTCGATCAGACCAGCGTCAAAATCCTGAAGAGTTTGCTGCCACTGCTGATACTGGTGCGCAGTGATCAAGTGCAAAGCCTCACGCTGCACACGACGCTGAACATGCTGGCGTCGGAGATGGCGGACCGGGCGCCCGGATCGGACCTGGTGGTCAACCGCCTGGCGGACGTATTGTTCATCCAGTGCATCCGCGCACACTTTGGCGCGCGATCCGAGGCTTGCAAGCGCGGCGTGCTGCACGCGATCTTCGATCCGCAAATCGGCGTAGCGCTGAAATCCATGCATGAAAAAGTGGCGAGCCCCTGGACAGTCCAGTCGCTGGCCGCAGCCTCCGGCATGTCTCGGTCCGCGTTTGCGTTGAAATTCAAAGAGCTGGTGGGAGAGACGCCACTGGAATACCTGACCAACTGGAGAATGCACAAAGCGACGGCGCTCTTCCGCAAGGGTGACCAAAAACTGTTCGAAGTTGCAAAAGCCGTCGGTTACGATTCCGACGCCGCCTTCAGCAAAGCGTTCAAAAGAGTCTTCGGGGTCGCACCCAGGGAGTATGAACGAAATGCGAGAGTACAGGTCCCGCTTCAACGGGGCGCTCGCCAGCACAGCAAGATACGCTAGGGTCAAAGCCCGCAGGCGAAGTGGAACGCTCGGCCATTAAGGCACCGCCTGTTGTGAATTGGAGAATCCGGGCAACGCTAAAACGACCCATCGGCCTCGGCAAGGCTCAAGCCATGGCTGAATTTGAGTGCGGGGTCGTAAATGTCGGCTTTGAGCACGCCTTCCGTCGCGAACCATCGGCCCGGTACCGTAATCGACTTGCGTTTCTTCTCCGGGCGCAGTGGCGATCCCGACCTCATAGAAGGAAACGTCGAGAGTCTCCTTGCGGGCCCCGTTAATTCGTATTATCGGTAGCGATCATCGGTTCCTTGAACCTCTCCAATAATGCCGAGCCTATTCGACCTTCGGCGCAGGGGCCGAAAGCTACGGCGTTGGGTAGTCCCAAACATCGGGCGGCAGCTTATCCTTGAGCGATGCATACATGGCGTCGCGGAACAGTTTCAGAGCCGGATACGGCCGGAGGGCAATAGTGCGCTCCACAATCAGCCCCTGCTCGTTGTCCACGATGACCTCCAAGCTCTCGAACTTGTGGCCATCCATGGTCCCCACCCAGCGCAAGAAGGTGGTGCGCTCATCGAGCTTAAACTCGGCTGTATAGGTACCGGAACCGCGCGTAGCGCTCGACTGAGCGAAAATCGCCGCGACGACTTCACGCCCCTCGATCGGCCGAACCAGGATCGGGCTGTTGAATACGATGTTTTCGGCAAGCAGCTCGCTCACCTGGGCGGCGGTAGGCTTACCAGATTCCCGTAGTTTGCGTAAAGGATGCATTGTGATTCCTCCCATGCTGTGTTATTTGCTGCTGAAATCGAGCAAAGGCTTGTCCTCGCGGCCCATCGACTCGGCATCTTTAGGAACCAGCCCTCGACCGCAGTCGCTGTGTACAAATAGCCGCGGGGTAGATAGCGGCATTTCGAGGGTGAATGAGCGGTCGCGACCTCAAGTATATATATCAACTTCCGACAGTCAGACCTCCGGTCAGGCTGTCTCAATCGTATATTCATGTCGAACTCCTAAGTCATATTCCAGGCTCTTGTGGCCGTGCTATTGGCGCACTGTGCCTTTTAGGAGCGATGCCCGCCGAACTCCTCCGCGTGAAGCGACACAAATTCCCGGACGCTCATCGCCGGCCGACCGGTCACTCGTTGGACGCCCTCCGCCTGCCTGTCATAACGACCCGCCCGGTGCAACTCACCCATCGCCAGAAGATGCCCCGTCAGATGCTCCGGCAACCTTAGCCTTATCAGCCCCTCTTCCCACTTCTCCGGGCTAACGTCAGAGTACGTGATCTCCCGGTTCAGCGCCTCCGAGAATTCGCGGGCGATCCCATCCATGTCCTGCGACTGCGGACCGGTGAGTTCGTAGATCCGGCCCAGGTGCGGTATAGGGTCGGCGAGAACGGCAGCGACGACCTGAGCGACATCAGCCCCGGCAACCGGTGAGGTCTTGCCCCGCCCGAATGGCAGTTCGATGCGATCTCGGTCGCGGATGCTCGGCGCGGCTAATTGGAAAAAACTTTCCAGAAACATGGTCGGCCGGATCGTAACAACAGGCAGGCCCGACCACGCGAGCGCCTGCTCGCCCAACCAGTGCTGCCGCTGCTGATGGCTCGGCGTGGTGTTCTGGATGCTCATCTCGGAGACTGTCATCTGCGACATGTTGACCAACGCGTTCACTCCAGCTTCCCGTGCCACGGCCGCCATGGTCACGGTCGCTTCGAGGTACCCGGCAGACGGGGACATGCTGAAGTAGACCCGGCTGCAGCCGCTGACAACGCGATAAACATCACCTGGTTCGAGCAGGTCGCCGACCACCACTTGGGCGCCCGCGGCTCGTAGCGACGCCGCCCGCTCGTCCTCACGCCGCACCATGGCACGAACCGGAAACCCTCGATCAAGGAGCAGGCCGGTGACAGTGCGTCCGACCGACCCTACTTGGCCGGCTGCACCGGTTACCAATATCAATCCGTCATCTACCATGCACCTTACTTCCTCGCGCTCGAATGTTTATTACGTCTTATTCGTTCATAGCGCTGTCACTGGGCCCCTTCGATGTGCAGCTTGCCTAGTTTGGCGGCTTCTTCGGGCGTCTTCCCGTCCTGTCGCGCGACTATGTAGGCGGCGTACCATCCCGACCAATGGTGCTTCGGGGCGGTTGGTTCGTACTCGCCATGATGCTGCTCCGTCTCACGCAAAAGTTCTGTCAGCGTCGAAACGTCCAGACTGCCGAGTCCGCGTCCGGGCAGGCGCGTTGTGATCTCCTGGAACAGCCAGATGTTGCCATCCGGGTCGCTGAACGTAGCAAAGGAAAAGTAGCTGCGGTGACCGGGGTCCGGCCCACTGACGCGACCGTCGCTTTCGGGATGGAATTGAGCACCGGGTTTCGAGGCATGGAACACTTCACTGACCTCGACACCGCGGGCAACGAGCTCTTCGCGAGCAGCTTCAACATGGGAAACGATCAGGTAAAGACCTTGGGCAGAGCCCGGCGCGGCCGTCGTTATCTTCGTGCCGAATTGGACCGAGCACCCCGAGCCGGGAGGCGTGAATTGGACGACCCGAAATCCGTTGTCGAACGGGAAATCTGCATCGAGCCTCCACCCAAGCTTTGTGTAAAACGCTTTCGAGAGATCAACATCCGCGACTGGAATGACGATCACCTCGAACTTCATGTCCACTTTCGCGGCAGTCGCGCCGCTGACCGGTTCATTGTTAATTGCACTTGAGGTTGCCATTCTTTTCTCCTATGTATTCCCTAAATCGAAAGTTAGAGTTTTTGAAGACTCGTACCAGGCGACGACGAACTGCTGGAGAGTAAATTCGCCGATACGGCTACCCGGCTTATGATGAGCGGGCCGCTCTCGCTGCGCCGTTCCGCGCTTCGATGGCCTTGACCGAGTTTTCAAACGCCTTTTCCAAAACGCCCTTACCAATGGTCCCGAGCACCAAGCCGAGAAACCGTCCCTTGAGGTTCTTGCCGTCACGTACGACAACCACGTCGATGTCGGTCAAGCCATCGGGACGACGTGTGAAGGTGTAGGTGTGGCCGGAGGCGCCTCCCCACGTGTTGGAGTCGGTCGTCGTGAGGACGACGTGGTTGGGATCGGACCAGTCGTAGTGCAGGCGTTCCCAGATGCCGCCCGAGCCTTCGGTGACGTCGGCCTGCGAAGGGCCGCGGCTATGCACCTTGAGGTAATCGTCGGCGCTGTTGCCAAAAAGCTTCGAGCGGCCAGGCCCGAAGTCGGTGAGCCCGGCGACGTACTGCTCGGGCGTCGAGGTAGTTGTCTGGTGCAGGTGGATCGTGGACATGCGTTCTCCTTACTGGCGGTGTCACACCGTTCATTTGTCGTGCGGTAAACAGTTGGGTTTTCCCGTGGTGCATTCACGGATTCTACTAGCGAGTTGTTGAGCGGCTGGCATTGTAAACCAACCTCACATCGTTAGAACGACGCGGAACTGTGCGTTGCCGCTCATCATTCGCGCGTAGCCCTCGGCCGCTTTTTCGAGCGGGTAGGTTTCGATCATCGCACGCACGCCGCTCAACTCGGCGAATCGAAGCGTGTCCTCGGAATCGGCCGGCGTTCCGGCAGCCCAACCTTGAATCGTTCGACTTCCAAAAATGAGCTGAGGCGGTGTGACTTCAATGGGGTC
>Ga0210401_10001323_pt1 | contig 28831 bp, 24 predicted proteins | sample IncBWH32MmetaG_FD_150866 | JGI IMG/M metagenome (GOLD analysis project Ga0210401, IMG submission 150866) | Forest soil microbial communities from Barre Woods Harvard Forest LTER site, Petersham, Massachusetts, United States - Inc-BW-H-32-M | ecosystem: Environmental > Terrestrial > Soil >...
CGCGGGCCTGCCCTTTGTAACTGAAGCGGCCATGGCGAAGTATTTTGCTTCTCAAATCGCCGAGAGCACGGCCTCGCGGGCGGTGGAGATTTTCGGCGGCGTTGGATTCACGAAAGATTACCCGGTGGAGAAGCTCTACCGGGATGCCAAAATCGGCAGGATCTACGAGGGCACCAGCAACATGCAGAAGCTGACCATTGCCAAACAGATCCTGGGCGAGCGATAAAGTCGAGCGGTAAACTGGTATAGGAAACGAGGAAAGGAATTATGCGTCTCGTCGCTGCGTTTGTTTTCCTGGTTGGTGCGGCCAGCGCCGCAACTGTGGCCGATCCCACACCGGATCAGATCGAAGGTATCATCGCGAAGTTTGCGGCCAAGGAAGCTGATTTTCAGAGGGCTCGGGGCAATTACACTTACCGCCAGGACGCCAGTGTCATGTCGCTCGATGATGGCGGAGGTGTCACCGGCAAGTGGCAAGAAGTCACCGATGTGGTGTTCACTCAGGATGGGAAGCGCACCGAAAAAGTGGTTCGCGCTCCGATGAGCACATTGACCGCCTTTCAGCTCGATCCGGGCGATATCCAGGATCTCCGCGACGTGCAGCCGTTCGTCCTTACTACCGCCGAGCTGCCGAAATACTATATCCGTTATCTCGGCCGGGAACAGGTGGACGAGATCTCGACCTACGTCTTCGCTGTAAAACCCAAGAAGCTTGAATCGGGCCAGCGGTACTTTGAAGGCGAGGTCTGGGTGGACGATCACGACTTGCAGATCGTGAAGTCTTATGGACGCGGCGTCGGCCAGCGGAAAGGCGACAACCAGTATGGGAAATTCGAAACCTACCGCGAGCAGATCGATGGGAAGTACTGGTTTCCGACTTACACCATCGCCAATGCCACGCTGCATTTCAAAGAAAATGACCAGCGCATGAAGATGACCGTGAAGTACGCGGACTACAAGCAGTTCAAGAGCGACGTCACCATCAAATACGGCGACGCAGAGGATCCAGCGAAGGATCCGGGAAAGACGCCTCCGCCGGCGCCCAAGAAGCAGTAGGCAAAGATTAAATTTTTAGCCTTCCGCAAGATTGAATTTTGAGTCTTCCGATAGATGATCTGCTGCCTGCGATCATCGAGTCGTTGTGCGTATGCCCTAACCTCGTCATCGAAGCGCCGCCAGGGGCGGGCAAAACTACACGCGTTCCTCCGGCACTGCTTGATATCGTGAGTGGACAGGTGCTGGTGCTGGAACCGCGCCGCTTGGCCGTACGTTTGGCGGCGCGCCGTGTTGCCGAGGAGCGCGGCGAACGGCTGGGCGATACCGTCGGATATCAGGTCCGGTTCGAAGAGGTCGCCGGCGCGAACACCCGGCTGCGATTTCTGACGGAAGGCATTCTTAGTAGAAGGCTGATTTCCGATCCGCAACTGACGGGCGTTGACGCAGTCGTGCTGGACGAATTTCACGAGCGCCATCTCGAGAGCGACTTGGCGCTGGCACTTCTACGCAGATTGCAATTCACGCGGCGGCCGGGTTTGCGCCTGATAGTGATGTCGGCGACGCTCGATACCGGTCCAGTGGCGCGTTACTTGGGCGACTGCCCGATTCTCCGCTCGGAAGGCCGGTTGTTCGATCTCACCGTCACTCATCAACCTTATTTGGCTTTGCCGTTGGAAAAACAGGTTGCAAATGTGGTCGAAAGTCTGCTGGCTGAAAAGCACATCGGCGATATCTTGGTTTTTCTGCCTGGCGCGGCCGAGATCCGACGTGCGGCGCGCGAGTGTGAGCCCTTGGCGTCCAGGTACGATTTGCTGGTTCTGCCTCTGCACGGCGATCTTTCACCCGCGGATCAGGATCGCGCCGTTTCGCGGGCCACGCAACAAAAGGTGATTCTATCGACCAACGTCGCCGAAAGCTCGATTACCATCGAAGGCGTGACGGCCGTAATCGACAGCGGGCTGGCGCGCATCGCGAGTGACTCACCGTGGACCGGCCTGCCAACGCTCGAAGTCCGGCGCGTCAGCAAAGCATCAGCGACACAACGGGCCGGGCGCGCCGCCCGCACTGCGCCTGGACGCGTCGTGCGATTGTACACGCTCGAAGATTTCCAACGCCGGCCCGATCAGGATGCTCCGGAGATCACACGCCGCGAGCTTTCGGAACTATGTCTGCACTTGCGTGCAATGGGAATCGCACATCCTTCGGAGCTAGCCTGGCTGGAGCGGCCGCCCGACGCAGCCGTCGCGCGCGCCGAGGAATTACTGGAGCGATTGGGCGCGACGGGTGAATTGGGAGCAAGCCGTGAAAAAGCCCGGCGGATGGCGCGCTACCCGTTGCATCCGCGTCTGGCGAGGCTGGTGATAGAAGCCGTCGAGCGGGGAGCCGGCATTGAAGGCTGCGCTGCTGCCGCAGTCCTAAGTGCCGCTGCGCGGTCGGAATCCTGCGACCTATTGCGCTTGGTCGATTCGCAAATGGACTCTCGCACCAAACAGCATTTCGAACAGATCCTCAGAATTGTCCGCCCACCCAAACAACAAAAGCACGACCCGGCCGCATTGCCATTATCGATACTCGCCGCTTTTCCCGATCGAGTAGCGCGCCGCCGCAAGGAGAACGAGCTGCTGCTCGCCTCAGGCGGTTCGGCCAAACTGGCGTGCGACACCCGAGCCGATTTCCTGGCCGCCGTCGACATTGAAGATCGCAGCGAGCACGCATTGCCGCTGGTCCGGCTCTATTGCCCGATCGAGCCCGCGTGGCTGGTGGATCTGTTTCCGAATCGCGTCCGCGAGCGCTCCGGTGTTGAATGGAACCGTACCGCCGAGCGCGTCGAAGCCGTTAGCGCGTTGCTCTATGACGATCTGGTAATCGAAGAAACACGCGGTGGCGCGCCCGATCTCGAGCAAGCTGCGGAGCTTCTGGCGCAGAAAGCCCTCGAAGCCGGAGTGGAACGCTTTGTTGATCGCGAGGAACTGGATCAATTTCTGGCCCGAGTAGCATTCGCGTCCGATCATGCGGCGATTCCTAAGATCGACGTCGAATCCACATTCCGCACGCTATGCAGTGGCCTGAAGAGCTTCTCAGAGTTAAAGGCCGCGGCGCAATCGCTAATTCCATCGCTGGAACAACACGCGCAATCCCGATTGTTGAACGAAGTCGCGCCCAGCCGGATTCGCCTGCCCGGCGGACGCCAAACGCCGGTGCATTACGATGCCGGGAAACCGCCCTGGATCGCGTCGCGGCTGCAGGACTTCTTCGGTATGCGGGAGACGCCGCGCATCGCGAGCGGCCACGTTCCCTTGGTCGTGCATCTGCTGGCGCCGAACCAGCGCCCCGTCCAAACCACCACTGACCTCGCCGGATTCTGGCAGCGGCTCTATCCGCAAGTTCGACGGGAGTTGAGCCGGCGCTACCCCAAGCACGCCTGGCCCGAAGATCCGTATGCTAGAAAAAACTCATGATGCGTACGGTAGCGGCACTCTTGTTGTTCGGCATCTCGTTCGGATATCTGGAAGCTGCGGTGGTCGTTTATCTGCGCGCCATTTACGATCCGATCCGGCACCGGCTTCATCCCGGCCGCGGCCCTGACGAGTTGTTTCCGCTCATTTCGCCGCAGGAGTTGGCTGCCGCCGGTTCCGAGAATCCGCGCCGGTTACTGATCGAGATCGGCCGCGAAGCATCCACCATAGCCATGCTGGCGGCTTTTGGTATGGCAGCCGGCCGGAATTTCAATCAGCGCATGGCGGCATTCGCCGTGGTATTCGGTCTTTGGGATATTTTCTTCTACGTGTTTTTGAGACTGATGATCCATTGGCCCCAGTCGCTTTTCACGTGGGATATCTTGTTTCTGATTCCGCTCCCGTGGGTCGGCCCGGTGCTCGCTCCCGTAATCATTGCGCTGACCTTGGTGGCTTGCGGCCTGATCTCGCTTCGTCTCGGGGGAATACCAGCGCGATCGCGGGAATGGATGGCGATGATCGCAGGCGGAATCATCGTGATCCTTTCGTTCGTTTGGGACTACCGCAACATGATGGCTGGCGGTCTGCCGAATCCATTCAACTGGCCACTGTTCCTTGTGGGCGAATTCATCGCGCTGATAAGCTTTTTTGTTGCAGCATGGCGTCGAGCATATCCGGGATCTCGAAAACCGCACGATTCTTAATAGCGGCGGCGTTCGCGCGAAAACGATCGAAGTTGGTTGGTTCCAGCAAAGTGCGTAGGCCGCTGTCGATTTCACGGAATGACTTCAAAACCAAGCCTACATCCTTCTCGCGGACCCACTCCGTGTTGTAGCGTTCCTGCGGGAGCGTCCAGGCGTTGCATTCGACTATTACGGGAAGATGCATGGCCAATGCTTCGCTGATGCTTCCCGGCCCGGGCTTGCCGATAAAAAAATCCGACACCTGCATGTAGTATGGAATCTCGCTGGTGAATCCTTCGACGTATTTGGGAAAGGTGGTCGGCAAGCGACGCAGCCGCTCAGCGAGCTTTTGGTTTTTGCCACAAATAAAGATGAATTGCGCCCGCGCGGTAATTCGCCTTGCGATTTCTAGCATCACGCTGGAACCTTCGCCCCCGAAGAGAACCAAGCCTGTCGGAAGGTCGGGATCCAGACCGAGTTGGTCACGGCCCTCTTCGCGATCGATCTTAATTGGGTCGTAAAATTTCGGCCTCAGGATCATGCCTGACGTCTGGAACACACGCTCCTGGGGATGGCCTAGCGCCAGCGCCTGCTGGACCGCCTTGTCAGTGCCGCAGATGAAATACTGCTCCTGCCGTTCCTCAATCCAGAAATGCGGCGGATAATCCGCGAGGTCCGTAAGAATAGTAACCAGCGACGTGTCCGAAAGACTTTCGCGCAACGCTCGATTGAAATTCGGTATCAGGGACACCGCCAGATCGCGCTCGCCTTGCGCCCAATATTTCTTCAACAGCCGGACTTGTCCACGATGGTATAGGCGAATCAGGACATGCATCGCGACGGTTAATTGAGGCGAACCAAGCGTCCAACCCTTTTTCAGCAAAAGGTTGTAAATATCCTGCATCCGTATCCCGGTGTACTTGCGAAATATGTCGAGCGGATCGAGGATCTCCTGCAGGTTCACCAACTTAACTTCCCAGCCGCGCTGCTGCTGATCGATCACCGCTTTGAGAGCCGTGGCCGCCGCCCGATGCCCGCCGCCTGCCTCGAAATAGATTAAATCAATTCGCTTCATTTTGTCCTAAACAATTGTTCAACAGAATGTAACATGTAGAGCGGTATATTTAAAGTAGGAAGCATGCCTAACCTCATCACCAGGAGCGACTACAGTGTGATGCGCAGGGCTAACAATTGGGTTGCGCCAAGATGGGTGCGTGCCTACGCCATCAGCTCGACGCGCGGCGGCGATGGTTGGCTATGGTACGCGATAGGCGTAGCGATCCTTCTGTTTGGAGGCGAGCATCGCTTTGAGGCGCTGGGCGCGGCGATAATCGCGGCCACTCTCAGTGTTCTTCTGTTTCTCTGCCTGAAGCGGCTCGCAGGCCGTTCACGGCCGTGCCAGATCGAACCGCACTGTTGGGCCACCCTGCTTCCTCCCGATCAGTTTTCGTTTCCTTCCGGCCACACGATGACCGCCTTTGCTGTAACGATTCCGATGGCGCTATTCTACCCCGACCTGACGGCCGGGCTGTTGTTCTGTGCGTTCAGCGTTGCGATCTCGCGCATCCTGCTGGGCATGCATTTTCTCAGCGACGTCATCGCGGGGGCATTGATCGGAACCTTGATCGGATATCTCGGATACTTCGCTGTCCAGTTATAGTAGGCTCAGAGTTCCTGAGCCGATGTCCACGACCCTGCTCGATCACAATTACGGTGCTTCGCGCGTGCGCTTGATCAAAGTGCATCGCCAACAGGATCGGCACGACCTCAAAGAGCTTTCCGTCAGTATCCAATTAGAAGGCGAGTTCGAAAGCAGCTACACGAGTGGGGACAACCGCAGTATCCTGCCGGCCGACACTATCAAGAACACGGTCTACGCTTTGGCTAAGCTCTACCCCATCGAACAGATTGAGGACTTCGCGCAACAGCTAATCAATCATTTTCTCACCGACAATCCCCAAGTGCGAAAGGTCGGGGTAAGGATCGCCGAATATCTGTGGACGCGCATCCCTTTCGGTGGCAAGCCGCATCCATGGTCGTTCACTCCGGCCGGGCCGGAACGCCGGACCACGGCGGTAACGGGCACCCGCGATACAGTCCTGATCGAATCGGGCATCGAGAATCTGCAGATCGTTAAGACCACCGGCTCCGGTTTTGAAGGTTACGTCCACGATCCGTTTACTACGCTGAAAGAGACCACCGACCGGATTCTATCTGCCGCAGTGAAGGCCAACTGGCTCTATTCGGACAACGAGATTCCGTTCTCGGTATACTGGCATGGCGTCCGGCAAGCCATTCTTGACACTTTCGTGGAGCACGAGAGCCGGTCGCTGCAATTCACCCTGCACGCCATGGCGGAAGCGGTGCTAGAGCGCTATGCCGATATCGCGGAGATCCATTTGTGGCTGCCGAACAAAGACTGCCGGCTGGTGGATCTGGGGCTGTTCGGGCTGGAGAACAACAACGAGGTCTTCGCCCCCGCAGAGGAGCCGTACGAGTTGATCGAAGCCCGCTTGCGGCGCGAGTCAATTGACTAAACGCTAGTGGAATGCAATACTGATCTCGAAACAGCATTCACCCAGGTATCCTATTGATTCTATTGGCAAGCAGACAAGCTCGGAAAAGTTGCGGTGAAATGATTAATTTTTTCCGTAGGGGCGTCTACTGATGTAAGCCTGAGTGGCCATAGGCTGCCTAAGCACGCAGGCTATCGGGGTGAGAATTGCAACGCTGCGGTATCGGGGAAGCGTGAGCACTTACATACAGACCGGAGGCGAGCCGAGGCTGCGCCCGGCCGAGCCCAAACTGCGGGTTCTGGGCGACAACTTGGTCGAACAACTTTCGAAGCTGGACGGTCACCTGGCTGCTCGTTATGATCTGCTTGACCTGCCGATCGATCGGCCGCGACCGGCCTACCGGACAAAGCGAAGAGGACTACAGGCCCGAAGAATACCCGACTCACTTCTGGAAAAGCTGACATCGCTCGCGGATAAAGAGCGCGCCACCCTGCCTGAAGTCCTGTTCAGCGCCTACCAGGCGCTGCTCCACCGTTATACGGGAAGCCCGGAGATCGCGACCGGTAGTCCTGCCTCGCGACAAACCGCTAGAGCGATGATCCTGGTGCGCACCGACGTCTCGGGCGATCCAGCGTTTCGGGAGTTGTTGGGCCAGGTCTGCGAAAACCTTCGGAAGGCCTGTGTTAACAATGAGATCCGAGCGCTCGTTCCCGATCCAGCCTATAACGGCGCCCCGGCTGCTCAGGTGACGTTCCAGTATGGGGAGAGTAGCCTGCCTAGTACGGAATTCGATCTAAATGATCTGAATATGGATGTCAAGTTTGGCTCCCATGACTGGCATTGCATGCTACACTACAGCCCCGACCTGTTTGAGGCGGAAACCGTCCACCGCATGCTGGACCATTACCAAACCATCCTGGAGGCGATAACCGAGAATCCTGCCGAGCGGGTGTCGCTGCTCCCCATTCTCACCGCGGCCGAGCGGCGCCGGGTTTTAGTGGAATGGAACGACACTCGGACCGATTATCCGCGAACCTGTGTGCATCGACTATTTGAGGAACAGGTATTGCGAACGCCCGATGCCATTGCCCTGGTCTACGAAGATCGCCAACTAACCTATGCCGAACTGAACACGGCCGCCAATCGCCTGGCCCATGCTCTGAGGAATCTCGGCGTTGTGCCCAATGTGATGGTGGGCCTTTGCATCGAGCGCTCCGTGGAGATGGTGGTGGGATTGTTGGCCATTCTCAAGGCCGGGGGAGCATATGCGCCGCTCGACCCTGTCTATCCTAAGGAGCGTCTGGCGTTCATGCTCGACGACCTGCAGGCGCAGGTATTGTTATGCCGGAATCGGGCGGTGGCCGACGCGCTGCCGCAATACACCGGCGCGGTCCTCCCAGTTGATGAGTGGCATCACATCACCGCTCACCAGAGTCCGGAGAATCCGGTGTCCGAGGCCAAGCCGGACAATTTGGCATATGTACTCTACACGTCGGGCTCCACCGGACAGCCCAAGGGCGTGTTGATTCCCCACCGGGCTTTGGTCAACTATCTGAGCTGGTGCACGGCCGCCTATTCGGCCGACCAAGGTCGCGGTTCGCCAGTACACACTCCGATTGGCTTCGATTTGACGATCACCAGTCTTTTCCCGCCGCTGCTGGTTGGCCGGTCGGCAGTTCTCGTGCGCGAAGATCCGACGCTGGAAACTTTAACGGCAGCCCTTCGCGAAGGTGATTTTAGCCTGGTGAAGCTCACCCCCGCGCATCTGGAGGCGCTCAGCCATAAAGTTCCTTCCGAGCACTCGGGACTGTTGACCCGAACGTTCGTCATCGGCGGCGAGGCGCTACTGGGTGAGACGCTTGGCTACTGGCGCAAACAGAATCCGAGTGTTCGTTTGGTCAACGAGTACGGACCCACCGAAGCCACGGTGGGTTGCTGCGTATACGAGGTTCCCGCCGGAATGGTTCCCGCCTCTGCTGTCCCGATCGGGCGCCCCATCGCCAATGTCAGGCTCTATGTTTTGGATCGCAACTTACAACCGGTTCCCATTGGCGTGCCGGGTGAATTGTATATTGCCGGCGACGGATTAGCCTTGGGCTACCATCGGCGTCCAGAACTCACGGCCGAGCGATTCATCCAGGATCCTTTCAGTTCCGATGCAGATACACGCATGTACAAGACCGGCGACCTGGTGCGTTACCGGCCTGACGGCAACCTGGTGTTCCTGGGCAGGCTGGATCATCAGGTCAAGATCCGAGGATTCCGGGTCGAGTTGAACGAGATCGAAGCTGCGCTAGTGGGACACCCGGGCATTCGTGAGGCTGCGGTCATCGCGAGCGAGGAGGTCCCCGGTGACCGGCGCCTGGTGGCGTACGTGGTTCCTCGTCAAGCCATTACGCTAACTGAATTGCAGGTCCGCGACTTCTTGAAACAGAAGTTGCCGGATTATATGCTGCCTGCCAGGTTTATTTTCCTGGACTCCTTGCCCCTGACATCCAACGGAAAGGTAGATCGCCGCGCGCTTCCGGCTCTGGGCCAACGCGACAAAACTCGGGCGGGGTCATTGGAAGCGCCTCGGGACGCTTTAGAACTTCAGCTGGTAAAGGTCTGGGAAGAAGTTCTGCGCGCCAAGCCCATCGGCATCAAAGAAGATTTCTTCGAGCTCGGCGGAAACTCACTGCTAGCCATTCGCATGCTGGCACGCGTTGAGAAAATACTGAACACCAAGATCACACTGGCTACTCTGATGTTTGCTCCAACCATTGAGCGGCTGGCCGGCATGCTCCGCGATCCCAACTCTCTCAAGCGCCCGCAGGTCTTCGGCATCCAGCCCCGTGGGTTCCGGCCCCCCTTCTTCTGTGTGGGAGCCGGCCCGTTGTTTCGCACCCTGGCGAATAGTTTGGGAATCGATCAGCCATTTCTGGGCGTGCCGTTGCCGGACATAAATGCTTTGCCGGCACCCTATTGTATGGAAGATATCGCCGCGCATTGCGTTCAGACCTTGCTGCAGGTGCAGCCCGAAGGGCCGTATTTTCTGGGTGGTTGGAGCGACGCGGGCGTGATGGCTTATGAAATGGCTCGGCAACTCCGTGAGCGGGGCCAGACCGTGGCACTGGTGGTTCTGTTCGACGCTGAGAACCAAGCCCATCGTCCGAATACCTCATCGTTATTTGCATCCCTGCGGATACGCGCTCATTTCCTGAGCCAGTGGGTGAGACTCCAGATCCGCGCGTTGTGGCGTCTTAAGCCGCGGGAACGAGCCGCGCAGGTGCGCCGGCGTCTGGCTTTCAGGCTAGCTTGGCTCAAAGGTCTGGTGTGGGGCGCGGCTTACCGTATCCACTTGCGCGCTGGTTGGTCCTTCCATCACGGGCTGCACAATATCGAGTACGTGTCGGTCTTCGCTTCCCAGAACTACCAGCCTCGACCATATGACGGCCGCGTGTTGTTGTTCCGGCGCAGAGATCGGCCGACCGGACAGTACCGCGATCCTGAGTACGGCTGGGGCGGCTTGGCTACGCAGCTCGAAATCTATGAAGTACCGGGGAACCACATCGACATGTTCCTGGACCCGAATGTTCACTTAATGGCGGACAAACTCCGGGCGTGCCTCCTAGAAGCGCAGGAAAATAGTCAAACCAAAACATCCGGCGCGAACCAGAGCTGAATGTGAATGCCGCGGGACTCTAGTGAGTGCCCGTGGGCATTGGCGGCTGGTAACTCATATCGTCCCGGATCCGGATAATCGTCATGGTGCTGGCTCGAACCATGCCGGTGGTCTTCGCATTCAAGGCGCGGGCGCCATCCGCACCCAACTTCTGGGTCAGGAAGGGGCCTCCGTCGATCTCAGCGAAGCTCTTCATCAAGCGGACGGTTTGAACTTCCCCTGCTGGCAGGCCAAAAATGGGGCGCGAAACCCGAAGCTGGGTCACTCCCGCCTTTTCCATCGCGGGCTTCCAGTCACTCTTCAACCAAGCTTCGTATTCCGGGAACTTTCCCGGGTTGAGAAAGGTTCGAGTCATGGTCCACAGCGTGCCCATGGCCCCTTTGTTGATCATGAGGTCATTCATTGCCAGCGAAAAATACCGAATCTGCGAAATCTCGCAGCGCTGGGCGCCTCGCACCAGGTTTCCAAAAGCCTCCTCGCCCAGTGTCTTGATTAGCGGAGGGGGGCCATCCATCTCAGCGAACTTCATAAGTGGCATGACGGATGTATATTCAGTCATATCCCCCGCGACATTTTGATATGTGACAAAGAAGGGCACGGAGCTTTTCTTGTAGCCCGCGGCGATCTGCTTCATATAACCTTCAAACTCTTGCCGCATTTCCGGCCTGACCCGCGTAGTCTGAAATCTGAGCCAGGTAGGACCGCTGGCTTGTGCGGTGCATACAGTTGGGATGCTAACGGCGAGAACTGCCGCGGCAATTCCTGATTTGATGAGCTTCCGAGCGTAAAACGTAGTCATAGTTGCTATCTCCCTGGAGAGCCTGTTTAGACAAACCGGCTCGTTGAAAGTTCCGTAGGTTGCCGAAAGGAGCGCGCAATTCTCAGCAGCCCGATCACCCGGCGGGCAGTCAAACGCGCATCAACACGGCAGATATGGAGGCAGACGGTACGGAGCTTACCGCGAATCCGCCTAAAAGAGAGCCCTAAATAACCCACAGGGGCGGCTCAACAAGTTTTCCTTGTACTGAGGAGTATACGGCCAGGTGGCGCGCATTGCAAGGGCCCCGTACACCTATTGTCGTTAGAATGTGAGTTGTCCGGTCCAATTCACACGTGATCTGTCGCTTGAGCCGCGGCAGGTGATTGCTGAGTGGCGGACGAAAACCAGCAGCACTCAGCCGGAGAATGGAGCGGATGATGAAAGCGCGGACTGATTCGATTACCGCGCCGATCGCACGATGAGTCACCAACTTTCCACCCGCGTTCTTTCCCAGTGTCTCAACAACTTCCTCGACAGCTTCTGCTTCGCGCCTCATTCCACGTGATATTCCTGAACCGAAGGAGATTTTCCGATGTGTGACATTTCCAATGCCTGATATTTCCAACGGCCACGACCGCGGCGCCCATCGTGCCGCCAAGTCCAGGACGAGCGCCGCCGCTGTGAGCGCCACCAACTTCACGAGGTGCCCATCCTGCTGAAAACGCACGAATAATGTCAAGCATGGCTTCGTTTTTTCAAACGAAGATATCATCACCTACATCCACGGCAACCGGCGCTACGACCACGCCTTCGAATGTTCTTACGCCACTTAAGTTTTCCGCCCTCGTGCCGCCTAGCCGCGCTGTGCCACAATTGTTTTTCATGCTTGTCGTCATGCAAGAGGGGGCCGAGGAGTCCCAAATCCAAAAGGTCATCGATCGGCTGGTCTCCATGGGCTTTATCGTCCATCGCTCCTCCGGGGTGATGCACACCGTCTTAGGGGGCGTTGGGCCAGTCGGCGATGTCGATCCAATTGAGTTCGAAGTGATGGAAGGCGTCAAGGAATGCCATCGCATTGTGTCGCCTTATAAGCTGGCTAGCAGGCACTTCCGGCCAGGCGGCACGGTGGTCAAGATCCGCGACGTGGAGATCGGCGGAAATCAAGTCGTGGTGATGGCCGGTCCCTGCAGTGTGGAGACACGCGACCAGATCGAGCAGATCGCCGAAGTAGTTGCGCGCGGGGGCGCGAAGGTTATCCGAGGCGGCGCTTTCAAGCCCCGCTCATCGCCTTACAGCTTTCAGGGCCTTGGCGAAGATGGCTTGAAGATGATGCGCGAAGCGGCTGATCGCCACAACTTACTGGTCGTGAGCGAGGTGATGGATCAAACCCAGATCCCCGTGCTTTCTGCTTACGCCGATATCTTGCAAGTGGGCGCGCGCAATATGCAGAACTTCAACCTGTTGCGTGAACTGGGGCAGGTGCGCAAGCCGATCCTGCTGAAACGCGGAATTTCCGCGACCATAGAGGAACTTCTGCTGAGCGCCGAATATATCATGTCAGGCGGTAACTACGAAGTGATTCTGTGCGAGCGCGGGATTCGTACCTTCGAGAACTCTACACGCAACACCATGGACATATCGGCTATTCCGGTAGTGAAATCGCTGTCGCATCTGCCCATCGTGGCCGATCCTTCGCATGGAACGGGCCGCAGAGATAAGGTGCTGCCGATGGCCCGAGCAGCGGTGGCGGCGGGAGCGGACGGTCTGTTGGTGGAAGTGCACCACGATCCCGATCATGCGCTCAGCGACGGCGCGCAATCGCTGCGCCCGCAGCAGTTCACCGAACTTATGGAGCAATTGCGCATGATCGCCCGGGCCGTGGAGCGCTCGGTCTAGGATGCGTCTGGGATGAAGACCGTCGCAATCTTTGGCGTCGGCCTGATTGGGGGCTCTTTCGCGTTAGCTCTCCGGCGGGCCGGTTTTTCCGGACGAATCCTCGGCGTCAGCTCTTCCGCCACGCTTCAAAGCGCTCTCGATCTGCGTGTCATCGATGAGGGCCTGCCTGCTCGCGAAGCAGCTCAGGCTGCTGACTTAATCTATCTCTCGCAGCCGATTCTCCGCATCCTCGAAATCCTTCCGGATTTGAACGACTGCGTGCAACCCCAGGCGTTGATCACCGATGCGGGGAGCACAAAAAGTACTATTGTCGCGAAAGCTCGAAGCGTCATTTCGCGATGCCAGTTTTTGGGCGGCCACCCCATGGCGGGGCGAGAGCAACGCGGCGTGGAAGCGGCTGAAGCTGGCTTGTTCGAAGGAAGGCCCTATGTGCTGACTCCGCAGTCGCAGTCGGAACTCGAAACCAGTAATGCCCGGGAACTGCTGGACTGGATTGGCAGGATAGGTGCACTGCCAGTCATCTTAGGACCGGAAAAACACGACGCGATCGTGGCTTATACTTCGCACCTCCCACAACTCGTTTCCACGGCCCTGGCAGCGTTATTGAATGGTCGCGAAGAACCTCAGTCGCGTGTCTTCGGTCCTGCGCTGGTTGACAGCACCAGGTTGGCCTTGAGTTCCTTCGATGTATGGGGGGACATTTTGGCAACTAATCGGGCCCCGATCGAACAAGCGCTGCGAGCTTACATCGCCAAGCTAGAAGAGCTTCGTCAGACCATAGACGCAGCAATCATGCGAGACCATTTTGAACAGGGCGCACATTTCGCAACCGAGGTAAGAGGTCCTTCTTAATTGTCACTAGTACCCTAGGATTCTCCTGTGTGACAATTTGCTTGACATTAGGACTATAATAAGCAGGACCAATGGACTCGCAATCTACTTCCCTGGCCGGCATTCTGCGGAGTGATTTGATTAACCTGGATGGGGTTACCAAATTCTCTCCCAACCGGCGTTTCGCGACTGTCTATGCCGAAGGCGGACCCGCGGACACACTCTTCTTCATCGAATCCGGCCTGGTAAAGATCTATAAGCGCGGCCCGGATAACAAGGAAATCATTCTCCAGATAGTCGGCGCGGGCGAACTGTTTGGCGAGCAAGCCCTAGGGACAGAGCAAAGCCGGATGATTTCCGCCGAAGTGCTCCAAGAGGGCGTGATTTATGTTGTTCCACGCGATTTATTCCTGCGTGTTTGTGAAAAGCGGCCGGAGTTGTGGCGTGAGCTTTCCGGACTTCTAACCGTGCGCAAACGTGAATTGGAGAAAAAGATCGAGCTGCTCTGCCTGCACGACGTGGAGTATCGCATTCTCTACTATATGGCCGAGCTGGCCAAGACCTTTGGCGCAAGATCGAACGCGTCGGAGTATTCGATCCCTCTTTCGCAGGGTGAACTTGCGAGCCTGATTGGCGCTACGCGAGAAACAACTTCCACCACTCTCAACGCTCTCGCCCGCCGCGGAATCATCCGCTTGGGGCGCCGTCAACTGATCGTACCGTCGGTGGAGGGCATTCTGGCCGCCGCCGATCAGCGAACGCGGGCGGCCAAAGTTTCCTAATCACACGCGAGAAGCGACCTGCAATGCGTTCCTGCAGCTCATAACTCTTCAAGGTCACTTCGGGTAACAAAAGACATAAGAACAGCGTCCGATTATGGAACGCCTATTTTCTTGTGAGTGGCACATTGACCAACACGATCAAAGAACTGCCCGCGGTACGCCTATTACGCCTATCGGTGATCTCCGCCGAAGCTCGCTGGTACGATTGGCGGCACAACGTTCAAACGCGAGCGGACCCCCTCGAGGATCTTCGGGATTGGACCGCTGGTTTTCCTTACCTGCCCATACGCCCTAACACGGCCAGGCGAGTGATTCGGTCTCTGCCCATAGGCGATCCTTCCGACTACACTTTTGTCGATCTCGGCTCGGGTAAAGGAAGAATGCTATTGATCGCATCCGAATTTCCTTTTCGCAAGGTCGTAGGTGTCGAAATGCGCGTGGATCTGCATGACCAGGCGATGGAGAATGTGCGCCGATACCGGCACCCCACAGCCCAAACTTCCCGGATCGATTGCCGGCTTGTTGACGCTACGCACTATGACTTCCCAGCGGGAAAACTGGTAGTTTATCTCTTCAATCCATTCAGCGCGGAGATCATGGGCCAAGTTTTTCGAAGGCTCGATGCGTCGTTTGAGCAGGATCCCCGAGAGATCGTTTTGGTCTATGTCCACCCGGAGTTCGGGTTTCAATTGAAGACGTTGCGTCATTTTCGAATGTGCCAGGAGACCCCACGCTATTGCATAGCTATCAGCCACGACCCAAACTACACCTGTGCCGGTTGAGCACACCCGGCGACAAGCGAACTTCTATCTTCACAATAGCTTACAGTTGGCAGCCGGGTTGCTTTGTTGAGCGCGCATGAAGTTAGTCCTCCTCCCGATGCTGGCGGCAGCCGTACTTTTTGCCCAATCCACCGACCCCGCGGTCGGCTTGCCAGATCAGATCCCGGCCCCCGAGCTGAACATTAATTCCCGCTACACGGTGGAAAGCATAAGTTTTGTGGGCCAGCATCACTACCGGCTCAGCACCGCGGCACGCGATGAAATGCACCGCTTGATTGGGGCCAAGCTCAGCACCGAAGCCCTAAATCGCCTGGCGCGGCGCATTCGCGGCGAACTTCGCGCCGCCGAAGTTACTTTTAAGCTGACGCGCGGCGGAGAAGCCAATCACGTGAAGGTGTTGCTCGATGTCGACAACCGCAAGAGCAACTTCGACCTTTCGATCCCAACGTTTTCATACAACTCCCGGCAAGGCTGGACCGGCCTAGCCGAAGCCGCTACGACAATCGGTGGCAATACCTTCACTGCCGGTGCGGTAAGTGATGGCGATACGCTGGCGGAGCGTTATACCGGTTTCAAGCTCAGGTACGATCGACTGTCGCTCGGAACGGACCGGATACGTCTGGCGTTCGAATTCGATAGCTATCACGAGCTATATGATCGGGCAACCTTGGTCGCTCTCGGTACCGGTCAATCTTCTTCCCTCGGCGCTGGAGCTTATCGTTCACGAACGAACTTTGAGCCCAGCGCCACCTTTATTCTGGCGAAGCCGTTGACGCTCACCTTGGGCATGAGCTTCGAAGAATTGGCGCCTCAAGTTTCGGCCGCGCGTTCCGAATCCGCTAACACGGTGGTAAATACTCTGCGCTATCACCGCAGTTGGGAAAGTTCGGACGCCAACAACCAGGAGCTGGATGCAGGCTATAACCTGCGCGCGGCCACCACCTTGCTCGGCAGCGACCTCACATATACGCGACATCTGGTGAATGTTCGCTACAAATACCGGCACCAGCAGCAGTCCGTCGAAGTAACCCTAACGGCAGGAATGATTTACGGTAACGCGCCCTTGTTTGAGCGCTTCATTTTGGGCGATAGCACCACGTTGCGCGGGTGGAATAAGTACGATCTGGACCCTCTTGGCGGAAACCGGGTCGTGCACAGTTCCGTCACGTATGGGTATCATATTATGCGGGTTTTCTACGATGCCGGATCAGTTTGGGACCAGGGGAAGTCGCCGGAGGCCAGACACTCGACCGGTATTGGAATATCGAGCGGCCTAGGGCTTTTCCAGAAAGGCGCTTTTTTACTGGCCGTGGCCTTCCCGATCCGGCAGGGCCGCGCCGATCCGGTGTTTATAGCAGGAATGAATTATTGAGATCCGTTAGCCGGATACACTCGCTGGTAGCGGGGTCATTTTTACTCGCGCTGATTTCTTTGGGAGTCCGCGCGATGAGTGTCTCTAACGAAGAACTCGTTCCCCGGCGCTCCGGCGACTACATCCATGTTATTGCTCCACGCCTGCACTTCCTCACTGGAAAATCGCTGCAGCGGCTGCACGACGGCGCGATTGTTCCCTTTGATTTCCAACTTGGTATCGCCGCCGGGGTCAAGAGCAACGTCGTCGAACGCGCCTTCGAGCGATTCACCGTGAGTTATGACGTCTGGGAGGAGAAATTTTCCGTGGTGCGGCCGCGCGATTTCCGCAAATCGGCTTCGAACCTTTCAGCCAACGCGGCCGAATCCTGGTGCCTGGAGAATCTTCTGGCGCGTGCCTCGACTCTAGGGGGTAGGGAACTTTGGGCACGTCTGGAGATACGTAGCGCCGAGCCCAAGGAGCCGTCATCTTTCCTTTATGCCGACCCGGGGATCAGCATCACCACTTTGATCGGCATCTTCAGTCGCCCGCCGAAGCCCGCGCAGGACCATTGGGCGTTCGAATCCGCCGCGTTTCGTCTTGCGGATTTGAAGCCATGAACCGCTTGCGCAACCGCCTGATCCTGGTTTTCGGGTTCGCCACGCTGGCCCCACTCCTGGTAACCGCCTGGATTTCGATTTCTTTACTGGACCTTTCGCTGGCTCCGACCCGAGAGTTAGATCAAGTCTCCAAGTCGCTCGAAAAGACCGGAAAAGAGCTTTATCAGCGCGCCCGAGAATCGGTGAAAACCGATGCCGCGCTCGGCCGCTTAAACCCACAACAGTTTCGAAGCCCGGAACGCAATAGCTGGCCCGCTGCCGTGCAGGAGTTCTGGGCGAGTAATGACGCGGACCGCTTTGCCCTGTCTGGAACCAATGGCGATCGGCTCGACTATCTGGTCCGGCACGGCGACAACGTGTGGATTTATTCCACTTCCCTGCATGGCGTGGGGATGAAGGAAATATCGGATCAATTTGCGCGCTCGCGTGCGCTGGTCGCCCGCGATTTACGACGCGGATTTACGTACACGTTCCTCCTGCTCACCGCCGCAATCTGGATCGTAGCCTTCCTGGCTTTGATCTACTTCGCCAACCGCATCAGCCGGCCCATCCAGAATCTAACCACCGGCCTGTCGGAAGTCGCGGCTGGTCGACTCGATTATCGCGTTCCATCCGCCGGCGATGACGAGATTGGCGCGGCCATTCAAACCTTCAATCGAATGGCCGACGAATTGAAGCAATCGCAGGAGCACCTGGTGTATGTTGCTCGTCTGGAAAGCTGGCAGGCGCTGGCGCGCAAGATGGCGCATGAGGTAAAGAACTCGCTCACGCCCATCCGGCTAACCATGGAAGAGATCGCTGCCCGGCAGTCCGGCCCGGGTCGCGAGTTTTTTGAGCAGGCTGCGCAAATCGTGGTCGACGAAGTGATGAGCCTGGAGCGTCGCGTCCGGGCCTTCTCCGAGTTTGCAAGTGATCCGGAGATCGCACCCAAAGCGATTGACATCAACTCGCTGCTGGAGGAGCGCATCGCGCTTCTGAAGGCCGCGCATCCGGACGTGATTTATAGCACGCGCCTGGCGCCCGACCATCCCACCGCGTATGCCGACGAAGACCTGGTCAAAGGCATGCTTACAAACTTGCTGGAAAACGCCGCGCAGGCCGCGGAACCGGGCGGTGTGGTGCTGGGTGTTACGACGGCTGCGACTGACCGCGTAGCGATCGAGGTGCACGATTCCGGTCCCGGCCTTAACCCGCAGGCTCGCCGCACTTTGTTCGAGCCGACCATCTCTTTCAAGCGAGGAGGAATGGGCTTGGGCCTCTCCATCGCTCGTAAGAGCGCTCTGCTGGCCGGGGGCGACATCTTGTTGGTGCAGGGAGAACTGGGAGGAGCGGCTTTTCGTGTTCTGCTCCCATTGGCATAGGGCGGCATTGTGATTTCCGGGAAACGAATACTCATTCTGGATGATGAGCCGAACATCGGCAGCTCTCTGCGTCTGATTCTGGAGCGCGAAGGCTTCGCTGTCACTGTCGCGCGCACGCTAACCGAAGCCAAGGCGGCAGCCGACCGTGCTGACGTACTGCTGGTGGATGTCCGGCTCCCCGATGGCAGTGGAATCGATCTGCTGCGGCAGTTGCGCGAGCGCGATCATCCCGCGCCGGCCATCATGATCTCCGGGCACGCCACCATCGCCGATGCGGTGGAGGCTACGCGTGCGGGGGCTTTCGATTTTCTCGAGAAGCCGCTCAGCCGGGACAAAGTGCTGCTATCGGTCAAGAATGCCCTCGAGCAGGCCAGCCTGCGGCGAGAGAATGAACGTCTGCGCGAACTGGTGGGCGCCGGGGCGAAGATGATCGGAACCAGTCCGGTCTTCACCAGAGTGGTTGAGCAGGCCAGCATGGCGGCCCGATCTGACGCTCGCATTCTGATCATGGGCGAATCGGGCACTGGAAAAGAGCTGCTGGCTGCGCACATTCATCGCGAGAGTCCTTTCGCGGGCGGGCCCTTCGTTAAGGTGAACTGTGCCGCCATTCCTTCCGAACTGCTTGAGAGCGAGCTATTCGGGCACGAAAAGGGTGCGTTCACCGGCGCGATTTCCAACCGCAAGGGCAAGTTCGAACTCGCCGATGGCGGAACTATCTTCCTGGACGAAGTGGGAGATCTGCATTCCGGCTCGCAGGCCAAGCTGCTGCGTGTGTTGCAGGAGGGCGAGTTTCATCGCGTTGGCGGTGAGCAACCCATTCGCGTGGCGGTGCGGGTGGTTTCAGCCACCAACCGGAATCTGGCGGACCTGGTGGGTCAACAGAAATTCCGTGAGGACCTTTACTACCGGCTCTGCGTAGTGCCGATCCGTGTGCCAGCCCTGCGTGAGCGAGTGAACGACATTACACCGCTCGCAGAGTATTTCCTAGAGGAATTCTGCAGTCGTAACAATTTTCATTCCAAGCAGATAGATGAGGAAGCTTACGAGTTGCTGGAGGCTTACGCCTGGCCCGGGAATGCCCGCGAATTGCGCAATATCATTGAGCGCATGGCCATTCTGACGTCCGGAAATCGCCTTACTTCGGATGCGGTCCCGGTGGAGATCCGTCTGGCGCAGGAAGCCGCGCCGCGTTCCAATTTGAAGGAGGCTCGAGATTCGGCCGAACGCGAGCACATCCTTCGGGCGCTGGAAGAATCCAGTTGGAACGTTTCGGGAGCAGCGCGCGCTTTGGGCATGGAGCGCACAAATCTGCACAAACGAATTCGCGCGCTCGGCCTCAATCGCGAAAAACGCTGATTGGGACTGATTATTTCTTGCGGTTCTTGCGCCAGGCCGCCGCGCCAACTGCGACCAAGCCGCCCCCGAGGAGCAATATCGTACCTGGCTCCGGTGTTTGCGCCGGGGCCTCGAGCGCGAAGATAGAGTTTGCCAGGCAAAGGCCAGTAACAATGCTGAGAGCAAGAAGTTTCATCCGTATTTCCTCCGTGACCCGATCAGTTTAACCGACGACAATGCGGCCCGAGGTTAGCCAACCGGTCCATGTCTTGGTGAAAGAGTACTGGTACTAATTTGAATCCTTGAACCGCCATGTGAGATAGCCGAGCACGAAGAATCCGGCCGCAATCCCGAAGCGGAGTATCACCAGCCAAAGCCGCTCGCCGAGGAGCCAACGGTTAATGCCTAAGAGCAGGAATCCGGCGGCGATAGTGAAATACCACCAGGCGAAAAGGCGTGATCGAAGACGTTTTCGCATCCTATTGGATCAGCTCCGGCTGCCTGCCGCCCGCTCAACTTCAACTCCAATTGTATGATTCCAGACGCATTCTTCTCTTGCGGAAGCCGGGAGGTCCTGTGATATTATGGTCCAGTTTTCAATTAGCCTGTGCATTTGGCGCCGGAGAAATGGCGAGAGCTGCGAACATTTTCGTAGCGTCACGTTCTGGCCGTTTTGAGGAAGAATGCGCAGCACCAGATGTTAGGAGAAATGAGTAGTGAGAGAAAAAGGTATCGTGAAATGGTTTAACGCCGCCAAGGGCTATGGCTTTATCCAGCGCTCCAACGGCGATGATGTGTTTGTTCACTTCTCAGCAATCCAGATGAACGGCTATCGGACACTGGAAGAAGGTTCGGAGGTGGAGTTCGAGGTGAAGCATGGCCCCAAGGGCCTGCAGGCCGAGAATGTAATGCGACCTTAAGAGTCTCAAGAAATCGACTGTTGGGCCGCCCAGCGCAGGCGGCCTTTTTGTTGTGTTCGCGCGTATCATCTACAGGATTGAACTTCTTACTTCTCACGCACGGCGCTGGATCGAATCGGAATGCGCCACTTCTGGTAGCGTTGGAGAACGCTTTTCACGCAGCGAACATCGAGGTGCTGCGCTACGATCTCTCTTTTCGCCAGGAACGGCCGAATGGCCCGCCGCGGCCTGGCGATGCGGCGCGAGACCGGGAGGGATTGCGCGAACAAATCCTCAAGATTCGCGACAAGAAGCCGGAGCGTGTATGGCTGGGCGGTCATTCTTATGGCGGCCGGCAGTCGAGTATGCTTGCCGCCGAAGCGCCTGGGCTGGTGGATGCTCTCTTGCTGCTTTCCTATCCGTTGCATCCACCGCGCAAGCCCCAAGAACTGCGAACGGAGCATTTCCCTAATCTTCGAACTCCCGCCCTGTTCGTGCATGGCGTGCGCGATCCTTTTGCCACCAGCGGCGAGTTGACGAGTGCAATCGCATTGATTCCCGTTTATGTGAGCTTGCTTGAAATCGAGGGCGCTGGGCACGACCTGGGCAGGCATCACTCGGATGTGTCGTCGAGAATTGTGAGCGCCTTTTTGGACCATCCCGGCCTGTCGGAAAAGAAGCTGAGCGTCTGAGCCCACTTGCGAAGCCGTTGCGCGGGTGGTTAGCTCAAGTGATTTCTGGCAGGTTGCTACGCGCGCGCCGGTCTAAGCCCAGCTTGCAAATCTCGTCAGCCTTTACGCGAATAGCTCGGTCAGAACGCGAGCAGGAGTCACACCTACCAGCGATTCGTTGCGGCCCTCATAGGGGAACGTGTTCTTTTGGAAGTCGATACCCAACATGTGCTGGACGGTCGCATGAATGTCGCTGTGTCCAACCTTGTATTCCTTGACCGCTGCATATCCGAGGTCATCCGATTGCCCAAAGTCGAAGCCGGGCTTCATGCCCGCGCCAGCCATCCACATACTGAAGCCGTAGGGATTGTGGTCGCGGCCGGGCTTGGAATTCTTCGCTTCGATGGTCGGCAGCCGGCCGAATTCACCAGACCAGACTACAAGCGTGTCCTTTAGCATGCCGCGCTGTTCGAGGTCAGTCAGCAGTCCGGACATGCCCTGATCGATGTACTGGCAAAGACCGGGGAGCTGGCCTTCGATGTTATTGTGAGTGTCCCAATTGCCGCCTCCACCACCATAAACCTGGACGAAACGCACGCCGCGCTCCGTCAAGCGGCGAGCCATCAGGCACAGCTTGCTGAACGGTCCAGCGACCTTCTCATCGACGCCGTAAAGCTTCTTGGTTGCTTCGCTCTCTTCGGAAAGGTCAGCCACCTTCAAAGCTTCCACTTGCATCCGGGCCGCCAACTCATAATTCGCGATGCGCGATTCCAGATCCTGATCCAGGGGATAAGCCTGGTTCTGATGACGGTTCAACCCTTCCACCATCTTCAGCAAGCGCCGCTGTTGCTCGAGCGTCATATTTTCGGGACGCTTGATGTCGTAGATGGGCGATTGTGCATCCGCTCGCATGGAGGTGCCGTTGTAAATGGGAGGAAGCCAGGCCGAGGAATGCGCGCGGGCGCCGATGGTCGCACCCTCTCCGAGAGCGATGTAGGCCGGAAGGTTCTGATTCTCGGTACCGAGCGCATAGCTCACCCACGAGCCGATGGCCGGGAAGCCAGTGGCGCCGCGTCCGGTGACAAACGTGAATTGGGCCGTCGAGTGATCGATACGATCGGTTGTCATCGAGCGGACGAACGTCACTTTGTCGACGACTTTCTGGAAATGGGGCAGCAGGTTGGAGACCTCACGACCGCTCTCGCCGCACTTAGTGAATGGCCACGGGCTGGCCATGATCTGCTGCGAGCCATTCAGAGCACGTCCTTTGATCTCAAACGGCGCAGGCTTTCCGTCGTACTTCAGGAGAGCCGGCTTGGGATCGAACATGTCGATTGTGCTGGGGCCGCCGCCAATGTAGATGAAGATGACGTTCTTGGCCCGGGCCGGGAAGTTTGGCAGTTTCGGCCTGAGGTCGTACGCCGCTGGCATTGCGGACTCCGCGCCAAATGCGCGCTCGGTCTGCAACATCGAATTCAGCGCCATAGCGCCAAAACCGACTGCTACATCCTGCAGCACTTCTCTGCGCGACAGAAATCTCTTCATGGCTTCTAGTCTCCCTTATGACTATTCCCTAATAGCTATGCCCAGAACCTCTAATGACTATACAGAAAATCATTGGCCCCAAACATCGCCTGAATGAACAGGCGGAGCCCTTCTTTCGGGTCAGAGTCGCCTGCGATGGCCTCTTTCGCAATGCCTAACTCCTCGGCGGACGGTGGTCTATTGTAGGCCTCGTCGAATGCTAGCTTCACAGCTTGATCGTAATTGTTATTGCTGCGCTCGAGCACCTGCTGCGTTAACGCCTGGGTGGTGCGGAATACCAGAGGATTGTTCAACAGCGCCAGCGACTGAGTGGGCAGCGACGCTCGAAACCGTTGGGCTTGATTATCGGAGGTCATGTCGGGGCAGTCGAATACATGCAGGAATGCAACCGACCGCGTCCTCGTCTGGGCCAAATAGAGACTACGGCGGGTGACGCCGGAGCCCTTCTTATCGTCTTCGAGCCACTGTCCGTCGGGCCCGCGCTTGATTGGCTCCTGTTTCCCGAACATCTTGTCGTTCAACAGACCGCTCACCTTCAACATCGAATCTCGAATGGTCTCGGCTTCGAGCCGGACGGGAGCTTTCCGCCACAGCAGCTTGTCGGAAGGATCTGCTGTCATGTTTTGAGCGACCTCGGCTGAACCCTGGCGATATACCTGAGACATCATGATCTGCTTGGTCAACCACTTTAGGTCCCAGTTATGTTCCTCGAAACTAACTGTAAGGTAATCCAGCAACTCCGGATGAGTTGGGGCTGTGCCTTGAACGCCGAAATCGTCCACCGAACGAACGATGCCTTCCCCGAAATGCCATTGCCACGCGCGGTTCACAAAAACCCGAGGCACCAGTGGATTTTCCGATGAAACCATCCATTTCGCGAGGGTCAAACGGCGATTGGTGCTGTTCCAATCCGGATGATCCTTCGGGTCGGGGAATTTGAACGGACTTTGGGGATTGTCCAGAACCAACGGAATACCGGGCTGCACCTCTGCGCCGGGCGACAGATAATTGCCTCGCTGCAGAATGTAGGTGGGTGATGGGGTCTTTGAGACATCCCAAGCGGCTTCGATGTAATTGGCTCCCCCCGACTTGGATTTGTTCTTACGGTTGTAGCGCATGATATTAATTTCATCTTTCCAGCGCGCCAATTCGGGGAACCGCTTCTCCATTTCCTGGTCTGTGATGCCATCCTTGGGAGCGTTGCGGTCGACGTCAAGATCGGGATCGGCTTCAATGTCTTTCCGCATTTGCGCCCGAAGTTCAGGCGTCATGGTGCTACCGGCTTTCACTTCTGCCCGGTATCTCTGGTAGGTCGCTTCCAGCAGATCGTCCATGCGGCGGATGGCTTTGGCATCGTTGCTGGTTACGTCCTTAATCCAACTGGCGCGGGAAGCGTCGTCCATGTCCAGGACCATGCGGCTTGGCCAGGGCCCGAAATTCAGAGAGCCCGCCACCCAGTTCTCAGGGTCCCAGACTGCTTGATAGACCGACATCAGTTTGTAGTAATCCCGCTGGAGGATAGGATCGAACTTGTGGTCATGGCAGCGCGCGCAACCAATGGTCACGCCCATCGTTGCCGACAGGCTCGTTTCCATCGCCTTTTGTTGCGCGTCGAAGTACTTGTCAACTTCGTAAATGGTCTGATTGTCTGTGATGTCGGCGGTCGTCCTCAGGAAACCTGTCGCGGTCAAAGGCTCGATCTGGTCTGGCGTGGGCCGCGAGCCCGGCTTGTAATTGACCAATTGATCGCCGGCCATTTGCTCGATCAAAAACAGGTCAATCGGCTTGTTCTTATTAAAAGCGTTTATCACGTAGTCGCGATATTTCCAGGAAACTTCGCGATCGGTATCCCCGGCGTCGCCGCGGGAGTCCGAATAACCTGCAACGTCCAGCCAATGTCGGCCCCATTGCTCACCGTAGTGCGGCGAGGCTAGCAATCGATCGATGAGCGACTCCCACGCGTTGGGGGATTTGTCCTCGATGAAAGCTTTCACCTCGGCGGGGGTGGGCGATAAGCCGGTTAGGTCGAAATAGGCGCGCCGGACCAGCGTAACGCGGTCGGCCTCAGGCTGCATCTTCCAGCCCTTTTGTTCAAGTTTGGCGAGCACGAAGGCGTCAATCGGGGTCCGAACCTGGTCTTTGTTCTTCACAGCCGGCGGGGTTGCTTTTACGGGTTTGCGGAAGGACCACCATTCGCGACGTTGGGGGGTGATTTTGGCGGCTTCACGCGCCAAAGTAGCGGCCTCTGAGTCGGATGCCGCCGGGAAACGGCCCAGTTCGATGTAGGAGCGAATGAGTTGCTTATCGCCAGCCGTCAGCTTACCGCCCTGCGGCATCTGACCGTTTTCGATCATTTTCCACAACATGCTGCGCTCTGGCTTGCCGGGAGCGATCACCGGGCCGCTGGAGCTTCCGGCCATCATGCCGGAGAACGAACTGAGATCGAGCCCGGCCATTTTCTGCTTGTCACCGTGACACATCACGCAGTTCTTTTCCAGAACCGGCATGATCTCGCTCTTGAAAAGGGGCGCACGCTGCGCGGCCGCCGGTCCGGCGATCGCCACGAGCGCGATCCCCAGGCACAGCCCGGATAGCCGGCCCCGTCTTCCTTCAGAACGTGACATTAGACTCCTCCCGACACAGGTACTCGCAGCATTTATTTCATCACCTCTTTCGTCAACAAACAAGTTTCAAAGCGTCTGTTGCGGGCTGTTACGTTGCTTTTGATCCGCTATTTATAGCCTGTGCCGCTGCCGCAGTTAACTTTAACAGCACCACTTTGTTGTGGTGTATAAATTGCGCTATCATGAGGCGCTTCTCCATCGAATGCCCAAATCGAGCGCCTTGCGGCAATACGTCAGGCTTCGTTCCATGTGATCCAGCTGCTGAGCTTTAAGCGCTTCGATGTAGCGGTCGCGGACTTCGGGAAGATCCGCCATCAGATGCGGCTTGTCATAAGAACGGCCGCGTCGGGCCAAGGCGAGAAAGCGTTCAAAGTCACGAGAACGCCCTTTCGGGAACCACTTCGTCCAGAATTCATCGGTGTAAACCGGAAGAACGACCGGCGGCCGAGCCGTAATCGGCTTGCAATAGACGAAGACCTGCGGCATGAGCTGAGCGGCGCGAGCGACCAATGCTTTGAAATCGATGGTCCCTTCCCCCAACGGCACCCACTGGACCGCAATTCCATTCGGATGCTCATAGACGACAGAATCGCGCAGGTGGAAGGTAACTGCAAGTGGCCCAAGCTCTTCCACCGTCGTCATTGGATCCTCAGCGACGAAAACAGGATTGCCGGTATCGAGGTATGACCCGACGAACTCTTTGCCGGCAGTTTCGATGACTTGACGGGTCTGCCACGCCATCAGGTCCTTGTGATTTTCAATGGCGATCTTGAGCCCTGCATCCATCACTTGGCTGCGGACTTCGCGCAGTATCTTGATCCCAGTTTCCATGTGCGGTTCCACTGGCCCATTGTCTGGCATGCTATATCGGTCGCCCGCGAGTAGGGCACGGACGATGGGTGATCCCATGGCATTCGCACGCTCCACGCTCTTACGGAGCTCAGCCACGGATCGCGGGTAATCGCCTGGCTTTTTGGGCAGCAGCGCCCCGCCGCCCGTTTCGAGATGGAATCCCAGATCTTTCGACCAGGCTCGCACCTCTGCCCAGTGTTTGGGGTCCATTACGGCGGGGTCCAGGGAATCTTGAAGAAATACCGCGTCCAGCTTGTGCTTGACGCAGTAGTCCAACAATTGCCGGTCGTTCCAACTCAAGAAACGGAGGCAATACGTGTTGATTCCTAGTGGCCACCGGCGGCCGGTCGAGGACGGCATAGCTGAGGTAAGCGCTAGAGACGAACCAATGAAGGTGCGGCGAGTAATACTGTCACTTCGGCAAGATGTCGCCATATTTCGGGATGATAACCTCTTTCACGTACTTATCTTCGTCTCGAAGCGCCTGAATGACGCCTTTGACATCCATGGCTTTCACTGCCGCTTCAATGAGCGCCGCGCCCTGTCTGCCGAGCCGCTCCCGCTCCTCCGCTGTGATCTTGGTATCTAATGGCCTCACGCTGGCGTGATTCCCATCTGGCTCATACGTGCCCACTGCACTGCTGCCCGGACCGAGCGTAGTAAGTTTCCGAATGCTGTCGGGCGGCTTGGGCAGCGCGGGAGCCGATGGAATCGGAAGAGCCAGACTGAGCGGAACCTCACTGAGCCGGCCGACGATTTGATACGCGCCATAACCTACCGCGCGAAAATTATTCGATTCAGTGGCTCGCGGCGCGGCACCCGCCGCCTGAGCATTTTGCAGGAGCCGGCCGGTTTCGACGTAGAGGATGGGATCCTTGGTCTCCTCGAAGAACTCTCGAACCAGTGCGCCCACGTATTGATTCGACGGACCATGCGCCGAGGTGTAGATCTGCCGCCGGAATCCCTGGCGCAGCAATGAACGCGCGATCTCCTTCAAGTAAGCCAGCCCGACATCCTGCGAAACATAAACGCTGCCCCGGCCGGTGATCGTAACGCCCGGGTAGAAGTACATGACGTGTGGCAGCACCAGCCCGTCCGCCTCCTCCGCCATCTTCAGCGCATAAGCCTCGGCCATGGTGTACTCGAGATCGGTGGGAAACGCACCCATCGATTCCACCGTGCCCACGGGAATGATGATTACGTCGTTTCGCTTGAGGTAGTCTTCGATCTCTGGATTCGTCAACTGGGTGAAATAGCGTGTACGCATCGGCCGAGGCGCTTGTTGGCCCCACGCTGTCGTCAGGAACAATGAACTAGCCACGAGTAAAGCTGAAATGCACTTAAGCATTGAGTGACTCCGTATTTGCCTACTTCCAGAACGTATCGGGGATGGCGCGGAACGATACCGGCCAGACCTTCAAGACCGTATCGCGGTAGACCTCGGCTTCAATCACCATCTCCCACGATTCCGGAGAGCCGCCTTTGATCCACTGTTCGTCCAGGAGTTTCAAGCCGTCCAGCGATAACAGCATAGTCGTCATACTCGTGAGAGTCCGGCCCATGAGCAGAAGCGACCGGGTGTGTTCCGGCCTGGTCGGCAACAAAACAACGATCGCCGGAAAGATCTTGCGGTCCGAGGAATAGTCTACTTCCCGATACTCCGCCGGTTCCCCAGGCTTCGGATTCCGATTCCCAACAAGATCGGGCTCGACCTGCGCGATGTAGAAGTTTGTTTTCTTCACCAGGCGATCGAGATATACCGCCGTGCGCGGCATTCCGAGGAAGATCGTGTTCTGAGCGGCAAAGGAATCGGCTGGAAACTTGCGCGACTCAATTAGTTGTACCTGTTGTCCGCCTTGCTGCAGGTATTGCAGTACTCTAACCCCCGCAGTCATCTCCATCGCGCCCACATAGGTTTGGGCCAGTGTTGGAGGTCCCCATTTCTGCGCCATATCCCGGACCACGGGGGATGTCTGCCAATTCTCAAATTCCGAGATTTTCAGGTCCCGGACGAACACATTATGATCAGGCCAGAAGAAATATAGCGGGCTCGGAAGGACAATGACGGTCGGTTTTCCGGCCACCAGAAATGATTTCCAGAACCTTGGCAGCGGAGGTGGAGGGGCAGGGAAGCTTGCCCGTAGCACACGGTTTTGAATGAGCAGAGCTAGACAGAGAAGCAGCAAGACAGCTATGAGCCCGCTCGC
>Ga0210401_10001324_pt1 | contig 28822 bp, 38 predicted proteins | sample IncBWH32MmetaG_FD_150866 | JGI IMG/M metagenome (GOLD analysis project Ga0210401, IMG submission 150866) | Forest soil microbial communities from Barre Woods Harvard Forest LTER site, Petersham, Massachusetts, United States - Inc-BW-H-32-M | ecosystem: Environmental > Terrestrial > Soil >...
TTCGCAATTGCTGTTCGGTGGCGCTGGAAATGACCGCCGCGCAATATTCGAAGGAATCGCTCAGAAATTTCACGTAACCCTCTTTCGTCGTGGGCGAGGGCATCGCCGGCGGTTCGGCGTCTTTCAGCCCGGCGCAGAACTGGTAGTTGGTGGTGGCGATATGCGCCATCAGCTCGCCGAAGTTTATGGATTCGGGATGCGGCCGGAAGCCGTACTCGCTTGCGGGCATGGCATTGGCCACGGCGATGGATAGTTTCGAAAGCGCGTCAAAATGCCTGAAATATTCCGCGGCGGGAGTGACGAGCTCATTGGAGGCGAACTGCGCGAAAGGCACCGCTGCGAGGCAGCCGGAGGCCGCAGATGCTTGCAGCAATTCCCTGCGTGTGATTTTGCTTTGATTCATCGCTGAGCCTCGCCAATCCTTGGGAGCGCCATTGTTGCGACAGCATCTCGTCGTATGACGATAGCGGCGCCGTTCGGCGATCGGAACCGGGCCAGCAGTTAGCCGCAGTCGCATGATCTCGGCGGTTGAGCTCGGTTGTTCGAGTCCAGCGCCATCACAACTAATCACGCCATTTGCCGAAGAGAATGGCATCGGTCGAAAACGGTCCGGTTGACGCTCTTTCTTGCGCAGCCGCTTCCAGTCCAGTAATCGCTGCGTTCCCGGAAAATCTTTCCGCACCGATGAGCAGCATGCGATCGACGCCGTTGACCAGCCTTCCGTAATACTGCGCGGCGTTCGGGCAAGAGCTGGAATTCTCCGCCGTGACCGTCTTGTAGAAACCGGCGCGCTTGGCGTAGCAGGCGTAATACTCCATCGCCATTTCGATGGATTGATGATGCCTCCCCCTGTAGTTGTAGGGATCGAAACCGGCATTGCGCATGAGCTCTGCCGTGTCGAACAGACGTTCCAGGGTGAACATCGGATAGCCGATGCCTTTTCCAGGCTCGGCGTTACGAAAACGGTCGGCGATCTCGCCGGGCGCGGCGTTCGTTGTCTGGTAGTCGTGATGATTTGCAAGGCTGCTCTGGCTGTCCGGTTCATGGTTGATGACACATCCGGGAGTGGGCCCCTCCGCTTGCCCGTAAATGAGGTGGTCTAATAGATGCGTCCAGGGAGCGAGGACAGGAACCGCAGCGTCGCCACCAAAGAGAACGGCCTTGACCTTGCTCTCGTCGTTGAGCAAGCGCGCGGTCGCCAACATCCCAACATTGGCATTCGTCGCAAGGTTGGTGTAGCGGGAACAGTCCGAGTAGGGGAATCCGACGCCGGCATAGAGTACGTTTTCCGACTGGCGTATCAGCTCGAATATCGCTTCATGAAACGAATTGAGCCGGCGTATTTCATCGGCGTTGAGCGCCTCCATCCCTTCGAGGAGGTCCTGGGCGTGGACCGAATAGATGATCCCTCGTCCCAGGGTTAGCCCGAGCGCCGACGTGGGCCGTCCGTGACCATCGCGAGTGAATGACCCTAGAGCCTGGAAGTGGCCGTCCGCGTCGCGAAATCCTCGGTCTGCCCAAGCCAGCAGAATGCGTTTCGCGAGCGCAATCGAATCGTCAGCACCAGGCGCTCCTGGCGGCGCCGAGGCTCCCGCCTTCAGCAGCGCCGCATAAAGCGAAAGCCGTGAAGCGACAACAGCGGCTCCTGCCGGTGCCTTCGCGCCAGCCTGAATTTTCAGAGCTGCGCGAGTCTCGGCGTCGCGTTGGTCCTGGGGCTCATAGGAAAACACATATTCATAGACACCCGGATCGGGACCCGAATAAGTGACATCCCAATCGATGCCCGACTTGAGGTCCTTCGCGATTTGCTTTGCGAGCAGGTCGAAGCGCCGCATCGAATAGGTTCCAGAGCGATTGATGCGCGACGCCACGCCCTTTAACTCGTCGCCTGTCATAAAGACGCCCGGGTGCTGCGTGAGACTGCGATAGGAACCGCCGAGCGGAGGAAGCGCAGGATAAGGAGGATCAAGCGGCTTGAGCGCGAGCTTCGTTCCAGAGCCCGCGATCAGATCATTCGGAACCTCATTCAGTACGCGGATTCCATGGATGGAGAGATTGCTTTCGGGTCCGAGACCGTACGGCAACACCACGATGAAGCGGTGCTTACCGCCTCCCGAGTCGCGGCAGACCCGAGCTACTCCAGGCTCGCTGAATAGGTTTGCGGTTTCCGCGAAGAGTGGCCCCGGCTTCGACAGGCCGTTTGCCTCGTTTTCGGCGAATAGCTGGACGTCGATGGATTTGCTTTGTCCCTGTTGGCATGCCCAACCCAGGAGAAAGTAGTGGTCGCCGTCCTTGCTGATGCCATCAATGTGGCCGACGATCCGGCCTGGCTGCGCGTTTTGCGCAGCCGCCTCCTGACTGGCTAACATTGCGAACAGGCATCCGAGAAGAATAATGTGATATGCGCTTGTCTTCATACGACCGTAAGGAAGTGGCAGTTGTTAACTCTAAATGACGAACGGAATCCAACGCGCGCGCACTCGCGTCATGTAGCCGGCATATTGTGGGTCGGCTCGAAGAAAGCTCTCCTCGACGAAGCTTTTTACGAGCATCCAAAAAACGGCGAGTGCCAACAGAGTGACATTGCGTGGACTGTAGATCCGCAGCGCGACCGCCAAAAAACTGAGCATCAGCCCGGTGTAGATAGGATGTCGCACGTAGCGATACGCTCCTGCCGTCACAATCTCGCGTTGGGCCGGCACGAACCCGATGTTGCGTCCCAGGCTGAGCCGCGCCCACAAGCTGAACAGCAAGGCCACCAGCGCTACGACATCCGATAGAGCAGGCGAAAACAGCGGCCGCCCGCGGTCCATGAACGGGAGGATGGCTGTAGGAAAATAGGTATTCACAAACGCCAGCAGCCAGAACCACGGATTCGTTGTCACGCGTTTCGGAGTCCGCCGGAACACCATCGTCAAGACCAGCACGGAGGTGGCAATGAAGTAATAAGTCACGGGGAGATTAAAGCCGAAGCGGTGGTACCGATAGTAGCCGGCCCAGACCATCGGAAGAACGGCGACGACCGCAATGGCGCGGTCGACCGATGGGCTCATCAACCTCTCGAGAAAGGTGCGATGCTCAACTGTGTGGACGGCCGCAGCCTGGGTATGATTCATAACGTTCAATCGGGATTCCGATCTGGCCGACTTTATGGCGCATCGTACGCCTCTCTTGTGCTCGACACAAAAGATTATCACCAGAGTAAAAAAAACGGGCGAGATCGCGTCGGGCTCACCGTGTACTCGGCCCTGGCATTGAACTTGATTCCGAGTTCCTGGTGGGAAGGACTATGATTCCCTTGAGCGGCCAACCATGACGCGCATCCAGAGCGTTGAACGCCCTTCACGTTCTCCCGAGTCAGGGATTCAACCCTCCAGATGGCAGCGCATCGGTCCGATCGTTTCTCTATTGTTGCTCGCTCCGTTTATCTCCGAAGTACTTTATGGAGCCGTTCGTATCAGTACGATCTTTGTTGTGATCCCCGAAGTCCTAACCTGGGGTTGCGGTGCACTGCTCATCCGTGAGTGCGTACGAGGATGGCGCAAACCCTGGCAGAGCATGTTGATGATGGGCCTGGCCTTGGGCATTGCGGAAGAATGGGTGATCCAACAGACTTCAATTTCTCCATTGGTTGTGCTGGGCCAGCGTGCCTATGGCCGCGTGGGGGGTGTGAACTGGGTGTACTTCCTATGGGCCCTCGGTTTCGAGAGTGTTTGGGTTGTCCTCATCCCCGTACAACTCACCGAACTGCTCTTTCCCGCTCGGCGTGAACAGTTGTGGCTGCACCGACGAGGCTTCATCATCGTCAGCACTGCGTTCGCACTTGGCGCATGCGTCGCCTGGTACGGGTGGACGCAACGGGCCCGGGTCAAAATCTTCCACATGCTGCCGTACAGTCCGCCTCCTTTCTACATAGTCATTGGGGTTGGAGCCATTGTGCTGCTCATCCTCGGCGCGCATTCGCTGCCGTCGGGACGGCCACGAAGGAGCCGTGCCGAGTCGCATGCCGCTCCGCCATCGTGGGTCGTTGGTGTGATACTTGGTGCGATGGGGTTTGTCTGGGCAATATTCTTCTTGGTTGGATGGGGGAGCGGTTCTCTCCCCAACGTCCCAATTGTGATAGCTCTGGCCGGAGGACTCGGCTGGGCCATTCTCGCTTTTTGCCTTGCGTGGAGGTGGATATCGAGTTTTGACTGGGGCGACACGCACCGTTTTGCGCTGGTACTCGGCGGAGCAGTGGCCTGGATGCTTGGGGGTTTTGTTGTCTTCAAGGTCGCAGGAGCGCTTCGCATTGATTGGATCGGTAAGGGCATTCTCAACGCGGCCGCCGCAATCTGGCTCTTCTCTCTGTGGCCTCTCGGAGGGCGGCGCGGCGCACTTGACTCAACCCGGCTTGGTGCGAAGTCGTAAGCTCTGAGGCGGGATGCAATTTTCCGAGTACGGCGTTTATTGCGACTGGCAACGATTCTCTCTACGGTTTGCGCTCCGCGCCCACCAACGTGACCGCGATTACGCAATTCTCTGACGAGCGGTTGTGCCAGGCGTGGCGCGTCCCGTTCTGAATCACACAAGCACCTGCTTTAAGCAGAATCTCGGCTCCATCGTCCAGTTCCAGATACACTTCGCCAGAAACAACGACGTCGAAATCCACCGTATCCGTAGTGTGCATCCCCGGATGGTCCGGCTCCAAACCATCCAACAATCCCGGCAAATTTTGCCGAATTTCTTCCTGCGTGGAAGCTGTTTGGATCTGTTTAACGCTCGCCTTCGTCTCCGGCGGTAGTGTAAAGAACAGGGCGGAAACCATTCTTGGAAGGGAAGTAGGGAAGCTGCGCCTGTGCAGTTCCGTTGGATGGAAGTTGGGCGATGGAATCACTTCCCCATAATCGATGAAACTCGTACCCCGGAAGGAGAGCCAAGCTCACAGGCTTGACGCGCGTGTCGCGCACGATCACCGACTTGCCGGTCGCATTCTGACCGGTCACAACGCAGTGATGTCCATAAGGCCCCCTGAAACCGCCCGCATTATACACACGACTACTCTGCAAGACCGTTCCCGGGGGCGAATGAGCATGTCAGGTTGAATGAAAAGGGTGGGTCACTCGCCGAGGGCGCCAGTCGGAAATTGGCGTTCCCGGAATGGCGGGCGCCCGCCGCTATGATCGAGCTTGGAAGATGCCGGAAAAGGCTTGGCGGTGTTTTAAGAAGAGGATGAACCAGCAGATAGTGACGATTAGACCTCCGCCTATGCCAGCGGGCTGCATCAGGACGTGGAAGATGAGGATGTTGACGATTACGGGACCGATCAGGACAAGCGCCAGGGGGATGAAGCGGTTGACCAGGAAGAGGATTCCGCAGGCGACCTGGACCGCAAAAATGGCGATTGTGTAGTGGGAGGTGGCGAGCACGGTGACGTACTGCGTGGCCAGCGGAGGCAGGTTCCCCGAGGGGATGAAACGGAGGAAGCCGTTGAGTCCGAAGACCGTGAAGAGGATGCCGAGAATGTAGCGCGAGATGGCGGCGGCGATTTTCATCGCGAGCTCCTTTGAGATGTGGCGGACTGGCGCGTCAATCAAACCACAAGATGTTCGGTTGGGCTAGTGGTTGCGGGGATGGGTTCCGCGGCGAGTTTTATGATGCAGCACCCAGCTAGGACGCTGTCCTTTATATGAGAAAAGCTAGATTCCGAGAGCTTCCGAGGCCAAGCGAGTTCCTTCGATGCGGCTGCGCACTTTGGCGAATGCGATTTCGCGCGAAGTGGACGTGTCATCGGCAAACGGGGAAAAGCCACAGTCGTCGGTGGTGCCAAGCGCTTCGACCGGGATGAATTCAGCGGCTTCGAGCACGCGATCGCGCACCTGTTCGGGCGTCTCTATTTTTGGATTAATCGGATCGATCACGCCGACAAAAAGAATCTGCCCAGGTTTAAGAAGGCTTTGCGCGGCTTTCAGCACTCGGCGGCGATCGGCTTCGCTGGCCAGCTGAATATAGAATCGTCCAACATTCAGTTGAAACAGAAACGGGAGGAGATTCACGTAATCCACATCGGCGCTGTGAGTTGAGTCACGATCGCCGCCCGGACAGGTATGAACGCCAATCCCTTGGCGCTGCTCGGGAGTGAAGCGATCGAGCACACGGTTATTCAATTCAACGAACGCTTTCAGGATGCCGGCGGAAGGATCGAGTTTGAGGGCCAATCTGCCCTCGGTGAAGTCAATCTGCACGCAGGGAGCGCCCGCATCAAGGCACTCTTGTATGTCCTGTTGCGCTTCGCCAACAAGATCGCTAAGGAAAGTATCGCGCGGATAATTGGAAAGACCGTTCTGTGGATAAAGCAAACTTAGCGCCGATGCAGAAATCACGGCCTGTTTTACAGGCCGGTGCGCGTATCGCTGGGCGGCTTTGAGGTAAGTGGCCGCATGAACGCCGTATCGAAATGGACCGGCGGTCAATTTCGGCAGCTGCCGTGTGTGTCCATCCGCGAACGGAATCACGACGCCGTCAGCTGCTAGATTGTTGAGTCCACTGAGGGAGTAGGTAGCGAAGCTAGCTTTGGTCTGCTCACCGTCTGTGATGATTGGTGAGCCGGTGTGTTCAAAGCGTGCAAGGGTGTCGCGCAGGGCTGCGTCTTCGGCGTCGAGTAGTTGTTCGCGGGAAATCTTCCCGATGGAATGCCCGTGCATTGCCTGGAGCAAGTCTGCAGGGCGCGGGATGCTACCGATTGGTTCAGTTGGGAGAGGCATGGGTCACACTTTCGGGTGCACAGTAAAGCCGAAACCATGGAACAGCAATACTACAAAAATACTACATGCGTGGCTGGACTCTGCGTATACTTTCCGCACTTCTTTCGGCACGTCCGGCGTGCAACCTCTCCAGTGGAGAGAAACTGAATTTTGTACATCGCACATAATAGGAGGCGCCAAAAATGAAATTCACATCAGCAACTTCGAAAGCGGTACTTCTGGTTCTGTTCGCTGCAACAATTAGCCTGAGCGCCGCCGACAGCCCAACCGTGACAGTGAAGGGTTACGTTTTGGACTCCGCATGTGCGTTTACGAAAGACCTTAGCAAACCCATCAGTAAGCAATGTGCAATTTCGTGTGCAAATGCTGGCTCACCACTCGTGATTCTCGCTGACGACGGAATTATTTACTGGCCGATCGCCGGCACTACGCCATCGAGTGGGCAGAACCCTAAGCTTCTTCCGTTTGCCGGGGACAAAGTAATAGCAAGCGGCAAGGTTTATCAGCGCGGCGGTTCCAAAGCGATCGTCATTGAGAAGATCGAAGCCCAGGAGTCGCGCAAGTAAAGCTTCACAGGATGCTGGCCCGCCTGCCCATCCCCCCGTGTCTAATTGTCGCCCCACGTGCCCCAGGAAAATGAAAGGGTGCGCCACGCACCCTGTGCAATAAGTATGCGACTGAACGGTCGCATTTGCATCGAACTAGTGGATGTGCGCATCACTGGAAAGTATGGAGAGGAGGTCCTTATGTTCCACATGAAAGTAGTCCTCGCGACGTTGGCTGCGCTGCTCATTGCCAGCGTTGGTTCGCGAGCAGCTGCGCAAGCGCACACAGCCCAACCATCGGCTGTACATTCCGACGAGCTTACACAGACTAAAATCACCCGCGCGCTTTCGGCGGCGCCGCCCGATGTGGCCAAGGCTGCGACCGTAGCGGAAATGGATGGCCAGGGCAAGATGACGGTTTTGCGTGCCGGAACCAACGGATTTACCTGCATGCCGGGCGATCCCACAGGAGTTGGGAACCCCGCCATGTGCGCGGACCAAGCGTCCATGCAGTGGTTCAAGGATTTCGCCGAACACAAGCCCAAACCGACCAACACCGTCCCGGGCATAACCTACATGCTCGCGGGAGCCACGCAGCGAAGCGACTCCGATCCGTATGACACCACGAGCCCAGCCATTACGGTCGGTCCTCACTGGATGATTATGTGGCCGTTTGATCCCAAAGCCACCGGACTGCCGACCACGCACACGCCGATGGGAGCGTACATCATGTGGGCCGGAACGCCGTACGCGCATCTGCACATCATGGGACGTCCATAGAAGAGGCAACGGCCCGGTCTACCACGGAAAACAAGCGCGAATCAAAAAAACATGCGACCAATCCGCGCCCATAGGCTTCCAACCTACGAAGGCGCGAATCATGCCATTTGTCGAAGTGTCTACCGGAGAAAAGCTGTCCGGTGAAATTCGTGCGAAGCTAGCGGAAGAGTTCTCCAATGCCATAATGACTATGTCTGGAGGGATGGCCACATGCGAATTCTAGTCGTCGGCGCTGGCGCAGTCGGAGGCTATTTTGGAGGCCGTCTCATACAGGCAGGTCGCGACGTAACATTTCTAGTCCGGCTAAACCGAGCCGAGCAGCTCCAGGCCCAAGGGTTGCGGATTCTCAGCCCGATGCACGGCGATTTCACCGTTCGACCCAAAACAATTGCCGCAGCTCAGATTGCATCCCCGTATGACGTTATCTTTTTGAGCGTAAAAAGTTACAGCCTCGCCGGCGCGATCAATGATTTCGCGCCCGCAGTGGAGCCACAGACGGTTATCATCCCAGTGCTAAACGGCATGCATCACATGGACGCGCTGGCGCAGAAGTTCGGCGAACATGCTGTATTAGGCGGAGTTTGCTACGTTGCCACTGAAATCGATTCGCAAGGCAGGATCGTCCAGCTTGCCGATTTCCAGAGTCTCACCTACGGCGAACTGGACGGGAAGCAGACCTCGCGGATAGAAGCAGTGCATCAGGCGTTTAGCGGCGCTGGATTTGAGGCAGCCATTTCCGAGGACATCTTGCGGGACATGTGGCAGAAGTGGGTATGGTTGGCCAGCGTGGGAGCCATCACGTGTTTGCTTCGCGGAAATATCGGCGAAATCGCGGCGGTCCCTGGCGGCGCCGAGTTAGCTCTCTCGGTGCTTCGTGAATGCGCCGCTATCGCGGGTGCTTGTGGCTATCCAATGTCGGAGACGTTCCTGGCAAGAAAGAGCCCTCAACTTACTGCATCGGGTTCCACGTTGACCTCGTCGATGTATCGCGACCTCACAGAACAGGCGCCCGTCGAAGCGGACACTATTCTAGGTGATCTTATAGAACGCGGGCGGAAACACGGAGTCTCCGCGCCACTCGTCCAAGCGGCATTCGTCAGTCTTGCCATTTATCAGCAGGGACGCGCCCGCGCGAAGGCCGCCGGTCGTTGACGGCTTAAGAAGCTAAGAAGCTAAGAAGCCGTAGCCACGGTCACGAGCGACTGGCGGGCGGCACAAGGTTGTTCATCCGCAGGTATTCCACGATCTGGCCGTAGTGGTCGAAGCAATGCCCCACGATCAGTGTGGCCATCCCCAGTCGTGTAACCATTCCTTCGCCGAAAGGACTCTTGATGGGACTCAGCAGATTGCCCTCATTAATGCTACGCACAGCCCTGTGGACGTATGCGAACGAGTCCTTAAGGAATTTCACGATATCGGCCTTGGTTTTTATTGCATCCGGGCCGTTCTCGCTGCCCAGTTCCACAGGCGGTTTTTCTTCCAGGATGGATGCACCCACCAGGTAGTTGACCGCCGCCACGTGCTTGGCCTGCTGAGCGAACGTGCGCACACCTTTAAATTCTCCGCTCGTAGGTGCAAATGAGTATTTCTCCTCCGGCATGGCTTCGGCTGCCGGAACAAACTCGCCTTCCACACCGGCGACGCTGTGGTCCAGCACTTGAGCGATGGAGTGATGTTCCGTTGGCTTTGCATCCTGTGCTTGCGCAGCCCCGCTGGCACCCAGCAGCAGTAGTAATGCAATCAGTCCCGCTGTCTTCTTCATGAGAAGGTCTCCTCGAACCTTGGACGGCAATTGTAGGCCCGAATCTCCTTTTTGGCTTCAACATCACCATTTGCCCGCGTGCGCGCCGCCATCCACGTGCAATATTTCACCCGAGGTGAACGTGGCGTCGGTCAGAAACAAAATTGCGTCGACGACTTCTTTGATTTCACCGATTCTGCCCACCGGGTGCAAGCCTTTGAGAAAGCCATGGGTTTCCGGTTTATGCATGGGAGTATCGATCACTCCCAGCGCTACCGTGTTTACACGAATGCCTTCCTTCGCGTATTCAATGGCCAGGGCGCGTGTCACTGCGTGCAAGGCGCCCTTCATCATGATTTGGACGGCCGCCCCTACGCCTGCGATCGGTTGGTCAACCAGGGTAGTTGACACATTGACGATGTTGCCCGATCGCTGCCGCAACATTTGTTTTACGGCGAGCTGTGACACGTACAGAAAGCCTGCAAGCGTCGTGGAGACTAGAGTGTTGAAGTCTTCGGTCGTGTATTCGGTGAAGGGCTTCGGAATAAAAACACCGGCATTGTTTATCAGCACATCGACCCGGCCGAATCGCGATAAGGCAGCATCCACAATCTTTGCGGCCGTGCGCGCGTCGCCGATGTCGCCATCCACCAGTGCAACATTCGCCGCCGCTGCGAACGGATTTGCCTTGGTAATCTTCCGCGAGTTAGCGACCAGATTGTAGCCGAGCTCAAGAAACGATTGGGCTACGGCAGCTCCAATGCCTTGCGAAGCTCCCGTTACGATGACCGTTTTCTGTTTGCTTACCACATCAACCTCCTTGGCTGTCGGATTGTGCAGATGGTGCCTGCGAACTATACTCACGCCAGGTTGATTCCCCGGCGTGAGCCTCCTTATTAGCTACACGCTGATAGTCGTTCACTTCGCGATTTCACTTCGGAAGTTCACTTAGGAAGTTCGGTCCCGGCCTGCTCCGCGGCCATGTACGCTGCGTACCAGTTCGCCCAGTTCGCGTCGCGCTGCCCGTCGCGCTTCTCGTGCTCACCGTGGGCGGCTTCCGCGCGCAATATCGCGCTTGCCAGATCGTTTGCTGACGCAAAGGTCGTCTTCGCGGGATCGGTGCGGCCGGGCGCCCGATGTGTGACCTCCTGGACGATCCACGCGTTGCCATCGGGATCTTCGAACGCGACGTATGACTGGTAGCTCCGGCGCTCGGGGTCCGGGCCGCCGATGCGTCCTGCCGGAGAAAACGGCGAGCCGTGGAACACGTCACCCGCGTTGATGCCCCTCGCCACAAGTTCCTTGTGGGCCGCTTCGATGTCGGAGACGATCAGCCCGCCTCGGAACGAGCCAGGCTGGGCCGGCGTGATTCCTTTTCCGAATGAGATCGAGGATCCTGAACCCGGGGGCGTCAACTGGACGACGCGAAAGTCGTCGCCCGCAACGATGTCGTCGTCGAGCCGCCACCCGAGCCTGGTGTAAAACTCTTTAGCGCGGTCAACGTCCGAGACGGGGATGAGCGAGACCTCGAACTTCATGTCGACTCTCGCTGCACCGACGCCGGGCTTCTGTTGCTTGAGACCGCTGACTGTTTGACTCATGTGATTCTCCTTTTTCTCGTGATTTAATTTCGCGAGCCTGTGCGGCTCATAGGGTTCCTGGAGCTTCCCGCTCAGCCTTTTAAGGGTGTGTTTGCGAGGACCTCCACTTTTTCCACCTGCGGAGGAACCGCAAATAATTCGCCGGCCCGCGCCGTCAATTTCTTCGCGATCTCCCCGGTCAAGTGGGCATTGCGGCCCGCTTCATTTGCAAAGGTGTCGAAGATGCCGAACTTCCCCGGCCCGATCTTGATCGCATACCACTTCAAGGTCCCTTTTTCATCGAGCGCGAGTGGTTGAGCTGACCTTAGAAATGCCTCGGCATCAGCCTCCTTGCCCGCGCGCGCTTCGAGCGTCACTAACAATCCAATCGCTTCCATCGATTTTTCCTCCTGCGTTGAATGAGTTCGACTGACAAACAGCAACCGGTTGATCTGCTCCCCTGCTTGTTGACGCTGTAGCTCTGCTCGCAACGGTGAGTAGACGGGAGATCGCATAAGGACTTGTGCGGATTTCTGCTGGGATGGTCGGAATCTTGCTACATTCATGCGCACAGACGCGGAACTCCAGCGAATTACAATCAGTTTACAGGCTGTCTCGAGTGATATGACGGCGAGAGTTCGCGAATGTGCTGCGCAGGGCTAGTCAGAATTGTTGATAGATTAGAAATTACCCGCGTCGGGAGTTCATATGAAATTCATGCGCCTTTTGATGTTCGGGATGGTCATGTTGATGGCGAAGCGCGCCGCTGCGCAGAATTCAGTCAAGCCATTTCAGCTCGATGAGGCCACCATCAGCGATGTGCACGCGGCGTACAAGTCCGGCGTTCTCACATCCGTAAAGTTGGTGCAGGCTTATCTGGAGCGCATCCGGGCCTGCGACCAGGCAGGCCCGAAGCTCAATGTGGTGATGTTTCTCAATCCTCGGGCCTTGGAAGAGGCGGCCGCGCTAGATGAACATTTCCGCAGGACCGGGAAGTTCGTCGGCCCGCTCCATGGAATCCCAGTGCTGCTGAAAGATAATATCAACACGAAGGACATGCCGACCACTGGCGGCTCGCTCAGCCTCGCTGGATACACTCCCGTCACCGATGCGGCTGTTACTCAGAAATTGCGCAGCGCGGGCGCAATCATCCTCGCTAAGGTCAACCTGCACGAGTTCGCGATCTGGGGTGAAACGGTTAGCTCGATCCAAGGGCAGACCCTCAATCCTTATGACCTGACCCGCACGCCCGGCGGATCGAGTGGTGGTACCGGCGCGGGTGTGGCTGCCAATTTCGCGATTGCGGGCATTGGCACCGACACCGTCAATTCCATCCGATCGCCGGCGTCGGCGAACAGCATCGTGGGTATACGCCCGACGCTCGGTCTGGTCAGCCGAGCCGGTATTATCCCGTACTCATTCACCCAGGATGCCGCTGGTCCGCTCGCCCGCACCGTTACTGACGCGGCGAAGATGTTAAACGTGCTCGTCGGCTATGACCCCAACGATCCGGCGACGGCATGGAGCATCGGGAATTTTGAGGAGGACTACACGAAATTCCTGAAAGCCAATGGTGTGCGGGGCAAGCGCATCGGCGTATTACGCAGTTTCTTCGGCACTGCGCCGATCAACGACGAGGTCAATATCATCGCGAACCAAGCGGTCGAGGATCTGAAGAAGTCTGGCGCAACGGTAGTCGAGCTGAACACGCCAGACCTCGACAGCGGAAAGATTACTTCCGATATCAGCGTTCATCTGTATGAATTTAAGCCGGCAATCAACGCTTATCTTGCCGCGGGTAACACGCCCGTTAAATTGCTCGAGGAGATCATCTCTTCCGGCAAGTTTAGTCCGAACATCAAGGACAGCATCACGAAAGCACAAGGCCTCGAGATGGACGATAGCTATCGCCTGCGTCTTCAGAAGCGCTCCGAGTTGCAGCAGCGTGTCATGAAGATCATGGCTGACGAGCAACTCGACGCGATAATGTTCCCGCATCAGAAGCGGCTTGTGGTGCCTATTGGGGAGACTCAGGTGGAGCGCAACGGCGCTCTTGGATCGGTGACCGGCTTTCCTTCCATCGTCGTACCAGGCGGATTTTCATCCCCAACTCTGACGGCCACGCTCGGCGTCCCGGTGGGCATCGAATTCCTCGGCAGACCATGGTCCGAAAGGCTATTGGTCGAGATTGGCTACAGTTACGAACAAGCGACCAAGCACCGCCGCCCTCCGCCAACCATACCGTCGATACAGGTGCGGACGACAAATCACACGCGTAGCGTGTCTTCGGATTGAGTTTCCGAAGCGGAAATCGCTTCGGAGGACACAAAATCCCGGCGATACTCTGTCGGGCTAACTCCACAAACATCCCGAAAGACCTGTGCAAAGTGCTGCTGAGTTTTGAACCCACAGGCCACGGCCACGTCCAATACTCGCGCATCGGGAGCACGCAGCATCGCCTTTGCGCGCTCAAGCCTTTGGCGCAGGACAAATTGATGCGGGGTCTTGCCTGTTGACTTGCGAAACATCCGCGCGAAATGAGCGGTGCTCAACCCCACCGATTGTGCCATCTCGTCGAGACTCAACTCGTCTTCCATCTTCGCATGCACCAACTCTCTAATCCTTCGCAAGCGCGCTGGGCCTAGTCCGCCCCGGGATATCTGCACAGGACGGTGTCTTACTGCATGACCATTGACCAGCGCTACGGCCATCGCCTGTTCCACGGAATCCAGAAACAGCCGCCCGCTCGGAAAGCCGGCAACCATCTCCGCATGAACGGCCGCAACCATCGCACTCAGGCGCGGGTCCGCAAATTTGCGTGAAGGGCGCAGGTCTACCTCGCCGTAAGCCCCATCAGAGCTGGCCAGCAGCGCCGCGTCGGAAATACCGAGCTGCAGATGCTGTACGTTCATGAGTCCCACCCACTCGCCCTCGTGACGATGGCACAGTGCTAAGTCGCCCGCCGCGTAGTTGAACTTTTCCAGCGCGGAACGCTTCTCGCCCCACTCAATTGAGCCGGGCCGCAACATCATCGCGAAAGCCTGATCATGCCGTACCCAATGACGCGGCGCCTTGTCAGACTCCGGGTGAAAGAGTTCAACTTTCATTCTTCTACTCCACACCTCGTCTTGTGAATAACATCACACGCAACGGGCGATTCAATTAGCCAACGGTATCGGCGATGGCACTCGCCTGATCCGGCTGAATTCACTGCGGATCTCCGTGCGCAGGTAAATGGCAATAACTGTGATAGCCGCCACACTTGTTATGGGATGACCACCGTAGATAGAGGATGCAGAAAAGGTTTTTAGGCCTCGATGATTTAAGGTTTCGTAGCGGCGGTCTTTCGACCGCCAATGATTGCTGCCGCAGCAACGACGGCGCACTGCAGCGCGTCGTAACCGAACCATTTCTCTCCGGCGCATTTAGAAGATTGCCGCGATCAAGAGAAGGACGAGACCCGCAACAGAGGCGAGCACTCAGATGACATGGAACGCCAGCCAGCGATCGCGAAGCTCCTGCCAGTTCCCCGGTAGATTTGAAACCCTCCATGTCTCGATCTGTTTGACCATAGGAACCTCCACGATGATCGTTATCAGCAGGGCGGCGAGGAACAAGGCGAATCCTGCCATTGTCAGATAGAAGGTCCTCGGCCCCTCATTGAAAGAGAGGAACAGAACCAGAACCATCGACAACAGAGCAGCCGGCATCAGAACGGTCATGACGGGCGCAATATTTCGGCTCAGCCGATTCACGATCGCGAGAAAGACTTCCGGCGCGAACGTGCTGATGGACCTGCTCAAAGCCACCCACGGTCCCCAGAACACCCCAGTGACCAGAGTCGAGAGAACGATGCTGATGAGTTCCCATATCTTCAAATTCACGGACACTTCATTCAATCCTTGTCTTGCACCTTAGCGCACCTTTGGCAATTGGATCGAGCAGACCGAAGGGAATGGCGTTCTCCCGGAATCATGAGACTCATTCCGGTGTCAGGAACCCACGTTCACAATTTTTCCGATCCAGTTTGGTTCATCTGTCGCTGCACGAAGCAGGCAGTCGGCGCAATCGTCAAAGGAAAGCGGAACGAGTGGCCCGACGCGTGCCGACGGACCTGCCGTATAGCGTCCCTTCGCCGGCTTATCTCTCAATACGACCGGGCGAACGATGACCCACTCCATGTCCATTTTTTGCGTCATCCGCTCAGCGACCGCCTTGTCAGTAATTGCAGCAGCGAATATCCGGCCCGATACGCGGACGACAAGGCGGTTGGGACAGGAGAGCTCGCGTCCATCGCTCAAGCCGATACCACTTTGCATTATGAATCGTCGGACGTTCGCACGTTTGCATTCGGTGAGAATGCTGGCGACACCGGCTGACATGAGCGTTCCTGGCGATAGGTTGTTTTCTGGTCCGATGCAGCTAATGACGGCCTCCACGCCGTCAAGAGCACCTGTCAGGCCCCCCGGGGAAAGGACATCTCCTCGGACGAAGGACAGCCGGTCGGCAGATGACAGTCGCTCCGGATGGCGAGCAACGGCCGTAACGAAATGTCCTTGTGCAAGTGCATGCTTTACCACTCTGCGTCCTGTCGCACCTGTCGCTCCGACGACCGCTATCTTCATATCTCGACCGCGTTGGCACCGATCAGGATGATTCGGATCGCGAGCGCCATCCGTCGCTTGTAGTCAGACAGGTTTCAGGTCGCCGACTTGAGGCCAGCGTGGAAGGCACTCGTCGATCAGAACTCTCATCCAAGTTCGTCAAACAAGTAGCGATTTGGCCAACTCCAGAGCGGCGATCGCTGCCGAGCGTGTGACGGTGGGAAAGTCGTCGAGGAATTCATCCAGCGTTTGGCCGCCTTCGAGGTAGTCCACCAAGGCCTGGAACGGGACGCGCGTGCCACGAAAAACGGCAGTGCCGCCCAGCACGTCCGGGTCCTTCACGATAATATCGTTCACTGCAGGCACGGCGGCACTCCTTTCGCCTGGGCGGAAAGTCTTAACAGTTTACCTCATGCCAACATCGAACGGTGAATCTGCGGTGAAGTTGTTCGCTTCGCTTGAACTAGAGAGATGGTAGGGGCTGATCCACTTCTTGGCCCAGCGTTTCGCGGAGCTTTTTCAGCAGGGAATCGCGCGAGAAGGGTTTTTGCAGGTGCGCGGAATCGGCGATGAATCCGTCTTCGCCGTTGTGCTCGAGGTAGCCGGACATGTAGACAATCTTCACGCCGGGATAGACGCGCTTCAATCGCTGCGCGAGTTCTGTGCCGCGCATGCGCGGCATCACCACGTCCGTCACCAACACATCAATCGTCTCTGCAGCCTGTTCGGCTTTCTCGAGCGCGTCCAAACCGTCTTTGCCCTCGATTACCTTGTATCCGTTGGAACGCATAAACTCCCCGGCCAGCTCGCGCACCGCTTCCTGGTCCTCGGCAAGCAACACGGTGCCGAAGGACCGCGAATACTTCGCGGCGGGCTCGTTCTCGGATGGCAGTTGCATAGCCTCGGTGCTCTGCGGCAGAAAAATTTCGAACCGCGTGCCTTCGTTCGGCGCGCTATCCACCCAAATATATCCGCCGCTCTGCTTCACCACGCCGTACACGGTGGAAAGGCCCAGGCCCGTGCCTTTGCCGAGTTCCTTGGTGGTAAAAAACGGCTCGAAAATTTTCGCCTTGATCTGTTCGTCCATACCGCATCCCGTGTCGGTCACAGCCAGCAGGATGTACCGCCCCGGAACGGTCGGCGGATGGCTGCGCGCATAGTCAGCATCGAGCAAAACGTTCCGCGTGCTAATCGCGAGCTTGCCGCCCTTGGGCATCGCGTCGCGCGCGTTCACCGCAAGGTTCACCAGAATCTGCTCGATCTGCGAAGGATCGGCTTTCACTCGCGCCAGCGAGTCTCCCGGGCGAAACGAATATTCGATTTCTTCGCCGATCAGCATAGGCAACATCTTATTCAGGTCGGCGATCAACGCGTTCAAATCCAGCACGCGCGGCTGCAGCACTTGCATGCGGCTGAACGCCAGCAATTGACGCGTCAAAGCCGTAGCGCGGTCCGCGGCCTTGCGCATTTGCGCGAGGCTTGCTTGCGCGGGACTCAGCGTTCCCAGTTTCATCTCCAGCAAATCGGTGTGGCCTTTGATGACCGTGAGCAGGTTATTGAAGTCGTGCGCTACGCCGCCCGCGAGCCGGCCCACCGCTTCCATTTTCTGCGCCTGCCGCAATTGGCTTTCGAGCTGCTTATTTTGCTCTTCGTTCGTTTGCAGCGTGACGCGCATGCGATCGAACGCGGCGGTCACCTCGGACACTTCATCGCCCGTGCCCGGCCCCAGCGGATAGTGGTAGTTACCCTGTTCCAGCGCGCGAACGCCCTGCACCAGATTGTCGAGTGGATGCGTAATCGTCCGCGAAATCAGAAATACCAGGATCGCGCCCGCGAATACGGCGCCCAAACCGAGGGCGATTAGCGTATTGTTCAACCGCATCAAGAAAGCCATCGCGTCGTCGTACGGTTTCAGCACGGTCAGCGTAAGCGGCGGGGAAGTGCCCGGCGTCAAATCGACTGAGCTGGCAAAATAAGTCTTGTTCGCGATTTGAATTTTTCCGCGCGTGACGGCGCTGGGCAGGTTGCTCGTAAACATGCCGTCGTCCATCGTCGAAAGGGAACTCACCACCGGTTTGTCGCCGTAGCGGAACGCCACCTGGCACAGCGCAATCCGCGCAACGTCGCTCGCCACGCTCGAATCGATTTCGCGTCCCACCACCACCGTGCCCAGGCGCAATTGCGAAGCTGGCCCGCCCAGTTGAATCGCGCGCGACGACACTTGATAGAGTCGCCCCGCGCCGAACCACCATCCGCCGGTATCTCCCAGTCCCGCCGAGTGCGACATCATTTCCTGCGCGGCGCTGCGCGGGAAGCCCGGCGTCACGGTATGCAACGCGAGAATCTGCCCCTTCCAATCGGCCAACGCAAAGAGCTGGGCGTCGCCCGAGCGCCATATTTCCTCGGAGACGTTCTGAATCTTCTCGGATTTTTCGTCGGCCATCAATGCCTTCACGGCCGGGAGAGTGGCGAACACGTCGGCGCTGCGGTTCAATTCCATCTGCCGCTCGGCGCGCAAATTCTGGAAGGTCAACTGGGAATTGCGGGTGTCTTGCTCGACGGACTTCAGAACCTGTTCTTCGGTGGCGCGGCCCACGATCAGCAGGGTGGCGAAAGTCAGTCCCGCAATGATCGTGCTGACGGAAAGCAGGAATTTCGTCCGCAAGCGCAGGTTCCCCGACCACTGCAGTGGCCTGCCGTGCGCACGAAGAGAATGTGCCAGCTTCTTGAGGTCCATGCCTTTCCCAAACAGGCAGAGAAGGATGCAAGGAAGAGTAGCGAAGGGAAACCGGGCGTGGGAATGGACCGGAGGTACTAAGGTACCTGGAACCGGAGGGCAGGCCCGATCAACGGCGGGGAGTCAGAAGCGCCGTTCGCAGCGCCCGGTTTTGCCTTTGTAGCGGCGGTCTTTCAGACCGCCATCAGTCGGCAACGCACCGCCGATGGCCCAGCAGGCACACGCCTAACGGCGCCGCATAATCAAACCGTCATCCGCGGCGCCAGCGAAGGCGTGCTCCGCGCGCTCAATCTGTCGATTTCTTGCCACGGTCCCGCAGCTTGGTCCAGACCTAAGGTCTTCACAATCCGTGCACTGCAGGACGGACCTTGCCATGCCACTGGAGTCGCAGCGAGGAGGCGACACGAATGTCGTGCTGCGCTCAAGAGTCAGCGGTCATCGCCGCAAGCGGTGCGGACAGCCACTTGGCGAGGATGGTGCGCAATCTTACGGTGACGTGTGGTCGTGCGAAATCGACGGTATTGGTTGCGGTTATGGTTGTGAGTCTTCTTTCATTCGCGAATGGTGGACCGCTAGAATCCGCAACTCTGACCGGCGCGACAACAACAACGTCACGCAGGCGAGGTCTGTAAGTCTATCGCAATACAAGAGCAGGGAATGGGGAGTGACGTTCGAATATCCCAGCTACCCGCAGTTCACTCAGTACTTCACCGTTCCCTCGTCGCTTCAGCCAGGCAGTTACTTAGTTTACGTTTCCGATGAACTTGGCAAGAGCAACGAAGTCGGAGTGATTGTGGTGGAAGCGAAGTAGCAGGCGCGCTGGACGGCATTGACCACACAAAATCGAACGCAAACGCTGATGGCGTGACGCCGTGGCGGTTAGATGCTGCACATTCGCGGTCATCTCGTTATGATGACGAGGATGCCGGCTGGGATGAGACTCTACCTTGGACGTCACGTCTTTGGATTGGCCGCCGTGGGTTTCGGAGTCTTCGCCTTGGTGTGGCATGACTTCAACATTTGGCAACAGATCCGGGCGCTGGGGAACGTTCCGCACCGCGAGATTCTCGTGTACATCGTCGCTGCCGTCGAGATCTTCGGCGGCGTAGCAATTCAAGGGCGCAGAACGGCGCAAGCCGGCGCCATCGCACTGGGCGCAATCTATCTTATCTTTGCGCTGCTCTGGGTGCCGCTGATCGTTGAGAAGCCACTGGTTTTCGATCGCTGGGGCAACTTCTTCGAGCAATTTTCTCTGGTCTCGGGTGCGCTGATCGTTTATGCCTCTTTTGATTTGCGCGATCCGGAGCGCTCGGCGAAAATGGCGCGGATCGGGTACTTCTCGTTTGGAATTTGCGTGGTTTCATTCACGCTCGAACAGCTCTTTTATCTTTCTGGAACCGCGGATTTCGTTCCCAAGTGGATTCCTCTAGGACAAATGTTCTGGGCGATAGCCACTACGGTTGCGTTCGCGCTCGCGGCCATCGCTTTACTCTCTGGACATTTCGCCCTTCTCGCGGTGCGATTGCTTACAGCGATGATCATGGGTTTCGGGTTGCTGGTGTGGCTGCCCGCGCCCTTTGCCGACCGTCATAACCCGATCAGCTGGGCCGGCAACGCGGAGAATCTGGCGATAACCGGAGCTGCGTGGATTGTCGCCGACTACCTCAGCCAAACGCGCTCGGCAAAAGCCGCATAACCACGCTAGATCGAACGCGCGCGGAATCAACACAAGCGCTCATTGCTCATTCAAGGAGGTTACGACGGTGGTGAAATTCTATGTCTCAGTACCCTTAGCTGGCTTATTTCTCGCAAGCCCCATCGCTCCTGGTTAGGACCGTCCGAGGCCCACCACGCTTATCGAACTCTTGGCGAATCCGTCAAAATTCGACGGTCCAATCGTGACCATTCGTGGTTACTTCGTTTTTGATAATAGGAAACATGACATCAGCGCCTACTTTCTTTATTTGAATAGAGAGGACGCTGAGAACCTGCTCGGTGACGCTGTCGTAGTGGTGCGGACCGAACAAATGCGACGAGACAATGAAAAGTTAGATCGAATGTTTGTGATGCTGACAGGTCGTTTCTACGCTGCTCCGACGACAGACGACTCGTTCGCAATTGGCATAAAGGACATCGTAAGGTGCACGGTGTGGTCCGATCCAAGCCGCCCAATCGGTCTGAAGCCACATCCCACGATGCAATAATTCTGGTGCACGCCCACCTTTAGCGAGACAACAGAAACCGAAGCCAGGACACCGAGATGGCCGCAACGATCATTAGGTACGACGATCCTTGCCGATGCGGTCGGACCGAAACGTGAGTTCGGTTGCCTGGTAGATGGATTTGACCTTGCAATTGGGCATTCGCGTTCAACACCACTCGGCGGGAACTTGGGCCGCGTGGGGAGATAGTAGTCGGCCACTGTGTCCGGTATCTGGGAATAGGTGAAAACCTTACGGCACTTCTTACAAAGCCAAAGCCCAACTCGCCATCGGCTCAAGTCCTGTACTGACAGTGTGTAGGGCGGCGAACCAACCGCTATTGGTGTTTCAGTGTATTTCGATGCGATGGCCGACCTTAGTCTGTCGTTGCATTCGCGCTCCGCCTTAAAACCAGCCGAGCCGTCAAATGGCTGATCTCAAATGGGACATTTCCCAACTTCGCTCGCCATCAAGATGCACAACGAGGCTTTGAGATTGTCCTGGAATAAACTTCACGTTTCTTTAGTTGAGTAAATGGGACCTTTGATGAAGGCTGGTTTAAATCGACTTCAGGAATCGCGACCAAACGGCCAGCGCGATGGGTGATACGTATGCCGCCGCAGACTATTCTCTTTGTGTTAGTAGTTGTTATCGGGCTCTTGCTCCTGGCTATTGGAGGGTGCCATCTCGCGGAATTTCGAGAGGGCCGACAACTGGAGGACCGAACAGGTCCTGACCTTGGATCCATGCCCGACAAACGCTAAGTGCTCTACGTCGGCTTCGGTCCAGCGAGTGTTCAGCTTTTCCGCGATATGTGCATCAAAAATGGGCTCGACATTCCCGCTCCTGTGACCAATTCCCACGGCTGGCTAAAGATCGCCGTCCGTTCTTTCGCCTTCGTCTGCCTAAGCACTGCTTGTACGGTTGCGGCAGTCGGTCAGGACGCCCAATACAGGACCGTGCGCTATCCACATCATGAGCTGTCTAAAGCTGTCTAAGACCTTCATCATTCTCAACTTGACCCGCGTTACCGTCGAGGGTGATGGATCGCTGCGTTTCAGAGGCGCCCGCTGGCTGCAAACCGCTCCCCTTCAGTTCGAGCAGGAACATGGCTCAGATGCAATCTCCTTCACGGAAGACAATGCGGGGCGAAACAGGTTCTAAGTGATGCGGACGAGAGGATAGCGTGGTACGAGTCCGGCTATGTAAACATCGCATTCTACTTTCTATTCACGATTTTTTTCGTAGTGGGATCGTGGCGGGCCAAAAATGCCTTTGCGCTGGTTCTGTGCCTTGGCACTTGTTTACTGTTTTGGTTGGCTTGCCGTTGTGTTGATAACAGGGCCGGAGAATTTGGTATTCGGCTTGCCTTGGGCCCTCAAGGGAGTTCTGTGGATAGGAACGGCAGTACCTTTGATCGCTCTTTTTGCGATCTATATTGCGTGGCGCAAAAGAACCGCTTTGGCCATCGGCGCCGGCATGGTACTGGCGTCCTACATTCCATTCGTGATCTATTGGAATCTGCACGCGTAGCCGTGGCAGAGCATATCGAGCAACCTCAATCGGTTTAGATTGGCGGGTCGCGTCGCCCCCCGAGTTTTGCTTGAACCAATCGTTGAATTACAGCAAAGATCATAGCGGTTGTGACGCCAAACATGAGCATTCCGTCGGCTGCTTCAAGCGGTCCCAGAAGTCTCCACCGGGCCGATATAACTATGGTGCCGTCTCCCACCGTCGTGTAGGTAGCCGCCGAATAATAAAGGGCGGCGGCAAAGCTTGAAAACTCGCCGCAGAGAACGAACGATAACGCCCAGAGCGCTATCTCGACAAAATGTCCAGCGAGCGCCAGTAACATCGTGCTCATTACAAGCATCATGTCCCTAAGGAAAACGCCGGCCCTGCCCCGCAAAAGATAGCGGCGAACGGCCTCGATGATCGCATATAGAACCAGCGCATGAACGATGATGGTGAAGAAGGTGGTCGCCACACCGACGAGTAGAGGACCCGTCACTGCTATCTGATTCTCAGGGGCCACTTTCTTCGCCTATTTGCGGCCAGCCACTACGCGCGGTTCGCCATTTTCGAAGCGATGTGAAGTAGGAGCCTTTGGTCCTTATCGGTTAGGCGCGACAATGCTTTCACAAATGGGCGAAGCTTGGAATCTTGTTTTGTGCTGCGCGCAGGCTCGACCTTGGAAAAAGAGACGTTGGGTTTCTTGATCTTAGCTTCGTCCGTGAAGAGCCGGTATATAGGAACTTCCAGCGCTCGGGCCATTTTTTCCAATGTATCAACGTTCGGAACGGTATGCCCGTTTTCCACGCGAGAAATGTAGCAGCGCAACAGACCCGTACGCTTCTCAATATCACCCTGGCTTAATTTCTTAGCCTCGCCAAGTTCCTTCAGCTTGTCACCGATAACCATTGGATTCCTTCGGACGGGTACATTGCCGAGGTACACGATTTCAAGATGCGCGCCTCAGCCTGTTTACTATGCACTCGCTGCACCGCGTTTGCTTCTCAGTGGCATAGAACTCGATACCGCACTTCGCGCACTCCTTCAAGAACAATTGCTGTCCGTTTAGGACGACCGATTTAGCGTGCTTGATTCTGTTGAGGACGCGCGGCTTTTTCCCAATAAGCATCGCTAGAGTCTACCACCGCCGCTCCCAGTGTAAAATCTCGGACATGAGATTCTAGTGATGGGCGGGTGGCCAATCCTTCCGCTCGTCGCCAAAAGTGATGATCGCCGAGGCTACGACAACTTCAAGCAGACGTACAACCGGCAAATCGATTCATGCGGATTACTTCTGGACACAGCGTGGTCCTCACACAAGAAGCCGACAGACTTGGCTTTTCCTCGTGTCAGCGTTAGATATGTAAAGATGCAGGGATGCCAGCAAAGACCGGAGCCCACATTATTGTAAGGCTGCCTGCCGCTCCCGACCGGTGGGCTTTTGAATTCGTCCGATACGGTATTGCCTTCAGTATCCAGCGCCCAGTAGTTCCATATGACCTTCGATGTACGAATCGGGTCGAATCCAGGACTCATATCGAACCAAAATGCGGGTGCCTCGGCGACTGGCCAGCATCCACAATCCGTGCATGTATCCCATCTCGGAAAATAGACGGAACACGGTTGGGATGTCGTTCGTATTCGGCGCCGTCACGTCATCGTAGGGCTTGCCAATCAATTCCTCGCGCTGATACCCAAGAAGACGGCAGAAACTCTCCGAGACCTCCACGAACTCTCTGTCGCTGTTTACCACCGTGATGAACTCGGCCTTTACCTCACACTGAGGAGTTATATTGAGTTTCTGGCGCATTGACTTGACAGCATCGCGCACCCAATCGGGATAGTCACCCTCGGACTGATACCGATTGAAGCGTGGTGGGACGTACGGTTTATCTTTTGCCATCGAGGCAAGACTCCCTTGCGCAAACGAGTATTTCTATACTGCTTGAATGCCAAATATGTCAATGGGTGGGCCATCGCCACGCGCTAAGCCGCAGAGGTTGCAGCGCAGAAGCGGACGCCGCCGGTAGCAACTGCACGTAACGAAATGCAAATGCGGATGGCCATAACGCCGCTCCAGCTTATTGTGCATCGGATGGGCCACAGTTGCGCACCCTCGCCGGTGGCCTCCGGCCGCCAACCGCCGAGAATGCGGCATTTTTCATCGGTGATCCCCAGCCAAGCATTGTAAAAACTTTACGAAGTCCTCATGCCTTCCTAATGCACGGTAGGCCACCATGCTGCGGATCTGATCCGACTCTGGAGGAAACACCAATGACATCGATTACTCGGTTCGTCACAGTGGTGGCAGTTATGTTCACGGTCGCCACCCTGTGTCCCGCGCAAGACGTTAAGCCGACCGACCTGGGCAAGGGGGCGGCGTTCAATGGCAAGAAGATCGAGATGAAGGACAAGGGAGAGGTCGCTTACCTCCTGTCTTTCACGGCGGGGAAAGAGTTCGAGGCCACCACGGACGGCCTGAAGAATACCGACGTACACCTTTTCGTCTACGACTCCTCCGGAGCGGAAGTCGCTAAGGACGACTCGCCCGGACCGAAGTGTTCGGTTAAGGTCACGCCGACGGAAGATGGGCAGTACAAGTTCGTCATCAAGAACGCCGGCGAGGCCAACACGGTGACCTTCAAAGTAAAGGTCGCCAAATGATGATGGCGCACCATTATCGGCCAAACGGCGTCGCAAGCAGTCAACCATGTCGAGCCGAACGAGCATCATCTTCGTCGTCGTAGTCATCGCAATGTTGGTCGGGACCGGAGCCATGCTGGGGACTGCGCTCGGGCAAAAGGCATCAGCGCCGAAACCGCAAGACAATCTGGCACTCGGAAAGGGCGAGGTGAAGAAGTTGCTTCTCCTCATGGATACCGACAACGATGGCAAAGTCTCTAAGCAAGAGTTTATGAGTTTTATGGAAGCCGAATTCGACAGGCTGGATCAGAAAAAGGAGGGGAAGCTGGACGTTAAAGAACTAACGAAACCGGAAGCGCCTCCGACAAAAGGTTTCCGCAAGTAACGGATCGGCGGGTGGCCGCGGCCGGCGATCAGGGTTTTGGCCGAAATACGAGAGCTCGGCTCATGCCGCCGAATCGGATTTCAAGGAGGGTTTGCGATCCATCAGCGCCTTTTCTCCACACAATCGCATTGAGCGGATAAGGGACGTCGCTTTTCATCCATTTTCCTTCCGCCGTGACCACAAAATCATAGTTCCGGATAAATTTCACAACGGCATCGGCGCTGTAGGATTCCCAGCTAATGGTGTAATCGCCCACGGGCACCTGCGTCCCATTGAGCGTCACCACCAATGGAAACCTGAAGTCTCGCGATCCCTTTTCGAAGGCTCGCGGGCTGAAACCGTGGACCAACAGATCCTTGCGCGCCGCCTCCGCGTTTTGATCATCGCCGTAAGGGCCCACGAGTACGGAGTAGGAATTCATCCAAAGGTGGCCCTTCTGAGCGACAGATGCGTGAAACCCGAGCTGGTCCAGCCTGTCCGCTACGTTGTCGGCCAGCAAGTTATTTTTGAATTTGCCGACTTCGAAGTACCCTGCCTCACTTGAAGCGGCACTCTCTTTTCCAGCGAGTTCAGCGTGAACATCAGAGTTGTTCGCTGGTTTGTCCGCTGGAACCGCGCCGATTTTATCTGGAACGACGCTGGACACGGGAGCGGCGTCGCTCGTCGGTAAAGAAATTGCCGGAGGCGATGAAATCGTCGCAGCAGGAACAGTCTTGTTGGGAGGGCCGCCAGTAACAGCGTGGGCGGCGACCATCGGACGGGAGGAGTCGGGCTTCGCTTGCTGAGGCTTAGCCGGGTTTGTCGTAGGCGGGAGCAGGACTTTCTCGGGCGGCGAAACCGGAATCTGCTTGTGTGTCGCCGATGGTGGCTGCAGTGGCGCTATCGCAGCCTTCTGCGCGGGCGTCACCGTTTGCGTCTGAGCGCGTGATTTTGACGCCAATCGCTCTCCCAGACGGATGAGCGACTCACCGAGCTCATGGCGATAACTGTGAAGCAAAAACGGAACAGCGAGGAGAGCCGAAACCAGAATGCCCGTGGCCAGCCCACGGGAGAATCCAGTCCGCGGGTCTACGGGCTTCATCCCTGATGTCTCTGATACCTCTGATACCTCTGATACCTCTGATACCTCTGCTGAATCCTCCAAGGCAAGGTCAGAACTATCGGTCGAGCGTGACGAATGCACGGCAGGAAAGACAGGACTGCCGGGCGCAACATGCTTCTCGTGCGGGACGGCACTGAAGTCCGGATAGGGGGTCGCCGGCGGGACTGGTCGTGGGGGCAGCGGAAGGGATCGGGCAGGCGGCTTTTCGACGGCGAGTCGCACGCTAGGTTGGCTTATCCAATTGCGGATTTGCTCTTGACCTTCCGCGGGCAGACCAGTGAATCGCAAGCCGCCTGTCTTTCGCGACTCATCGATCCACGCAATTTCGCCGTCGGCTTCGATTTTTTGTTGGTGCTCGGAGAACCAGAAACGGATCGGGCCCTCGCGCTCAACTGGAGCGACGGAGTGGAAGCAAAGCCCTCCCTCCGAGACATTCAACACAATGCCGCCGTTATCCGAATCGAAATTGATATAGACGACGCGGTTAAGCGTCGTTCGCGTGGTTTGGCGGCGTTCCGACCATGCAGCGTTCGAAGTCATTGGATAGAGAGCGGATTCACGAAGGAGCCTCCGGCACTCGTCGGTGTCCTGGATGCTTTTGCGCATCATCCTGGGCGGGGTCTACACTATATAAAGGACTCAGCCCGAAGTATCAAGAGGGCGGACTAGCGGTCAATAGTACAAAGGTAATAGGACCCTCTGCAATGGTGGTGAAGAGGACCGCGAAGTGGAAACTGCGAGGAATAGACGGCTCTTTGTCGAGCGTATCCTTAGCGGCTTGATCGCCTCATAGGCCGGCGAATCTTACCACTCGCGCGCTTTCTCCACGCTGTCGAAAGCGATTATCACAATGCGTTTGGGCGGTTCGCCCTCGAGAGACGGGTCCTGCCGCCGCTTGAAAGGCGCCAGCGTCTCCGGCACCTTCTCGCCATATTTCTGCATGATAGGTGGGTCGGTTACCTCGACTTACGCGATCACGTAGCCGGGCGCCACCTTAGGTTGCTGCGCATGAATTACCATGGTGCCGAGAATGCTAAAAACGCCGATCGAAACGCCAACCAGCACGGCCAACACCAGCTTGGAATCTGTTTTCATGGGTTCAATCCTCTTCAGGACGGCATCACTGCTCGGTTGTCATTGGTAACGCAAGGCAACCAACGGATCGACTCGGATCGCGCGACGGGCTGGGATGTAGCAGGCTAGGGCGGCTACGCCGATCAGGAGCAGGGCTACAGCAGCGAACGTCACCGGATCGGTGGGCCTCACGCCGTAGAGCAGGCCTGCCATCAGGTGCGAGACGATCAGCGCACACACAAATCCCGCCGCGGCGCCGATGATCGCGAGCGTCAATCCTTGACGCAGCACCATGCGCAGGATGTTTTGCCGTTGCGCGCCGAGCGCGAGGCGAATGCCAATCTCGTGCGTGCGTTCGCTGACAATGTAGGAAATCACTCCGTAAATTCCAAGGCCCGCGAGAAGCAGCGCGGTGAGAGCGAACAGGCCGACCATTTCCATCGAGAAACGCCGCTGGGCAAGAGACGCGGACAGTGCGTCATCGAGCGTTTGCGCGCCGAAAACGGGAAGCTCAGCATTTACCAACTGCACTTGCTCCCGCAACGCCGGCGGAGTGGAGGCGGGATCGAGACGTCCGCGTAAAAATATCGCGAGGTCTTTCGAGGGCTTCTGAAACAAACTCAGGTAAACCAGCGGCACGCTCGATTCCGCGAGCGATTCGGTGCGAGCGTCCGCGACTACGCCGACGACCGTGGTCCAGGTAAGGTTCCGTGGAATACTGCGCGCGTTGTTTAGCTTAAGGTGCTGGCCGACGGGATCCGCGTTTGGCCAGTAGATTCTCGCGAAAGACTCGTTGATCACCGCGACCGGCGGCGCGTTTTCGTTGTCGAAGTCGCCGAATACGCGGCCGCGCTCCAGCGGCATGCCGAGCAAGTGAAAATATTCCGGCGTGATTATGGAAACGTTGACCCACGGAGGCTGATCGGTTGCGGTTTCGCGGCCTTCGACGACCAAGAGGTACGGGTTCAGGTCGTTGCGGCCGTGACCTAATGGAATGGACCTGATGTCACCGGCAGCTACTTCTGCCACGCCTGGAAGCGTTCTGCTCCGGCGAAGGACTTCGCGAATGAATGGCGCTTCCTGAGCGGCGGTGCGATAGATGTCTGTTTCGGGATCATTGGGTATGGGCAGCCACGTACGAACGGCCATCACGTTTTGCGGATTGAATCCCGGGT
>Ga0210401_10001328_pt1 | contig 28737 bp, 18 predicted proteins | sample IncBWH32MmetaG_FD_150866 | JGI IMG/M metagenome (GOLD analysis project Ga0210401, IMG submission 150866) | Forest soil microbial communities from Barre Woods Harvard Forest LTER site, Petersham, Massachusetts, United States - Inc-BW-H-32-M | ecosystem: Environmental > Terrestrial > Soil >...
CAGTACGTCGCCAAGTTCTTCGCGATCGTGGTCACGATCTTCATCACGGCCTCGCTGCTCGGCGGCGGCCTCTACCGCTTCGGCGACCGGGTCTTCACCCAGTTCGCCGAGATCGTGCGGCACTGAGGGCGCACCGATGGATGCCCTTGGCCTGCACGGCTCGGCCGGCGACGTCGTCCTGCTGCTCGGCCTGTCGGCGACACGCGTCGTGGTTGCGCTGCTGCTGATACCGCTGTTCGCCGCCGAGATGATCCCGCCGGTCGTGCGCAACGCGATGTTCATCTCGATCGCGCTGCTCGGTCTGGCGCTGCAGCCGTTGCCCGCGCTGCCGCACGCGGGCGCCTGGCCGTGGCTGTCGATGTTCGCGAAGGAAGCGCTGATCGGCGGCGCCACGGGCTTCCTTTTCGCCGGCATCATGTGGGCTTTCGAGTCGGCCGGCCAGGTCATCGACGCGAAGGTCGGCACGATGGTGGCGCAGGTCGCCGATCCGCTGACGGGGCAGCAGATATCGCTCAACGGCGCCTTCCTGGGGCGGCTCGCCAGCTATGTGTTCATGGCCGGCGGCGGCTTCATGGTGCTGGTCGGCACGCTGATGCAGACCTACGCGGCCTGGCCGGTTTGGGCGCCCCTGCCGGCGCTCGCGGCCGGCGGGGTCCGGTTGTTCGAGAGCGAGCTGGGCCGGATCATGGCGCTGACGCTGCTGGTGGCCGCGCCGGCGCTGGTCGTGCTGTACGTGGTCGAGTCGGTGCTCGGCCTGATCAACCGCTTCGCGCAGCAGCTCAACGTTTTCTCGCTGGCGGCGTCGCTGAAGAGCTTCGTCGCGACCTGGATCATCCTGGTCCAGGTCATTCCGCTCGTGCGCCTGCTGCAGGACGACCTGCCGGGGCGCGGCGGCATCGTGATCCGCGCGCTGCACGCCCTTTTCCGCGGAGGCTGAGATGGCCGGTGGCAAGGATGCGGACAGCGGCAATCGCACCGAGAAGCCGACCCCCAAGCGGCTGAAAGATGCGCGCCGCAAGGGCGACGTCTGGAAGAGCCGCGACATCACGGCAACCGTCGTGCTGGCCGCCTGGCTCGTCCTGGTTGCGGCCGTCGCCGGCAGCGCGAGGGCGCAGATCGGCGCACTGTGCGAGGCGCTGTTCGCGACGATCAGCCAGGGGTGGGAGGCGACCGGTTACGCGGGCGCGCTGCGTTCGCTCGGCGGGCGGGCCGCCGAGCTGGTCCTATGGCTCGTTGCGATGCTGCTCGTGCCGGCCGCGGCCGTCGGAATGCTGACCGACTTCCTGCAGACCGGCCCGGTGTTGAGCTTCGACAAGGTCAAGCCGGACCTCGCGCATCTGGATCCGGCCGCCGGCATCAAGCGGATGTTCTCGATCGATCACCTGGTGGACATCGTCAAGGCTGTCGCAAAGACCGCGCTGCTGCTCGCCGCCGGCTGGATCGTCGTGCGCTCCGCGCTGCCCGACATTGTCGGGCTGACGCGCGCCGGCGCGCCTGCCCAGGCGATCGGAGCGGCGCTGTGGTCCTTGACGCTGAAGCTCGGCGCCTGGACCGTCGGCTCCTTCGCACTCGTCTCGGTTCTCGATGCCGGCTACCAGCGCTATTCGTTCATGCGGAAGATGCGGATGAGTCGCCGCGACATCCGGCAGGAGATGAAAGAATCCGAAGGCGATCCCTATATCCGGCAACGGCGCCGCCAGGTCCACCAGGAGTGGGCGCAGCGCAACCAGATCCAGGCGGCGCTGCAGGCCAACGTGCTCGTCGTGAACCCGACGCATGTGGCGATCGCGATCGAATATGACCGCGAGACCTGCCCGGTGCCGACCATCGGCGCCAAGGGCGAGGACCACGTCGCGCGGGCGATGCGCGAGGCGGCCGAGGACGCCTGCGTGCCGATTGTGCGCAACGTATCGCTCGCGCGCGAGCTGCTCGCTACCGGCGAGGTCGGCGAGATGGTGCCCGAGCCGCTGTTCGACCTGCTCGCCGAAGTGATCCTGTGGGCGCGCGACGTGCACCGTGACGTCGAGGCGCGGCGCGAAGGCCGGATCGCTCCCGCGCCGCCGCGGCGGCGCCGCGAGCCGCCCGGCGAAGACCTGACCCGCTATCCGGAGGTGCCATGGAATCGTTCGCCCTGAGCTTTGCGAGCATGCTGCTCGCCCTCGCACTCGTCCTTGGCCTTGCATGGATCGTTCTGCGCCTGCTGCGTTCGCGCCTGCAGGGCCCGCGCGATCCGAAAGCGGCGGGCGACGAGGCGCTGCGCTTCGTTCGTGCGCTGCCGGTCGGAACGCGCGAGCGGGTCGTGATCATCGAGCACCGCGGCGCGCGCTGGATGCTCGGCGTCAGCGCCGGCGGCATCAGCACGATCGCGCACTGGCCGCGAACCGGCACGGAGACGGTCCACGACGCCGCGCAGGGTACGGAGTAGCCCTAGCTGCCACCCCGCCTAGCTGCCGAACGACCCGACTGTCGCGCCGGATCCGGATCGGTTCCAATGCAATCGTCGTAACGAACAGCAGGCAACACGACACCGCGCTCTGCACCGCGGTCCACTCAACCTCAAGGAGTCAGGTCATGTCACTCTCCAGTATCGGCAGTGCACTCAACGCCATTCAATCCCTGGAAAGTCTGGCGATGGTCGCAGAGTTTGGAGCGCTCGAGATCGCGCAATCGATCAGCAACCAGGCCACGCAATCCCTCGGGCAGGCGCTGCAGTCGGGTCTGCAGCAGCTCCAGCAGGCTGGCATGCCGAGTGTCCTCGTGAAAGATCTCCAGAAGCTGATCAACCAGGTGATGCAGCAGCTGACGAATCCGAGCAACCAGGCCGCCAACAACTCCGTCAACCAGCAGCTCGGCAACCAGATCAACAACCTTGCGCAACAACTAGTGAACATGATTGTCCAGCAAATCCTCCAGGACATAAAGAATCAGGGATCGAACGGCGGTACGGGAGCGAGCGGCGGCAAGGGAGCGGGCGGCAGCTCGGGAACGAGCGGCAGCTCGGGAGCGGGCGGCACCTCGGGAGCCGGCGGCACCTCGGGAGCGGGCGGCGCCTCGGGAGCGGGCGGCACCTCGGGAACGGGCGGCACTCAGGGATCGGCAGGCTGGCTCACGACGCTGGCCAAAATACTTGGTCAAAAGCTCGATCAGAAGGCGCAACAGCTCCAGAACGAGGGCAATAGCGTCTCCGGCTCCAGCCCGAGCCAGGTGACGCAATTGCAGGCCGATACGCAACTGTTTTCACTCATGATGAACTCCTTCACCAATATGATTCAGACTATTGGCCAAGGTATGGCGAATATGGTCAGGAAGGACTAGTCGGTCCGGCCCTGAGGGAGGCGGGGGCGGTTTCGGTGGCGAGACGCACCCGGCCATCGGGTGCGCCCGCCTCCGCGCCCTCGCCGCAGGGCTTTCCCGCGCGGTTCCTTAGGTTCATTACTTAAGTCACATCCCGCGGGCTGCCCCAGGTTTTTCCCTCAATCGGATGTTAGGGTAGTGACCCGCGGTAGAGCGCATGGAGGGGAGGACATTGTGATGAAAACATTCAGATCGACGAAGAGTCTGTTCGCGACAGTTCTAGCAGTGGTGCTGGCAGGTGCGGGGGTGCTGGCCGCGCCGGCCCAGGCTCATTCGGTCTGGTACGAAGCGGACTTGTGGGGCGGCACTGCGTCGGGCACCCTGAACGGAAAGCCGTTCAGCAACGCGGACGTGCAGCTCGATTTCTATGGGGATACGTCGTACGTGCAGTACTACTCGGTCGCCAACCCCCCTCCGTCGACAACCAGGACCTCGGGATACATCAATCTGAAGAGCACGTCGCCGGCGACCTTCGGTATCTACAAATTCAACGCCAGCACGGGCACCTACACCACGGTCGGCACTGGAAGCTTCGAGCCGTCGGCCGGAATTTTTGTCAGCGTCGACAACACGAACGGAGGGATCGGCTTCGGCTCGTTCGGCGTGCCGCCCGGCCACGCCGGCTTTCCGGGACAGCCGGTCTACCCGGGCGCGATCCTGGTCCCCGCCTGCTGTATCAGCCCGAATGTGAGCAAGTACAACCTGGAGAGCAGCTTCTTCGTCAGCGCTTATCAGCTGGGCTGCTGGGGCTTTCCAGGGACCTGCCACACCGGCAGGGCGCTGGCAACGACCGCGGGCCCGCTGGTGTTCAACCAGATAACGGTGGGTACGGGGCAATTCAACGCGCAGGTCTTCCAGTACGCGGCAGTCCAGCCGATGAACAGCCTCAGCGCCACCGTCGTGGTGCACCCGTTGACGTCAGGGTCCACGGGCGCCTCGGTGCTCAATAGCGTCAGCGTGGAGGGCAACTTCCAGCTGAGCGACGGCTCCGAAAGCGTCGATCCTGCGACACAAGACATGGTGCTGCGCCTTGGAAATCAAGAGTTCGCGATCCCGGCCGGTTCGTTCGCGGTGTCGAAAGAAGGCGCATATGCTTTCGAGGGCAAAATCGAGGGCGTCGCGTTGCGGGCGACCTTGACGCCGCAAAACAACGGGACCGACTACTCGTTCCAGGTGGAAGCTGCCGGTATTCCGGCGCAGTCCGATCGGCTTGCGGTGCGGCTGACGCTCGGTTCCGCTGTCGGCAGGACGATCGTCAAGTCTGTAGAACGGTAGCCCATCAATCCCCGGCATGACCTGGGCTCGCAGGCGACGGGTCGGAGATCGGAAGATCTCCGGCCCGGGCCATGTCGGTGTAGCTCACACGCCTCTTAGTGATCAGCGTTATCCGATTGGCGCGAACCCCGCGGGTGCACCCTGCCGCCCCTCGCATTGCCCCTTTAAGGGCTGCAAGACTCTGGTCAGCGCTCAGCGTGCCTCGCCGTATTTGAGAACCAGATTGGTGAGCGTTCCTGGTTGATCTTCCGGCAACATCTTCTTTGGCCACCGAGCCCAAGTTTGTATGATCGCGTGGTCGGGAATCATGGAAGGATTGGATTCGACCATGCGAAAGCGCTGTTCTGCTTCTCGAGTCCATACATCATCACTTTCCTCCTTTCCCCCGCCGCCGTCATAAATGATTCCGAACTTCAGACCGGCCGCGTTAATGCGGCTCTTGACCGCTGGTAACTGTTGTTGCCATGGCCCATTCCATGCCACGTCGGCATGGAAAAAGCTTAGTGGCTCACCCACCACTTTCCGATAGACCTGAGTCCATTGCGAGATCTCCTCCACCCAATCAGGCGGTTGGGCAGTACCGACGGGCTCGATGTCGCCGATATTTACGCCAGGAAACTTCTCACGCAGCGCAGCAACGCGCGGGATGATATCCCGAGCGACGTCCTCGATCGTCCACCCGCAGGCGTTCTTTCCGGAGAAATGGTGCGCATACCAGAGCGGTTCGTCCATCGCGACATAGGCCAGCACGCCGCCGGCTTTTTGAATGCGATTGGCGACCACCTTGGCGTTGTCCGGCGCAGCAAACCCCTCGACACCCACTCCGCAAGCCTGCTGGCCGGCTCTATCTTTTCCAGACAACAGTCCCATTTCGATGGCCAGTGCGATGTTCCGTCGCTTCAAATCCGAGAATACGGCTTTCAGCTCCTGGTCCGAGTGGTGCATGACAAGACCGCCGTTGATCATGAATACCTTGACCGTCTGCGCCGCTTTCGACCAAGGCGCATTCGGTTTGAAAAGGTCCATATAGTCGGAATCCGACTCCTGGAACATCTTCTCACGGACGAAAGGCGGGACGCCGGACAGCCACACTTCCGAGGAGCCGGCACCCGAGCTGGTACCGAGCGTTGAGGTCAGCCAGAGGCCGATCACTATCAACCAAAAGCGTCGAAACATAACTTAGGTCGAGCCGCAATTGGACCAAAGTCGAACGCCACCCTCCCGAGGTTCGAAAGTTGAACCGGCCTCCGATCGTCATCGGCCGCCCATCCGCCATTGGGAATGCCAGCCAGGGGACCGCCCCGCGACTTTTACGGAGCAATCCCGGAACCCGCCTTCCTGGCTAGTTCTGTTGACCCGGCGGCGTGGAGCTGTCCTCGAACGGCCACACCCCGTGTTCGAACTCCATCATCAGCAGGCCGTTGTCCTGGCACGTGGTCCACAGGTAACCCTTGCGCCCGTGGTCCTCCGAGATCCGCAGGTGGACCTGCGCCGAGCACCAGTCCGGACCGCCCTTAACGAAGTTGTTCGCGATCACGTGGTTCGACCCCGGGCTGACCGTTGTCGCCCCGGCCGGGTTGTAGTAGGCGATCTCCTTCGGGCGGCGTGGATTGCGGATATCGAACACGCGGGTGCCCGCATTGAAGTAGCCGCACGCCAGAGTCGTCGCGTGGTGCTTGTTGTCCACGCTGCAATAGTGACTGCCATACGTGAAGATGGACAGCCCCGCAAGATCCGGCTGCACTTTCGCGCAGTTGGCGGGATTGTGAATCTCCAGCGCCAGCCGCGACACGATCTTCGGGTTGGTCTCGTCGCCGATGTCGATGATGCGCGCCATCGGGAACGGCGGGAAGCCGGCCGCGCAGGCCGCCGACATCTGCGTCGTGCTGCTCAGACCGCCGGAGCCGCCCTCGTCGACGAAGATCACATAGGGATGGCCGTCGATCTTGACCGGGATCGTGTGCTGCGCCACCGAGCCGTCCTTCCACAGAAGCTTACTGATCAGGTGCGGCTGCGGGTTGGGCGCGCGCGACTGGATCTCGCTCAGGTCGTAGATCAGCAGCCCGTTGATCGGGGGCTGGGTCGGGTCGGTCAGGGCCGAGGCGGGCGGGAACCCCAGTGAGACGAAGTAGCCGCGCTTGCCGTCGTCGCTGATCGACAGACCGTGCACGTTCGCGATACCGGGAACCCAGGCCGCGATCAGGCTGGGGCGCGTCGGATCGGCCGTGTCGACCGCGTAGTACTGGGCGTTGCGCAGATCCCCGCCGTAATAGGTCAGCCCGTCCGGCGCCCACGACCCTTCGTGGCCGATCACCGCATGCGCCAGCCCCGTGCTTCCGTCGGCCTTGCCGACCGCCACCGTCGCCAGCAGCTGCGGCATGCGGCAATCGCCCGAAACGTCATAGATGTCGATCTCCGGACCGCCGCCGCCGTTGTGCCCGTTGTCCGCAGCGAGCAACTGCCGACGCTCGTTGACCTTCAGCGATTCCCACGGATCCAGCATCGAGGTCGTCGTCAGATAACCGGTCGGGGTGGGGTCGTCCGGGTCCGTGATGTCGATCACCGGCACGCCCACGTGGGTCCGGTTGAGCGCGTTGAACGACGTGCCGTGGTAAGCGCAGATATGGTGGTGCTCGTCCCTGAACTCGGTCGTCTGCCAGTTGGCGCCATCACCCCGGCTCTGGCCGATCAACTTCAGGTTGCAGTTGAATCCCTTGAAACCAGCCGCCCGCAATGCCGCCGGCACCTGCCCCTGCAGCGCGGTCTCGGGGTGATCATCGGGACCGCACGTGGCCTTGGGCACGGTGAGCGGAGGGGCGTCGTCGTCCGAGCCCTCGACGCCGGAAGACCAGCCGCTCAACGACCATAGTGCAGCGCACGAAACCGCGATCAGCGCGACCCTCAGCGGATTACCGTACCCGCCGCGCAACAGCCCTGTTCTCATGGTTCCTCCTTGGGTGGCGGCATGCGCCTCTTCGTTAAATCTTTTCGCACACGCAGCATCGTCCAACTTCCAACGCCGCGGCGGGGCGAGCGTATGCGGTCGGCCTCGATGTGTAAAGTAGACCAAGGTCGAATGCCCCGTGATCCGACACGACCGCACATCGCGCCAGTCGGGCGGCTGCGAGATTTGCGTGAGGTACCATCTTCCGCGGAGGAGTGATGATCGCCGCGCGAATTCTCGTGTCGTCAGGGTTGTTATTCGCTGCTGCGAGCTCGTCCGGCTTCGAGAGCGATGTGCACTTCGGCCTGACGCAGTGGCTGGCGCTGCAGGCGGGCTTCGATGAAGAGTCGGCCAAGACCATCGCCATCGGTGATCAGCGCGTCGAATCGGGCGACATGCAGTACGTCGGCCCCGTTCTTGCCTACGCGTGCGTGGCCAGGGACGACCTCAGATCCAGGCTGGCGGGGGAACACCAATACCCCTCCGCCGGCACGTTTCCCGGCGCGCCGGAAACGCGGGTGGTCGTGGCCGGCGGCGATGCGGCCAAGAAGGCGGCTCTGGTCGTCATCAGGGTGCCCGCCGGCCAGGCGAACTACATGCTGTTCCAACTCGGCGAGGCCCTGCACATCCTGCAGGACTCCTGGTCGCACCAGGGCATCCCGGGCCTACCGCAACCCGCGGTCGGCGTCTTTGCCTGCGACCCTGCCCGGGCCTGGGGGCATCCAGCCGCGCGCGGCGGTTGGAATTCGCACAAGGCGGACCTCACGATGGCCTGGCCTGCGGACACGGCTGCGATGGCCAGGGCCGTTTTCGATGTGTTAACACAATACCCACCGCTGTCGCAGACCCCGCGAACGCCGCGCACCTGGGAACAGGTCCGTGCGTCCCTGGACGGTTTCATTACGGCATCGACCAAGACCGAAAAGAAGCGCTGGTTCGCCTCCCACGGCATCAGCGACGTGTCGTTCCTGGAAGGAATCAGTCTGAAAGACGGCGCCCGGCCGTTTGACCTGAAATGGCCGGACCGCAAGCTGCCGCCGCTGGCCACGCCGCAATCGCGCCAGCATGCCGTGGACCCGGACCTGCTCGATTTCTTCAATCGATTCTTCGCGCAATGGGTCACGACGGTCGACTTCGACGCATTGGCATCGTCGTTCGGGCCCGATTTCCGCTCCAGCGCCACGAAGCGGCCGGCCGGATCGCTGCCGCCGGTCACAAAGGCGGAGCTCGCCGCCCGCCTGAAGGTGTGGCGCCTGCGGGATCACGGCCGCGTCGTCGAAATAGCGCACGCTCAACGGGCCCTGACCGCGGAGCAGCACTCGGCGCTCGATGCGATCGGCAAGGAGCGCAAGGCCTTCGCGACCTACGATCCGCCGGCGGGCGCCTTCTTTCCCCTGCTGCCCAGGGCGGCCGAGGATGTATCGCCGCTGCTGCCGTTCTTCATCAGCACGGCAGTGGCGCCGGACGGCAACGCTCCCAGGGCCGTGGCGGTGGTCAAATTCCGCCATGTTCCCTACGATACGTTGGGCGTGGTCGCGGAAAGGATCGACGGGCGCTGGCGCGTGATGTCGATCGTGTCGGTGATCGATCATTGAGTTGCCGGTAGGGCACTCACAGGTCTGACTGGAGGCCTCATCAGCATTCGAACCCTGCTACCGGTTGTCCTGGCGGCAAGTCTGGTCGTCGTGTTCCCGGGATGTCACTCGAACGCCGAGCTGCCACCCGTATCGTCCAAGCAGTATCTCGACACGGTTTCGGACTTCAGCGTCGGGCTGGCGGCGTTGGAGGTCGGCGATGACATAACCGCCGACAAGATGCTTTCCGCAGTGACCCAGCTCGCCCCGGGTGAGCCTGCCGGATGGGCGAATTGGGGTGTGCTCGCAGTGCGCCAACGCAACTTCGATGCCGCGAGGGAGCGGCTCGATCGCGCGCTCGCTCTGCTGCCCCAGGACGATCGCATTTACAGCCTGCTGGGCGTTCTCGAAAGCAAAGCCGGCCGCTCTGCGGAGGCGGTCGCCGACTTTCGGAAGGCCACCGCCATCAATCCGCGCGACCTGCGTGCCGCGTACGCGCTGGCGCAGGAAATCGAACGCCAGGGCAACGAGGGCAGTGACGCCGAAGTCGCCCGGTTGCTGGAAGGCATTCTGGCTCGACAGCCAGGCAATCTGGCGGCATTGCTCGAGTCGAGCCGCATTGCGGCCAAGCGCGGCGACGCCCGAACCCTGACGATGGCGCTGGCGAAGGTCCAGTCCCGCAGCTCCGCATGGCCGGCAGAAGTCCGCGCGCAATTTGAGGCACTGCAAGCGATCATCGCGGCCGGGGATCTGCGCGCCGCCGGCACAAGGACGACCATTCTTCGCAACACGCTGATGCGGGTTGCCGAATATCGACAGGATCGCCTGGCCATCAAGGCATCAGCTGGAGAGGAGGCTCAGCCCTTCACCCGTTTCATGCGGCTCGCGTCCCCAGTTGCCCGGACGGCGCCTTCAGACACCGCGCTGGCATTCGACCTGAAGCCGGTCCCGGCCGTGGGCGGCAGCCGCTGGAACTGGATTGGCGCGATTCAGCTGAGCAGCGCAGGCCCGCCGGTCCTGGCGGTGGCCAACGGCACCGAACTGCGCCTGTCAAGCGGAGCGTCGCTTCCATTTCCCGGTGGCGCCCGAAACAGCCCTCCGTCTCCTGAAGGCGTACTGCAGATCGATTTCAACTATGACTTCAAGACCGACCTGGTGCTGGCGGGCGAAGGAGGGGTACGCCTGTTTCGCCAGGAAACCCCTGCTGCATTCACCGACGTCACCGCGCAGGCCAGGTTGCCGCGGGCGGTGCTCAACGCGCGCTACACCGGCGCCTGGGCGGTGGATATCGAAGCGGACGGCGATCTCGATATCGTGCTCGGATCCCGTGAGGGGGCTCCGGTCGTACTGAGAAACAACGGGGACGGAACGTTCTCGGACATTCGCCCTTTCTCAGGCGTCTCCGGGGTGCGCCAGTTCGCCTGGGCCGATCTCGATGGGGATGGTGACCCGGATGCGGTCATCCTTGACGCCTCCGGGAAAGTTCATGTCTTCATCAACCAACGTCAGGGACAGTTTCGCGAACGCCGGCTTCCCGCCGCCGTCGCGGACATCGCCGCAATCGCTGTGGCCGATGTGGACAGCGACGGGGGGTTGGACCTGCTCGCCGTGCAGGCGGATGGCTCCATCGTCCGAATCTCTGACAGGAACGATGGCCATGACTGGGACGTGTCGGCGGTCGCCCGAATCCCGAAGGCGTCGGACTTTCTTGCGCAAGAGGTCCGCCTGCGCGTCGCCGATCTGGACAACAACGGCGCCCTCGACCTCTATCTTGCCCATGTCGCGCCCGCAGCCGGGACGCACATCGTTGGCTCGATCGCCTGGCTTGGCGACGAGCAGGGCAAGTTCCAGCTGCTGGACCATCCGACGGGTTCGGCCCGCGCTTATGACGCGGCGGATCTGAGCGGCACCGGCAGGCTTGATCTGCTCGCCCTGTCCGACGACGGCCAAGCTCTTGATGGAACCAGCCGCGGGGCCAAGAACTACCACTGGCAGGTCATCCGTCCGCACGCGGCGAGAGCGTTCGGCGACCAGCGCATCAATCCTTTCGGCGTTGGCGGTGAAGTCGAAATCCGCGCCGGCCTGCTGGTGCAAAAGCAGCTGATCACCGGTCCGCAGGTTCACTTTGGTCTGGGTGAATACACGGGAACCGATGTCGTGCGGGTCTTGTGGCCGAACGGGTCCGTGCGGGCCGAGTTTGCCGTCAAGGCCGACCAGGAGATCGCGACGGAGCAGCGCCTGAAGGGATCCTGCCCCTTTTTCTTCACGTTCAACGGAACGCAGATGGAATTCGTGAAGGATGGCGTTCCATGGAGTTCCGCAATCGGTTTGCGCATCAACACGCTTGGGTCTGCGGACATCGCGGCAACCGAGGAGTGGTACAAGATACGCGGCGATCAACTCGCGCCGCACGATGGATATTACGACCTGCGCATCACCGCAGAAATGTGGGAGGTCTACTACTACGATTACCTGGCGCTGCTGGCGGTCGACCACCCGGTCGGAACCGAGATCTTCGTCGACGAACGATTCGTGACTCCGCCCGCAAGGCTCGCCATAACGGTCGTAGCGAGCCCTCACGACATCGTGCGCGCGGTCGACGACACCGGGCAGGATGTGACCGAGATCGTCAAGACGCTCGATGGACGCGGCCTCAACAACTTCGGGCGCGGACAGTACCAGGGCGTGACAACAGACCACTTCGTCGAAGTCGATCTCGGGCCCGATGTCCCGAACGATGGGCCCCTTTATCTGCTCGCCCATGGCTCCGTTTACCCCACCGATTCGTCGATCAACGTGGCGATGACCCAGGGGCAGCGTTGGCGCGCTCGCGGCTTGAGTCTTGAAGTGCCGGACGGCCGAGGCGGTTGGGTCGTGGCTCGAGACAATCTCGGCTTTCCTGCCGGCCGCAAGAAGACGATACTCATCGACCTGGCGCGGGTCTTTCGGCCCGGCACGCCGCACCGGCTCAGGCTGCGCACGAATCTGGAGATCTTCTGGGACCAGATCCAGTGGGCCACGGGGCTGCCCGGCACTCCGTTGCACACCGTCCGGCTTGCGCCCACGTCGGCCGATCTGCATTACAGAGGTTATTCCGTCATCGACCGGCCGGATCCGGGGTCGCCCGAACTGCCCGAGTACGCACTCATCTCGGGGACCAAGCAGCGCTGGCGCGATCTGATCGGGTATTACACGCGATTCGGCGATGTTCGCGAGTTGCTTGCGCAAGTCGATGATCGTTACGTGATCATGAACTCCGGCGACGAAATGTCACTGCGCTTCGCCGAGCAACCGCCGCCGGCCGTGGGCTGGAAGCGCGATTTCGTCGTGGTGGGAGATGGGTGGATCAAGGACGGCGACTACAACACGACCTTCTCCAAGATCGTTCTTCCATTGCCCTACCACGCCAAGCGTCAGTACGTCACGCCGCCCGGCCGCCTCGAGGACGAATGGGTTTACCGCCAGCATCCTGAAGATTGGGCGAACTATCACACCCGCTATGTCACCCCCGACGAATTCAAAAACGCGCTCAGGGATCCGGCAGGCCCATGAAGGACAATGGAAAGGCTCGGCTGATCCTGGGCTTGGTGCTCGCAGTGCTGTTGGTCATCCCCGTCGTGCTCAAGCACCGATCCGCCGGTCAATCCTCGGGAGCGGTCCGCAACACCCCCGAAGAAGCCATCGCCCGCCACGGCTTCCATCTGGAAGAGGTCGCGCGCAAGGCCGGAATCGACTTCATCCACCACGCCCCCATGCTCGATCATCAACTCGATCCGATCATGCCCGAGGTCGCCTCGCTGGGCGCATCGGTCTCGATCGTGGACTTCGATCGCGACGGCTGGCCCGACATTTACGTCACCAACAGCTGTCTGGGTTGCAAGAACGCCCTGTATCGCAACCTCGCAGATGGCACCTTCAAGGACGTCGCCGCCGAACTGGGCATCGCGGACGTCAATCAGCCGGGTACGGGTGTTTCCACCGGTGCGATCTGGGGCGATTACGACAATGACGGCTACGAAGACCTGCTTCTGATCAAGTGGGGGCGCCCCGAACTGTTCCACAACGACCACGGGCACGGGTTCACGCGCGTGACCGAGCAGGCTGGGCTGCCGCCCTGGATCAACGCGAATACCGCGGTCTGGTTCGACTACGACGGCGATGGGCTGCTGGACCTGTTCATCGGCGGTTACTACCCGGAAGACATAGACCTCTGGCATCTCATCACCACGCGCATCATGCCGGACAGTTTCGAGTACGCGAAGAACGGCGGCCGCAAGTATCTGTTTCACAATCTCGGACACGGCAGATTCGAGGAAGTCAGCGAGAAAGTCGGCATCAGCAGCCGCCGCTGGGCCCTGGCCGCAGGGGTGGCCGACCTGCGCGACAGCGGCCACCCGGACCTGTTCATCGCCAATGACTACGGGGTGTCCGAGCTCTACTTCAACGACGGGCACCGGTTTCACGATGTGAGCGAGCGCACGGGGGTGGGCTTCGCCCCCAAGAGCGGAATGAGCGTCGGTTTCGGCGACATCTTCAATCAGGGGCGATATGCCATCTACGTGTCCAACATCTCCGAAGACGGCATCCTGATCCAGGGCAACAACCTGTGGGTGCCGGTGGACGGCACGGCCGGCGACGCGATCCGATACGAGAACCTCGCGCGCGACTTCGGCGTCGAGCTGGGAGGGTGGAGCTTCGGGGCGCAGTTCGGCGACCTGAACAACGACGGCACGCTCGACCTGTATCTGACGAACGGCTACATATCCCTGGATCGAAATCGAAGCTATTGGTACGACTTCTCCAAGGTCGCAGGCGGCAACAGTACGATCATCGGTGACGCGAGGAACTGGCCAGCCTTCGACGGGCGCAGTCTGGCCGGTTATCAATCCAAGCACGTATGGCTCAACGACGGAGCCGGAAAGTTCGTCGAGGTTTCCTCGGCGGTCGGGGTGACGGATACGTACGACGGACGCGCGGTGGCTCTGGCCGATTTGTGGAACCGCGGCGTGCTCGACGTCGTCGTCGCCAACCAGAACGGGCCGTTGCTGGTGTACAGGAACACCGTGGCTCCCGAGAACCGATGGATCGAATTTGAACTGGAGGGCACGACCAGCAATCGAAGCGCGATCGGTGCCCGGGTGACCCTGTTCTGGAACCGCCAGCAGCAGATCCAGGAGGTTTCGGGCGGCAGCGGTTTCTCGGCCCAGAATCAGCGCCGGCTGCATTTTGGCCTCGGCCGGGCGCCGGATGTCGCCAGGGCGGTCGTGCGCTGGCCTTCCGGGAAGATTCAGACGGTGACGGCGCCGGCCGTAGGCCAGTTGCATCGAATCAAGGAGCCCGAGTGAGCCACGCGCGCGAGACGGCGGCGCCCCAGCGCCCGAGTCCCGGAGGGTGGAAGTCGATGCTGAGCCTGGACAACCGCTATGTCCCGCCGGTCTTCATCACGCTGATCCTGCTCGTGGGGAATTATTCCTTTGGGATCCTGGAGAGCTACCCGAAGACGCTGCTGGCAATCGTCACCAGCATAGGCGTCGAGCTGATCCTCGGCCGGATCTTCGTGCACCGGTGGGTCAATCCCGTCAGCGCCTACATCACCGGCATCAGCGTTGGCATATTGATTCGCTCGCCTGCCTCGTGGCCGTACGCCCTGTGCAGTGCGATCTCGATCACATCCAAGTACGTGCTGCGCATCAAGGGGCGCCACCTGTGGAACCCATCCAACTTTGGCGTCTCCACGATGCTGTTCCTGGCGGGCAGCACGGTGGCCAGCTTGAGCATCCAGTGGGGAAACTACCTGTGGCCGATGCTGATCATCTGGGCGCTCGGCTCGATCATCATCTGGCGCCTGCGCCGCTTTCACATCACGGGCACCTATGTGGCCGCGTTCCTCGCATTCGCGCTGTTGCGAAGCTGGCTGACGGGCAATCCCTGGCAGTCGGAGGTGGCGCCCATCACCGGGCCCATGTACCAGCTGTTCGTCTTCTTCATGATCACCGATCCCAGAACCACCGTGCAATCCAGAATCGGGCAATGTGCCGTCGCGTTGGCCGTGGCGTCCGTGGAAATGATCCTGCGCCTGTGCCAGGTCGTTTACGCCCCGTACTACGCGCTGTTCACCGTGGGACCGGCCGCGCTGCTCATCGAGACCTGGATCGCTTCGCGCAGGCCCCGGACCGCGTCATGACGCATTCACGCGCGCCACCTCATCGGCCGTGATCTGCTCGAGGCGGCGCCTTTGCGTCTCGACACCGAACAACAGTACGAGAACGACCGCCAGCACCATCGGGATGGCGCCGATCATCGCGACGGTCTTGATCGATGGCGCCGTGAATCCGAACACCACGAGCGCGATGATCGCGACGCCGCCCGCCTTGCTGACACCGGCTGCGAATCCCGTTCCGCGCGACCGGATGCGGGTCGGATACATCTCCGAGCTGTATACCGACAGCACCGCGACCACCGAACTGATGCCCCAGATCGGCACGATCAGCAGCGCGTACAGAAGCGCGCGATTCTGCACGATGGCGTCGCCCGCGATGACGAAGCCGATCATCGCGGCGGCCGTCAGCGAAGACAGCAGAACGATCGTGTACTTGCTGCTCCAGAAGCCGTACAGCCACGCCACCAGGAAAGTCAGCGGAAATCCCATCAAGGCGGAGTTGCGCAGGATCGCGTCGGACTCGGTGAATCCCAGCTTGCGAAGGTTGGTGGGAATCCAGAGGTTGAAGCCGAACAGGATGAGCCCCGAGCCCAGCGCGAGGCAGGAGATCACCAGCGTCACCCCCAGGAATTGCGGACTTGCAAGTTCGCTCCACCGGTTCTTCACGCCGGACTCGATCTCGAGCTCCGAACTGTCCTCGATCACGGCCACGGCTCCATAACGCCTCATGACCTCGCGCGCCTCGTCGTCACGGCCGTTCAGGAGCAGGAAACGGGCCGACTCCGGAATCCAGCGATTGAGCAGGATGAACAGAAGGCCGGTCGGCAGGCCGATCAGCCACAGAATGCGCCAGCTGTACGTCGGCACCAGCGACGCAGCGACCCAGCTGGTCAGGATGTACGCGCCGGCAATATCCGCTCCGATCAGGATCATGAGCCAGCCGCGATGGCGGGCGGGAATGGTTTCCGCCAGCAGCGCGTAGCAGATCGGGAGCATGCCGCCCACCGCGATACCCATCAGAACACACATCACCAGGTTCCAGCCGAAGCTCGGCATGGCGCCGCAGATCGATGTACCGATGAAGCCCACGCCGGCGTACAGAATCGACGCCCGACGACCGATCTTGTCCCCCAGCCAACCCCAGAGGAAGGACCCCAGGACGGTGCCCACGATGCCCGATAGCGCCACCCATCCCACGGGAACGGATCCGGCCGGGTTCAGGGGAGACTTGAGCCCGTATTCCAGGGTCATGCCAGGCATCACGAAGGCCAGCGCAGTCGGTTTCATGACATCGATCGTCAGGGCGACCGCCATCGTCAACAGCAGACCGACGTGAGCCCAATTGAGAGATGCATCGTCCAGCGCTTTCACCTGGATGCGCGAGGCGGGAGTCGGCCTGTCGACGGTGAACGGTGGATAAAGCCCGTAAAGACTTGCGCAAAATCCAAGGACGATGGCAGCCATGCCGATCAGCATCGGCGTATCCATCGGCATTCCCGCCAGCCGGTAGCCGCTGCTCCTGCCCATCAGATACATGGGCAGGTGGGCGATGACGCCCGCGGTGACTGCGATCACGCCGAGCCAGAATGCCCCGGCGTGATGAAACCGGACCCCGCCAGGCGTCGCAGACCGCGCATTGCGCCCGTTCATGATGGCCCCTCCTTCTGCCCGGTCTGCCCAGGCTCGGCCATTGCAGCGTATGCAGCTTCCTCGGGCATGTAAAGCAGACGCACGTCGGATGGCCGTTCCGAAGCGCCTGGGCGGCTCATGACGAAGCCGGCGACGCCTTGGCAAGTTGCGCCGCGGGACTACGCGGCTGCAGCGCCGGATCATCTGACGCCCATCCCTCGCGCGCCGGCTTGTGCTGCTCATAGCGGGCGAGATTCATCTGCAGGAACGGCTTGCTGGCCTGCCCGCCCGTGTGCTCGACGACGATGATGGTCTCCCGTTGCAGCACCACGGCCTGATCGAAGCCTCCCGTTTCGGCCAGCGCCATCGCGTACGTCTGCCCGACGTCGGGGTCCCGCGTCGCCTCGAACAGCGACTTGGCCAGTTGCAGCGCCCGCGAGCCGTCGCGAACGCTGGTCTGTGGCGCCGTGGCCAGGATCCGAGCGAGGCCGTTGACGATCTCGGGATTGTCGGGTTGCGCCTTCAGCGCCGCCTCGAAGATCCTGCGCGCCTCGCCGTAGTGCCCGGCCTTCACATTCGCCATCGCCAGCGACAGCCTCATCCGGGGCGAACCGGGCGCCTGCTCGACCGCCTGCCGGTACAGCGCCGCAGCCTCGTCGGGCTGGCCCACGCGCATCTTCGCGTCGGCGAGGTAGACGCGGGCCTGAAGGTTGGTCGGATCGCGATCCAGCGCATCCCGGTACTGGTCCATCGCGAGTTGATCCTGCCCCTGGCGATCCAGCACGACGCCGAGGCTGAAGTGGGCCAGGGCCGCGGTGCCGTCCATCGACAGCGCTTGCTCGAGTCGCTGCCGCGCCTCCACGAGCCGGCCGAGGTTGGCGAGCGTAATGCCCAGGTTCGCGACGGCCTCCGCATTGTTCGGATCCGCTTGGACCGCGGCCCGGAATTCCGGCTCGGCCAGGTCGAAGCGGCCCGCCCGGCCGAGGCGCTGCCCGCGACGCAGCAGCGTTCGCGATCCGGCAACCTTCTTGTCGAGGGCTTCAGCCAGCGGATCGGCAATGCCGGGGTCCATGCCCGCGGCGTCAAACTGCCGAAGGTTCTTTTCGGCGCTGACGCGATCGCCCAGTTCTCGATAGGCCATGGCGAGCGGCTGCCTGAGACGCGTGGCGCCGGGCGACAGCTTCAGCGCTTCCTCGAGGTACCCGACCGCCTCCTTGTACTCGTGCCGGGCGAGCGCTACCTTGCCGAGCCCGGCCAGGGCGGCCGCCCGCGCGTCGCGGTGAGACTCGAGCCTCGCGTACATGGCCCGCGCCTTGTCGAACTCGCCCTGTTGCAGGTACGCCTCGCCCAGGGACAGCAGGATCGGGCCGTCGCGGCCGTCGATCGCCAACGCGGCCTCGAAGGCGCTGATCGCTTCGGGCACCCGGCTCGCGTCGTTGTACAGGTGACCCTGCAGGTACGGCCATCGCTTGTTGGCCGGCGCGAGCGCGCGCGCATTGGCGTACGCCGCCTCGGCCGGCGCCACCAGGCTTTGCGCCTGGTACGTCATCGCCAGCTCGCCGTAGGCGTCGGCCAGCTCGGACGCTTTCGGTTTGCGCTCGACGACGCGATCGAACTGCTCCCGCGCACGCGCCAGCGCAGCGCGCACGGACGGCTCCAGGTCGGTGGTGTTCACCACCGGCAACGGCCGCAGCTCGCGGCCGGCCTCGGGGCAGCCGCTCGCCAACGCCGCGACGAGCCCGATGCATGCGAACCGGCCGAGCCTGGAGAGCCGCGCCATCATCGCCTGCCGGGATCGCCGGACCCGGTGCCCTGGACCAGCGTCGAGTACTGCCGCAGCGGCGGCACCGCAAAGCGTTCGCTGCGGCCATCGGGCCAGTGCACCGCAAGACTCTGGGCCTGAGGCGCGTCGCCCAGCCCCACCAGGATGCGTGGATCGTTAGCGGACAGATAGCTGCCGTCGGCGCGCACGCGCCGCCAGAGCGTCGGCGCTCCCTGGCGCGTGATCTCGACCTTCGCGCCGTAGGCATCGCGCTTGCCTGTCATCAGGCGCAAGCCCATCCAGGGCCTGGCGCCGCCCGCCTTGTTCAGCACCACACGCAGCGGTCCGTTGTTGTTGCTGATGACCAGGTCGGTGCTGCCGTCGTTGTTCAGATCACCCGCCGCCAGGCCCCGCCCCACTTCCATGAGCTGGAACACCGCGCCCACCGATGCGGTCATCTCCTCGAAGTGGCCGTTGCCCAGGTTGTGAAACAGCTGCTTCCTCTGTTGCAGCGGATACGGATCCTGCGGCGTCTTGAGCTCCTCGATCAGATGCACGGCGCCGTTGACGGCGACGATGTCGAGCCATCCGTCGTTGTCGTAGTCGAAGAACACCGTGCCGAATCCCGTGAAAGGGATGCTCGGTGCCGCGACCCCCGTCTCGACGCTGCGATCCTCGAAATAGCCTGCGCCCCGGTTGACGAACAATGTGCTCTTCTCGCGCGTCAGGTGGGTCAGGAAGATGTCCTCGCTGCCGTTGCCGTCGAGGTCGGCGATATCCACGCCCATCCCTGCCTCCGCGACGCCGTCCGCATTGACCGCGCAGCCGCGTATGTCGGCTTCGTTCTTGAAAGTCCCGTTCTTCTGGTTGATCCACAGCTGATTCGGATTGCCGTCGTTGGCCACGTAGATGTCCGGCCAGCCGTCGCCGTCGATGTCCGCGGCCATCACGCCCAGGCCGGCTCCGTAGGCGCGCGTGATCCCCGACTTCACCGAGACGTCCTCGAACGTTCCGTCACCACGGTTGTGATACAGAATCCCCGGCACCGGCTTGTAGGCCGACGGCGCGCAGTAGTCGCGCGCGCTGGTGCTGGCATAACACTTCTGATTGTTCTCGATCCGGTAGTCCACGTAATTGGCGACGTACAGGTCGAGAAAGCCGTCCCGATCGTAGTCGACGAAGGTCGCGCTGGATCCCCAGCGCCCGTTGCCCGCGACGCCGGCCTGCCGGGTCACGTCGGTGAACGTGCCGTCGCAGTTGTTCCGGAACAGCTGATTGGGCGCACCGAAATGCGTGATGAACACGTCGGCGCAACCGTCGTTGTTGTAATCCCCGATCGCGATCCCCATGCCGTAGCCATGCGAGCACAGTTTGGAGGCTTCGGTGACATCGGTGAACTTCAGATCGCGCGTGCCGTCCGGATGCACCACGAGGTCGTTGCGGTACAGCCGGGCCGTGCACGGCTCCTTGGGCGACCCGGCATTGCTGCCGGGGCCGAGCGCACCGCCCTGCATCACCAGGATGTCGAGCTTGCCGTCGTTGTTGTAGTCGAAAACGGCCACACCCGAGCCGATGACCTCGGGATAGTAAAACTCGCCGCTCCTGCCGTTGACGTGCTGGAACCGGATTCCGCTCGACCCGGTTGCGTCGAAGAAGAGCTCGTGCGCGGGCGCCGCGGCCTTTGCCGGCTTGGGAGCATCCTTGTCCGGGGTGCAGGCGCAAAGGGCTGCGGCGGCGGTGATCAAAGCAAGCGAGGGCTGGAACCGCATCTCGACTTTCGAAAGGATGAATGCGCGTTCCAAATTATAGGGAGGGCAGCGGCGGGCGACCCTGACGCCGCAGAGCGAGACCGACTACTCGTTCCAGCTGGAGGCCACCGGTGTTCCGGCGCAGTCCGATCGGCTTGCGGTGAGGCTGACGCTCGGTTCCGCCGTCGGCAGGACGATCGTCAAGCCCTTCGAACCGTAACCCCTGAATCCCTTGGCACGACCGGCGCTCGCCAGCGACGGGTCGGAGATCGGAAGATCTCCGGCCCGGGCCGCGTCGGTGTAGCTCACACGCCTCTTAGTGATCAGCGTTATCTATTTAATCCGGAATGCGGACTAGACGGCCCACCATGCCGAACAGCCCGTCGGGCAAGCTCCCATTTAAGGTGCTCGGACAAATGGGATTACCGGGCACAGGTAGACCCCTGGGGCATTCCTGAGCGAAGCCCACCCACGGTGTGCCGTCGGGCCCCATCGTCATCCCGTAGTAGTCCATTCGACCGCCGACCGAAGGCCCGCCTCCCATCATATCCGCCATCGAGCCGCCCTCGTATCCCGTATCGTCCAATCGCATCGCCGACGGCGTCACGCCGAACCACGTTGGGTGAGCCGGATCGTTCAGGGTCGCGCTCCAGAGCAACGGGCTCTCCTCCAAAGCGTTCCAGGTCTCGGTTATATATGTGTCCCACGTCTCACGCTCGTAGCCTGCGCAGATGACCGAGAGGCCTGTGCAGGGTTTCGGGAACGGCTGCGGCGCGTTCTTGCTTCCATAATAAGTAACGGCCACTTGGCCTCGTGCTCCAGCGACCAGTTGGGGCTCCGCTGCCTCATTGACGCCCGGCGCAGCAATCATGAGCGGCTTGCTCCAGTGCAACGCACCGTCGCGCGAGATTGCCAGATAGGGCAGGCGGTCGGCAAATCCGGCCCAGGCCGCATAAAGATTGCCCTTTTCGTCCATGCCAAGGGCCAACTCCCCCCAGCCAATGGTCTCGGTGTCGGCCACCAGGCTCAATTGCCAGGTGCCGCCCTCGTCGCGACTAACGGCAACGTAGGGTCGCTCGCATGGAGTGAACGGCACGTACACCGTGCCGTCTCGGTCAACCACGCCTGCGAGCCCATAGCCTCCCGTTGGGAAAACCCCCGGCGCAGGGCACTCGGGAGGGTAAGGAAGAGCGACTGACGCTTCGAATGTCATGGCCCCATCGAGCGACTTCGTGCAGTGCGTCCCACAAAAACCATGGACACCACAAGTGGCTCCGCCGCTGACACAGGTGTACACAACATTCGGATAACCGTTCATTAGACCCTTCATCGCCTCAGTGGGCGGGCCTCCAAAAACTTGAGTATGGTCATAAAACACCGGAAGCGGAGATGAGGCCGTCCAAGTCCTGCCCTCGTCGTCGCTGTGGTCGACTCGCGGAGGGTCATTCGCATAAGGTGGTTGCAAAGTCGTCGTCCAGAACATCCGCCCAGTCTGCCGGTCGAGCCAGAAGTTCAGATCGTCGCCCTGACTTCGCGGTGGAATACTCGGGCCTTCGGTTATGAAGTTCCAATGTTCACCTCGGTCTGTGGAACGGAGGACTCCGACCGGGAAACCCGTGGTCTCCGACGCCAAGGCGGGCTGGAAGACGATGCTTCCGCTATTGTTGACGACGAGACTCACCTCTCCGGTTCGAAAGCCGGTTCTGGTGCTGCAAGGTATGGGAGCCTTCTCGCCGTTCTTGGCATGCACCGTAACGCCGCCGGCGTGGTGAGGTATCGCGGGTCGGTTTGGTGCGCATCCCGGCCCAAGGTCGCTTCCTTCCTTTTCGCCTTCTTGTGCAGAACAAGCCGGGGCAACTGCAAGGGTTGTGATCCCGATCGCCGCAATGGCGATCGCCGACCGCCAACACGAACGCAGGACTCTCAAGGCCAGCGCTTCTACAAATCGCAGCGAGTTATTCATGTCGATCTCCTTAGAGGGAAGCCCGTTCCAGCCTTATTCTGCTTATTCATCGTATTTCCGATTCATCCTCACGTGAATCAAACGACCGACCATACCCCACAGAGAATCTTGAGCTGCCCCGGTGGCATGGCCGCAGTTAGAGGGTGCCCCAGGCGGATACGGCAATCCATTCGGACATTCCTGGTTGAACCCAGCCCAGGCCACTCCATCTTCGTCCATGGTGATGCTGAAGTAGTCCATGCGACCCCAATAGGGCGCTCCACTCTGTGAACTTCCCAGACACCCCGCATCACTGTGCGCCTCAGGCTCGCCACCGACGCCCAGTGCGGATGGCGAACAACCGAACCAGGTGGGGATTGCCGGATCATTCAGAGGTGCGCTCCAGAAGAGCGGACTGTCGTCCAAGCCGTTCCACGTCTCCGTCATGTACGTGTTCCAGATTTCTGCCTGGTAGGCGGGACATGACGTCGACAGGGGTGACGCGGTCACGGGTGGTTGCCCAACACAGGTCGGGGCGAACGGAGCTCCCGGGGAATTTGTGCTGCCGTAGTACGCAATGGCGACATGGCCTGTTTTTCCGGCAACCAGCTGCGGAAGAGCTGCCTCATTGATACCAGGCGAGGCAATCATGATGGGTTGACCCCAAGTCAACCCGCGATCGCGAGATACAGCCAGGTATGGCAAGCGATCGCTCACAGCCACCCATGTCGCATACAGATTTCCCCTGTCGTCGATTCCGAGGGACAGCTCGCCAAAACCCATCGTCTCCGTATCGGTGGCTACTAAGACCTGCTTCCACGTAAGTCCTGCGTCGTGGCTGATGCCGACGTAGGGGCGTTCGCAGGGAGTGGATGGCACGTAGAGAGTCCCATCTTCGGCTACGACGCCTTTCAACCCGAAATTCGTGCAGGTTGTGCCTGCTTCGGGCGGAACAGGCAGTGCGACGCCCGCGCTGAACGACATGCCTGCGTCCAAGGAATACTGGCAGATCTGCGGATGGCTGCTTTGGCAGAGGTAGACGACGTTTGGATAGGATCCCGTCTGACCTGCAAGAGATGCTGGCGGTGGCCCGGTAAATATCTGCGAATGATCGATGGGTCGAATCGTCTGCGGAGAAGTGGAGCTGCGCCAGGTCTTTCCATCGTCGTCGCTGATATCCAATCTCGGAATCTGAGTTGTTCCTCCAGGGGTTCCGACGATCCAGAATATTCGGCCGGTCTGCCGATCGACGTGCATATTGTTATCGACTGGAGTCACCCTCGGCGGATCATTAACGTTGGAAGGAAGGACGAAATTCCAGCTGGCGCCGTCATCTGTCGAGCGCGTCACTCCGATTGGAAATCCGGATGCAGGAACGGCCGGCATCAAGAGGAGCGTTCCTGCGTTCGTCACGACAAGAGCGATTTCGGACGAGCGAGAACCGGTGTTGCTGGAGCATGGGATCAGGATTTCATCATGCGCCACATCGTCGACCGCGACGCCACCGGATCGGTGTAGGACCGCGGGGCGATCGGTAGCACAACCGAGGCGAAGCTCCTCGCTCTGCCTGGATTCGGCCGGAGCCGGAAAAAGAACCACGATGGCGCAAATCAGCGAAAACACACCCACCCCCATTAGCACGCTACAGGGGTCAGATGCGTTCAAACGTTGGTGAGCCAATTTCCGCTCCTCAGCGGATTTTCAAATGCCTCTTTGTCGATCGCACGATTACGTTCCATCCGCCGCATGTCAATTAGACCAATGTCTACTTTGGTCACTCCCACGCGTAAACATGGGCAGCACGTAGCCTGTCCAATCGGGCTGCAGGATTGCGTAAGTCACACAATTTCGAATGCGACCGCAATCACCCGCGCCTAGACTGTTTTGGTCGCTCCCAAACAAGGCCGACGGCGGAGCTTTTACGCTGCGCGCCGTCTTTAGCCTTGGGTCTGCGCGCGATCCGTCAGGTAGCACGAGAGCGTCAGGATCACACCGACCACGACGACGCCGAGAACCACGAGGAACAACGGGTCCCGGCCGATCCGGTACAGCGCGATCAGGCAGACGATGAAATACGAGCGGACCGCGAGCGTGCCCGCGTACTGGGACTGCGCACGCGCATGGCGGTCAGCCCGGGATGAAGTTGCGGATCAGGCTGGTCAGCTCTTCGGGGCGATCCAGGGAGAGGAAGTGGCCGCCGTCGTGAACGGTCGCCGTGGTGACGCCGGCAATCAGCGTGCGCTCGCGCGCACGCGCAGCCTCCGGCGCCCAGTCCCGGTCGCCGTAGACGAGGAGCGTGGGAACCGCGATGCGCGGGTATTCGTCGCGCGCCTCTGGCCAGCGGCGTTCGTGGGCGAGCAGGCTCAGGAACGCCTGGTAGTGGCCGGGCCGCGCGCCTGTGTCGTAGAGCTCCCTGTTCAGCTCGGCCGGCAGGGCAGCGGCCGATGCGACCCCTCCCTGCATGATCAAGTCGGAGATGAAACGCATCCGCAGCCGCATCAGCGTTGCGCCCAGGATCGGGATTCCGGCCGGTCCCAGGATCAGGCGGGCCATCGGCGAGCTCTTGCGGATGCCGCCGATCGGCCAGTAGTCGTATGGATTGATCGAGACCACCCGATCGATCCGGGGATTGCGGCGCGCCGCCAGGACGAGTGCGATCGTGCCGCCGATGGAAATGCCGGCCACCGATGCATGCTCGATCGCGAGCGCGTCGAGGAACGCGCCGACCCAACGGTAGAAGTCCTCGGGCGCGTACTCCACGGGCGGGATGTCGGACCAGCCATGCCCCGGGTAGTCGCAGGCGTACACGGTGTAGTGCCGGGCCAGCTCGGGGATCACCTTCTGGAAGATGTCGAGCTGCGTGCGCAGCGTATGCAGCAGCACGAGGTTCGGGCCAGTGCCGGTCTTGATGTACCGGACCTTGATGCCGCCCAGATCCGCGTACTGGATCTCAATGCCCGAGCCCCAGGCCAGCCGGTCGGGCCGCCTGGGACGGGGGCGCAGCGCCTCCACGATGTAGGAGACGAGCACCAGCCCGACGAGGCCCGCGAGTGCAATTACCGCGATCGCGCTGATATCCACGTTCGCACCACCGTCGGCCGCTAAAGGGAAGCGCGAATTTTTGCCGATTTCAGAAAATGTTCAAGAACATCTTTTGCGGGCTGTTATAAAAGGCACGTCCTCCCAGGGGGTAGCGCAGATGCCTTACTCGCTCGAGCACAAGCAGCAGACCCGCGATCGCATCGTCAACAGCGCGCGGCGGCTGTTCAACCGCAAGGGTTTCTCCGAGGTCACGATCGACGAGATCATGCAGCACGCGGGCCTGACCCGCGGCGGCTTCTACAAGCACTTCGCCACCAAGGAGCAGCTGTACGCGCACGCGGTGCGTCAGTTCCTCTGCGCGCAGGCGCCGGAGCGCTGGCAGCGCAAGCACGTCGACGGGCGCGCGCAGGGGCAGACCCTGGCGCGCATGATCGTGAACGCCTATCTGTCCCGCGACCACTTGCAGGATCGTGAAGGGTCCTGTCCGGTGATCGCGCTGCCGTCCGACGTGGCGCGCGGCGGCAAGGCGGTGAAGGCGGCGTTTCGCCAGGTCCTGGGAAAGATGGTGGAGATCTTTTCCGCCAACCTGAGCGAGCCCGAAGCCGGCGAGCGCGCGCTGGCGCTGGTCGCCACGTGCGTGGGCGCGATGGTGATCGCCCGCGCCGTCGACGATCCGAAGCTGGGCGACAAATTCCGCGACGCCGCGCGCGAGCACCTGCTGGCTGAAACCGGCTGGGCCGACGCCTGAGGGCTCCGATTCCTATCGCAGAAATGGCGATTGCGCCCGCCGGGCGTTCAGGTGGCGGACCGCCCCGGCCGAAGCGCCCCGGAGCAATGCAGCGAACTGCTCGGGAGCCACGGGCGGACTGAAATAGAAGCCTTGTCCCTCGTCACACCGATGGGCCTGCAGGTATGTGAGCTGCTCTTCTGTTTCTACACCTTCCGCAATGACTCGATGCTTCAAGCTCTTTCCCATCGTGATGACAGCGTCCACGATTGCGGCATCTTTTGTTTCCGGGCGGGCAATGTCGTGAAGAAATGACTGGTCGAGTTTCAGCACGTCAATCGGAAACCGCCTCAGATAGCTCAAACTGGAATAGCCGGTGCCGAAGTCATCAACCGCAAGCCGTACTCCAATGGTCTTGAGTGCCCGAAGCACGGACGCCGTGGATTCGGGATGCTGCATGAGGACGCTTTCGGTCAGTTCGAGTTCGAGAAAAGACGGCTCCAGGCCAGTCTCCCGCAGGATGGCGCGAATGCCTTCGAGAAAGTGCTTGCTCCGGAACTCTACCGTGGAGATGTTGACCGCCACGGGTATCGGCCCCAGCCCGGCATCCAGCCACGCCCGGGCTTGTCTGCATGCTTCGCGCAGAATCCACTGGCCGATCGGCAGAATCAGGCCAGTATCTTCTGCGATGGGCACGAACTGCGCGGGAGGGACGACTCCTCGACCTGGATGCAGCCAGCGTATCAGCGCTTCGGCGCCTGTAATGGCACCGGTCTGAAGATTGACCTTCGGCTGGTAATGTAAAAGGAACTCCTGCCGCTCCAGGGCGTGCCGCAGGCTGCCTTCCAGGGCCTGCAGCTCGACAGCCCGAACGTTCATGTCCTTTTCAAAGAACTGGTAACTGTTGCGCCCATTTTCCTTGGCGTGGTACATCGCGGTATCCGCATTCTTGATCAGGGCCTCGGCATCCTGACCGTCATACGGAAAGGCGCTGATGCCAATACTCACGGTCACATCGAGGTCGCGCCCGGCAACGCTATGTGGCGCCGCCAGCACCCCCAGGACCTTGTTCGCGGTGATGGCCGCGTCTTCTACCTCATCGAGCTCCGAAAGCACGATCACGAATTCGTCTCCACCCAGGCGGCTGACCGTGTCCGACACGCGCACGCACGCCACCAGCTGCTGTGCCACCGACTGCAGCAGAGCATCTCCCACCGCGTGCCCGAACGAGTCATTGACGTGTTTGAACCGATCGAGGTCCACGAACAGCACGGCAAGGCTCCTGCCGTGGCGCCGGGCGGACGCTATCGCCTGGGTCAGCCGGTCGTTCAGGAGCGTTCGGTTCGGCAAGTCGGTGAGCACGTCGTACTGCGCCAGATGAGACAGTCGCAGGGACATCGCCCGTTCCACGCTCACGTCGTGGAACACGATCACGGCTCCGGTAGTCTGCCCCGCCCGATCGTGGATGGGAGCCGCGGAATCCGCGATGGGAAATTCGACCCCGTCGCGCCGGACGAGAATGCAGTTCGATGGCACGTTTACGGTTTTGCCAAGCCGGACCGCTAACTCCATGCGATTCGGAGCGGTCTCACGCGTCTCGCCGTCGAGGATGCTGAAAACTTCGGCCAAGGGCCGGCCGACCGCCTCCCCGCAGGACCAACCCGTCATTCGTTCGCCGACCGGATTCAGGTAGGTGACCCTGCCGGAGAGGTCGGTGGTCAGTACGGCCTCGCCGATCGAGTTCAGGGTGACCTGAGCGCGTTCCTTTTCCGCGAACAACGCCTCCTCGAGCGCTTTGCGATCCGTGACATCGCGAATGATCTCGCTGAAGCCGCTGATATGGCCCTTCTCGTCTCGAATGGCAGTGAGCACATCGTTTCCGAAGAACCGGCTGCCGTCTTTGCGCACAAACCAGGTACTGCTCTCGCTGCGTCCCGTCCCGATCGCTTCCCCTCGCCGGCCGGCCAGGATGCTGCCCTCCGGATCTTCACTCGCAAACAAAACAGCCACGTCCTGGCCGAGTATTTCCGTCTGGTCAAAAAGGAAAAGTCGCGCAGCTCCCCCGTTCCAACTGTCGATTCGACCATCTCTATCCAATGACAGAATGGCGTAGTCCTGCACGCTGTCGATCGTGATCTTCAGACGTTCGTCCGCCGTGCGGAGCCGTTTTTCCGCATGCCGCCGCAGTTGTGCTTCCGCTTCCCGAAGCCGCTCGGCCTGCAGTCGGTTCTCGTTGACCTTGCGAGTCAACTCCACGAACACGCCGACCTTTGCTCTGAGTATTTCCGGCTGAACCGGGGTCAGGATGTAGTCCACCGCGCGCAGCGAGTAGCCCTTGAACATATGGGTGTCGTCCGCATGCGCTGTCACGAAAATGATGGGGGTATCGGCCGATGCCCCCCGTCGCCGGATCAGCTCGGCCGTCTCAAACCCATCCATTCCCGGCATATTCACGTCGAGAAGAATCACGGCAAAGGTATCGGTCAGCAGATATCGCAGCGCCTGTTTGCCGGATTGAGCGCAGACCACCGTGACTCCAGGCTGGTCGAGTACGGCACTTAATGCCACGAGGTTCTGCTC
>Ga0210401_10001329_pt1 | contig 28737 bp, 22 predicted proteins | sample IncBWH32MmetaG_FD_150866 | JGI IMG/M metagenome (GOLD analysis project Ga0210401, IMG submission 150866) | Forest soil microbial communities from Barre Woods Harvard Forest LTER site, Petersham, Massachusetts, United States - Inc-BW-H-32-M | ecosystem: Environmental > Terrestrial > Soil >...
TGACTGGGGCGTCAGATCCGTAGGCGACGAGACGGAGGGCGGCAAGGGTTCGCCCACGGCAAAGCGCATCAGCGAAATCTGCTGAATCTGATCGACGACGATTTCCTGGGCGATACGCCTCAGCGCCGGCTCGTGTCCATAGCGCAATTCCGCCCGGGCCATGTCGATCGCACCATCATGGTGGGGCACCATCATCGCGACGAAATCGCGGTCGATATTGCCGGTCGGCTTGATCGTCATGTCATTCACCATCTTCGTCATCGCTGCAGCGTCCTCTGCCAGGAAGGGCCGCTCCGTCTTGAGAGACGCGAGCACATTGTCCGCTGGTCCGGGTGAAGAGAAACCTGGTCCCGCCGCGGTGACCGTGAAGCTCGCCGCAAGCGTTGCCTCCGTCGGCGTCAGCTTGTCGCCTGAGGCGGCGCGCATCGCTGCGATCTCCTGGAGCTCCTCGACAACAATGTCCTGGGCGATGCGGAGGAGTTGCTCGTTGTGGCCGTAGCGGAGCTCCGCTTCGGACATGTCGATAGCGCCTTGATGGTGCGGCGCCATCATAGCTACGAAGTCGTGGTCGACATCACCCGTGGGCTTCACGGCCATGTCGTTCATCATTTTCGTCATGGCGGCGTCGTTCTCTTTCAGGAACGCGACTTCCGCAGTGCTGGGCCGTCGCGAGAGGTCCTGGGCCGAAGCTAGAGACGCCGAACCGATGGCGAACCCGGCGGCTGCGACCACGGCGGCTGCAACAAGCGAAGTGACTAATTCCTTTCTGCTTTTCAAAATCAGGGCCTTTGAATCTAGCCATGTGAATCTCATTGTTTCTCCCTCCAAAATGGCGCTGACGTCGATGCGTCCACGCTGTGATTCCTCCATGAATCGTCGTCCTGCTTCTGCCAGCTCGGCGATCAAGGCGGACTCGAACGGATATGGCAGGTAAGGAACCAAAGTGTCGTGTTGTGCGCGAATCGGCTCTATGTTTTTAGTAGAGAAGAATTTAGAAACTCGTTTACCTTGCCGCGAACAGCGTCAGGCGAGAGCTGCGGAGACAGAGATTTGGCGTGACTGCCAGAGATCCAGCACTGAACTGGAGGAGAAACTTGAGGGTGACCTCGGTGCCGTCCACGGTATCTTGATGAGGACGAGATTCTGACGAATGTGGTTTTCCTGCTGAGGGGCTGATCTGGTCGGACTTGCCGCGAGGTGTCAAACGTCGTCAGTCAACGATGCGGCTGGAGTTTTCGGAATCTCGCATTGAAGGATCAGCAGGCGATGGGGACAGAAACTTCCGGCAAGGGAGATCGTGCTATCCGGGAATGTCGCTGTGCCGCCGGCGGCTCAGGAATTGACTTCCACACTGGATTCCAAGACTCCAAAGCGTAGGTTCTAACGGACCGAAAGCGAGTCTCACGTCTTTGGGGATAACTAGGGTTATCATGCTAGGAAAGAATTTCGCATCCGCTTCTTCAATCACGCCCGTACCTCAGTCGAAGAATCATCCTCAAATCCAGCGCGTTGGTCCTACTTCCAATTGCAATTGCACCCGCGAATTAATGCGTTGCAGGACCGGCAGCCCATGACGGCGAACTGTGGGACCAGCCTTTTGGATAATGAGGCTGCAGTTGCTTCGTAGCCGCAACCCACAAACTGTAGATTCTGGCACACCGTCAAGGCGGAACTTCCTCGTTCTTAACTGGCTTGTTTTCAAGACCTGTTGGAGGCGGTCCATAAGAAGATTTTGGTACAGGCGACGTGCAGCGACAAGAACTAGACTCGCAATGTGCTTACTCCGGCTTCCTCAAGAGCCCTTGTTCCGACTTTCTAAGCAGTCGACCGTGCAGAGCTTCGACGAAGCGGATGGATTTTCCGCGTAGCGCGCATGCGATCAATTCCGTGGGGGTAACACTCAACAAACAGCGCCCGAACCTCGGGACACGCTCATTGGCACGATCGTCATGCCGCCGAATCGCGGATTAGTTCAAATCGATACCAGCGAAATGCTCTCGATTCCACTCACTCACGAACGATTCCCGTTCCTGTATCGCGGGAAGAAGCTCACCATTTCGCAAGTTCAACTGTTTCTTCAATTCAAGCCCGTGTATCCGATTTCAGTGAATTCCCCATCGACGCCCCTCGCCGACTATGGCCCGAGCCAGCTGCCTTTAAGTCTGGCTCCTCCGTCCGTGACCCTGACCGGCTCGAACGGCTCTTTAGCGACGAGCTCGGGCGTACTCGGAGTGCCGTGTGCGACGATTCCATTTTCCCCGCCCGCCCCAATTTACGGCGTTGCCGCAGGCAAGCTAGTGCCTTGGACTCTCACAATTAATTCGTCGGACATTCAAGCTCTAAATTTACCCGCCATTCTTCTGTTGGTGCCCACGGGTGGAGGCAGGCCGTTCTTGAACCCCGAAGGGATTGATGATCTTTTCTTTGTCTGCAAATACACGGCGCAATAATTTGGTTTCATTGGGGAAGCCAGATGGGTTAGCCAGGAGTGAGTCATGTATCGTAGGTGATGAGGTCACTTGCCGTCCGCACATCCAATACACGCATGGGTTGTGAATGACGGACTTATGGATTGAAAAGACATTGCAACGACTTGGGCTGTGGAACTCCGTTCGAGGTGTGCCAGGGCTGGTTCCCATCACTTTGCTTTCGATCGCGCTTGCATCCTTGGTTCTGTATGAGTTAGCCGTTCCCGCCCTCTTCATTCCACTCGCCGCAGGCATCGTCGGCACTCTTCTGTCCCTGATCGGCTATTACGCTGGAGATTTTTGGGATAGTCTGATTTTTGACCCACGTTACGGAGTGAACGGGAGTTGGATCGAACGATATAGTCGGCCATACCATCTTTTGCCTCCCGGTGCGGACTTGGAGCGCTGCCGCCAACTTGCCGCCAAGGCCCTATTCAAGGACGATCACTCCGGGCGCGGGGTCTATCGAGAAGCTGAGTCGCGGGCGAAAGGAAATCCTGCCCAATGGTCCAAGATTGAACAGCCTCTGATCTTGTCGAAGTTCATCGGAAGTCTGCTTTGGCCTTTTGGATTGCTCGCGGCCGTCCTGATTTTCTTGGGGCTGCGAGATATCTTCAAGGACGTTCGAAATCTACACCTACGAGTACTGGCCGAAGGATTGCTCGCGGCCCTATTTGTGTTGCTTCTGTTTATTCCGTACATCAATCTTCGAGTGGAGCATATGAGGCGGCTGTATCAATGGGCTGCCAAATCCCGCTCTATCAGAAACGAAAGCGAGCAATCTTCGAATTAGGCTAGCCTGCGCTCGTGTTTTGATTCCCGAAAGGCTAAACAGAAAGCATGGATCCTAGTCCTTCGTTTCTAATTTGTCGCCGATCTTGCCCATGACCTCGTCGAGGAATGCGACGCGGTCAATTAAGGACAGGAATTCTCCGTTCTTTTTCACTTTCGCCACGTACGGCGCGGAGCACCGTAAGAGCGACTTGGCTTCCTTCTTCGTCTCCGACGCTACGATTGTGTCTCTCCATAAAATGTAGCCAAGGGACGGTTCGAGATATTCCCGGGAGAGCCAAGTTGCATGTTCGGGCGGCTGATTAAGGGCAAAAGTAACCCAGTCAAAGGTCAATGGGGCCGGAGGGTTAAACGTGAGGCTGGTTATAAAACCCTTTACGAGTTGTTCAGCGGTGTCTGCAGCCATGCCGCCGTTCTCGTTCGTAACGGGAGGGAGGCCCGATGCGGCAAGCTGCTGGGAAATTTGTGCATATGCCTGCGCGTAGGCGACCTCGAGCCATGGCTGTATCATCGCCAATCCCCAGCGAATCTTGTCGGGAGTCGTGGCCCCGATGAACTGCGCTTCTGTATCCGCACCTGCGCCAAGGATCACGATGCACCGCAGCGACTTCATCCTCTGCAGCATCGTCGCGAAGATATACAGCCTCGAACTCAGCCACTTCTCGCCTCTGCCGAGGTTGATGGCCACGAACTCGTATTTCCCAGCCTCTTCAAACATCCTGAACAGCGAACTTTTTGCACTGCTACTGATCACCATGAACGTGTCAGCCGCCCGGAACGTGAGCACGTCCTCACCCAGTTGCGCCTCGCTCATAGTGGGCAACTTGATTCCCAGAGAGCCTATCGAAATTTCCGTAGCGCGTTTGCCGATAACATCAAGGAAATTCGAGAGCGGTTTCCGGAATACGAACACGCCCTGGACCACAACTACAGGCCACGCGATCCTCTCAACCAGGCTGATCCACTTTTCGGAACTGGAAGGGGTCTCGGCCGGCTGAGCGATTTCAATGCGAATCGGTGGCTGGGGACTGCCGCTGGGATGCGCGGCGCTTTGTTGCGCTAGCGAGATGGGAACATTGCAGGCTAAGAGAAGCACGGCGAGGTTGAGCGGTTTTCGAGCCGCGCCAATCCACCGTGAAATGAAAGTCGCTAACCGAACCATGGTCTTCTTCATTCTCATAGTTCGCCTGCGATTCAGCGGAGCCCCACGGCCAGCTCAACGCACGACTTGTATCCACCCCAGGCAAATGAGCAAGCCAATTCCAATCAGCACGGACTTCCCCTGCCAGCGAAAGGCTTCCCGCAAGTAGTTCTTCCGCATTTTTTGGCCAAACATAAAGATGTCCAGCACCATGACAATCGTAAAACCCGCCATTCCTATCCCGAGTTCCCGAAGTGTCAGATCTCCGAGCACGCCCGCGCACTTCTCAACGAAAAGTTTTGCCCCCGCGAAGGCGCCTCCATTTACGGCAAACAGCAGGTTGTAGCGCCTATGCTTCCCCTCTTCATACGCTTTGAAGCTCTCCGGAATGTCCGTGGGATCGGCCATGGTCCGCAGATAACTATACCTAACTGGCTATCCTTATCCGACTGATAGGAATGCCGACCTTATACAACTTCCAGCACTGTTTTGAACAGCGCAAAAACGCAGATTATCGGGAGACGGGGGAATTAAATTTATCGCGCTTCCCGGCGGAGAATCGCGAACAAGCGAGAAATGAAATTCACGGGGCGGTCTTGGCGAGTTCAATCCTCTCGTTTCTTTGAATCTCCAACGGGTTGTCATTTTCGGTGATTTGCTTGTTCCGGCCAAGGGCCCAGGGGACGCAGACGACCCGTGGCGACGCCGTGCGCTTCCAGCCAGTCGACGACAGTCTTGGCGCGCATCCGGGTGACTTCCTCGTCGGCTTCGGCTTGTCCGTTGTAGGTCATCTTGTGGCTCTCGACGTCGATGACCAGAGCGGGGTTCTCCCTGAGATACGCCAGAACCTCTCCGAGAATTCTTGGAGTTTTGCTCGATGACCGTCTGGCTGTCGGGAACAAACTGGATTCCTTATATGGCAACGCGCTTGTCTGCTTCCATTTCGCGTGAAATTTCCTGCGCGTTTTTGTCGGGAATCCAGGGATCTCCTTTCGCGAGCACCACGGGCACGTCATAGGACTCGCCGTTGAGCTTGACAAGGATTCACGTGTCCTGGTTCCGGCCGGTGATGGTCGAAAGGCTGGAGTGACCAGCGGCTGGGTGTTCGTCGGTATGATGGTTGCCAGGCTCAGATCCCGGCACATTCATCGCCCAACTTCGGATCTTCGCGCAAATCCAGTCAAATGATGCCTCTAACGCCAAATTGCACACTTAACGGGCACCTGAGTATTTGCAGAACGGAGGCAAGTCGCGTAGTATCTATGGCGCGGGGTGGAGCAGCCTGGTAGCTCGTCGGGCTCATAACCCGGAGGTCGTTGGTTCAAATCCAACCCCCGCAACCAATCTTATTGATTCACAAAGGCTTCTCGGACTTCATCGGGAAGCCTTTGTTTCGTTTGGGAAAGACTTGGGAAAGAAATTACTTTCGCCTCGACTTTCTCGGGCCATCCTACACCGAACAATTCGCCCAGCTTCTCTGCTGGATCCTACTCATCTCTCGTGAACGTATGCGCGTAGGTCTCCGTCACACCGTTCCCGCAATGACCAAGGCGCAGCTTGCGGAGCTGTTGCGGGATACCGAGGGAATCCATCGCTGCCGCGCTCGTAGGGCGAAAAGAATGCAGTCCGAGTGACATGCTTTTAGGTTACGACCAACACTTGGTGGGTGGCACTGCTGAGTTTCGGAGATGGGTGGCATAATAACCATCACGCCTACCTGGTTTCGGCCCGGCACGGACTGAAGTGGTATGAAATCGACATCAACTGGTACACCATTTGGGTTTTCAAGCAGGTCGGACTTGTGTCTCACATCCGTCGAACCGAACGGCCCGTGGGTAGGCATCCTGGCAAATCACTCGCCCCCATCGCGTGATAGACGAATCTCAGCAAAAAACGTAGTCTTCTCACTCTCTGGTAAGCGCTTCAATTCACGCTGGACCTAACGATGGCAACAAGGAGTAAAACTGTGAAATCAGGTTCGCTTTCCTCAAGTGTCGGAAGCGCTTTGAAGGCGCCGATTTTCTATCTCCAGGACTACGCGTTGCTTTCTGTTCACTCGGTGCGGGCCATCTTCACTACGACGCGTTACAAGGCCGATTTAGTCGAACAGATGGATCAAATCGGAGTGGGATCGGTGCCGATTATCATCGTGGCGCTTGCTTGCGTCGGGGGCGTGATTGTGCTGAATGCAGCGTCGCAATTTATTCGTTTCGGCGAAACCGTCTTGACTGGCGACGCCCTTTCGCTCTCGCTGCTCCGCGAGCTTGGACCGGTGTTCACGGCGCTTCTGGTCGCAGGGCGGAACTCCACGGGGATGGCTTCCCAATTGGGCTCGATGCTCGTCACCGAGCAGGTGGACGCGATCCGGGGACTCGGAATTGACCCGATTCGCAAGCTGATGACCCCGCGCGTGCTTGCCGCAGTGCTAATTCTGCCTTTGCTCGTGGCGATCGGTGATTGTGCAGGCCTGTTCGGCGGATTCATCGTCGCAACCGTCACGCTGCACATTGATGCACAGCAGTTCTGGACGCGCGCCCTTAAGGCGCTGGCCGTGGGTGACCTCGTTATCGGCTTCTCGAAACCGCTTGTTTTCGGATTTATCCTCGCCACTGTAGGTTGTTATCAGGGATTACGTGTCGAAGGCGGTACCGCAGGAGTGGGCCGCGCTACGATTATGGCGTTTGTCGTGTCCTCGCTGGCCATCCTCGTCGCGGATTTGTTCCTGACCCGACTTCTGCTTTACACATTCCATATGTGACACACTTTGGTCCGCGTCTGTGCTAATTCGTCCGGGTCAAAGAGTCTTTCCAATTTTCAGAAGTCCAAGGCGAATTGATCGGCAATTTCCCGGCTGACTGCAGACGCTCAGCTTGCTGTTGCAATATCTGCGGTCCCGAGAACGATTGCACTTGTCGAGCTACAGCGTTCGTCAAAAGTAGAGTGGGTCAATTGCTGCAAAGTTTTGCCGACACCAATCAGGGAGAGTACAACGCGCCACATTTTGATTCTTCGCTCTCATAACCCGGAGGTCGTTGGTTCAAATCCAACGCCCGCAACCAATTTGGTTAGGCCGCGCCCTGGCGCCAGGCCTTTTTTGGTTGCGAGCTAGCTCGCTTGCTGGTCTGCCGGTAGCGGACCGTGCCAACACTGGTCAGTCGTTTGCGAATGGCTTGGGCGGGGGCAGGAGCTGCATGCCGAAGTAGCCTACGAAGTAAGGCTGCTGGTTGCTCGAAGGTCGAACGCTGCGTCCGGCCATCAGCAGCAGAATAAAGGGAGGGTGAATTTTGTAGCGCATGCCGCCCTGGATGGTTTGCTGGCCGTTCGACGGATGAAACGTTCCCAGGCCGTAGAATTCGGCATCAATTTCGAGATTTTCTGTCAGGTCGTACCCCACAACTACGCCGGCGAGCCATCCAGAGGCTCCCGTATGAACGTAGTTGTAGCCGACTTCCCAGTTCAAATTTACGGGGCCGAGCTTTTTTGAGACTTCCATGGGGAGAATCAAACTGGCGCTGCGCGGAGTGATTCCGCGCGCCACGGAGTTATTTGGATTGTTCAGAGACAGCTGGGGAAAAACGGAGATTGCGAATCCGGATTCTTCATTGTCGTAAAATCGCCATTTGACGCCGAGCTGGTCCTGCCCGAGACCGTATTTCGGAGTGTTGGAAGGATTGACTACTCGCAGCCAAGCATTTTCGAAGGTGAGCTGGATGCGATCACCGAGACCGTAATTGATATCCACGTCGGGCGTGTGAGTGAGGGACTGGGTGTCATACAAGAAGGGCATGTAGCCCAAATTTATTTCCCAGTTGTGGTTGCCGGGAGTGCCGGGATCGTTGGTGTAGTAGGGCGGCCCCCCTTGCGCAAATGCCGCCGTGCCACCGAGCGCGCACGCGAGAAGAAAAAAAAGCTTCCATGGTCCAAATTCAGTGAGGACCGCAGTTTTTTTCACGACACTCCATTCAAATTGGACCTAACCATCGAACCCTGAAGCCGGCACTGCTGCCTCTCCAATCGTAGGTATTGACTTCTGCATGATACAGCGCGTCGTCGCGGTCATCCGTGCGAAACGTCTGAGTTGGGGAAAAGTGTGCCAATGTGCACAGCCTCACGCCTTGGGTCTCGCCTATCGTGGTACTGGTAAAAATATCCGAATCTACAGGGAATGATTCAGGCAGCTTTTTGAAGCTTGGGGTACGCTCAGCTGGTACCTGATATGCGTGAAGGGATGAGGACGTCCCATGCGGTTGAGTACGATTTTTTCGGATAGGGTCGCGGGAAGCCCGAGAATCCTAGATTCCCCGGCTTTCTGCGTTCCTAGAATTTTTGGTGAGGAGGATGCATGCTGCGCTGGGCGTTGATCTTACTAGTTGTCGCAATCCTTGCCGGGGTGCTGGGTTTCGCTGGAATCATGGTGGCTGCCGCGGGAATCGCGAAGCTGTTGTTCTACCTGTTTTTGGTATTGTTTGCCATCTCACTCGTTGTGGGCCTGCTCACAAGAGCGTGACACTACCGGAAGCAGGTCAACCCATGGTGCCGCGGCCGAACGCATCGAAGGACTTGTTTCACCTGCTCGCCGTCGTTGTGGCGGTGGTGGCGATCGTCACGCTTTATTTTGCGCGCATCGTGCTGATTCCCTTCGCGCTGGCGCTGCTCTTCACTTTCATTCTCACGCCCGTCGTCAAGCTCCTGGAACGCATACATTTCGGGCGCATTCCGTCGGCGATACTGGTGGTGCTGCTGTCCGTGGGCGCTTGCGGCGCTGTGGGCTGGACGGTGGCAAAGCAGTTCAGCCAGGTAGTGAATCAACTCCCGGACTATAAAGCCAATATCAGAACGAAGCTGACCTCGTTGCATTGGTCCGGCCACCACGCGCTCGACAATGCTTCGCAGACGATGACGGAGATCGGCAAGGATCTGGCCGCGGCTCCGACCGCACCGCACTCTGGCGATGCAACGCTCACGCATCCCACGCTGATCCGACCGGTCCCGCAGCCACGGCCCGTTCCCGTTGAGGTCGTCACCTCACCGGCGTTGCCGCTGGAATCCATGCAGGATGTGCTGGCACTGTTGACCAGCGCGCTGATCGTGCTGGTGTTTACGATTTTCATGCTGATTCGCCGGGAGGATTTGCGGAACCGGCTTATTTCGCTGGCCGGTGACGGGAACCTGCAGCTAGTAACTCAGACGCTGGACGATGCCAGCGCGCGCGTGAGCAGGTATTTGCTGCTGCAGTTCGTGGTGAACACCTGCTACGGAATTTTCATCGGCGTCTGCCTTCATTTCATCGGATTGCCGGGCGCTTTGCTGTGGGGCGTGATCGTCGGCACGCTGCGCTTTCTGCCTTACATCGGACCGCCGCTCGGTGGAATCATGCCGCTGCTGCTTTCGCTGGCGGTATTCGATGGCTGGACGCGTCCGCTGATCGTGCTGGGGCTCTTTGTGTTTACGGAATTGATCGTGTCGAATCTGGTCGAGCCGCTGCTGTACGGAATTCATACGGGGATATCGTCGTTGGCGATTCTGGTGGCGGCGATTTTTTGGACGGCGATCTGGGGTCCGATCGGACTGGTGCTCTCGACCCCGTTAACGGTGTGCGTGCTGGTGGTGGGGCGACACGTTCCGCGGCTGAGATTTCTGCAAATCCTATTGGGCGACGAGCCGCCATTGACACCCGATTCCAGTTTCTACCAGCGCCTGCTGGCCATGGATCACGAGGAGGCGCGGCAGGTGCTGGAGAGTTATCTGGAAGGTAAGACACTCGAGGAGCTTTACGATTCCGTGCTGATTCCGGCCTTGAGCCTGGCGGAGCAAGACCGCCATCAGAATCACCTGGAAGATGCGAACCAGAAATTCATTTGCCAGAGCACCCGGGAATTGATTGACGAATTCTGGGAGCCGCGTGGCGAAGAGCCTGCCGCGCCTGTGGAGGGCGGAGAGGCCAGAGGATCACCGAGCGTCGCGGCGTTGCGCGCTGGACAATCGCGCAAGGTAGTGTGCCTGCCGGCGCGAGACGAGGCCGACGAAATCGTGGCGATTATGCTGGCGCAGGTTCTGGAAACGGCCGGCCATCAGGCGCAGTGCATTCCGCTGGGCACCGCCGCCGAAATGCTGGAACAAGTGAAGGATGAAAAGCCGGATGTGGTTTGCATCTCGGCGCTGCCGCCCTTCGCGATACCTCATGCGCGTGCGCTGTATGGCAAACTGCGCGCGCAGAATTCGAAATTGAGGATTATCGTGGGATTGTGGAATTTTTCGGATGATCCATCAAAGGTTAGCCGCCGGCTGGGACTGAGCGAGGGAGCATGTGCGTTCACGACGCTGGCGGAATTGCGCCAAGAGCTGGGTGCTGCGCCGGACGCAGTTCCGGTCCCAGCTGCGGCCCTCTGAGCTCAGTCCTCTGGAGGCCTGAGGGCTGCTACGCATGCTCGGAATTGGCGTGCTGTCCTACTGGCGATCCCACGACTCCAGGGTGATCGGGGAGGTCCGGGCTCGGGTATGTGGTGCATTTTCATTTAGATGCGGCGTGTGATTGGAATGTCATGGACGTGAGCGGGCACAGTGCCTCTGTTTCCCGAAACGGGAATGGGTCCGTTGCCCGGTAGCATCCCCTGCCGTCTAGTATAATTCCATTATTGAACACGGTCAGTGGGTGTGACAGTGTCCGGCACACGTCTTAGTTTCTGTGTGTGCGTGTGTAACGTCGGTTCTTGAGAGGCGTTGGTTATGGCAGTTTCAAGTCCGAGCATCCAGAGCGCTCATTTTGCGTCAACCACAGGTGCCAACTTGTACGACAAGCTGAACTCGGTGTGGCACGAGCGCGCGCTGCAGGTGTTTATGTTTATCGTGCTGGCGCATTGGGCTGAGCATCTTTTTCAGGCGTATCAGATTTATGTGATGGGCTGGCCGCGTCCGCAGGCTAACGGGCTGATCGGGCTGTGGTATCCGTGGCTAATCAAATCTGAAGTGCTCCACTACGCCTATGCGTTGTTCATGCTGATCGGGCTATGGGTGCTGCGCAAGGGATTCAGCGGACGAGCACGCACGTGGTGGACGATTGCGCTGGTGATTCAATTCTGGCACCACATTGAGCACCTGCTGCTGATCGGGCAGGCAACCGTGCATCACAATTTGTACGGTCGACCGGTGCCGATGAGCGTGCTGCAATTCTTTTTCCCGCGGGTGGAGCTGCACCTTTTCTATAACTCCATCGTGTTTATTCCGATGGTGATTGCGATGTACTACCACATGTTCCCTCCCGAGGGAGAGGCGAACCGCGATACGTGCACGTGCGCTTGGAACAAGAGTCCGAAAAAAGCTGAAGCTCAGGCGGCGTGATTCGGAAGTCCGATTATCTTCGTGACCGCGTGGAGTTGCTAGATTGAGGTGCGGCGTGCGAACTGATTTCGCACCGGGAATGTGGCGGGCGCGGCTTAACCGAATTCTTGCGGGAGTCGCGTGCGCGGCCGCTTTAGTTGGAGCGGGATTCTGCAAGCCGGTTGAGGCGCAGGCCGCAGTCGCGATTGAGTACCGAATTAGTCCTCAACCGGTTCGGGTTGGCCCTGTTGTGCTTTCCGTGAAATTGCGCGATGCCTCGGGGAAACCAGTCGCGGGAGCGCGCGTGGATCTTGAGGCGGACATGTCGCATGCGGGCATGGCTCCTGTGTTTGGCGAAGCTCAGGAAGTTGCACCGGGACAATACGCGGGCAGCCTTGATATTGCGATGCCCGGCGATTGGGTTGTGTTGATTCATGTTACGCTGCCCGACGGACGCACGCAGGAGCGCGAAGTGAGCGTTGCGGGCGTCACCGCAAACTAGGTTACGTTGTCGAATCCCACGCACAATCCGTCCGTTGCTGCTGAGCCTCCTCCATTTGATTTGATGCAAGTGCTGGGATTGCGCCGATTGTTCCACTGGCGCCACCTGCGCACGGTGCTGCAAGTTCCGCTGCTGATTGTTAGCGTCGCGATGATTCTGGACGGATTGCTCGGGCCTTCGCTCGCGCCGAAGAATCTGGCCACGACGCTGAGTTGGGTGCATTTTCGCGGCGCGCTGGTGCTGGTGATGCTATGCGCCGGGAATTTCTTCTGCCTGGCTTGTCCCTTTATGCTGGTGCGCAATGCGGCGCGGCGATTTTTTCGTCCGCGATGGAACTGGCCGCAGAAATTGCGCAACAAGTGGCTTGCGGTGGGCTTGTTCGCGCTGATTTTATTTTGTTACGAGGAGTTCAGTCTGTGGTCTTCGCCGCGGTGGACTGCGTGGCTGATCGTGGCATATTTTCTTGCGGTGCTGGTGGTGGATGGCTTGTTCAAGCACGCGTCGTTCTGCAAATTTGTTTGCCCCATCGGGCAATTCAATTTCGTGGCGTCCACGATTTCTCCGCTGGAAGTGAAGGTACGCGATCTGGAGGTCTGCGATTCGTGCGGGACGAAAGATTGCATTCGCGGAAGGCGCGTGCTCGGCCCCGATGTGGTGGTGATCCAGCGCGGGTGCGAATTGGCGTTGTTTCAGCCGCTGAAAGTGGGAAACATGGATTGCACTTTCTGCCTGGACTGCGTGCACGCTTGCCCGCATGACAACATTGGAATATTGAGCCGGCTGCCCGCGAGCGAATTGATGGTGGACCCGCGGCGCTCGGGGATTGGGCGATTCTCGCAGCGCACGGATCTGGCGGCGCTGGCGATCGTGTTCAGTTTTGGCGCGCTGCTGAATGCGTTTGGGATGGTTAGCCCGGTTTATGCGTTGGAGCGTTGGCTTGCGGGGATTTTGCATGCGAACAGCGAGGCTCCGGTGTTGGCCGTGCTGTTCGCTTTGTTCCTTGTGGTTGAGCCGGCGGTGTTGCTGGGACTGGCTGCTCGGTTGACGCAGATTTGGGGAGGCAGTCAGCGGGCGCTGGTGCCGCTGGCCGTGCGTTATGCATATGGATTGGTGCCGCTGGGATTTGGGATGTGGTTGGCGCATTACAGTTTTCATTTTTTGACGGGGCTGTACACCGCGGTGCCGGTAACGCAGAGCGCCGCGGCGAGATGGGGCTGGAGTGTGTTTGGCTCGCCGCGATGGACTTGGCTGGGAGTTCCGATGCGATATGTGCAGCCTCTGGAGATTGGATTTTTGGTGCTGGGGCTTGCGGGATCGCTGCTGGTGATACACCAATTGGCTGAAAGAGATTGCGCCGAACGTCCGATGCGGGCTTTTGCGCCGTGGGCTACGGTGGCGGTGGTCTTGTGGCTTGCGGCGATGTGGATGATGTTCCAACCGATGGATATGCGCGGGACATTTCTGGCCGGATAGATTGGCTGCCAGATTTTCGAAATTGCGGGCACGAGCGATGATTATTTTTCACAATCCGCGCGGAACGGTGTGGCGCAAGTTCTTGTCGCTGGTCGTGGTTCTGTCAGTGGCCGCTTCCCCGCTGGGCGCCCACAATGGGCCGCCGTTTCCCATTATTTCTGACAAGCGCGTGGGCCCGGTGGTAGTTTCGCTGTGGACTCATCCGGACGTGGGTACGGGATTGTTCTACGTGATCGTGGATCCGCCGCCGGGAGGCGCGATTCCGGCGGATTTGAAAATTGAAATCGGCGTGCGGCCGGCGACGGGTCGTCTGGCGGAAGTGAATTACCCGACGCAACTGGAAAATCTGCGCGGGCAAGTACAGTACCGGACCGAGGCACAGTTTGATGCGCAGGAATTATGGCTTGTGCGGCTGATTATTAAAAGTTCGGCGGGCGACGGCGAGGCTTCAGCGGACGTGGAAGTGACTCCGCCAGGACTGGGGCGCTGGGATCTGCTGATGTTTTCGCTGCCGTTTCTGGCCGTGGGATTCCTGTGGTTTCATGTGATGATGCGCAAGCGCAAGTACCGGAAAAGCCAGCTGCAGAAGGTGTCGGGCCGATGATTCACGTGATTTTACAATTTGGGCGCGCGATGTTTTGTGGGAGGGATGGAACGCGGCGGTGGTTTTTCGTTCGCGTGCATGGTTTGCGAGGCAGCGCGCTGCGCGCGGCTTCGTCGCGCTGCTTTCAAACCGCTGTGACGCTTTGCCTTTGCGCAATTGCTGTGAGCTTCGCGGGATGCGGAGCCGGCGACAAGTTGCCGGACAAATCATCGAAGGAATATGCCGAGGTAGTTTCTGCTTTCTACACCGGATTGGCAGCGCTGCAGGTGGGCGACGACGTAACGGCGGAGAACAAGCTCGTGCAGGTGACGCGGTTCGCGCCGGGCGAGCCTGCGGGGTGGGCGAATTGGGGAGTGTTGGCGTTTCGTCAGCGAAATTTTGACGCGGCTGGACAGAGATACGAACGCGCGCGCGATCTCGCATCCAAGAACGATCAAATTTATTATTTGCTGGGAATTTTGCAGAGCACGCGCGGCAATTCCAAGGAAGCGATTGCGGATTGGCGCAAGGCGGTCGCGATCAATCCGGAGAACTATCGCGCCGCGTATCAGCTGGCGCTGGAAGTCGAGCGCCAGGGCAGTCCGGGCAGCGACGCGGAATTTGAATCGCTGATTCAGAATATTTTGCAGGCGCAGCCGGATAATCTGGCGGCTTGGCTGGAGCTGGCGCGCGGGGCGGCGAAACGCGGGGACGCCGCAACGCTCAAATCCGCGCTGGAGCAAATCAACTCGCGCGCTTCGCAGTGGCCTCCGGAAGTGCAGCAGCAGGTTGCGGCCTTGCAGGCCGCGGTCGCCGGCGGGGATATGCATGCCGCTGCCACACGAACAACGTTCTTGCGCAACACTTTGATGCGCGTTGCGGAATTTCGCGAAAGCCTGGCGGTGCTGCAGGCGGCGCCCGGCGAAGAGGCCGAGCCTTTTACCCATTTTCTGCGATTGGAATCGCCTGCGTTCGTTCCGGCTCCGGCGGATGTGGCTTTGACGTTTACACCGAGCGCCGTTGCGAATCCGGGGGCGAAGCATTGGTCGTGGATCGGCGCAGTATCGCTTGGCAGCGCCGGAGCCCCCGTCGTCGCGGAAGCAAATGGCCGGGACGTACATCTTTCAAGCGGCGCTGTATTTCCATTTCCTGGCGGGCCCGCTGGCGTGGCGCCGTTGCCTGAAGGAATTTTGCCGATTGATTTTAACTATGACTTCAACAACGACTTGGTGTTGGCCGGTGAGGGCGGCGTGCGGTTGATGCGCCAGGACAATCCGAAATTGTTTACGGACGTGACCGCGCAAGCGAAATTGTCGAAAGTGGTGACCAGCGCTCCTTACATGGGCGCATGGGCTGTCGACATTGAAGCGGACGGCGATCTGGATATTGTGCTGGGCGCGAAGGAAGGTCTGCCGCTCGTTCTGCGAAATAACGGCGATGGCACGTTCACGGCGATTCATCCGTTTGCGGGCGTCAGCGGGCTGCGCGCGTTTGCGTGGGCGGATTTTGATGGTGACGGCAATCCTGACGCTGCTTTAGTGGATGGCGCGGGGCATTTACATGTATTTCATAACGAGCGCCAGGCGCAGTTTCGCGAGCTTCCGTTGCCTGCTAGTTTTCCGTTGGTCAAGGCGCTCAACGTCGCGGATGTTGATAATGATGGAGTGCTCGATCTGCTCGCAGTGCAGGTGAACGGCGCGATTGTGCGAATTTCCGACAAGCAGGGAAAAGTTCTGGATGTTGCGGAGATTGCGCGTGTTCCGACTGGAACCAGCGTTCCCGATTATCTTCGCGCCGACGTGCGCTTGCAGGTCGCTGATCTCGACAACAATGGCGCAGTGGATCTGTATTTGATCGGTGCATCGCTGGATGCGAGCCGAAATATTCCCGGAGCGTTGATTTGGCTTGGCGACGAAAAAGGCAAATTTGTGTTGCTCGAACACCCGTTCGGATCGGCGCAGGTTCCGGCGCTGGTTTCTGACGCGGCCGATCTCAGCGGGAATGGCCGCCTCGATTTGCTTGCGCTTTCGGCCGATGGACAACCATTGCAGGTCGTCAATCACGGTTCGAAGAATTATCATTGGCAAGTCGTGCGGCCACACGCGAAGCAGGCGGTAGGCGATCAGCGCATCAATCCCTTTGGCGTGGGCGGCGAAATTGAAATTCGCTCGGGCCTGCTGGTGCAGAAGCAGCCCATCATCGGACCGCAAGTACACTTTGGATTGGGAACTCAGACCAGCACGGACGTGGTGCGTGTGGTGTGGCCGAACGGCACGGTGCGCGCGGAGTTTGGAGTGGCGGCGGATACGGAAGTTGTGACGGAGCAGCGGCTGAAGGCTTCTTGCCCATTCCTTTTCGCTTACAACGGCAAGGGCATGGAATTTATCAAGGATGCGGTGCCGTGGGGCTCGGCGATTGGGCTGCGGATCAATACGATTGGCACGGCGCGCGTGGAGACGACGGGAGAATGGTACAAGATCCGGCGCGACCAACTGGTGCCGCACGACGGATATTACGATTTGCGCGTTACGGCGGAACTTTGGGAGGTTTATTACTACGATTATCTGGCGTTGATGACCGTGGATCATCCGGTGGGAACGGAAATTTTCGTGGACGAGCGCTTTTCTATTCCTCCGCCGAAATTGGGAGTAACCACCGTCGCGACGCCGCACAAAATTACGCGGGCGATTGATGACAACGGGAAAGACGTCACCAGTATTGTGGATACTCTCGACGGAAAAGCACTGGATGATTTCGGGCGCGGACAATATCAGGGCATCACACGCGATCATTATCTGGAAGTTGACCTGGGTGAGGATGCGCCGAAGAGCGGGCCGCTCTATTTGATCGCGCAAGGCTCGATCCACGATACCGAATCGTCGTTGAACGTGGCCATCACGCAAGGACATCGCTGGCGCGCGCAGGGCATGAGCATTGAAGTACCCGACGGGCACGGCGGGTGGGTGACAGCGCAAGCGAATCTAGGTTTTCCCGCGGGGCGGAAGAAGACTGTGCTGTTCAATCTTACGGATGTTTTTCGTCCGGGCACTCCGCGGCGCGTGCGCATTCGCACGAATCTGGAAATTTACTGGGACTGCATCGAATGGGCGCAGGGCATGCCGGATGCTCCGCTGAAAACAGCGCGTCTGGAGCCGAACTACGCGGACTTGCATTATCGCGGGTATTCCAGCATCAGCCGGCCGGATTCCGGCGCGCCCGAAGTGCCGGATTACAACAACATGGTGAGCACGAAACAGCGCTGGCGCGATTTGATCGGCTATTACACGCGCTATGGCGACGTGCGGGAGTTGCTTACACAGATTGACGATCGTTACGTGATTGTGAATTCGGGCGACGAGATGTCGCTGCGCTTTCCCGAGCAGCCTGCGCCGCCCGCAGGATGGGTGCGCGATTACGTGGTGATCGGCGACGGCTGGATCAAGGATGGCGATTTCAATTCCACTTTCTCGAAGACGGTGCAGCCGCTTCCCTACCACGCGAAGCAGGAGTATTTCACGCGGCCGGGCAGGCTCGAGGATGAGTGGGTTTATCGCCAGCATCCTGAGGACTGGCAAAACTATCACACGCGCTATATGACGCCGGAAGTTTTTCAGAACGCGTTGCGGAGCGATCCGCCCCGGTGAAACAACATCGCACGGCACGGATTATTGCAAGCATTCTGTTCGTAGGGATGTTGGCCGCGCCGCTGCTGATCAAGTGGGAAGCTGCGCGACGGGGCGGGGCCAAATCGCAGCTCGATGCGCAAACGGCGCTGGCTCGCCACGGATTTTATTTCCAGGAAGTTTCGCATGCCGCGGGAGTCAATTTTGTTCACCAGGCACCCACGCTCGATCCGCAATTGGCGCCGATCATGCCGCAGGTGGCTTCGATGGGCGCGTCCGTCTCGATTGTGGACTACGATCGCGACGGCTGGCCGGATATTTATGTGACGAATAGCGGCGAAGGCAGCAAGAACGCGCTGTATCACAATCTGCACGATGGCACTTTCAAAGATGTAGCGGAAGAAATGGGCATCGCGGATGTGAATCAGCCTGGAACCGGCGTTTCGATGGGCGCGGTGTGGGGCGATTACGACAACGACGGTTTCGAAGATCTGTTGCTGATCAAGTGGGGACGGCCCGAGCTATATCACAACGACGGTGGGCACGGTTTTACGCGGGTTACGAAACAAGCCGGCTTGCCGCCGTGGGTGAACGCGAACACCGCGCTGTGGTTTGATTACGACGGCGATGGGCTGCTGGATTTTTTTATCGGCGGATATTATGCGGAAGACGTGGACCTGTGGCATCTGAAAACCACGCAGATCATGCCGGATAGTTTTGAGTATGCGAAGAACGGCGGCCGGAAGTATCTGTTCCACAATCTTGGGAATGGAAAATTTGAGGAAGTCAGCGCGCAAGCGGGGATTAACAGCCGCCGCTGGGCCTTGGCGTCCGCGGCGGCGGACCTGCGCGGCACGGGGCATCCGGATTTATTTATCGCCAATGATTACGGCGTTTCGGAACTTTATTTCAATGACGGCAAGCAGTTTCACGATGTGAGCGCGCAAACCGGCGTGGGCTTTTCGCCCAAGAGCGGAATGAACGCGGCGTTTGGCGATATTTTCAACGATGGCCGCTACGCTGTGTACGTTTCGAATATTTCGGAAGACGGCGTGCTGATTCAGGGAAACAATTTGTGGATTCCGAAGGAAGGAACGGCGGGCGAGGGACTGAGGTTTGAAAATCTGGCGCGCGATCTGGGCGTCGAACTCGGCGGCTGGAGTTTTGGCGCGCAATTCGGGGATTTGAATAACGATGGGACGTTGGATCTCTATCTTACGAACGGATACGTTTCGCTGGACCGCGAGCGCAGCTACTGGTACGACTTTTCGAAAATTGCCGGGGGAAACAGCATCATTATTGTTGACGCAAAAAACTGGCCGGCGATGGAAGGGCGGAGTCTGTCGGGATACGAGCAGAAGCGCGTGTGGTCGAACGACGGAGCCGGGAAATTCATCAATGTTGCGCAGGCGGTGGGAGTGACGGACACGTATGATGGGCGCGCCGTAGCTCTGGTGGATTTGTGGAATCGCGGGGTGCTGGACGCGGTGGTGGCGAATCAGAAGGGCCCGCTGCTCATTTACAAGAACACGGTGACGCCCGAGAACAAGTGGATTGAATTCGCGCTGGAAGGTACGGCGAGCAACCGCAGCGCTATTGGCGCGCAAGTGACTCTTTACTGGAATGGCCAGCGGCAGAAGCAGGAAGTTTCTGGCGGGAGCGGATTTGCGGCACAGAACGATCGTCGGCTGCATTTTGGTTTGGGGAAAGACCCGCATTTGGAGAAGGCCGTGATTCGTTGGCCGTCCGGCAAGATTCAGACGCTTGATCATCCCGCCGTGAACGAAACTCTGAAGATTAAGGAGCCGGCGTGAGCGCGCAGGGCACCGCGCGGCCCGCGCGGCCTGCGGATGCTGCGGCGTGGAAACGGTGGCTGAGCCTTGATAACCGCTACATCGCGCCGATTTTCATTACGTGTATTCTGGTGGGCGGGCACCTCTCGTTCGGAATGCTCGAGAGCTATCAGAAGACGGCTCTGGCGATTGTCGCGAGTATCGCGACGGATCTGATCCTCGGGCGCATTTTTTTCGGCAAGTGGCCTAATGTGGCTAGCGCTTATATCACGGGCATCAGCGTGGGCATTCTGGTACGCTCGCCGGCTTTCTGGCCGTACGTTTTGTGCAGCGTGATTTCCATTACGTCGAAATATGTGTTGCGCGTGAAGGGGCGGCACATCTGGAATCCATCGAATTTTGGAATTTCGGCGATCTTGTTTCTGGCGCCGGAGACGGTGGCGACACTGAGCATTCAATGGGGTAATTACCTTTTGCCGATGATGGTGATATGGGCGCTGGGGTCGGTGATCATCTGGCGTTTACGGCGATTCCACATCACCGGAATCTACGTGGTATCGTTCATCGCGTTTGCGTTTTTGCGGAGTTACATCACGGGGAGCCCGTGGCAATCGGAAATCGCGCCGCTGACCGGGCCGATGTACCAGCTTTTTATTTTTTTCATGATCACGGATCCGAAGACTACCGTGCGTTCGAAGAAGGGCCAGTGCATCGTGGTATTTCTGGTGGCGTTCGCCGAATTTTTGCTGCGCTTGCATCAGGTTGTGTACGCGCCGTTTTACGCGCTCTTCCTGGTGGGACCGGCGGCGATGCTCGTGGAAATGTGGCTGGATTCGCGGCGGGCGCCGGCTGCTGGCATGGGCGCGAGCGCCAGTGCCACCGCCTCGAGCGCCTAACCGGGGTCACGGGAGCAAGGCGCGTCGCGCGCACAGCTTCGGGCTGCAACAAATCAGGATTCGTTCCGCGAAAGGAAATCACTCATTGACGCAAGATCGCCGCAAGATGTGCTGTGCATTGTTGGCCGTCGCTACGTTGTACATGAGCTATGTTCCGAGTCCTTCCAGGGGCGCAGCTGCGACATCGCCCGCGCGTCCCTCCGGCGCGATCGAATTTCGCGATGTGACCAAGCAAGCCGGGATTCACTTTAAACACAACTCCGGCGCCTTCGGGAAAAAATATCTTCCGGAGACGATGGGCAGCGGCGTGTGCGTCCTGGATTATGACAACGACGGCTGGCAAGACATCCTGTTCGTCAATTCGATGGACTGGCCCGGGCATAAAGGCGCCACGAAATCCTACCCAGCGCTGTATCACAATGATAAAGACGGCACGTTTACGGACGTTACGCGCGCAGCCGGGCTGGCGATTGAATCGTACGGCCTGGGCTGCGCGGTGGCGGACTACGACAACGACGGTTTCGAGGACATTTACATCACGACGGTTGGGTCAAACCATCTGTTTCACAATCTGGGCAATGGAAAATTCGCGGATGTTACGGTGAAGGCGGGCGTGGCCGATGCTGGTTTTGCCACGAGCGCGGTGTGGTTGGATTACGACAACGACGGCAAGCTGGATCTATTCGTCTCGCACTACATTGACTGGTCCATCGCGAAGGATCAATACTGCACGCTCGACAATAAGAATAAGACCTACTGCACGCCGCAAACCTACAAGGGCGAAAGCTCGACGCTCTTTCATAACAAGGGTGACGGCACGTTTGAAAACGTGACCAAGCGGGCTGGATTGCACGACCCCACCAGCAAATCGCTGGGCGTGGCGATGCTGGATTATGACAACGACGGGTGGATGGATCTGTTCGTCGCAAACGATACCGAGCCAAACAAGCTCTACCGCAATAATCACAACGGCACTTTCACCGACGTCGGTGTGCAGGTGGGTGTGGCGTTCAGTGAATCCGGCAGAGTGCGCGCCGGGATGGGCGTGGATGCGGGAGACTACGACGGCTCGGGATGGCAGAGCCTGGTGATTGGGAATTTCACGAACGAGAGCATGTCGCTTTATCGCAATGATGGCTCCGGCTTGTTTGTGGATGAAGAAATATCGTCCGGAATTCGGCAGATGTCTTTGCAGGCGCTTACTTTTGCTTGTTTTTTCTTTGACTACGATCTGGATGGGCGCTTGGACATTTTTGCTGCGAATGGGCACGTTTCCGATGACATCAGCGTGGTGCAGCCGACGCTGAAGTACGCGCAGCCTGCGATCCTTTTTCACAATAGCGGCAATCGGAAATTTGAAGATGCTTCAGCGAAAGTGGGTCCCGCGATGCAACAGGCCGTGGTCGGTCGCGGCGCGGCGTATCTGGATTACGACAACGATGGCGATTTGGATCTGGTGATCACGGCGAACAACGGCGCGGCGCGCCTCCTGCGCAATGATAACGGTAATCAAAATGACCTGTTGCGCGTGAAGCTGGTGGGCACGCGCGCGAATCGCGATGGGATTGGCGCGAAGGTCACGCTCACGACGAGTTCGGGCGCGCGGCTGTTCCGGATGGTGAAGACGGGGTCGAGCTACGCGTCGCAGAGCGAGCTGCCCTTGACGTTTGGGTTGGGCAAACCGGAGGCGGGCAGGACGGTCAGCTTTGAAATTGTGTGGCCTAGCGGGCAGAAGGACTCGCTTTCCAAAATTAGCGCAAATCAGTTCATCACCGTAAAAGAGGGCTCTGGCATTATTGCGGCGCGCCCCATTGTGTTTGCGAGGCCGGGACCGTAAGACGCACGGCCGCGCCCTGCAACCTGCTGAGCAACTCCATTTCTCCGCGAAAAGCAGATCCCTGCCTGCGGCAGGCAGGCCCCCTGCGTCGCGCGCCCGCCAAAATACGGCGGGAAAGAAACAGCGCGGGACCGCGTTCGGGATGAGACGTTATTTTCTCCATGGCAGAACCGCGAAGCCTCGCCGTGACGCAAGACGATGGTTCTAGCGCGAACTGTGAAACGCCGATCGCTCCAAAGGGCAGATGTTGGCGCCTAGGATGCGCATAGTGGTTTTGTACTATTGGTGCGCCGGCGCCCGAAATGATAGTTTCCCGCAGTGTTTTCCGCTTCTGCTGCTTACGACGTGACGATTCTCGGCGCGGGTTTGTGTGGAAAGGCGGCAGCGATGCAGCTGGCGGCCACGGGACTGCGCGTGGTGTGCATCGAGCCGGAAGAGGTGATACAGCAGGCAGTGGGCGAATCGCTGGACTGGTCGGCGCCAGACCTGTTGAACGCGCTGGGGCTGCCGATGGAAGATTTGGTGATAGGCGGATTGGCAACATGGAAGCGGCACGTGACCGTGAAATTGCGGGACGGCGGTTCCGAGCATTATGTGCCGGGCGCGTGGCTGGCCGAGGCGCCATTCCGCGTGGAATTGCGAACGATGCACGTGGATCGCCTGCGCCTGGACGAAGAGCTGCTGAAGAGGACGCTCGCGAGCGGCGTGACAGTGGTGCGCGACTCGGTTGTGAGAGCGGAGCGGGATGGCGACAGAGTGATTGCCGTGAACACCGCTGGCGGCGCGCGGTTTTGGTCGCCGTGGTTTATTGACGCATCGGGATTCGCGAGTTCCCTGCTGCCGCGCGAGTTTGATCTTCCCGCGATTCACTTCGGTCCGGCGAAGGTAGCGATCTGGACGTACTTTGCGATTTCGGAATTGGTGGAAGGAACGACTTTGTACACGGAGCCGCTGCGGGCGGAGTATCTCGACTGGGTGTGGGAAATTCCGATTGGCCCGCAGGTCGTCAGCGTGGGCTACGTCACTACCGGCGCAGCGATGAAGGCCCGACGAGAACAAGGCCTGGGAGTCGAGGATATTTTCCGGCGGCAACTGCAGGAGTACCCGCACTTTGAGGCGCTGCTGCAGGCGGGAGCTTTGGGACCTTGCAACGTGACGGCTTTTCGCTCGCGCGTTTACGACGGCGTGGCTGGGCCGAACTGGTTTGTGGCGGGCGAAGCGGCGTCCATGGTGGATCCCATCACTGCGAATGGAGTGACGGCGGCGTTGCGGCACGCGGCGGAAGCTTCGGCGCTGATTCTGAAATACCGCACACGGCGTGCGCTGCCGCTGCGGACGCGAATTGCGTATAACCGCCGGATTTTGCAGATGGCCAAATTTTTTAACATTGGAATCGAAACAGTTCTTTACGAGCCTGCCGTGAGGAACCGGATTGGCGCGCGAGCTTCCGGCACGGTGTATACCACGCCGGCCTGGAGCATGAACGTGGTGTACGCGCGGCTGAAGCCGAAAGGAATTGCGAAGACGTACTTGCTCGGATTGGTTCTGGGCTTCTGGCGGGCCTGTGCATGGATATTTTCTGAATATTGCAAACGGATGCCGAGGGCGGCCCAATCAGCGGGTTGATGCGGTCTCTGTCCAATACGCGGACGAGCGGTTATTCCGGCGCCCACTTGGGGTGGCTGGTGAAGATCCCGTTTACGTAGCCCATTTTGTAAACGATGAAGATTCCGAACGCCAGGCTTATCACGCCAGACGCAACTTGCAGGGCGCGATTGAAGCGCGCGAATCGCTGCTGGGAATATTTGAAGGGCAGCGCGATTGCGGTGGTGATGATCATCATGCCGGCGATGGTGCCGACGCCGAAAACGAGAAGGTACGCAATCGCCCAATAGGGATCGCGAATAGTAGTGAGCACCAGTAACGCTACAGCGGCGGAGCCGGCGAGGCCGTGCACGAGGCCTACCAGCAGCGGCCGCACGGCTTGGTAGACGCCGAGTTGTCCGAAAACACGATCCATCCAACCGACCGGAGTTGCGGCTTCGACGTGGCCGTGATTTTCGGGCTCATGCGCGTGCGGGTGGGTGTGGATGTAGTCACCGTGCACGTGGGGATGCGCGTGTGCGTGCGCGGCGCCGGCCGCGGGCGTGAATTGTTCGGTGATCCAGCTCGTAAAGCCGGAGAGGTTCAGGATTCCTAGCAGGATTAGCATCAGGCCTACGCTTAACTCCATCGAGAGACCCAAGCGCGGCGGAATCACTACTCCGAAAAGGATGATGGCCGAGCCGACCAGAAAAATTGTAAGGGTATGGCCGACGCCCCACAGCGCACCAATCACTGCGGCGTGGCGCATGCTGCGTTGGCGGCTGACGATGGTGGTGACGGCGATAACGTGATCGGGGTCTGTGGCGTGGCGCATGCCGAGGAAGAAGCCGAGGGCGATGATGGAGAGTAGAGGGATCATGTTCGGGGTACGAAAATTGCTTTTGTGGCGCGCGCCGGGATGCGTTCGGTCGCTGAGCCTGCGTGACAACTCTAAAGCCCGTACTTCAGCGGCTAAAGAGGTTGCGGAAAAAATCGGTTTTGCGCGCGATTCCTTTTTCGGAGTGCTCGTTTTTCCGCCTTTGCCGCCTCCTTTTTGTTCTTTGGCCGCCCGTTTCGGTGTTTTTGTTCTCCTGCTGAGACACTACTCCCTCGGCCTACACCGCTGGAATTAGCTTCGCCATGCGTATCAAGTTGCCGGCCGTGGCCACCAACCGAAATAACCAGTCCACCTTTTTCTTCCCGCGCACTTTCACTTGCCGCACGATGCTGTCCAGCTGGGCCCAGCCAAACACTTTCTCTACCAACTTGCGTTTCCGTTGACTGATGGCCATGCCCGCGTCCTGCCGCTCCTTCTTGGTCAACCCATTCGGCCAGTGGGCGTTGGCCTCGTACTCGGCCACGTGCGGAATCACTTTGCGCCGTCGCAGCGCGGCGATGAACTTTTTCTCTTGATACAGCTTATCGGCTCCCAGGGTGATAGCCGACAGGCGTTTCTTCTTTACCTCGCAGGGCCTCCGGCCACGCTCTTGCAACATCGCCAGCGCCGCTTCCCGCTCCGCCTTCGTGCTCGACTGCGTCGCGCAGGCCGCCACCACCAGTCCGTTACGGTTCTCGATCATCACCTGCCCCAAGTAACTCGGCCGCGATTCCCCGCCGGCACTTTTCTTGAATAATCGCGCCTCCGGATCGCTCGTCGATTCGTGCGTGTCGCGCAACAACTTCTTCCCGCCCGCGCCACTCCCGCTCTCCGGCGGCTTCTCCTTGGGGACGAAACTTTTGCGGCTGGCCCACGCCTGGATGAGCGTTCCGTCCACGGTGAAGTGTTCTGCGCTCAGCAGCTTCTTTCTCTCGGCTTGCCGCAGCACGGCCTCCAGAAGCCGCTGCGACACCTCGCCCTCCATCAGCCGCTCGCGATTTTTTGTGAATACCGTCACGTCCCACACCTCATCGCTGGCACTCAAGCCCACAAACCAGCGGTACAGCAGGTTGTAATCCAGCTGCTCCATCAACTGCGTCTCGCTACGGATGGAGTACAGCGCCTGCAACAGCAGCGCGCGCAGCAGCCGCTCGGGCGGTATCGACGGTCGCCCGCGTCGCGCGTACAGCGCTTCGAAGTGCGCCCCCATCTCTTTCAGCCCAACGTCGACCAGCTGCCGAATCCGTCGCAGCGGATGATCCCCAGGAATCCGCTGTTCCAGTGGAATGTAGCTAAAAACGTCGCCTTGCTCTTCGTGGTGTCCGCGCATGCTGCTTACCTAGCAGAACTGCTCAACAAATGCTGCACTCATTTCGCCTACAAACTCGATTTTTTCCGCGACCTGTGAAGCCGCTTGAATTCTCAGCGGTTCATGTCGTGGCCCTTCGAGCCTGTCACAGACAGGCCCTCAGGATAAACTGAAGCCACGACCCACAAAGTTTCCCGAGTTCTCACCCACGCTCTGAAGCCACGACCTACACAGATACTCGACTCCTCACGCCGTCTCGGCAGCTGCCCGGCCATTCTACCTAATCTTCAGTGCGATTCGCCGCAATTTAGAACTCGTCGGACGGCGAGTTGAAGGCTGGGTCCGATTTCTGCGCTGAAAAACCTGCCAGTTCTGCAACACAGTGTTGAACGCGGCGGGCCTCTCGTGATAGTGATGCATCCCATCAACGTTATTGATTTGACTGACAACGCGCTACTAGGTTCCATACCTTGTTACATACGGCGGGTTTTCGGTTCCAGACGAAAAGGAGCAGGCACAGATGAAGCGAATTGATGCCGTTATCAGACCATCCCAGCTGGACGAGGTGAAGCTGCGCGTCACGGCGCTGGGAGTGACCGGCCTGACCGTATCGGAAGTGCGCGGGTTTGGCCGGCAGAAAGGCCACACCGAGACGTACCGAGGCTCGGAGTATACCGTGGATTTTCTGCCGAAGATTTTTGTGAGCATTGCGGTGGTGGAGGAGCTGGTGGACCCGGTGGTGGACGCGATCCTGGAAGGCGCGCGAACTGGCGTGATCGGCGACGGGAAAATTTTTGTGACGTCGCTGGATGAAGTGATCCGGATACGCACGGGCGAGCGCGGGCCTGGCGCGATTTGAAGTTCTGGTGCTGTGGATAGGTTTGAACCTGGAGCGGTTGCCCTAATCGGGACAGGAGTTCGAAAATGGAATGTGAATTTGCCCCGCGGACGACACGATGGATTCTGAAGACGATCGTCGCACTCGTCGTCTTACTCGTGATCGCGCAAATCCTGTGCGGTCCGATGAGCGTGGCGCTCGCGGACCAGACGCAACCGGACCCTGCTGGCACGGCGACAGGTGACCGGTCTTCGGCAGCCGACGCGGCGGGCAATCCGTTTGTGGTGCCTGCGCCCACTGACCCCAGCGCGCCCGATTATCCCAAGCTGAAGAAAGATTTCGACGAATTTCAGGCGCAGGCGGCGCGGGAACCGCTCGCGTTGAAACTGGCGGACAGCGTGGGGCATACGCGCATCGCGACGAATTTTTCCTGGACGCTTTTGACCGGTTACCTGGTGCTTTTTATGCAGGCCGGATTTGCGCTGCTGACGGTCGGGCTGGTGCGCAAGAAAAACGCCGCGCACCTGATGATGCTGAATTTCGCGGCGTATGTTTTTGCGTTCCTTGCATATTATGCGATCGGATATGCGTTTCAGTTTGGCGCCGTGACGCTGAATGCGGCTCCGGGAAATCTGGCGGGCGCGCCGACTTTGAATCATTTTCTGATTGGCGGCGGACAATGGGGATTTTTGGGAGGCAAAGGATTTTTTCTGACTGGGCCTGCGTACGATGTGAGTAGCAATTGCTTGACGCTGTTCGAAGTCGTGTTTATGGAGACGGCTGGGTACATCATCGTCGGCGCGATTTGCGAGCGCATTACGTTCTGGGCGTTTCTGCTGTGCGAGCTGTTTATCGGCGGCATTCTCTATCCGATTTCCGGTTGCTGGGCATGGGGCGGTGGGTGGCTCTCGCAACTGGGACTTAGCATGCATTGGGGACATGGGTATGTGGATTTCGCGGGCTCGTCGGTGGTGCACTCGATTGGAGGATTTTGCGCGATGGCGCTGGCGATTATTTTAGGGCCGCGGCTTGGGAAGTATGGAGCTGACGGAAAGCCGCGCGCGTTCCCAGCTTCGAATATTGTGTTCGTGGTGAGCGGCACATTTATTTTGCTGTTTGGGTGGATGGGATTTAATCCTGGATCGACATTGGGCGCTACTGACTTGCGAATTTCCGTGGTGGCTGTGAATACCAACCTGGCCGCCGTGGCGGGGTCGGCGGCGGCAATGCTGCTGTGGTATTTCATGTTTGGCAAGCCGGACATCACGATGGCTTGCAACGGCATGCTGGCGGGCCTGGTGGCGATTACGGCTCCTTGCGCGTTCGTGACCCCGACCTCGTCAGTGGTGATCGGCGTGATTGCAGGTGTGCTGGTTTGCCTGGGAGTACTTTTCAATGAGCGGGTGCTGAAAATTGATGATCCCTGCGGCGCGATTTCGGTGCACGGGTATTGCGGATGGTTTGGCGCGGTCGCGGTGGGAATTTTTGCCGATGGCACGTACGGCGCTGGATGGAACGGCGTGGGAGCGGCGGCGTATCTGGGAAAAGCGGGGCAAGGCGTGACCGGACTAACTCACGGCGACTTTTCGCAGTTCTGGGTGCAGCTTGGCGGAGCTACACTGCTGGCAGTGTACGCGCTAGGATTCACGTACATTGTTTTTTCGCTGGTGAATGCGTGGCGCTCGATGCGCGTGTCGCGCGAAG
>Ga0210401_10001331_pt1 | contig 28727 bp, 52 predicted proteins | sample IncBWH32MmetaG_FD_150866 | JGI IMG/M metagenome (GOLD analysis project Ga0210401, IMG submission 150866) | Forest soil microbial communities from Barre Woods Harvard Forest LTER site, Petersham, Massachusetts, United States - Inc-BW-H-32-M | ecosystem: Environmental > Terrestrial > Soil >...
AAAGAAGCCACCAGCGCGTCGCGCTACATCAACGAGCTTGCCCGTCTTTTGCGGAGCGGAGATTAAGTCAGAGTAGTTAGCGTCTTACTCGTGGGTCAACAATTTGCTCAGATCGTCAGCGATCAGGAACGCGTGGGAGCCCTGCGCTTGCCTCGAAAGGGCGGCTGTTGAGCGCCCTCCAGATCGTGCCGACGCCGCATTCGTACTCTGTGGCTAGCTCAACAATCGTCTTGCCGGCAGCATAGCGATCAGCGATTACGCGCTTCTCTCCTGCATCGAGTGCCTGTGGCCGTCCAAATTGCTTGCCCTTCGCCCTGGCCCGCTCAATGCCTTCCTCGCAACGCTTGCGGATCAGCCCGCGCTCGAACTCGGCAATGCCGCCCATGATCGTCAGCATCAGCCGGCCGACATCCGTAGTCGTGTCGCACCATGTCTCCCCAAGGCTTACAAAGCCGCAGGAGAGTGCTTCCAGTTCGTGCAGGATGTTGTGCAGGTCGCGGCTCGAACGCGCCAGGCGGTCCAGTTTGGTCACCACAACGGTATCGCCGGGAAGCAGAACCTTCATGAGCCTGTTGAACTCCGGGCGATCCTTGGCGGACTTGCCGGATTTCTTCTCGCTGAATATCCGCTCGCAGCCGGCAGCATTCAGCGCGTCAACCTGGGCCGCATAGTCCTGGGTCTTTGAGCTGACCCGCGCATAGCCGTATTTCATCGAAGGTGCTCCTTTTGGAAATCTGACTTTCGGAATCGTAATTGATTTGCCAATTCAACGTCAATCCAATTCTTTCCAAAACCGTAACTATTTGGAAAATGCCAACAGGCTATTTGCACTCCACAGGCGACAGCGCGCAGCGCCGGTCTCGATGGTCTCGAATACCTGCGCCGGCTCAGCGCCCTCAGGAGCGCACGCCTCGGATGATGTCGTGAACAGGACGTACTAGGCTCGCAAAAAGCGGTTGCGCTCGGCTTCGGTGCAGGAGCGGGGCCATCGTGACCGACAACATGGAACGAGTTCTTCCCGATATCGATGCCGATCATCGGTTTTCTGGCGTAGGAAGCCCGCCGGTGAATCCGGGCTTGGCGGTCTGTCATGCGCCGGCCGATCGGAGCCGACGCAGGGGTCGCCCGCGCTGCCCGCCCGCGGTGTTGTTTTTGGCGGCGGTCCGACGAAACCATTTTCCACTCGCTGCGAAGCCGTCCGGAAATAGTCACTCGCTAGCCTCGGCCCTAGTCAAACACACGCGTTCCGTGTGAAGTTGCAGTGAGTGTTTTTATGTCGAGTTCTTTTCACACCGCAGACAGACGCACCTATCGGAAAGTTATGCTGGTAGGCCTGCTATTTTGCGCAGCCTTCGTGGTGGTCAGCTTCTTCGCTAGAGAACAGCCGGAAAATACCTACGTCCTGAAAAAGGCGGATAGGTTGGTTCGGAGTGCAGGCTCTGCGGTGCCTGCTAATTAATTGCCCAAGAGAAAAGCCCTCGCCTAGCGCAGCTCAATCCTTGAACGAAATTGGGCCAGCCAAGGCATACCTTCATCAATGGTGTCCGCTTCCTACCGGTCCCGCTAGCGTACGGCTTCCCAACAGGGTTCATCATTCCGCTTCGGCAGGGTGTTGCATTAAAACATCAATCCGGATCGAACTCGGGATTATGGGCGGGAAACCATTTGACTGTGCAACGGGGCAGTCGTTCCGTTCGAGCAGGGGCGCACGATAGGTAGTGTACCATGCGTGAAGAATTCGCTTCCAAATGTTTCCTTGCTGTGACCATTGCCGGCGTCGTCCTGCTTTGCTCTGGCTTGGTCGCTTTCGCATTTAGCTAGTCTGTATTTCCGTCGGGGGGTTGAGGGGCCCCGGCGACTACCCAGCGCCGCCTAGCGAACATACTTCGCTAGTGCGGCGTTGTGCATTTTTCATCGAGGGACCACTATGAGGATAATCGCACTGCTTTGTTTGCTGGGTACGCTAACCGATGTTGCGATCGCGCAAACGGCGGAGCGGTGCCAGTCGGTACGGAGAGCCAGCGACCTTCTCGCCTGTTATAACGGGACTGCGCCGCCGCACAGACTCGGCAAGCTCAAAACTTCTAAAGCTTCGACCCCAAACAAGCCCGCAGTATCCGAAGCTCCAATTGCGGTAGATAAGCCCGCAGCATCCAAAAATTTAACTGACCGGTCGGAGTACGTCGATGTGCTAGCCGCCGAGAACGCAAAATTGGGCGCGAAGATGAAAACCATTTGCCGAGGATGTTGAAGGGCAAGCTCAATTGGGCTGAAGGCGAAGAAAAGTGAGTCTACTCTTAGCTTGGTTTTCTAATTTCCCGACTCAGCAGAAGGTGTCATCTATCGCGCGTGGTAGGTCAAAGCGAGTATCCGCGATGACCGAGAAAATGATCACTTTAAAGTTCATCCTTCCGGATGTATTCGTAAGCCTTGCAAACTTCTGAATAGCCTCTAGTGCGAACGTCTGCTTATCGAGCGTGCGTCGGCCACCGTTTAGTCCCGAAGACGTGGTGCTTGAGTTCTCCATTGCGCGCAGCTCGGCGGCGATTTCCTTAGCCAAAGCTTGACATCTAAAGGCCTCTGCCGGCGCATTCATTTCCGTCGGATGCCATCTGCAAACGACGGCCCGTCGGATATGCCGGACTCTGGTTTCGCGGCAACTTCGCTTTTGGCTGGTTCACCGACCTCCCGGATTACCTGTTCGGCGGCCTCGCGTTCTGCTCGTTCAGCCGCCTCGCGCTCGGCCTCGACCTTCTCCGCAGCTTCGCGTTTTGCCTGTGCGGAAGCCTCCATCTTCGCGACCCTGGCAGCTTCTCGCTTTGCCTCCTTGGCCGCTTCGCGCTCGACCTTGCGGGCGGCTTCACGCTCCGCCTTCTCCGCCGCCTCGCGTTGCGCGCGTTCGGCAGCCTCGATCTTCGCTTTCTCAGCGGCTTCGCGCTTTGCCTGCCTCGCCGCCTCGCGCTCGGCTTTTCGCGCAGCGTCGCGCTCCGCCTTCTCGGCAGCTTTACGCTTCGCTCGCTCGATGGCTTCGAGCCTCGCCTTCTCTGCTGCCTCGCGCTTCGCCTGCTGCGCAGCTTCGCGCCGGGCTTTCTCCGCGGCGGCAAGCCTTGCTCGCTCGGCTGCGGCTTCGCGACCCGTGGCCTCTCGCCTGGCCTTTTTAGCAAGCGCGTCGAGCTTTGCGGCCCTGTTGTTTGCCTCCTTGACCGCAGCCGCACTGTTGGCGGCATCGAGCTTTGCCTTCTTTGAAGCGGTCTCGAGCTTGGTCACCTCCTGCCTTGCCGCATCTGCGTCAGAACGACGTTGCTCCGCGGCGCCTTTTGACTCCGCTGCGGCGGCTTCGTGCTTGGCGGCGAAGTCGGCTGCTTTCGTTGCAGCAGCCTCCAGCGCCGCGGCGGCAAGCCTTGCTCGCTCGGCTGCGGCTTCGCGACCCGCGGCCTCTCGCCTGGCCTTTTTAGCAAGCGCGTCGAGCTTTGCGGCCCTGTTGTTTGCCTCCTTGACCGCAGCCGCACTCTTGGCGGCATCGCGCTTTGCCTTCTTTGCAGCGGCCTCGAGCTTGGTCACCTCCTGCCTTGCCGCATCTGCGTCAGAACGACGTTGCTCCGCGGCGCCTTTTGACTCCGCTGCGGCGGCTTCGTGCTTGGCGGCGAAGTCGGCTGCTTTCGTTGCAGCAGCCTCCAGTGCCGGAATGCTGACAGCAACCTTCCGCCGCTTGGGCGGCGCTGCTCGCCTGCCCTTCTTGGACTTCTTGATATTCAATTTGGCTTTCGATTTCGCCTTCGACTTCGCTTTTTTTGGCATGGCAGGCCACGTTCAAAGTTGATTGAGTATATCTGTCCAAAGACATGCATGGCAAGGACGGGTTCAACCCGCGCCGCATCGCGTATTTCGGTGACAACCTACCGGTCTCTACGCTCGTTGAGGTGAAGGGGCTGGTAGATCGGCGTATGAAGGTCGAGATCGAGTGCCAAGCCTACGTGGAGTAGGAACGGGCACATTGGTCCCGCCGAGGCGGGCGGCGCTTCCAGAACGCTACCAAATCGTGCGCCTTGTGATCGAAACTCACAATCAGACTCCCGTCTCAGCGAGGCGCCTCGTAGAAGCTTGACGTGATCTTGATCAACGCGTGTCACCGCACCCGCTCGGGGTAATCTGAGTGGTCCCACGCGATGCTTCGCACCCGACGTCAGTCACAAACGCCTGCCTATGGTCCAAAAGAAGGAGCTTCGAGATGACTGAGACACTCGCACGACCGGTCGCTCCAGCCGCCGAGGAGCGGGCCAGGCTGAAGGAGGGAGTACACATCGAGCGTAGTTCTCGCCGGGTACGGACGTACTTTGGTAACAAGCTGATCGCCGACAGCGAGCACGTGCTCCTCGTCTATGAAACGAAGCGACCGCCGGCCTACTGGTTTCCAATTGCGGATGTCCAGATGAAGTGTCTGGAGCAGTCACAGCAAGCGGAGGACACCATTTGCTGGCACTTGGTGGTAAAGGATCGCATCACTCACAACGCGGCCCGCGCTTACCTCAAACCAGCTGGTCATCGAGCCGCACTGGAGGGCCACCTCACGTTTTACTGGGATCAGATGGACGCGTGGTTCGAGGAGGATGAGCAAGTCTTCGTTCATCCTCGAGATCCGTACACAAGGGTCGACACGTTGCACAGCTCGAGGCACGTGCGCGTGGAGATCGACGGAGCGACAATGGGTGAAACTCGCCGACCCATGCTCCTCTTCGAGACTGGACTGCCGACCCGTTATTATATTCCGAAGCTGGACGTGCGCATGGATCTGCTCGAGCCCTCCGAGTCCGTCACCCGCTGCCCGTATAAAGGAGTGGCGCGCCACTGGTCGGCTCGGGTGGGCGACAAGCTCGTCAAGGACATCGTGTGGAGTTATCCGGCGCCAATTCCCGAGTGCCCGAAGATCGAAAACCTGCTCAGCTTCTACAACGAGCGCATCGACCTGTATATCGATGGGGTGCTGCAAGATCGACCAATCACGCCATTCTCTTAACGATCGGGGAGCGCGCCATCACCTGTGGTCTTGATAAGTCGCCCGTCGTGGCGGGAGAGGCTAGGCTCGATTACTTCGCACTTCAGCCGCTCGAACTCGGCGTATGTGGTTTCCTCAGCGCGTTGCATCAACGCGGAGTAACCGACCACCCCAGCTAGCTATCCTGCGGGCTGGTGGACAGTCACGGCCCACGGCATCCCCATTCGCCATTTCGGCGATAAGGGGATGGCGGAGCGGTACGCCAGCGACCCGGAATATCGGGCGAGCGTCGTCAGCCGGAGTCTGTAGCAGTCTGGCTGTCAGAGCATCCGATCGAAGCTGACCGCCCTCTCTGGACGGACGCCTCGACTAAAGTTTGCGGATTTCGCGGGGTTGCAGATTCGAATCCTGTTGCGGGCAGGATCGCATTGTGCACTTAGTAGACACGTTGCGGACTTGCCTGCTCCCGCCGGCAACACGCGACGACTCCAATCCACATGTCTAGCAAAGTCACCCTTCAGGGAGGGAATACCTATGGCACCAGACGAACCCGATCAGACCACCCCGAGCGCAGAGCCGGCCCCGGAGCCGACGCCCAGCCCGGCCGTCGAGGTCGCGCCCGAGCAGGAGCCCGTCGTCTCTTCGGAGCCGGTCGAGGCCCCGGCCGAGACCGTGGCCGAGCCGCCCCCGGCCGAGGGCGAACAGCAGGCGTCCGCGTAACTGGAAAGCAAAGGGCCGCAAAAAGTTTGCGGCCCTTTGTTTTCGTGGCGAGCGGGCTTCCCAGCGGCTCGGCCTTCTTCTGCCAGCGCGACAACTGCGTCTTGGTCATGCCGAGGTCGGAGAGCGTTGGCACGGTAGCTTTGCTGCGACCGTGCCGGCTTATGCTGGTTGCCGCGGTTGCCGCCCTTGCGTGGTTAGCCGCCGGCAGCGCTGGCGCGCGGAAGATCGTGACTTACCCCAGCGGAAGAGTGGCTTTTGCAATACTCGAAAGAAGGTTTCCGAGATCAAACGAGCCGCTGGTAACGGCGTCAAGCTCGTCATCTCGCAGGGTCTCATTGCCCTGGGCCGCGTGGCACGAAGCGAGGCGGCCAGGTGGCGCGAGACCGAGCCCCGCGCCTTGGCGCGGCTTGAGTGGGACCCAGTCAATGACCGACGCTGAAACCTTCCCGCAAACGGAGCCGCAACGATAAAGACCACTTCCCGCACGTTAGCGTTTCGTCAGCCGTACCAATGCGGCCAAATTGCCAACTGTCCTGTGATGGTGTCGAGCACTTTCACACAGTCGTCGGCTTTGCCGGTCTCGTCGTAGATCCATTTGAACCGGCGGGGTGGATAGTCTTGCATCTTTGACAGTCCGCCCTCGTAGGGTAGTGCCTGCTCGGCGAGCTCGAGGGCTTGATAGATGCCGCCGCCATTCGGGGATCTCGTGCGTCCCGTCGTCCAGGGCGCCTTATGCACGGCTACGTTGCACCACGTAACATACAGTCTGGCTTTCGCCCGCCTTATCTCTGGTTCATGTTTGACCATGAGTGTTGCTCCTGCGGACGCAGATGCCGATCTCGCGCTGATGGTCGGCGTTGCCGCTACACTTTCCGGCTATTCCTTGTTACAAGTTGCTGAAGCCCCGGGGAGTTGGCGTCATCATGCCAGAGCATATTAACTCGGATTTTGGTCGGGTCGAAGCTGGCTAAGGCGGAGAATCCGCGCGGCAGTCCGGTTTCTGCTTAGCGGAGTTTCGGGAAGCTCCCGCGCTGACATGGTGCGGGACATCGTCGAGATTGATGCGCTAAGTCGGAACAGCCTGCCAGGTGGCAGGCAGGATCCCCTCGACGATGACTTGCCGGGTGGATAGCCCGCCATCCAAGTTGAAAAGAGCGGGACCGTTGCCAGCCCCACGCAGATCGTGCCATCTCAAGGCATCCGACCGAAACTTGATTAGAATCAAAACAGTGAGGATGGATTCCGCTATGTTGTTTGGCGCTGGGCGGCAGGCATGGCGCTCGGTGGCGGGGCACTTTCCTCTTCACCGTAGCGCCAAGGGGGCAGGACCGCGAATCCGGAGTTCCGGGTCATGAGCAGCACCCCTTTGGACATTCAGAGAAAGTGCGAACAACGGTGGGCCACTAGATTTGCGCGGCCGGTTCCGTCGTCGGCGCCCCGCGAGCACACGGATGAAAAGCCGGTCGCCGCGCCCGGCAAAGACAAAAGAAAAGCCCGCCGTGTTGAGCCGGCGGGCGTGAGACCGGTCCTAGCGGTGTGAGCGCGGACCTCGAGCCCGCGCGCCGATCGGTGAGAAAGCGTAACCGACAACGCCTCGCCGCGCCGCCGGAAGAACGAGCCCAGCGCCGGCGCCGGCTCACCAAGGGGCCGTCCGAATTCCTCGAGGACCGCGTCGACCTGCCGAAGGCGAAGGGGAAATAGTCCGAGCGCGCGATTTGTCTCGCTATCCCCGGCCAATAGGCGCAGCCTTCGCTGCGGGGCCCCTCCATAGGAGGTCGGTCGTGAGCGGTAATATTTTCAATAGCAATGGCATCCACGTTGCCGTGGTGAACGGCGGGGAAGTCTTCGACCTTGCCGGCCAAAAAATCTACGAGCTAAAAGGGATCAACCTCTATCGGCTGTCCGGCGAGTTGGTCGGGCATCTAAACAGCGCGCACGGCACCGAGAAGCGGCTCGATCGCTCCGCCGACAGGCTATTTCCAGTCAGAGGGAGATCTCACCAAATCTGATTGCTGAAGGCGCAGGGAAAATGATCCCGATCAAATCCGCCGATCGAACGAGAAAAGAGATGCAAGACCTGGAAGCGATGGCCGCGAAGCTGCTCAATACCGCTCGCAAGCTTCCATCGGGGCAGGACCGCCACAACGCGCTTCAGGAGATCGGGAGATTTCGGGCGCGGATAACTGCTCTGCAACGCCTGTCGGGTATGGCTCAGTCGCCGCAACCTTATGACCTTGTAACCCGGCCCTGCACGATTCACGCGGGTCGCTTTCGCTGGGACATCAGAGAGAACGGGAAACCTATTCGGTCTTCCGTGGTATCGTTCGCCACCGAGCAGGAAGCCCACGCGGACGGTCGCCATGAGCTCGAAAAAATAATCCAAGTCGCGAGGTTGTGACTGCCTGATTTGCTGATTTGACAAGTTTTGTGCGTTTGTGCGGCGCCCGCCATGCCAGTTGGAGAGTGCGATGCAAAAGGCTACGACCTTCGAACACGGCGGCAAGGTCTACGAAGTTCGTGCGATTCCGACGTTAAACGGTTGGAAGGTTCGCATTTTCATCGAGGGCATCCCGGCAAATGGCTTCACTTATTCAGTCGACTCCGAAGTCTATCAAGATGCTCCGATCGACGGAGTGCCGGAAGATTTGGTAGCCGGGCTGATGGAAACAGCGGAGCGCGATTTTCGGCGTGGCCTTGCTCAGGAATTGGTGGCCGCCGAAAAAGCTACCGACGACGATGTCGCGGCGGAAATCGATAAATTCAAACCGTGAGACCATCCCCCCGGCGCTCTTGCAAGCGCAAGCTGACGCCGCTCGTGCGGGCTTGCCTTCGACCTCCAGTTGCGCTTGGATGCTGGCTGGTCGGGGATCAGCAAAATGCGTATTCTGGGAATCGTGGCGTTGGGCGGCCGCGCCGTCTCATGAGGTGGGCATTCGCGGCGCTCTTAGTCGGTTGGTCGACTACAACATTACATTAGCTCAATTGGACATAACGCCGCCGGATCAAAAAGGTGGGTCTCAAAAGAAGAACATCAGCAATGAGATGGGCGCGCTGAGCAAAAGACTAAGGGTCTGCCTTGATAGTCGCAAGCCATCGCACCGAAGCCGGTTGATTTGGAAACCGCCAGCGTCGCTGTGATGGCGCGCTGCGGGTCGGAACTCCAGCAAATGCGAGAGTTTCTGTACACCGGAATTGCCGGCTTTTCGCCCGACCCAGATTATTGGTCAAAGGAAATTGAGCCGATCTATTTGAAGGAGGCCCGAAAGGCCGTCGCCGTCGCCCGAACTCGAGATACGCCAACAGCGCCGCCGAAGCCGAAAACTCCTCCGAGAGACGACCGTAACAAAATTTAACTCGCGGCGCGCCCCTGAGCTATGATCGCCAAGCCCTCATGGGCAGCTTTCGTGTGCTAAGTTTTCTAATTCCCCGACTCAGCAGAAGGTGGCATCTATCGCGCGGGGTAGGTCAAAGCGAGTATCTGCGATGACCCAGAAAGCGATCAGACCAATGACAGAACCCGAGCATTTCGCTTCTCGACCATGGACGCAGGCCGACGATGATAATCTGCGGAGGTTGGCGCTGACGGGACTCAGCTCAAGAGCGATCGGCATCCGGATGAACGGACCGAAACTGCCGTTGGTTCACGTGCCAGACAGCTGCAGGTAATTTTGAGAAAAATCAGGCCGAGACAATTGCAGATGGGCTGAAGGTGAAGGGGAAGACGTGACCATTTCCCAAATGGTTGGTTTGCTTTCCGCCATATCTGGAGCCGTCGGTACGCTCTTCTTGTTCTTTGGCAGTTTCACTTGTGAAGGATTTGGCGCCTATTACAGCCTAAGCGGCGGGCGCGCCGCGGACGTGCGGCCCGATTGGCAATCGGCTGAAGCGTATGCCTGATAAGGGCTGGTCGCGCGCGTTTGAAGATCCAATCCCGCTAACCCGCGGTCGCCAGCTCGTCACGCTCAAGGAGGATGCCGCCGATTACATCACGCGGCTTCCCAAGGCCGAGCACGAGAGCGCGCAATGGCAGGCCGCCACCGAGGCGCTGATCATGGCGGCTGAAGGTCGCGGGCTTGCTTACAACCTCACCCGCGTGATCAACATCATGGGTCCTCAGCCGCCGATGGCCGCAATCAGGGCATAGTCAGAGCGGAACATCCCTCACGCGTCACCAACCTCCCGAGATTCCCACCTGCCCAGCGAAGCGTTTTGACACGGCCAAGACCCATCTCGGAAGTAGGCCCTAGTCCAGCAGCGGACCGACACGCTTTGATGCGTGGGGCTGGAACTGAGACGCATCGTGGCTGGAGCGGCGTAAGGCGCGGCCATCACAGGCCAGAGCCAGCAAGTAGAGCCTTGATCGCAACCCCAACGGTGCCGATGCCGAACGCTGACCGATAAAACAGCCGGGATTGCTCGGCGTGGTCGCCGGTCGCCCACTCCGCGATGCCGAATATGTCGGCTGCAACTATCACCATAAGCATGCTCATCGGCAAGCGAGGCAAATCCAAAGGAAAACGGCCCCAGCGAACCGGGACCGTTCCGCCTGCGCAGGGACCAACATTTGGGGGTTGGAGGGAGGCGGACACCTCAAGCCTAACCAACATCCGTGAAAGTCCGAACGGTTCCAATGCTAATTTTTGGACAGACTGCCTGTATCGAGCATCCTGCCAACTGGGCCAATGACGGTTGCGTTCAACCCGCACGACGCACAATAGTATATGCGCAGATCAAAACCAGGCCACTCATCCGGTTGAATTTGCGTCAATATCAGCGGCTTGCCGCACGCGGAGCATGGAGGCCGTAGATGGTTGGCGAACTTAAAATTGAGGGGGTCGGTCACGCGGATCAATGGAGCCCTTATCGACGGAATGGCGATCTGCACCTTCGATATGCTTGCGCTCGCATCCCGCCAAGATCTCACGGCGCGAATGCGAAGGGGGCGCGTCGTTTTTCTCAAGGCCTCGAAAAGCGGAACTCGTCGCTTAGTCGTTTTAGCTGGCGCTTCAATCCGCGGTTCATTCAACCCAAAAAATTTCGCGATATGATCCGACGAGGAGATACCCGCCTCGATCATGCAGGGTCCGGCAATCCCGCTCCCTAAGGATGAAATAGGGGTGCCATGTGCCATGTCGGCAATTGTGAAGGATTCGATCACCGTCTTTCCGTCGGTGTTCCACCAGACTTGCCGAGATTGCCCGTCTACGATTTGCTCTGACATCGGCGGCAACGGAAGTCCGTGAACATCAAGCCATTGCTTGATGATCTCGGTAGCGTTCGAGGGCTTCACTGTTCGGTCGGCGCTACCGTGCCAAACAGATAGCCTTGGCCAGACCGCTGTGTTTGGCGACGCTTCTCTTACAAGATCGCCCAACTCGCGGGAGGTTTTTGGCGGGGCTTGGAACATGCTGCGCAGCGCCTCCCGAGCGTTGGTTGCTGTCCCATAAGGAAGGCCCGCAATGACCGCGCCGGCAGCGAATGCCTCAGGATAACTAGCGAGCATTGCTAGCGTCATAGCTCCGCCAGCGGACAGCCCTGTCACGAAGATGCGCGTGCGATCGATGTGGTGGTCGGACACCATCCGCTCGACCATTTGCATTATGGAATGTGCCTCTCCTTCCTCGCGTTGGGTATCGGCGGGTTCGAACCAATTGAAGGAGCGGGTCAGATTGTTTCGCCTACTCTGCTCTGGCATCAACAGCGCGAAGCCATATTGGTCTGCAAGCGTCGACCAACCAGCACCACGGTTGTAATCGGCTGCCGACTGCATTGAGCCATGAAGAACGACAACGAGAGCAGGCCTTGGCGATAGATTATCCGGCAGGAAGGTCAACATACGTAACGCGCCCGGATTTGATCCGAAGTCCGCCACTTCTTGCAAACGGGAAAAAGACGGGCGCCACGCGTTCGCGATGGTCAGCACTAGCGACATGACAACTCCTTGTCAGGCGCTCCTCGTTGAGCGCCAAACCTAGGAGATAGGGATTCGTTGCTGCGCCGCACCATAATTTAATGTGCAAGTTCGCAACAGACCGGCATTAGCACCATCTTTTTCGAAAGATTGTGTCGCCTCGCAGGCTGCTCCGCTAACAAAGATATTCGCGAATTTTTTGAGTGGACGCGACGGTCCTGCCAGCAACACACCCCGCCCTCAAGCGCGGTATCTCAAGGCATCGACAAGGACGTCGAAAGTCGGTGAGGAGTGCCTTCGGCTTGGGGCTTATATTAGCTGCAAGGCCACGCTATAGCGCGCGGAGCCCGCGTAAACACCCGCGAGAAGACAGCCTTCATTCCCCCTTCGCCTCCGCGGCTGGCACCACGACATGGCCGTCGCTCAAAACGGCTCGCAACACTGAAGCAAACGTTGGATCGTCAAGAATAGCTTCGGCCACGCTAAATGATGGGTCCGGTTTCCACTCCACGCCGTTACTGACTTCAGACAGCGCGGCGGCGGTCTTCGCGTAGCCTATCCGGCCGGTACTAACCTCAACGAACTTCTGGACCCTGTGCACGACCCTAACGCCTCTCCACGCGCTCGAATAAGGCAATCGGCAAATGAGAGAGGCCGCAACGAAACTTGCCTGTTAAGCTGAATGGCGGTGTTTTGATTTAATTCGGGAAAGGAAAATCATTTCCCGTTCGCCTTCATTTCCGGTGGCTTATGATCCGGCTCAACGTTCCTGTTTCGATGAAATGCAAGACCGATAAACCCGAGCGCCACAAGGGTGGCTCCGGCCATCATCATCCAGTGAGGGTATTCCCAATCGAGCAGCAAGTGGAGCATTTTGGCCATTGCTCCCCCTCTTCTTCATTTCCCCTTCGCCTTGCCGACTAGGCGGCGGGACGGCGCTACCGTTACCCGCCTTAGCGACAGCCCAAATCTCTCGGCTCGGGAGCGCACCGCGGCTACAGTGCGTTCAAGCTCCGCTGCTATGCCCCAAGCATTCATTCCGGATATCGCCAGCGAACGCAGTCGGTCGTCTTCTGCGGTCGTCCAGTGTTTTGCGCTCAGGCGAGCATGCTTCATGTCCGCTTCGCTTTCTTGGCCGAACGCACCAGTGACGTCAGACTATGGCCTCGAAGTCCAGACATTTCGTATCGATGCCGAAATGCTGCTTTTCGCAGTTGATCGCGCGACCGATTTGGCGCTGGAGGTAAGCCACAAGATGCAGTGAGCAAGTGTGCCCATCAGAAGCCCGCCGGTCGCGTCATGCCGGCGGGTTTTTTCTTGCGCCTCGCTGAGCCTCGGTTGAGTATCGCATCGTTGATTAGAGATCGAACGGTACTGCCATGAAGATCGTGCTTCGGGTCCTTGGCCCGCTATTTGTTGCTGTCGGACTTTTCTTATTCGCACAAGGGACAGGAATGCTCACATGGCCGCGCGATGCTGCAATGATCAACTATGGCGCGGGCATCGTAGTCGTAGGTTTCGGCCTTGTCTGGTTCGCATGGCAGTAGGTGCCCGCGCTCTCGGCTTTTAGCCCGGACGGTTTTTTGCCGGCGGGTTTTTGCTTGCCCAGTGCCGCGATCGCCGCTCTACTGCGACGACTGTATTTTCAAAGGGAGTGCGGACGTGGCTAGTGGTACAGTGAAGTGGTTTAACGGGCAAAAAGGTTATGGCTTCATCGCGCCGGACGGCGGCGGCAAGGACGTCTTCGTCCATATTTCGGCGGTCGAAAAAGCGGGCTTCAGCTCGCTGGCGGAGGGCGCGAAGGTCACGTTCGATATTGTCGCGAACCGTGGCAAGGAAAGTGCGGAAAATCTGCGCGTGAAGTGAGCATTGATAGATTTAAGCCCGCCGCACTGGCGGGCTTTTCATTCGTCGCCGGCTTCCTCTTCCAGCTCGGCCTCTTCCAACTCGTTCATAGCGGTGTCGATCACTTCGATGGCCTGCTGTATCTCGATGAGGCTCTTAAGCGTGGTTTCAGTCTCTCCGCGCTTGTAACCAGCCGCGAGGTCCTTGGCCCAGTTGAGTCGCACCTCGGTGAGAATCCTGCGCGCGTTTGTCAAATCGTCGAGATCGTTGGCCATTGTGCTCCTCCTGCTTTCGCCGGAGTTAGCAGGCGCTCGTGTCGAGAGTTTGTAGCCCGCCGGTCGCCGGCTGGTCTCTCAAAAAGAAACGGCCCCAGCACTGCCGGGGCCAGTCACATTGCGGTTGTCTGCAGGTCCAACTCTTCAGCTCGGTATTCGTTCCGAACCCGCCGGTCACCCTGGCGGGTTTTTCTTTAGATTCATGTATGCGGTCGGCGGCATCATTCTGGCCTTCGCTTGCAAATAATAGTCCTCGCGTTCCCTCGCCATTTTTTCCTAACTTTCGTGGAGCCAATCGGGGCCGGTGGAACAGCGCTGGCGCGGGTCGGCAGGCAAGGGTCGATCCTCTGATTTGGGAATTCCCCCGAGAGTCAGCACCTCAGCGGGTTGGTATTAGTTACTGTTGCTCTAGTCTGCGGTGTGATATTCGTAATACTCGACCTTGATCGGCCAAACGTTGGCTTCATTACTATAAGTCAGCAACCCATGATCGATACGGCCGCCAGCCTTTCAACTTTTGCCGACTAGGTCTGGTTGCTGATCTCCGCGAACAGCGTCAGGACCGGATATGCATCTTCGCGACACATCCGCCTCGGGTCAGGAGCGTCGTCCTCTGCAATAGACGGTTGCCCGTCGCTGGCGTCGTCTGGATTGTCGCCGGTACAATCTACACGGCATCCGATCTTTGCATCGCAGATGCTCCTTCGCATTCGCGGATGGATAAGCAAATTGCCGTGCAGAAAGGCAACTGCCGCTTCACAGGCTCTCTCGCATTTGCCTTTTTGCAAGAAAAAGAGACTCAACGTAAATGGTTGCCTACTATCGCGCTGGCTGCCATACAAACTCCTTTATTCCCGGCTGCGATCGACTTTGATGGATCAAATGGGCCAAAAGTGGTGCAGAGAATTTTTCTGGCCTAGCGAAATGGATTGCAATCGATCGTCTGATGTTTCAATTCCCCCGGACAACAGCCGGAAGATCGGTGACATCCAATGGCCGGCGTCCCCTCCGGGCGATCCGCATCGAGACTTCGTGACCGCATCGGCCGAGTACCTTGACAAGCCGGGCTTCAGCACAGCTCTCGCAACCGTTTCCAAAGCAACGCGCCGAAGCAAGGCGATGGTCTTCGTTCATGGATTCAACAACCGCTTTGACGACGCTGCTTACCGCCTCGCCCAAATTGTCCAGGACTCGAAAGCTCCCGTGATCCCCGTTCTGTTTTCCTGGCCGTCGCGAGGGGTCGTGTCGCTGAGCGCGTATAATTATGACCGCGAGAGCGCAAGCCAGTCGCGTCAGTCCCTGGAAGAAGTGCTCGACACCATTGCGCGTAGTCCTACCATAAAAGAGGTCACGCTAGTGTGCCACTCGATGGGCTGTCAGCTTACAATGGAGGCATTGCGGTTAAGATCGATGCATGCCGGCAAGACTGGCGCGAAGGTCAGAAACGTGCTGCTCGTGGCGCCTGACGTGGACTTCAATGTTTTTCACGAGCAGATGCAGCAAATAGGAAGTAATCGACCGCGCTTTGCTCTGTTCTTGTCCCAGGACGATCACGCGCTCAAGATCTCCAAGTCGATATTGGGCGGCGCAACACGGCTCGGCGATATCAATCCCGAAGAGGAGCCCTACAAGAGCAACTTAGCGCATGAGAAGATCATGGTGTTTGACGTTACCCATTTGGAAGGGGACCCGCATACGAGAGCATTCGACGACGTTGATTCCGTCATGGGAATGATCGAGCGGCGGCTCGCCACCGGCCAACAGCTTGAAGAAGATCCGAAACGGGTTGCCGTTGTTGCTCAATGAAGATACGACGCCTGAGGAAGCAGCCTGTACGTCACTGTGGCTGCAAATCGACTGAACCCCGAAAGCGGGCTCCCCTCTGATCGTCATCGCGACCGCATTAGCGTGCCGTCGTGCTCGAAGCTGTCAAGGTATGGCCTGGCAGGTGCGAAGCATGCCGCAAGGTTGGGGTGACACAGATTCTACGCACATCACCGTCAGCGATGCGCAGGTCGGGACGAAGCTGGCGAACTCCTTGACAAAGAAAACCCCATACAAGGGCCCTGGTGCCGATTCCGAAGAGAAGCACGAGCCCGCGAGCGACATCTACACTGTGGCGGTGGTGGAAAGTCTGAAAGTGCTTGACCCCAAATGGCCAATTAGAGAAGAGCCGACATCGCACCATGTCCGTCACACCTATTTGTCTTTCTCAGAGGCCAGCGATTGACTTTCGCATGCGGCGATCGCAGGAACTGCGAAATGCAGTATGTTTGCGACGCGCCGAAAGGTAAGACCTGGTTCCGTATCGAGACGGAAGGTGAAGCGGCGCATGAGTCGCGCCTGATGAGCCACACAGTCGAGAAATATTTCTGCCGCGAGCGGGAGAAGGCAGTCCAATTCTGGCGTCCGGTGTGGCCCAACGCGATCGAGCGCGACATCGGCCTCGAGGCCCATGTACAGCGAGAGATGCCGCTTTTCCTCACGTTGCGCGACAGGGAGGGCAATGCACTAGCGATGCTGCCACCGGGTGGCAAGGATCGCGGCGGGTTCCGCGCATCGGTCGCCGCCATGACGACCCTACTCGAACGTCAAATCCCTAGTTTTCGTCGCCTCTGACGCAATGCTCATGCCAGTTGTCTGCTATTTCGCTGCCGGCAAACGATCCAATACCTTCTGACAATCCGGGTTTGCCGTCGATTTTTTGGTAACCATGCATTGTGCGATGCGGCCGCCACCTTCCGGCACATCCGCGCAAAGCTTCTCGATATCGGACCAACACGCGTCAGCCGCTTGTTCGATGAAGTCGATGGCCCGATCCAGATTGCGAGCCGCGCTATATAGAGCATAATCGCACTTCGTGCTGATCTTGTCCTCGTGTGCCATCATGCAGAAGAGCAGCCGACCTTCGCCCGGGGTCACCGTGCTGCAATATTTGGTCACATCGTCGCCGCAGGCCAGCCGAAGTTTCTGCTCTGCGTCCGTCACGCGCTCCCGCGCATTTTCTGCGGTCGGGGTTTGTGCCTGAAGGTTGCCCGCAATCAGCAGGGGTAGAAATAATCCAAACGTTGTATTCTGAATGAATGCTTTCATTTTTGCACTCCCGCGCGTTGAGAACGAAAATCAGTGTGAAATCGGGACTGCGCCTGGCAGCCGCGCGCCCGACGAAAGCCAATGTTCGTAACTCTGGAATTTGACGCCGACCTTGTCGTAGTAGACGCGCAGGTAACCATCGCGGTCACGAACTACTGCTTGCGGCATCACCTGCTGCACTTCCTGTGCGATGACGCCGACATAGGCGCGATCGCTGCCGTTATAGCTGAAGCGATAGTACCCAAGCCCGTTGGTGAGATGGCCAAGCAGGACGATGTCGTGCTTGACCGTGATGTCGGATCGCCGTCCGCCACCCCGACCGCCGCCGCGACCACCACCACCGCGAAAGCCACCTCCGCCGCCACCACGGAATCCACCACCGCCGCGCGCTCGCATGCCGCCGCCTCCGCGGAAACCTCCATGGCCGATGCTCGCGCGACCGCGTGCGAGGTTGCCTGCTCGACCAGACCCGACGTTTCCTAATCCGGTTCGCCCGTGGGAAGGCCGCTGCGCTGCCCTGTGCCGGCCGCCCGATGGCCGTTGTCCTGCGACCGGCCTGCCACCACCGCCGGGCCGTTGTCCTGCACCGGGTCTGCCACCAGCAGGAAGTTGCCCGGCACTCGGGCGTTGCCCGCCACCGGGCCGTTGTCCTGCACCAGGCCTGCCCCCAGCAGGAAGTTGCCCGATGCTCGGCCGCTGTCCGGCACCAGGCCGTAGCCCTGCTCCGGGGCCACTTGGCCGGTGTTGCCAGTTGTTCCCGCCGAGCGGATTCACTCTCGGCCGATTGGCTATGATCCCGGCATTGCCCCAATTGACTCCACCGCCCCACCACGCTCCGCCCGATGCCCAGCTGCCGAGAGCCCAGCCTGCGCCGAATGCGAGCCCGGTCGCGATCAGCCCACCGGCAATGTATCCCGGGTATCCCCAATAATAAGGCGGATATTCCGCGTACGGCCATGTGCCATACATAACGGCGGGATCGTAGTACGGGACATAGACCATATTCGGATCGGTCGGTTCGATCGCGATAATCGTTTTGCCGCCCTCCTGGGTCTTTGTGACCTTCTGCTGCTTGGTCGAAGTCAGCTTGTTGTTGGCATCGGCTTTCGCACGCAAGCGCTGAATGGCCTCCATGACATCCGGCTGCTGTGCCAGAACCGCGTTGCCCAGCTTCACGGTCCAATCGAGCTTCGAGCTCATCATTGCAAGGACGTCCGGTGTGGCGACCAGCGACTTCACGCTGTCGTCCCAGGATTGCTTGTCAACCGCCGCCTTCAGCTGTTCGCCTTTCAGCTTCTTGTTTTTCGTTGTCCAGCGATCGGCCTGTACCACCTCGACCGGATAGGTCGAGGCCATCAGGACCAGAGAGAGCAGATTGTCTGGATAGAGCGCGATCGGCGCCACCAGGGCTTCGAGCTCTTCGGGCTTGAGCAGCTTTTCGGCGGTCGCCGCCGTTTGAGTTTCCGGAGACGGTGCAGGCGCTGGCTGAGCTAGGGGCGTTGCGGCAGGCCCGGGCTGAGTTTGAGGTGCCGCGGGTGGCGCTTCCTGGGCGGGGGAAGCCGCCGGCACCGATTGAGTTGGCGCCGCAGCGCCGGGCACCTGTTGAGTTTGCGCCATGACGGTCCGTGGGGTGAGCACTAGACTCGCGGCACCCACCATTCCCAGAATGGTTGCACATACAAATGCTGGAAGCCTCTTCCTCATCAAATTTCTCTCTTTTGAAGTTTCTCGAACAAAGATCCTCAGCTTACCTACCCGATCTAAGCTGTCCAAGCGCCATGTGTCTGAAACCCGTCAGCCTTGTCGCAACTCATCGCAGAGTTAAGCATCAAAGCCCGCTCACTGGACCAGCCATGCTGCCTGCTCGCCCCTGACGTGAGCCTGACAGCCAAGGCCGTGCTCGCGGGCATCGCGTCTATGGTGGTCAAGCGCGTCATGGCAGCTAGGTAGCGCGGTCCCAACGCTAACGCAAAAGGGAAAGGAAAGACACGTGCGCGCGGCCACACCGATATCTCGCCAAGAATCGCCATATAGTTCGCCGATGATTTGACTTCCGTAGTGCGCTATGCGCTAGAAACAACCCGTGCCACGACGACATGCCCCTTCCACATAAACGTGACCATCCGCGTAGGGGATGACGCCGCCGAGACCCATGCTTGGGCGCGGGCCAGAAATATCATCAGGAGCGATGGTGCTCACTGGGAAGAGATGGCTCTCAGAAGAGAGTTTGAGAGGCAACTTGGAAAGGCCGCAGATCGTTACTGTCCCCAGTGTTCGTATCGGGTCGATGATCCAAGCATCTAAGCCCCTTCGCAGTGAAGGCGAATGCGCGAGCCATTCAAGCCCCGCCAAAGCCGAGATCCGTGGTCATGGCGTCTCGGCCCACGCCAGCAGATCGTCGCTAAGTCTCTCAATGCAGCTGAGTAGGACGAGGAGTTCTTGGATGGTGGGTTCATCAAGCTGCTTGTTTTGGTGGATGTCGTTTACGGCCTTGATCAGTTTGTCGATGACCGTGGATGATCCATTTTGACGCTTGAGGTACTCGGCGATCTCCTCCTTGGCGCTTCGCTTGGCGTCTTTGACAACGTCGTCGAATTGTGTGGTCATTTTTCTCGCTCCTCCGAGTTAGGCCGCGAGTGGCCTACCGGACCAAGTGTGCGACTAGAGCGCCGGCGAAGCTCACCACAAGGATGACTGCGGCTGTCACAGTCACTAAGTCAATGGTCCACGGGTGGTCGCCTTCGCTCACAAGATCGAGGTGCCCAGAACGGCTTTCGTCTCGATGTAGGTGAAGATGCATACAGCGGCCTCCTTCTGCGTACATATCAAAATACGCCGTATCCACCGAGGCATTTTGATCTGCCGCAATGCTTGCCGCCGCGATTAGCGCCAGCATTAGCAATGGCAACGTATCTTGAACAACTCGCCAAACAGGCGCGACCCACCAGTCTTGAGGATTGGGGTTCGAACCGTCAGGCCACTGCGCAGAACGATTTTTTGGACGAGCTTGATCTGGCCGTCACTGGACGGCTGACCAAGGAAGAGACCGAGGCGTTTGACGCCTGCTGCCACAAGGCCACGGTCGACGAAATGGTTGATGAAGGGTTGCGGCTGGCTCGGCTCGCCGCCAGCCGTTGAACGGGATTGAACATGAACAATCAAGACCGCTCGCAGTGGATTCACAACGACGAAGGGCTGTATGGCGGCGAGCACGACGAAGCAGCGGGTTGCCCGACGTGTGAACTGGAAGTAGCCAGCGGGCGTGCGGGTAATTGGGGAAAACTGGCTTCAGAGGAACGATCCGACTCTGATCGTTATCTCGGAAAATGAAGATGTTGGCTCACTTATGAGAGCGATTCCTCGCATTGAGCGACATCAATCCTTACGCATCCTGACCGCCCCTTGGCGAGAGCGCATCAATTGGCGAATCGTTGGATACGCGGGGTTGAAGACCCTTAGCTCCCTAGCAATAGCCAACCTATAGTCGCCCGGACGTGATAGCCTGTTAGTCAGCCAAAAGGAGGTTGACATGGCCAAAGGCGAACAAAGAAGCAATCGGGAGAAAAAGAAGCCTAAGAAAGAAAAGGTCAAGACAATCGCTGCTGCGCCAAGCCAAAAGGGTTCGGCGACGGGATGGCAGCCGACGTTAGGGTCGGGCAAAAAGAAATAGAAACGAGCGGCTCGCTTGGGCGTTATTGCCTTCTTCATGTGCCTAGGGCAAGCGCACGGACGCGACGCTAGCAGTATTAGCGCTTGTGCGGCTTGGCCATTCTTCAAAGGTGGCGCGCCGACCGGTAACCAGAATGGGAATTATCGGCACGGTGCGCGCACGAAAGAGGCGATCCAGGCAGTGAGGTACATCAACTTGCTGTCCCGCTTGGCTCGCGGATCTTGAGAAGGCCATCCGCGCTTCAGGGTCGCGTTTAGCACCCGGTGAACCGAGGATCTTGTCCCTCGTGCAGTTCTGTCAAATACGCCAAGCCGTATATCGTGAGCTGTTCGGCATCGCGCTGACCCGCAGACGCAAGAGTTTCAATATATAGGGTAATTTTTTGCCTCGAATCTGCGACTCGCTCGGCATCAAGGGGGCACATCGATTGGTACGTGTTCAAAATGGATTCAACCAATTCCTTCATCACAAACTCCAAAATACAGGCACTGAAATAGCTGCAGTGCATCATTTCGGATCTTGACCGTCAATCCCCTTGGGTCGAAACGTTGCGCTAAATCAGGGTCATGGCGTTATCGAACCGTCATATTCTCACGATGGCTGATTTCGTTTTCAGGTGCCCGGCGACCGGCTTCAACGTCCAGCACGAATTGGATGACGATCAAGAGTTTTCCGAAGACGAGGACGAGGCGATTACCTGTCTTGCCACTGAGCGCCTTGAAAGCGCGCTGCGCAATTTCGTCGGGTTCGCCGCCGTGCTGGCCGATCTCGATGACCTTCTTGGCAACGGTCTCAGATTGACGTGCGCTTCGCTGATCTTCCGACAGATTGAGGGGGCAACCGGCCGGTTTCTGCTTCAGCAAATGGTCGCTGTTGCCGAGCTGGAGGCCGGCATGATTTCAACCCGCACCAAAGCCGCGCTTGCAGCCACGAAGGCACGGGGCAATGGCTGCATCTCGTTAACCGAAAGACCGGCAAGCTGTTAGGGCAGGATGACGAGTAAGGCTGCCGCCTAGCGGTTGCGCGCGGCAATCAGTTCTTTCTGAAGCTTCAACCGTTCGTCGGGTGTCATGGCGGGCTTTTCGCGCTTCGGCGGCTGTAACTCCCCCTTTAACCAGCCAATGGCCTTCTCTGTTGTCATGGGGTCAGGACGGTCACAGTCGAAGCACTGGAACGTGCGCTTGCCCTCGCCTCCCGGCGGGAGCACCAAAGTCAGATAAGCCCAGCAATGAGGGCATTTTGGGCGTACTGCCTGTCCCATGATTAGATTTTGCCGGCGGTTTGGCAGCGTGTCTATTCCAAAGCAAATCAGCCGGGTAGAATACTTTTTTCGGCTCAATTGTTCCAAGTGCCGCGCTTCAGTTGGCGGCCTCTTTTCCGATCAACTCGCGAATTGGCTTGCGCCAGCACAGCACCAAAATGCGCGGCATCCAACCTTAAGAACTTCTGCTTCCGGAGCGGGATCGCCTAGTATCTTCCATCGCCGTCGTGGTCTGCGAGATGTTTATCCTCGGTGTTCTCCCTTTTCAACCGACCGGCCAATGTCCGCCTCTCGGAACGAAATGAGCCGCCGCCTCTTCTCGTCCCACAAAGCCAGCCGTACACACCGCAAACTTTGGAGCAGGGTGATTCGTCCGACGGCAGCGAGTTCCGGATGATCCCGGAGCACGTCCGGCAGCCGATAGCAGGGAATTCGACTGCATAGGTGATGGATGTGGTGGACGCCGATGTTTGCCGTGAACCAGCGCAAAACACCCGGCAAGTGATAGTGGGAACTGCCATGCAGCGCAGCTTCGTGAAAACTCCAGGCCTCGTCATGGGACCAGGAGGTGTCCTCGAACTGGTGTTGGACATAGAACAGCCAGACACCGATCGACGCCGCCAGAACCGTGATCGGCAGGTGCACCAGCAGGAATGGCGCATAGCCGAGCAGACGGATCATCGCGGCGACAAGAATCGCGATGGCGGTGTTCGTGCCCATTGTACTTAGCCAGGGCTTCCAGCCGCCGCGCATCATCCCTATTGGCAACCGATGCCGCAAGATGAACAAATATGTGGGACCTACGCCGAACATCACAATCGGATGCCGGTACAGTCGATAAAGGATCTGACGCCATCGGGGCCGCGCGAGAAACTCACGCACGCTCAACGTGTCGATGTCGCCAAAACCCCTGTGATCGAGATTACCAGAACTCGCATGATGGAGTGCATGATTACGTCGCCAGTAATCATACGGCGTCAGGGGCGCCGCATTGTTGTGCCGCACGCGCGCAGTCACCGTCAGCATCCCAAATCGTTGCCCCACCATGTCCGCCGCTCGCTTGCTGCAGCCGCACGACTTCACCGCACCTGCCCGCAGCGCGAAGCCATTCGCCTTCTTGATCGTCCCGCAGTCGCAAACGCATTCGCTGGCTGCACTCGCCGACGCCGAGAAGCGCCAGCAGCCTGCGAAGTGAAGCGGAGCCATCCCGCCATGATCTCCGAGGCCCCGGCGAGGACCGCCCGGCAACTTCGTCCGAGCTTTGGACGAAGAGGACGCTGACGTTGGGGCGCTCCTGCATGGCCCATGATTGCGCTGATCAGTCCCAGAGTGAAGCCGTTAGGAATTGGGTGATCGGCAACACTGCCGCACTTGCTATTGCTTGCTGATTGTCACCCGAGTTGCCGCCAAAAGCCGTATGCAACACATAGGGCCGCAATCAAAGTTGCGAAGGCTGCCAGCGCGTTGATCCGACTGATGCGCTGTAGTTCGTGAACGATGGTATGTATGTTGTCTGGCACCACGACGACCGAGGCCCAGAACCACAGGCAAGCTGCCGCGACCGAAGCAAGCATCCCGATCGTCGCTACACCTATATCCAAAGTCATGATCTTTTCGTCCTCAGCCGATCTCGACCAAGCGGCGGATGGCCTTTGGCCCTTTATGTCACTAGCTGGCGTCGAGATTAAAGGGCTCGGACGCGCCCGGCTTGCTCTTGGGCAGGTTGAGCACCGCCTGGAATATGATGAGGGGCAAATAGAAGAAAAGGATCGGGAATCTCCGCTGTCACTGCTTTCGCGTCGATATTATCTCGGAGCCGTTGAGGAGGCTGTCGCCATTAAGCAACACGGAAGCACAATCTGTGTGCCATTAGCGGTGCTGGCTTCAGGGAAGCGCGTTCATCTGGTTGCTAGTAGCGTCAGCTTGTTTCACGATATTTCAAAATCGCTCGGACCGGCAAGCCGCGGTCGTCTGATTCCCGCGTTCAGCCACCACGACATTAGCGAAACCAAAATCGAAATCCCGCCCGAAGTCCGCGCACACGATGCAGGTGAAGTGGTCCTTGGGTCGACGCATTCGCACCGAAATTGAGATTCCGAAACGTCAGATTCCCTCGTTAAAACCGCGAATCAACGGGGAATACTTTCAGGGCTGGGTGTCAGTAGGGGTGTTGCGAGTATGTCTCTGCAGTTCCACCGAGCCGTCGAGAACTTGGACATCTGGAGCGCGAGCATCGCTGACATTTCGTTCGTCATTACATTTGCAAGTCCGACCGGCTCCGGCTTTCACGGGCGTCGTGGCTTTCTTGCTTCGTGGCGGCCACTCTATTCGAGCACAGGCGCGGTCAAGGTCATCGGTTCACCGTTCAATACCTTCGCGGATGCCGAAGGGGCCTGCAACGCAATGCTTGGGACTTTGGAGCGGGCCAGAAGAGCCGGCAGCTCTGTCAAGTAAACAACGCCGCACCGCTGTCGGTGAACTTCACGTAGGTGCCGCTTTCATGCCGCCAGAGCCACCCGAGCGCAATGGCGCGGGCGATCCCGGCGCGGAACTGTTCACCGCTGCCGCCAGCAGCCAGAAACGGCTCGTTGACGCGCTCGATGTAGATGCGGCCATCCTGAACCGTTTCGACGCCGTTAGCGATCTCGACGAGCTTCCGCGCGGAGGCGTCAGGGTCGGCGAAGGAGTTGGTCTTAACATACTTCATGCTAACCTCTTCCTTGTTACCCGCTGCTGCCTACCAGATGGGACGCAAGCCAAAGAGAACGGGGCCGACCGCGAGGGGCAATCCAGAAGCGTTCAAGCAAGTTCTGACCCGGATGGGGGTGGATGGCTGGCGAGCGCTTCGGATGCTGGCAGTCGAGCGGGACACCACTATCAATGCCCTGGCCATCGAGGCATTCAATGATTTGCTCAAGAAATATGGGAAAAGGCAGTTGGTCGAAAATCCGCTCTTGGATTGATTGCACAGACTGGAGCTAAGCGGATACTGGCGCAGTTCAAATTGTTGCCCACCCACGAGTAAGACGCTAACTACTCTGACTTAATCTCCGCTCCGCGAGAGACGGACAAGATCTCCGCTCCGCGAGAGACGGACAAGCTCGTTGATGTAGCGCGACGCGCGGGTGGCTTCTTTCGTCCGACCGCCATGCCGGAAATTGCCGTTCTGCTTGCCGGTCGGCGCGCCACCATTAGCCCCGTGCATCCGGCAGACGCGAAAGCCGCGTACCGCGGGCGCACGACAGCGCTTCCCAGTTCTTTTCGATTTAGCTTGGCACCGTGGCGCGTCGTGGGCGCTTTGCATGGGGTTGATGGTCATTTTGATTTGGTGCCTCCCCCCACCCCAACCGGATCAGGCTGCCTTGTTTCGCTGAGGATCGAGGCTTTTGCAGCGCAAAGCCTTTGTTCGCCAAAGCGTGATACAATTACTCTAGTATCGCTGAGCATGATTGTGGGCTGAGATGTGAACCGATCCCTTGCAATCGATCGGTCAACTGAGGAGACCCTCCATGCAAACACTTCAAGCTGACTACTTCGCCGCGTATCGCCATTTGAAACTGTCACGTGACGACAAAGGCGTTCTGCTCGCCGAGTTCCATAGCAACGGTGGCCCGTACATCATGAACGCGCAAGGCCATACGGAGTTTGTCGATGCCTTTCACAGAATTGGACAAGACCGAGCGAACAAGATCGTCATCCTTACAGGCGCGGGCGGGAATTTCATCGGGGACGTCGAATGGTCGTCGTTCGGGGATGTCGCCGATCCCGGTGTCTGGAGCAGAATTCACGACGAAGGTGCCCAGGTTTTAGAGAACCTTGCGAACATCCGCGTTCCGGTGATCGCGGCCATCGAAGGGCGCGCCCATATCCACTCGGACTACGCCCTTCTCGCGAGTGTCATCGTGGCGGCAGAAGGTGCGACGTTCCAGGACGTCGGCCACTTTGCCGTTGGAGTTACGCCGGGTGACGGTATCTTTACAACATGGAGTTACCGCGCTGGAGCAGGGCGAGCCGAGGCGTTCCTGCTCAATCCACAGCCGCTGCCGGCGCGCACCGCCTGCGAATGGGGTGTCGTGGCGGAGGTCGTGCCGAACGGCAAGGCAATAGTTCGCGCTCGGGAACTGGCTGATCTGTACCTGAAGGCTCCCGAAGTGACGCGCCGGAACACGCGTATTCATTTCATTCAGCCGTTGAAAGAGCGCATCGTGCGGGAAGTCGGTTACGGACTATCCCTCGAAGGAGCGTCATCGGCCGACTTGGTAAAATCAAACCGATCGAAGACGTAGTCTCTCACCCGATAAGAGGGGTGGGTCCGCTACCGCTCCTTGGCCTGCCGGCTGTCGGGTTCGGTCTGCCTGGCGCAAGCGATGTCGCGCAGCCGTGGGTGCCGGCCATTGCGCTCTGCATGAGTCCGGTGATGGCCTTCGCGACCTACCGCAACGCCTCACGACTTCGGTCGTTAACGGCGCATATGCTATCGCTAACCCGCTCCTTATGCGGCCTCGGCGACCTTCTCCGGTCCAGTATGCTCCATTGCGCGCATGTAGAGATCGAGCAGACTCTCGCGCTCATCGCGCTCTTTTTGGTCTTGCTTTCGCAATTTGATGATCTCTTTGAGGATCTTCACGTCAAACCCTTCGCCTTTGGCCTCCGCAAACACTTCCTTCTTCTGTTCGTTCAGCTCCTGCAGCTCAATGTCAATATTTTCGATCCGTTCGACGAACGCGCGAATCTTGCCGCCGGGAATGGTGACGTCAGTCATGGTGCCTCCCTGATAAGTGGAAGCGCGAAAATGACCGCAAAGAAATAACCAATGTGTTAACCGATGAAGCCAATCTTGCCGTTTTGTTGCACGCATCGTTGCGCGCCCACATCACCCGGTCACCGCCCGAAGGATTTGGGAAACCGAGGCCTCCTCTTTGTCTGACAAATCTCGGTCCCGTTTGCAGTTCGTTCATCAATTGAAGTCAGATTTGCATCGTCGGGCGCCGATTCCGCTACGTTCGCTTTAGCCGGCTTGGAAACAGTCCCGGGGTATCGTCCTTGCGCATTTTCCTGCGTTCATGCTTCCCATTGGCGCCGCTCGCGGCTTCGATGCTGCTGTTGCCGGCAGCCGCCCTCGCCGAGCCCTCCGCCGACACGATCGCGGTGAATGTCGATCAGGCAAGGCTCGTCAAGCTGCCCGCCCGGGTCGCCACCATCGTGGTCGGAAATCCGCTGATTGCGGACGTCGCGCTGCAAGCCGGCGGGGTGATTGTCGTGACCGGAAAAGGCTATGGCGCCACCAATTTCATTGCGATGGACCGCAGTGGCGAGGTCTTGGTCGATCGCCTGATTCAGGTCGAAGGTCCGACCGACCAGCTCATCACCGTTTACCGCAGCATCGACCGTGAATCCTATAGCTGCATGCCGATTTGCCAGCGGCGCGTCACCCTCGGTGATGGCGACACTTACTTCAAGTCGGCGATGGATCAGGCCGGCAATCTCAGCAGCACGGCCGGCGGCAGCGCCGCCGCGGCTTCCAAGTAATAGAACATAGAACCAAGTGCCAGCGCGGCTCTGCCGCATGCAGGTGAACCGGGGCTCGATGTCCGACAGCCGGACAACGCGGGCTTGTCGTGCTAACTTCGTGCAGCCATCGCGGCGTGGCCAACGCGATCAAGCAGGCTCAAGTCGCCTCGGGGGTGGAAAAAATTCATGCGGTAATCGGGGGCTTTCATCTCGCGCCCTATCAAGAGGAATACGTTCGAGATACGGTCAAGGCGTTCCAGGAAATTGATCCGACTTACATTGTTCCGCTGCATTGTACGGGCGAACCTTTTGCGAATTCATCCGCTCGCATGTATTTCGCTTCACGTAACCGTCTCGGAGCCATAGGCGCTGCGGACCGTCCGCGCTAAACGCGCGAGAGCCGCCGGGATGTCCCCGGCGGCTCTCGCGTTGCGTAGCGATGTGGTGCGACGCGCAGCTCGCGTGTGGAACGTTGCGATCCGCCCAGGCGCGCCGCGTTTCCTACCGTGATGTCGATAAGTCCTACGCGTCTCATCGACCAAGCTAACATGGCTGGTCGCGAGGCGACTTCAAGACAGCGCTGCTGCCGTGGTCGCCATCTCTTTCGATCGCGCCGAAAAAGCCGCGACTGCTGGAACGGGATGTAACAAAACCTGTAACGGTCGGTTTTGGCGCTGACGACTACGATGCTTGCGCATGGCCGTTGAGCCATCGTACCTGCCAAAAGCGTGATATGCTTAGCGGAAAGCCGCGGGAGACCTAGATGTCAGAAGACGCCCTTATCGTCATAACAAGCGCCATCAAAACCGCTTTCATTGATCATCCCGGTTCTGGGCACGGCACGACGTGGGACCAAGTCACAAAAAGTGACGAAGAAAGTATTCATCTCGCCAAGGCTGTGCTGGTTGCTCTTCGCAAAGCCGGATATTCCGTTACCAAGGTCGAGGACGAGAACGCCCCGAAGCCCTAAAGGCCGGAAGCTCCTGCCGACGTGATCGGGGATGCCATTTGCCGGTGCCGCGTCTGCTTGCTCGTGCGTTTAATTGGTGTGGCCGTGCGCGGGGGTAAACAGCCGTCAAAACGGTCCCACCGCACTTCCGAGAATGGGATGGACCGGCCGTGCTCCCGCCCCGAACCGCTCGGAGAGTGAGCGGGGGCTTAGAAGCACGAGGAGCACATCGCTATGTCGTCTCATAAGACAGCCGCTACAGTCGCACACACCATTGGCATCGATACGGGCAAGAATACCCTCCATTTGATCGGCCCCGACGACAAGGGGGCAATCGCTATCTGCGCACGCTCTTCATGCAGGGCGCCGGCGTTAAGGGGAGAGAGCCACCCGGAAGCCGTGGGTTGGATAGCGCACGTTGGTATCGTAGCTGTCGCGGTTCGCCGGCCGGATGTAGCGGGCATCATTCTTCCACGATCCGGACCTGATGACGTGCGAG
>Ga0210401_10001333_pt1 | contig 28718 bp, 25 predicted proteins | sample IncBWH32MmetaG_FD_150866 | JGI IMG/M metagenome (GOLD analysis project Ga0210401, IMG submission 150866) | Forest soil microbial communities from Barre Woods Harvard Forest LTER site, Petersham, Massachusetts, United States - Inc-BW-H-32-M | ecosystem: Environmental > Terrestrial > Soil >...
CCCAGCGGTAGCCCCAGGCTTTCGAGCACTGGGCCTTGTTCTATGTGCAGCTCCAAATAAGCGGCGGCATTCTTTTGTTCGCGCCCCGCTTCGCCGGACCGATCGATGTCGACGCCACAGCGCCGTAGCGCGTCCTCCAGACGAATGCCGTCCTTGTCGGTGCGCTTGCGATCGGCATCGATGGACTGTGTTCCGGCAAATGCGGAGGACCCAAGCAGGCTTCTGCCGAAGCGCGCACCTTCCTCGTCGGCCCAGTCGACCAGGCGAACGGTGATGGGTGGACGACCCGAGAATTCACTAGCAATTCGCCGCAACACCTCGAATGCGGATAAGAATCCCAGGCAGCCGTCCAGCCAGCCGCCGTTAGGGACCGAGTCGAGATGACTTCCCAGCAGTAGCGCTTTCTCAGACGCGCCCGGAAGAGTCACCCAGCGATTACCTGCCGCATCGAAATGATGTTCGACCGGCAAGCCGTCCAGTTTGGACTCGAACCAGGACCGAGCTTTCAACCAGGTGTCGGTCCAGGCAACACGCTGTGAGCCGTTCTCGTCGGCCGTGAGGGCTTTCAGTTCTTTAAGCTCTTGAATGGTTCGCTTGGGATCCAGACTCATCGTATTCCTTTGTAATTCCACCGCAGCGCGCGCATTCCGAACGATTCACCCAGGTAGATGTTCCCTTTCGAATCGCTGGCGATACTGTGAATGTGGAAGAACTGTCCGGCGCCGTGTCCGCCGCGCCCGCCGAAGAAACCGACCACTTCGAGCGTATCGCGATTGAGAATCTGTACCTTCTTATTGCTGCCATCCGGCACGTACAGGAACTGTTGCTGTTTGTCGGGTGAGAAGGCGATATCAAACGCAGTTCCTTCAGGCGTGGAGGTCTTGCGCTCGATGTAACCCTCCTTGACGAAGGTGCCGTCGGGCCGGAAGACCTGAATGCGGTTGTTCACGCGGTCGCCGACGTAGACCAGATCGTCGTTCGAAATGCGAATACCATGCACCGTGTTGAATTGCTGCGGACCAGGGCCTTGATAGACTCTGGTGCGCGGGACGGTGTCATCAGGTTTATTTCCGTACGCTCCCCAGTGCCGCTTGTAGGCGCCGGTATCGGCATCGAAAACGATGACGCGACGGTTGCCGTAGCCATCCGCCACGAAGACTTCATTGGTCTTCTGATACACACAAATCCCGGCGGGCCGTTTCAGATTCTCGGTGTCGTTGCTGCCGCCGGATTTGCCGTGATGGCCGATTTGCAGCAGGAATTTGCCCGTCTTCGTGAACTTGAGGATGTTGGTATCTTTGTCGGAGTTTCCTCCCACCCAAACATTTTCTTTGTAGTCGATGAAAATGCCATGCTCATTATCGGGCCACTCGTAACCGGGGCCAGGACCGCCCCATCCCTGGATGAAATTGCCGGCCTGATCGAACTCGATGATGGGCGGCGCGGGAATGCAGCAGTCGGCTTGGGGCGGATTGAGCGCGGCATATTTGTCGTTGTTGTCCAAGGTTCGCGGGCGGCTGGTCACCCAGATGTGGTCGTGCGAGTCGACATAGATGCCGGAGACCTGACCTAACATCCAGTTGTTGGGAAGCTGCTTGGGCCAGTAGGGATCGGGCTCGAAACGCGGAACGCCGGCCTGCGCGGCTCGGGCGTTGTGGAACGTAGTGGGTATGGTAAGCGCGACGGCCAGCAGGACAACGATGGTCAGGAGCTGCGGCTTCACAGGCTTCATACGCGATCTCCTTTTCGGTAACATTATATGGTCATGAGAGCCATCCATCGACGTGAGTTTCTCACAACGGCTGCCGCGGGCGGTTCGCTGCTGTTCCTGCGCAAGGCTTACGGTGCGCCGGGCCGAAGGCTGGAGGGGATCTTCCCAATCATGCAGACGCCTTTCAGCGACTCAGGCGCGCTGGATGTGGAGACGCTGGCGCACGAAGTGCTGTTTCTCGACCGCATTGGCGTACAGGGGATGGTGTGGCCTCAGTTGGCGAGCGAATTTCCGTTGTTAAATTTCGACGAAAGGCTGTCGGGGGCTGAGGCGCTCGTTCGGGCCAATAAAGCTCTGGATGCGAAGACTCGTCCGGCGGTAGTGATCGGCGTGCAAGCGTCCGATATAGAGACTGCGGTGAAATACGCTCGCCATGCGGACAAGCTTGCTCCGGACGCGATCATCGCGATCCCTGTGAACGGCGGCAAAGACGATGCAAAGCAGATGGAATATTACACGGCCATCGGCGAAGCGTGCAGCCGTCCGCTGATCGTCCAGACCATCGGTCCGATGAGCGTCGACCTGGTGTTGCGAATGGCTAAGCAGATTCCGACGCTGCGGTACGTGAAGGATGAAGCGGGAGCGACCCTGCCTCGTTTGACGGAATATCGCAAGCGAGGACAGTTACTGCAGGGAGTTTTCACGGGCAAGCACGGCCCCACCTTTCTGGACGATTTAGCGCGTGGAGCGGTGGGGAACATGCCGGCGGCGGGCTTTGCCGATCTTTATGTGGCGGCGTGGCAGGATTGGAATAACGGCAAGCGTGATGAAGCGATGGGAATGTTTGCGAAAACTTTGCTGTTGATCGCCGACGCTCAGGCGTACGGGGTAGCCGGGCAGAAATACATTCTGCAATTGCGCGGCGTATTTTCAAACACAAGATGCCGCGGCGACGCGGCCGCGCTTGACGACGAGGCGAAAGAGGCGATCCGGCGCACGGTCGCCTACACGCAGCGGTGGTTCCGAAGCGGAGTCTAACTAGTGTCTTCCGATGCCCTCAGTCCTTTCAGTAGTCGACCTGCGCAAACTATATGGCAATGCCGTCGCCGTCGATGGAATTTCGTTCGAAGTGCGCCGCAACGAGATCGTCGGGCTGCTGGGCCCCAATGGAGCCGGGAAGACCACGACCATCAACATGATTCTCGGCGTTCTGGAGCCGAGCGCGGGCCGTATTCTTATTGAGGGCATTGATATCGCCGAGCATCGCACTCAGGCGCTGGAGCGTACGAACTTCGCCGCTGTCTATGCTCCGCTGCCCGGAAATCTGACGGTATATCAAAACCTGCGCATCTTCGGCTTGCTGTACGCGGTAAAGCAATTGAGGGGGCGAATAGAGGCGTTGGTCGAGCAGTTTGATCTTCAGAAATTCAGAGATGTGAAATGCGGAGTGCTCTCTTCCGGCGAGCAGACTCGGGTGGGGTTGGCGAAAGCTTTGATCAACGATCCGCAACTGCTGTTGCTGGACGAGCCGACGGCATCGCTCGATCCGTCTACGGCTCGCGATATCCGCGCCCGCATTCGAGAGAACACGGCGCGCGGTACAGCCGGTGTGCTGTGGACCTCGCACAACATGTATGAAGTCGAGGAAGTCTGCGATCGCGTGCTCTTTCTCTCGCGCGGGAAGATTCTGCTGGAAGGCGATCCGAAGACCTTGCCGGGCGAGCACGGTAAGGCGACACTGGAGGAGTTGTTCGTCACGGTGGCGCGCGAGCCGCTTACGCTCGAGCAGGTATAGCAAATGGAGCGGGTCTAGCAAATGAACGTCGACCGTATAGCGGCTATCATGCTTCGGCAGTTTTATTTGTACCGGGGAAGTCCAGTGCGAGTGATGCCGCTATTTGCATGGGTCACGGTCGATATCGTCTTGTGGGGATTCATCACCAGGTACCTCAATGCCATCGCTTCTTCCGGCTTCAATTTCATTCCGGGGCTTCTGGGTGCGGTTCTGCTGTGGGATTTCTTCATTCGCGTCATGCAAGGCGTGACGATGGCGTTCTTCGAGGATGTGTGGTCCCGCAATTTCCTGAATATCTTCGCGACGCCGCTTTCTATTTCGGAGTACATTGCAGGCCTGGTGCTCTCGGCCATCGCAACCAGTTCGGTAGGGCTGCTGGTAATGCTGGTTCTGGCGAGCACGGTTTTCGGTTTGTCGTTTCTCGTTTATGGCCTCATGCTGATACCATTTCTTCTGGCTCTTTTTGTGTTCGGCATTGCACTTGGTGTTCTCGCGTGCGCAATGGTGCTCCGGTTCGGTCCGGCATCAGAGTGGCTGGTCTGGCCCATTCCGGCGCTACTCTCGCCGTTCGCAGGGGTCTTTTATCCTGTCTCGACACTTCCGCAGTGGATGCGATCTATTTCGTACGCCCTGCCTCCCTCGTATGTGTTCGAGGGCATGCGAACGATCGTGTCAGGCGGGGCGTTGTCGTCCACCAAGCTCTTCTGGAGCAATGGTCTGGCAGTCGGATACGTTGTTCTCGCGGCGCTATTTTTCACGCGAATCTACCATCAAGCCGTGCGCACGGGCCTGATCGCGCGCTACAGCGCCGAAAGCGTGAGCTGAGAATCCGTGGCAAAAGGCCCGCGCACTCAACTAAAGTTTTGGATTTCAGTAGGACTGCTGCTGGCCCTACTGACTGGATTCGAGATCTGGTCCGCGACCAAGGAAAGCCAGGTGTGGGACGAAGGGTTCGAGTTGGGCTCCGGATATGCCTACCTCAAGACAGGCAGATTGCGCTTCAATCTCGAACAGCCGCCACTGGCCAAGCTGCTGGCGGCTCTACCGCTGCTGTATCTCAATCCGCGCCTACCGGTCGAAGATCCGAGCTGGATCAACAAGGAAGACATCGGGTTCGGATTTGCGTTCATGTATCACAATCGTGTCTCGACCGACACCATGCTGATGGCTGCGCGCAGCAGCATCATTTTGTTAACGGCCGCGCTCGGTTTTCTAATGGCGGTGTGGACGCGCCGCAGATTCGGCGTTGGACCGGCTCTGCTGGCGCTCGCGCTGCTGGCGTTCGATCCAAACATTCTGGCGCACGGCCATTACGCCACCACCGATTTAGGCGCAACGTTTTTCATTTTCGCCGCGTGCATTGCCTGGGATGCGTTTCTCAGCTCGCGGCGTAAGCTTCATCTGGCGCTATCGGGAATTCTGCTGGGCTTCGCGGTCGGAACCAAGTTTTCAGCTGTCATGCTGTTACCCGCCTTTGCAATTTTGTATGCGATCCGGTGGTGGCAACAGAACGAACGTTTCACGCTGTTGCATTTCGCAGGTTCACTGCTGGCGGTCGCGGCAATTGCATACGTGGCGATTGTGGCCGTTTATTTGCCTGAAGCGAAGTCCTTCGTGCCGTCATGGGCCGTCAAAAGACCGGGGCCGCCGCTCGAGACAGCGGTGAATTGCACGAATACTATCGGGGATCTGCTCTGCCAGACTGGGCGCGTAGTGTCGCTGCAAGCGAATTCGTTCTATCGAGGGCTGAGTAACTTCGCCCAACATAATGCCGGAGGGCATCTTAGTTACCTACTCGGTCAGTTCTCCCAGTACGGTTGGTGGTATTATTTTCCAGTTGTCTTCTTAGTCAAGACGCCTACCGCGGACCTGCTGTTGTTCGGTGTTCTACTCGTTGGCGCAGGGCTGGCTCTTTTCCGAAACAAGTTCCGCATAAATGTACAACAGGTGCCCATCGCCTGGGCAACCATCCTCGTGCCGCCTCTGCTTTACTTCGGTTTGAGCATGGCATCCCGCATCGATCTGGGGGTTCGCCATCTGCTGCCTTTCTATCCGTTCTTCTTCATTGCGCTTGCGGCCGGCTTCTTCGAGCTCGTGAAATCACGGCCGCCGTGGACCGGGCCGCTGTTAATCCTTGTATGTGTGCTGCTGGCAGCCGAGTCGCTGTCGGCCTTTCCCGACTATCTGTCGTTCTTCAACTTAGTAAGTGGTGGTACGTGGCGAGGGCCGAATTATCTTCTCGATTCCAATATCGATTGGGGTGAGGATCTCAAAAAGTTGAGAGGTTACATCAACGCCCATCCAGCGCCGCAGTATTGCCTCGAATATTTCGGAACCGCGGTGCCGGATTATTACGGCATCGAGCATCCAGGCTATGTGGCCAGAACAAATCAACCGCGGGAACGGCAGAATATGGATTGTATGGTGGCCATCAGCGCCACCGTCCTATACGACCTCTACGAAGCGCCCGGCTCGTTTACCTGGCTGCGCGCGCGAAAACCGGTAGGCCGGGTAGGCGGCATCTGGATATTCGACGTGCGGAAGCCTCACGATTAGTGGTGGGTATCGGAGTGGTACAGTCCTCTTGTGAATAAGTATGACGCGATAATCGTCGGTGGCGGCCATAACGGATTGGTCTGCGCTGCTTATCTGGCCCGCGCGGGCCGTAAGGTGGTGGTGCTGGAACGTCGCGAAATCGTGGGCGGCTGCGCAGTCACCGAAGAGATCTGGCCCGGATACCGCGTTTCTACAGCGTCATATTTGACGAGTCTACTGCAAGAACGCATCATCCGTGAACTCCAGCTTCCACGCTTCGGATACCAGGTGGACGCAAAGGATCCGGCGTTCTTTTCGGCATTTCCGGACGGCCGGTATCTATTCATGTGGCAGGACCGCGCGAAGACGCTGGCCGAGATCGCGAAGTTCTCCAAGCACGATGCCGACGTCTTTCCCGCTTATGAAGACCATCTGGAGCGGCTATCGCAAGTGGTGGAAGGGCTGCTGTTGACCACGCCGCCGGAGTTTCCACCGCACGGGCTCGGCGATTTCGTCGACTACTTGAAGCTGGCTGGAAAGCTGCGCGGCCTCAGCCCCAAAGAGATCGTTGGGCTGGTCAAGATCTTCACCCAAAGCGCCGCTGAATTTCTGGACGAGTGGTTCGAGTCCGATTCAATCAAGGTGACGCTCGCCACCGATGGCGTGATTGGCGCGAACGGCGGGCCACGATCGCCGGGCACCGCATACATCCTGCTCCATCATGTGATGGGCAGCGTGGGCGGCCACCGGGGTCTGTGGGGCTTCGTGCGCGGCGGGATGGGTGCGGTTTCAAACGCCATCGCCGATTCGGCGCGCAGCCATGGCGCCGAGATCCGCACCAATGCGCCTGTAGAAGCGATCCTGGTGGAGAATGGCCGGGCGCGTGGGGTGGCTCTGGAGGGTGGGGAAGAGATCGCCGGGTCTGTGGTCGTGAGCAATTTGACGCCGCACTCGACGTTCCTGCAGTTGATGGACGCGCGCGAACTGTCCCCGGAGTTCCTCGATTCCATCCGCAAGTATCGCAGCGAAGGGACGTCGTGCAAGATCAATCTGGCGCTGAGCGGGCTGCCGAATTTTCAAGCGCTGCCGGGCGACGGACCGCAGCATCGTGCCACCATGCACATTTGTCCCTCAATGGAGTATGTGGAACGCGCCTGGGACGACGCCAAATACGGCCGCCCATCGCAATCGCCGCTGCTCGAACTGACGGTGCCCACTCTGTATGACCCGTCGCTTGCGCCGCCAGGGAAGCATATCATGGGCATCTTCATTCAATATGCGCCCTACACACTGCGCGACTCGCACTGGGACGAACTTCGCGAACCGTTCGCCTATCGTGTGCTGGATCTGATCGAGGAATATGCGCCGGGGTTCCGGGAACTGGTGATCGACAGGCAAGTGCTGACGCCGCTCGATCTGGAGCAGCGTTTCGGTCTGACGGGCGGCAACATTTTCCACGGCGAGATGAGTCTGGATCAGATGTTCGTGATGAGGCCGGTAGCTGGTTGCGCGCGCTATCGGACGCCGATCCGGGGTCTTTATTTATGCGGATCCGGTACGCATCCTGGCGGAGGTGTGATGGGCGCGCCAGGTCACAACGCCGCGCGGGAAATTCTCAAAGGTTGATGGGGCGCTCGGGAAATTAGATTTCGGCTTGGCCTTCCAAGCTCCGCCATAAATACCAGGTCGCCACCGAGCAGTAGGGCCGCCAGCGCACGGCGATCTCCTCGATGTGCTTGGGATGAGGAAGCTCATCGAGTCCGTAAGCTTTGCGGATGGCCATTCGGATGCCGAGGTCGCCAGTTGGCAGAACGTCGGGACGCTGCAGCGCGAACATCAGGAACATGTGGGCGGTCCAAACGCCGATGCCTTTGACCTGCGTCAAATGCTCGATTACCTCTTGATCGGCCATGTCGGCCAAGGTTTCGAATTTCAGCGCGCCGCGGACCGTCTTGCGCGCCAGGTCGCGAATGTAGGCGGTCTTTTGTTTGGACAATCCGGCCTTTCGCATCCGGGCCGGGGTCAGCTTTAGAATAGCTTCCGGGGTGAGCTTTCCACCCGGCGCCAGCGCGCTCAAGCGGCCGAAAATCACGGTGGCTACCCGCCCGCTCAGTTGCTGATAGACAATAGATCTAACGAGTGTTTCGAAGTTCGGCTCGCGATATTGGATCCCATAGCGGCCGACCCGCTTGATGACGGAAGAGAGTACGGGATCCGCTTTTTTGAGGTGGAGTATGGCTTTACGCATTGCAACGGGACGCCCGATCGGCGCATCTACCAATATAATCTGTATGCGAACGATTTCCATTCTACTCGTGTCCGCGATGCTCCTGGCGCCCGGCGTGCCGCTCACGTTTGCGCAGGACGAGCCCACCATCAAAGTCGAAGTCCAGCTTGTTAACATCCTGTTTAACGTGCGTGACAAGCGCGGAGGGCTGGTCGGAAGTCTCAACAAAGATGACTTCTCGATCTTCGAGGACGGCAAGCAGCAGGAGGTCAAATACTTCAATCGCGAGACGGATCTGCCCTTGACGATCGGGCTGTTGATCGATGTCAGCGCGAGCCAGGGCAATCTGATCGATATCGAACGGAACGCCGCGTATCAGTTCTTCGGCTCGGTGCTGCGGAAACAGGATCTGGCTTTCCTGATCAGCTTCGGCTCGGAGGCGGAACTGTTGCAGGACTATACCAACTCTGCGACGCTGCTGCGCCGGGGCCTGGAAGGATTGCAAGTGAACTCGGATGTGGGCGGGTTGCATCCTGGGCCTGTGCCGACCATCTCGCAGCCTCGCGGGACGATCCTGTATGACGCGGTCTATCTGGCGGCGAGCGATCAGCTCAAGGGGCAGGTGGGGCGCAAGGTGCTGGTGCTCATTACCGACGGCGAGGATCAAGGAAGCCGCTACAAAATCGCGCAGGCCATCGAAGCCGCCCAAAGAGCGGACGCGATCATTTACGGGTTCTACTATGTGGATCGGGCATTCTACTATGGGCACGGCCTGGTGTTCGGAGGCGTGAGCGATTCAGAACTGCGGCGCATGGCTGAAGAGACTGGGGGCCACGTGTTCCATGTCGACAAGAAGCTGCCGCTGCAGGATGCATTCAGCGAGCTTCAGAACGAGATGCGCAGCCAATACGCGATCGGCTATACATCCACCAACGCCAATAAGGACGGCACTTTCCGCAAAATTGAAATCAAGACCAATAATAAGGACTGGAAGGTACAGGCCCGCAAAGGTTACTACGCGACCAAGTGACAGCTGGGAACCTCGCGTGGCGCAGACATTCGAGATTCGGCCGGCGACCATTGGAGACTCCGAGATCATCGCGGCGCAACGCCGGGCGATGTTCTTCGAGATGGGCTATCGCGACCAAGCGGTCCTGGATGCGATGATCGTGGCGTTTCGTCCCTGGCTCCTTCGGAAAATGGAAGCAGGCGAGTACCTGGCGTGGCTTGTGACTCGAGTGGACGGATCGGTAGCGGCTGGCCTGGGTTTGTGGCTGATGGACTGGCCGCCGCACATGGTCGGCCCCGGGTCGCCGCGTGGAAATATTCTAAATGTTTACACCGATCCCGACAGCCGGCGGCAGGGGTTAGCCCGGCGGTTGATGGAGGTCGCGCTGGAGTGGTGCCGAGCCAATCGCATTCGCGCCGTCATCTTGCATTCCAGTAATGAGGGTCGGCCGTTGTATGAGAAGCTGGGCTTTCGGCCGACCAATGAAATGCGGCTGACGCTCGATGGTGATTGATCCGCCGCTACTCTTCACGCAATGCTACGGTGCAATCGACGCTGGTGGCCCGCCGCAAAGGCACGTAGATAGCGATCGGGGAGATCAGCAGGATGGTGCACACCGCTAGCGCAAGTGTCAACGGGTCACGCGCCTGAACATGGTATAGCAGCGCTTCCAGGAACCGGCTCAGCGCGAACGTGCCGCCTAGCCCGAGCGCGAGACCAATCGCTACCGGAAGCATGCTCTGGAGCAAAACCAGTTTGGCAATCTCGCCGGACGTCGCGCCGATGGCCATGCGAATGCCGATCTCGCGGACGCGGGAGGCAACCAGGTTCGATAGGACGCCGTAGATGCCCAGCATGGCCAACGCCAGCGCGAGCCCGGCGAAGATTCCCATCAGGAGCGTGTTGAATTTCCGTTGAGATTGCCACTCGTCCAGATAAAAGTCCATGGAAAAGACTTTATCGGCGGGCACGTCTTTGTCGATGGACCAGATCGCGCCCTGAATCGCGCGGGCGAGCGAGACAGGCTCGCCGCGGGTGCGTACAATTAACGTCCCGATGCGTAGCCGCAGATCCGGCCAGAAGATTTGGGGCCTGGCGCCGTTTTCCACGCCCATTGGACGATAGTCGGCCACGACGCCTACGATCTCGGACGCGTGCTTCTTGTCCGGGCTCAGTAAGCGTTTTCCGAGCGGCTCTTCTCCCGGGAAGAACTGCCGTGCGAATTCCTGGTTGACGATGACGACTGCGTCTCTGTCCTTTTCGGTGAATGCCAGGTCGGCATTGGTGAAGAAGCGGCCGGTGACGAGGTGCAATCCGATCACGGCGAAATACTCCGGGCTGGAGTGCGCCGTGTCGGCGATCGGGAGAGACTGAAGAGACGGCTCGGGGCGGCCGGCGATGTAGAAGTTCGAATCTGAGATTTGGTGCAGAGGCAGGTTGTCGATGACCGCCGCCGCCGTTACGCTCGGTACGGCGCGAGCCCGGTCCAGCACAGCACGGAAAAAGCGCGAGCGCGCTGCATCATCGGCATAGCGCTTTTCAGGCAGCGCGATATCTACAGTGCTGAGATGGGCGGTTTGGAATCCGATCCCGGTGGTGATCAGTTCACGAAAGCTGCGGGCCATCAAACCTGCGCCGGCTAACAGCATCAATGCCAGTGCCACTTCCACCACGATCAGGAACTGGCGGCTGCGGAAGCGTGCCGCGGAAACGCCCCGGCCACCGGCCTTGAGAGCGGAGCTCAAGTCCGCTCCTGAAGCGGCAATCGAAGGCGCCAGGCCGAACAGCAGAGTTGTGAGGATGCTGGCGAACGCGGCGAAAGCAAAGACCGGCAGGTCGATGCCGATCAGCTCCGGACGCTGGATGTCAGGCGGCTCCAGCGCGAGCATCAGCTTGATACACCAATGCGCCAGCAACAGGCCTGCCAACGCTCCCACCGCCGAGACCACGAACGACTCTGAAACCAGCTGCGCGATAATGCGTGTGCGCGTGGCGCCCAGTGCGAGGCGAACCGCGATTTCACGTGAACGAAGAGTGGCTCGGGCGAGCGTCAGATTGGCGAGATTGGCGCAGGCGATCAACAAAAGGAACGCGACCGCTGCCAGCAGGACGTAGAGCGCGAGATGCAGAGTCGGCGAAGTGTCCTCAACTTCGAAAGGGAAGACCGCCACGGTCCAACCTTCATCCAGCTTCTTGTCAGACTGGCCTAGCCGCTGGGCGATCGCGGCCATCTCGGTGCGCGACTGAGCGAGTGACACGCCCGGTCTGAGCCGCGCCATCACGAGCAACTGGCGGTTGGAGTCAACGTCAGGCGAATTCCAAAGGCGTGACAGAGGAACCCATACGTCGGGCTTCCTTTGATCCATTCCTTCCCAGTTCGCGGGCAGGTGGAATTTCGGAGGCAGAACACCTACGACGGTGTACGCGACGCCGCCGAGGATAATCGATTTGCCGAGCGCCGCCGGGTCGCGATGAAAACGCTGGTCGAAGTATTTGTCCGTCAAGACCGCAACGTGATCGTTATCCCTGCGCTCTTCATCGGGAGCGAACAGCCGGCCGAAACGCGCACGCGCGCCGAGCATCGTGAAGAGATTGGCGGAGCCAAAGCCGGTAGAGACGCGTTGAGGTTGATCGATTCCGGTTTCGTCCAGCGGCATGTCCCGGAATGCGGCCATGTCGCTGAAGACTGTGTTCTGGCGCTTCCATTCGAGATAGTTCTTGCGAGCGACCTGTATGCGGCCTCCGGGTGGATCGGGCATGTTCGGAAAACGTTCCCACACAAACACCAGCCGCGAAGGGTCAGGGTAGGGAAGGGGCGTTAGAATGACCGAGTGGACCACACTGAAGATGGCCGTATTCGCTCCGATGCCGAGCGCCAGCACTGCGACACAAGTCAGCGCATAGGCCGGGCTCCGGAAAAGTGTGCGCAAAGCATGCCGTAGGTCGCGAAGCAAAGACATACCTTACGTTCATCGTATCGCAGGCCAGCGCCGGTGCCGGCGTATCAGGTCGCGTCGTGGAAAATAATTCCCAACGTGTACCGTTCGCCTGAGAGCAACGGACTGACGCCGTGACGGAAGTTAGTTCGATAGTAGCCGCGCGAGCCTTTCACCGGACGATAGCGGGTAGTGATAACCACTGCTTCGCCTTGTTCCAGGCGGATCGCATGCCCGATCGATTGCGCGCGGGGTTGCTGTTCCACCAACAGCAGCTCGCCTCCGGTGAATTCTGTGCCCGGCTGGCTTAATCCAACCACGACCTGGAAGGGGAAGAAGATGTCGCCGTAGAGATCCTGGTGGAGGCAATTAAAATCGCCCGCTCCGTAACGAAGCACCAGTGGCGTGGGCCGCTCCTGGGCGGCCGAATGACAGCTTTTCAGGAACTCATCCAGCTCGTTCGGATAATCCTGCGGCAAACTCAGGGCCTTCATCCATTCAGCGGCCGTCTCCACTAACCGGCTGTAGAGTTCGTGCCGGAGTGTCTCAACCACATCCGGAAGTGGATAAGCGAAGTACTGATATTCGCCGCGTCCGAAGCGATAGCGCGCCATATCTATCCGGCTGCGGAACAGGTCAGCATTCTCGTACAGCGACCGCAGATCTTCGCATTGCCTGGGGCATAGCAGCCGCCCGAGACGGCCATAACCGCGCGCCCACAGGCTGTTCAATGCTTCGTTCCAGGTGAGTTCTTCCGCCATCCGCTTTCGAGTATCGCGGATTACGGGATGGGATTCCATCCGAATCTTGCGCTGGAACTGCACGCACCTCTACTTCTTGTTGAAGTAGCTCTCGCGGGCTTGCAGGTACATTTCCACGGCCTTTTCGAGCGGCGGCATGGGGTCGATCCCACAACGCTCCATCTTAGCGTTAGAGAGCGCGGAGTAGCGTTGGAGAGCGCGGAGTATTTGGGACGCCGTGCGGCGGTGCGATACTCCCGCTCATTGGTCGGCTGCAGTTCCGGACGCAAGCCGGCAACACGAAAGATCGTGGCCGCGAAATCGAACCAGGAGATCGGCGTGCCGCCTCCGACGTGAAAAAGACCCTGCTGTTTGCGCTCTACCAGATCGGCTGCGCGCGCGGCCAGCAGCGGTGCATAGGTGGGAGAAGCAACGTGATCCTCGACGACGCGAATGGGACGGGTGGCGGTCGCGAGCCGAAGCATGGTCTCGATAAAGTTGCCGCGCGCGGTCCGAAGTCCGCCGGGTCCGAACACGCCACAGGTTCGGATCACGAGCGGCTGCTCGAGATAGGCCTGCGCGTACAACTCGCCGGCCAGTTTTGAGACGCCGTAAGCGCCCAACGGCCGCGGACGATCATCCTCCGTATAGGCGCGCCCCGCCGTACCATCGAAAACATAGTCGGTGGAGAAGTGCACCAGCCGCGTGTCGAGCTGGCGGCAGGCCATCGCCAGATTACGAACCGCCAGACCGTTGGCGACGAAGGCCGGCAGCGGCTCCTTTTCGGCCACGTCCACCTGATTGTAGGCGGCCGAGTTGAGCACGATCTCGGGATCGGCTTGCGCCAGAATCTGCTCGACGCGGGCGGGGTCGGCGATGTCAACTTTCGTGCGCTCGAAACCCTCCACCGAGTAGCCGCGCTCGGTGAATTCACGGACCAGCTCCACGCCGAGCTGGCCTCCGCTTCCAAAGACAACAATCTTTCGCTTGTTCACTTATCGCCTAAGATAACGAAAACTCTGAGAGCCTCGTGTTTACCAAGCGAATCGCTGGGGAAAGTATTCGGCCACCAGATCGTCATAATACGGCCGTAGTTCTGAAAGCTTGGGACGCTCGGTTCCCTTCGAATACAGATCGTAGGGATTGAAACGGCGCACCCAACCGAACATCTCGCGGTCGTGATCGTTCATCAGGTGGTCGTAAGCACCCTCGCGATGCCCCGGATAGAAAGAGTGATAACGAATCATGTACTGCGCCGGCTCAGGCAAGTAGTCCTTAACGATGTGGTACAGATACTCGTCGTGCCCCCAGGAGAGCTCGACGTTGCTTAATCCGCAATTCTCGGAGTAAATTCCGCGTTTAGTCTGATAAGCGGGAACCTTTGCATCCGGGTTGTCTCGGAAGAACTCAGGGAAAACAATTCTGTCGGAGTATGCGCAGCCCACCGGAAAAGTGTCGCCGACCACGGCCCACTGGGGCTCGCCATAGAGGCACAGCACCTTCCCCAAATCGTGGATGAAGCCCGCCAGCACGAACCAGCGCGGATGACCGTCCCTGCGGATCGCTTCGGCGGTCTGCAGATTGTGCTCGATCTGCGTGAGGTCGGTATCGGGATCGCTATCATCCACCAGCGTGTTCAGGTACTCCATCGCTTCCCAGATGCCCATCTCGCTCTTCTGCTTCGCCAGGTATTGCTGCTTCTTCTGGCGCACGAAGTCGAGTGTCTGATTGGTGTGGTTCAGGCGATAGAATTCGCGCACCACCGGCGGGGTGGATTCGTTGTACTGCCGGAATTCTTCCTTGGTCTTGTTCGGCTTGTAGCGCTCCTGGACGAACTCATCCCACTGTTCGAGGTTTTCGAGAGGACCCATATACACTAGATTAACGCAGTCATTCCGTGAGCGACGGGAAAGGTCTTAGTACCGGTTGTAGCTTTTGGGATGAACTTTGACTTGAACTAGCGCGCTAGATCCATCTGGCCGCGTGAACCGGAACTGGTACTCACCTAGAAAACCCGGTCCAAGCTGCCAATAAAACACGCCGTTCTTTAGAGTCGATCCTACCGGCAATGGTTCGCTCGAAATTGCACCGAGGTCCAACTCGATTCGGTCCAACTCCTCAACTTCGATGATGTACGGACGGCCCTGCCTCGGCGAGGCTTTCAGAGCTGCCAGAGCCGATTCTTGCGGCGCAGCGATGTTTCCCGCGTTTTGAACCGTGAAGTAGCGGCTGCCGATGCCGTCGCCCCGTCCCTGATTGTCGTAGACCACCCAGGATATAGTGTGGACGCCGTTTGCGAGCGTGGTGGTGTCGATATAGAAGAATCCGACCGCACCGTTGCTGTTGCATAGACCCGGGAATAAAGTCGCGATGTCGCTGCGGTTCTGATTGTAGGTTGGATGGCCACCTAGCACCCCATCGATGGCGACCGTTATCGTGTGGCCATCGGTTGGAATGCAGTAGGGATTTTGGGTGAGCGCCCAGCCGAAGTTGACATAGGCGTTGCCGGAGATGGCGTCGCCCTGGCCCGGCGTGTCGATGGTGCCAAAGGGCTTGGAGGCGTGGACGTTATCTACAACAATCGTGCGGGTGCCGAGATCCGTCTGGCCGCCCGCGTTGTTAGTCGCGATCGCGTGCAGTTTATACGTTCCGTTGCCGGCCGGACCAGAGGTGCTCGGCAGAAAATTGGTGAGCAGCATGTAGCCCCACCCGGCGCGATTGTTGAAAGGCATGGTGGGGTAGAGCGCTTGGACATCCGGCCGCGTGCCGGCAACCTGAACGGCGTCGCCAACAAAGACCAGATTGTTCGAAGCAACAGGTTCGTTGCCGACCGGCTCGCGCCATACCTGGACCTTCGATACTCCAACTTTATCCAGCGCCCAGCCGGTGACGGGAATCGCGCCCGCGACACCGGTGGTGTTGTCGAGGGGCGTGTCGAAGCTGCCGAACGGGCTTCCGAATCCGGTCGGGCTTAGAATCCGCACCCGGTTATTACCACTATCGGCGACGTAGATGTTACTTGCAATGTCGACGGCAAGCCCCGAAGAAATCATGGTGCCCAGAGTAGCGCTGGTGCCCGGTCCTCCATCTCCCGAGTAACCAAGAACGTTATAGGAGCTTGGAGTCCCTGCTATGTTCGTGAGGATACCATTGGACAATTTCCAGACGATTCCTGGGCTAACAATGAAGACATTTCCTAGTTGGTCGCGGGCGATGCCCGATGGATTTCGGAAGCCAGGAGTTGAGCTGTTTGCGACGGACGTCGCGGTTCCATTGCTAACTCTACAAACCTCTCCCATGCCCGCGTTACTATTCGCGAAGTAGATATTTCCTGAACTGTCGATGCTCACGCCCGCGACATAATTAGCCACCGAAGCACCTGTTGCAAGAACAGGGGTCGCACAAGAACCTGGTGTTCCGTTTCCAGCGACGGTGGTGATTACGCCTTGGCTGACTTTGCGTATTCTGTAAACGTCAGCGATGTAAAGATCGTTCTGGCTGTCTACCGCCAGCGCGGTGGGAAAAACACCCGCTGACGTAGCCTGCCCCCCATCGCCGGAATACGATCCAGACCCGTTTCCAGCTACGGTCGTGATGACACCATTAGAAATGACCCGAACCTGAAAACCATCTGTGAAATACACGTTTCCACTGCCGTCGACTGCCACGGCGCCCGGGCAGCCCGAGCATTGATTGGCGTTGGTTGTGGTCGTCGCCACAGTGGTGATCTGTCCGCCTGTTACTCGGCGAATTCGGTGATTCCCTGAATCCGCAATGTATACGTTTCCTGCGCGATCAACAGCAACAGAGTTAGGAGTAGCAAGACCCGCATTGGTTGCGACAGTGCCATCCCCAATGTAACTGCCATCTCCATTCCCAGCTACTATAGTCGCGACACCGTTACTGATTCGCCGCACTTGGTTGCTGTAGTCTGCGAAATAGAGATTTCCGGTGTTATCCGCCGCAAAGGACGATACGTACGCAGCGCTGTTCGTGAATGTTGTGATCGTACCGTTCATGACCTCTCGTGGAAAATAGGCGGGGCCGGAACCAGAGTTGGAGATGTACAGATTCCCTGCAGCGTCAACTGCAATATCGCCCACAGAACCTAGCATGGCGCTGGTCGCCGGAATATTATCGGCGAAACTCGTCCCGCCGCCGGCGATGGTGGTAATGATGCCATTGGTCACCTTTCGAATCCGGTAATTTACTGAGTCAGCGATATAAAGATTGCGCTGGCTATCAACCGCTAAACCGGAGCTAGCAACCAACCCCAGCGATGCCGCTGTGGCTGTTGCGCCATCACCGGAAAAACCTTGCGTGCCGTTGCCGGCTACCGTAGTGATCACGCCATTGCTTATTTTCCTGATGCGTTGCGTGAAAATATCGGACAGATAAAGATTGCCCGCACTGTCAAACACAATGCCTGCGGGCGGATTAATCGCGGCGCTGGAGGCGGGCCCGCCATCTCCGGAAAAACCTCGTGTGCCGTTGCCATCTGCGCGAGCGATAACGCCGTTGTTTATTTTCAGGACGCAGCAGTCCAGGCCGGCGATGTACAGATTTCCTGCTTGGTCCAGAGCGATGCTGCCCGGGTAAACGGCCGTATTAAGAGCCGGACCAATGCCCGGATCGCTGGCGGAGGCCATTCCGCTATTGCCTGCGACGGTCGTGAGTGTCCCAGTCGCATCGACTTTGTAAATACGATTTTGGGTATCGGATGCGATGTAGATATTACCCGAGCCATCCACGGCGATATGTGCCGGCCGCCCAATTCCAACGCTCGTCGCAGGCACGTTTTGTGGCGCGCCTCCACCAGCGACGGTATTAATCACATACTGCGCGCTCAAATGCATGCCAGTCAAAAGCAGTAACCACGACGTGCAGCGAGTTGCCATGTTGATCTTATTATTCAGGCGAATTGTTAGATTATAACCGGAACTGATGCGGTTTCGTCCTTATTCCTTGCTGGCGTTTCTCTTACGGGCCCAGTACCGCTAACCTTAGGGACTGATTGATCTCCCAGCGTCACAAGCTCGCATCTATCGTCTACACTGTTCACACTACAACGCGTCGCGAGTCGATAGCAAAACGATTGCACACACTGCCTGCGCCCGAGCCGCTTGCCTCTGCAGTACTTGAAGTACTATGGTTGATCGCGCGTTGAAGCAAGTGGTATGCTTGGACCCTACGTCAGGAGGTACCGAATCATGCGCTACCTGATAGCGAGCGCCATTATTGTTCTCATCATCGCCGGAGGGCTCACACTGCCGGCTCAAACATTGGCGGCGGGTTCTGGGACCACCGGGGCCGCTGCGCCACTGATGGTCCGTCATATCATCGGGCTCGAGAATATCAGTTCTCAAATGAGCGGCAACTTAACCGTTCAGAACGGGGCCATGCAATTTAGCGGGAGCAAGAGCGTCGCCAAGGTGCCCGTTATTTCGATTGATGGAATCTTTGTCGGAACTGAGACCACGCAATCGGGCGGTAAGGTCGGCAAGGTCATGAAGACCGCCGCGATGGCCGCGCCGTATGAGAGCGGAAAAGTCTTGAGCCTTCTGATGCGGACCAAAGTTGACATACTTACGATCTCTTACCGCGACACCGGCGGAGCCATGCATGCCGCAATTTTCGCGCTTCCCATCGGACAGGCAACCGATATGCGCACCAAGCTGGTCGCAGCCGGGGCGCGCGAGGGCGCTACGCCAGAGTTGAAAGAGAGGGCGCAGCAATGAAGCTGAATCGTGGATTAACTATCTGCGGGTTTCTCGCTATGCTGATCCCCGCACTGGCATTGGGCCAACAGGCGCCATCCCAGGCTGCCAGCAAGGCGAAGCCGCAGAAACTTTCCGCCTCGGCCATTCAAATCGAACCGATCGAGGCTGGAGACATCAGCATACCCGCGGAATTTCGCTATGCCATCTACGAACGATTGGTCGCGCGTGTCCGCAAGGATGGGACTTTCCAAAAGGTTTTCCGCAGCGGCGATCATGAAGCAGCCAATATTCCCGACCTGGTGACCCTTCGCACTACCGTCGGAAAGTTCAAGGAAGGAAGTCAACTGCGCCGAGAATTGACCACCGTCACAGGCGGCACCAGGGTAGACGTGACCTCGACCGTTGCGGCGCGCGACGGTCATGTGCTTTTCGAATCGGATCTGTCGGGCAAGGTGAGATTCTTCGGCGAAAACCTGGGCGTGACCAACGATTTGGCGAAGCGCATCGCCAAGCTTCTGCAGCAGCGTTTCTAGTCTCGGTGGTATGTCACGGGGTTAGATTCATATATAAGTTCCTCGCCAGCGATGGAACGGTAAAGTTGATCTGCGACACTCCGTCGATGATGCCGGCTGGTACCGGGACGGATCGGAATCAGTTCGAGCGATGATGCGCTGGAGTTCCGCTGCTATCCTCAACATGTCATGCTGGGCGCGCGAAAAACTATCAAGTCAATTGGATACAAACTGGAAACAGGAATTCCACGCGTCCCAATTGTCATGCCGTGCTCGAAGATAGCAATACCATTGTTTGAGATTCCTGTAGACTAAGTGAACGATGCTTACCAAAGCACTTGCATGGGGCGTCATCTTGGTTTGTGCCGCTTCCGCTGTGTGGTGGCTATTAGACCCGGTTGGGTTTTCGCAGAATCCGGTTTTCAGCTATCTCAGACAGCTCTCGCTCCGGTCGTCAGGATATCACCGATAGGTTGATGCCACTGATGCCTGTAAGCGTTGATCTGCTGCTACGGCGGTGCGACATCGGTGCATCGGCGGAAGCGTCCACGACGGGCATTCCAAGAATCGGCACCACCAGCAAGCACAGCAAGCCTATGCCGAGCAAGGACCACGCTGTAGGCTCGGGAACCTCCACCAGCGTGAAGGCGACGTTGGATAGCTGGTTGCCAGAGGGGTCGAAGAACAGAATCCCACGGTCGGGGTCGAAGGATTCACGCGCATCCACTTCCCTTGGGAAGAAGGTGGAAGCGCCTGCTGATCCCGTCATGGCGATATCAACGATCTGCGGCACTCCAAAAGTGAAGGGTATTGAACCGGGAAAGGGTCCGGGTCCAGGGCAGTTGGTAGCAATTCCGCTGGGATTATCGACAATGCCTAAACCGATGCCTCCAAAGCTCATGGAGACCGATGAGCCCGCGTCGGAGGTACCTAAAAAACAGGGAAAGAAGAACCCATTACCCGTACCTCCTAATACTGTAAACAGATAATCCTCATCGAAATTGGCCAATGCCGACGAGGAACCCAGCGGTGGCAATCCCCCGGAGGCACCCGCATCAACACTAACGCCGAAAGCTCCAAGCCCGGGCGATATCTGCGAGTCTACAAACGCTGGTGCTGTGAGACCGGCGTGAGCCATGAAGTGTCCATCGTCGCAGAAGCCCATGGTGGTCACCCCATCGCACGTAACACTCGTGTTGATCGTCGCGGCGAATACAAGACCTAGTGCGAATGTGAAGGAGAGGGCACACTTGAACATCGAAATCCTCCTGATCCCAAGTTTTGTCAAAGCGGACTTTGGTTTGTTAAAACGTGGATAGCCATCACAGGTTATCTCGGTGGAAGCACCGCATCCTACGCATCGACACAGAAAGCAAGATCAAACCAATACTCAGCAAGAATACAGCGGAAGGCTCCGGCACCGACGTGCTAACGAGCGTGAAATCGACATTCATAAGCTGATTGCCAGAACCGTCAAAGAACTGAAGTCATCGGTCATGGCGGTCATGCACGAGCCCGCTCCTGTTCCACCCGTGATTGTGAACACATAATCATCGGCGAAAGTTGCCGAAGACGAGCCACTACCACCAACACCGGCGTTGACACCGATAAGGGCGCTGTCGTGAAACATTAGGTCGCCGCCAGATCCGTCGGCTTGGGCGTCACCTAGGTTGCCTATACACATTGTGAATTGAGGTCCCGTTGTTAAGACGCCGGGGCAGAAAGCCTCGGCGGTGATGGTCCGAGCGCTGGCACAACTAACCGCGAGGGTGAAGCAAAGGACATGCTTAAACGTCGGATTCCTCCTGAGCCTGCGCAGCACACACAAGCCTTGGCACTGTGACTCCGGTGGAGATCGGAACGTTTCAGTCCAAACGCAGAATTATTTGCGATTATCTGCCCATTTTGCAGTACACTTCCAATAAATGGACATTACGAAAATGCTGGCCGAGTTGAAAGTGGAACAGGAGGGGATCGAGCAGGCGATACTTGTGCTCGAACGTATCGCGAGTGGTCGTAGCAAGCGGCGGGGAAGACCTCCGGCTTGGATGAAGACGGTGAAACGCCGGGGAAGACCACCGGGCAGCAAGAACAAACCGAAGAACGAGTAGGGAGGTCTGTCTTCGGATTGTTGGCCGATTCGCGCCGTTCTTAGTGAAGCTGCAGCACGCCTTCAATGGGACTTTTCATAACGTGCTCCCCGGATTCTTGCCGCCTCCATCGAGCCACGCTGACGAACGTTTCGCCATCAATCGTCTTCGATGCCCGCGCTCGGGATCGCATCAACTTGAACCGATTCCGGTGTTATCCAATGCCCGAATTCCCTCCATGGTCTTGGAAGACGAGCCGCGATTGAGGATACAATCCTTCGGAGCAGACGCCAAGCGGGATTGCGTGAATCAACATACAAGGCCAACGCGGGAATGCGTTCTGCGTACCGAGCCAAAGGCGCAGACGTACCAGCCCAAAAGACGATCTCGTGGGTACCCCTTGAGATTAGCTCCTCGATCAGATACGAGCGCAGCACCTGCGAAACTGAATCACGTTGGTGTCCTCGATCGTTGTTCATTTGAAACAGTACCGTCGCTTGCCCATCGTCACACCAACCCCCCGCGACACTCAGCCATTTGCCGTCGCGTGCTCGCAGGCCAACCAATATCGGATCGCTTATTGTCGCTAACATTTTGAGTGCTCGTTTGATTCCGTCCGCATCGGCGGGTATGGACGATGTTCCTCGGAGCTGCAATGCCGCCGCGCAGAAGTGTTCTAACGGCACAGATCCAACGTAGCAACCTCCGGCCGCTTCGAACCGCCGTCGATAGTAACGAAAGTTTCGTCGGGTACGGGCACCCAGACCGTTCAAGAAATCGTCGTAGCTAGATGGAAGTTCCAAACGGCTGTGATTGGCGACGTGAAACGACACCGTATCCATATCCATCGAAGAAGCCAATGTCGATACAGTCTGAAGATTGAATCGGTCGCGTGGTACAACCGCTCTCAACGCCCGCGCCCTACCGGACGTGAGGAGCAATCCTACGGCTACGTTCAAGACGTGTTCGCGATGGACTGGCTCCGAGACGACATTCAAGCCCAGTGTCGTATCACTGTAGATGACTCCAGTACGACAGCCACAGAACAGCCTTTCTTTGACATAGACGATGCCCACCACGCGGTTGTTGTAAGTTACCGCCACAGCCAAAGGCTCCCAATGTTTTTCAGAGACGGATGCCAGGAAGAAATTTGGATGGAATGTGCTATGGCGATCCAGCAATAATTGCTTGGCCTTATCGGTGAGCGATCTGATCGATGCCGCGCTTGAGCACAGCGTCGCCGAGTAAGAATCCCCGACGTTAGATGCAGTTTTAACGACCAACATCTAATCCCCGTCCTAACCGCGTCCGTTACGAGCGGTGGCGTTTTGCTGAGGTAAGAATATCACAAGGCGGGGTACGCGTTCAGAATGTGATTGTGGGACACAAATGTATCGCCACACATTCATGCTCCATCCGTTTGCGCGGCAAGCAAACATCAACAGGCGATGCTCACATCGCCTTCCCGCTCTTCGCCGGCCCACGCACGAAAACTTTCAGCACTCGAAGGTAGGAATTGGTGGAGATCGCCGACAGACAGCGGCACGCATACCGAGTACGCAGTCTTCGGCCACGCCCGCCAGGCGGAATCCTAATCGTGAATGGTCTTGGGGTGAAGGGTTTTTGATGTACTGTTTCTCGCGCATAAAGCCTTCCCATGCGGGGACAAGCGGCGATGCTGGCTCGACCGGACGCAACCGGCACGCCTGCGGGTCGGTTCTTAATCTTTGGAATCATCCGGTCAAGACCTCTGTTTTTCGTCTTGACCAGATCGACGATGCGGGGATAAATTCTTTCGTCTGATGGTTTGGAGCTGGCGGAGGGGCTTGAACCCCCGACCCTCTGATTACAAATCAGATGCTCTACCAACTGAGCTACGCCAGCTTAGCTTTCAATCAACACGGGTACAGCGCGACTACCATTTCACAGCGGAACGTGCACCCGACGCCTAATGAACGCATCCACTCCTGCTTCTCCCACCCTTGTGAGCATCGTATGCGGAAAAGGGATCACGAACTCTTCAAACAACTTCAGTTTATCGCAAGCGCGAACTCGTGCGGGCTCGGTGTCATCCAGAACCCTCGAACGGCCATACACCTGCTCATTCAGTCGCAGGAGAAGAAAATGCGAACACTGGTTTTTACCGCTCTGTTTGGCTTGGCCCTTGGGATAGTACCGGCCTATGCCGAGGTCGTTATACGGGTTCGGCCGCCGATTAGCATCCACGAACACCGCACGCCGCGTCCAAGCCGGCACCACGTCTGGGTAGGCGGATACCACCGCTATGAAAGAAACGAATATCACTGGCAGGCGGGCCGGTGGGAAGAACCGCCGCGCGCCAATGCGGTATGGATCGCCCCCCGTTACAGGCATCGCCGTGACGGGTATGTTTATACCGAAGGCTACTGGCGGTAGCTGTGTTCTGAAGGCGCTCGTTTTTTGACCGCCCAAGGTCATTGCGTCACAAATATCGTTAACGGGCCGCGCCTGCCCGCCTTAACTACAGCTTCAGGATCTTGATCGATCCGTTGCTACTGTCGAGTTCAATCAGCGGTCCGCCGCTCCCGATCGTGCCGTGCAGCTCGGAGTTCCTCCGCCGGTCGCTATCGCTCCGTAAACCGTCGAAGTCCGACGTGATGGACGAGTGCGACGTGGCGGCCCGAACGCGCGCGCTCGCCGCCGCCGGCAGCCGCAGCAGAATTGACGAATTGCGGGTCGAGGCCCGAACCTCCGGCAATTGTTTGGCATCCAGCGTCAAATCAATGTGCCCGTTCGATGTCTCGGCCCTCACCGGCCAGGTCGCCGCCGGATCGTTCAATCGCGCCGTGATGCTTCCATTTGAAGTCGTCCCCTCGAATGACCCATGCATGGTTTCGGCTCGGATCGCTCCATTCGACGTATGCAGATTTACGTTGCCGTCCACATCCTGCGCTTCAATCGTTCCGTTGGACGTTCGTGCCTCCACTTCACCCTTGACCCTGCTGACGCGCACGCCGCCGTTCGACGTATGCAATCGCGCGCGGCCCTCCACGTCCTCCACCTGGATCCTCCCGTTGGATGTGGAAATGAGATCGAGCAGCGCCTTATGCGGTACGCGTATGGAAAAGCGCACGCCCATGTTCCGATAATAATCCGGGGGCCGGACAGCTCTAATCCGCAGCGAGCCCGGAGTCGCGTCGACTTCGATCTTCAGCGCGTCCAGCGCTCCTTTAGAGCTGGCCGATTTGGTGCCGTTGACCTCCACCGAGTTTTGCTCCCAGCCGCGCAGTTCAATGGAGCCGTTGAAGGTCTCGATCGATACAGCGCCGCCAGCCTCCAGCGGATGGGTGGAATGAAAATCCTCATGGAAGGTGTCGAATCCATCGAAGTCGCCGACGTACAGGCATCCGCCCAGCAGAAGCGAAGCTGCCACCAGGGGCAGCAGACGAGCAAGCGTTCGCATCCATCACCTCTTGGGATCTACTACGAGAATCCTGGCAGTGGCGTTCCAAAACAAATCGCCGCAGAGCGTGGCAGATAGCTTGCACTAGCCGGTTGCGGGGCTGGAGTACGTTGGAGGACCCGATTTTCGTATGTCTAAGAATACACAGTGCTTTACCATCTTGTTGGCGATGCTCGGCTTAGCCTGTGTTCCCCCGGCCTCTGCGAAAAAAGGAGACAAAAGCGAGGCTTCCGCAGCAGAAATTACCGCCAACAGCCACCCTGTGCTTTGGAGCAATCCCACCGACATTACATCCCGTAACCTGTTCTATGGTCCTGGCGGCAAAGACCACCAGCCGCAAGGCAAATTCACCTTCACCAAGGAAGATCTGGATGGGACCAGCCCGAAATTCTTCGTACGCGATCAGGATGGAGTGAAGTGGAAGGTCAAGCTAGGCTCCGAGGCGCGGCCGGAAACGGCAGCTTCCCGTCTGACCTGGGGCGTCGGGTATTTTGCCAACGAGGATTACTTCGTCTCCGACTTGCAGGTGGAAAATCTCCCGCCTCGTCTGCACCGCGGGCAGAAATTCATCGAGGCTCGCAGTTCCCTAGCCAACATTAGTTCTGTCCCTTGCGTGCGGCTGAAAAGGTATCTCAAGGGCGAAGAGAAGAGTGGCAACTGGGCCTGGGGTCAGTCGCCTTTCACTGGAACGCGAGAGCTCAACGGACTGCGCGTCCTGATGGCGCTCCTGAACAACTGGGATTTGACCGACGATAACAACGCGGCCTACGAAGAGGAGTCAGATAGAACGCCGCGCGAGGTTTTTATGGTGACCGATCTCGGCTCCACCTTCGGCCCGGGACGGCTGACTTGGCCTCTCAGCAGGTCGAGGGGCAATCTTTCCGCCTACCGGCACGCGAAGTTCATCACCAAGACCACGCCCGGCTACGTCGATTTTCAAACTCCCGGGCGGCCTTCCTTCTTCTTCCTTTTCACTCCACGCGAATACGCCCACAAGCTCGAAATCCGCTGGATCGGCAGGCATATCCCGCGCGGCGACGCCAAGTGGCTGGGTCAACTCCTCGCGCAGCTCTCACCCCAGCAGATTCGCGATGCCTTCCGCGCCGCGGGGTATTCCGCGCAAGACGTAGAGGGTTTTGCCCAGGTAGTCGAATCAAGAATATCGCAGCTTCAAGAGCTATAAGGAATTTCGAAACGGCTAAGGGATTGCACTCGATCTAAATGATTGCTCAGAGTTGTTTTAGTACCAAACAGGGTACTTGGTCCCCTTAGCTGGCGCGATCTAGTGTATGCTGTCTGAATTGCCGTCTACGATGTCTTAGCGGGGTGACGTACGAAGTTTAATCGCAGGGAAGTTTTGAGAGGCGCTGCCGCCCTCGCCCTTCCAGCAGTATCGCGCGGCTCAACTGATGTTTCCGGCCCGGCGCAGCACATCTCCTCGGACGCGGGGCTGCAAGCGTCGGTCTATAGCGACGGCCGTTATGACGTGACAGTTGCGACCCCGGGCTGGGTCTTCGCCGGCTCGGTGGGCGTCGCTCCGGATAGCATCAATGTCAACAGTGGCAATGATGCTCTCGGCTCCTGGCAGGAGATCGCCCTTTCCTGCGGCTCCCAAAGCAGCGCCATCCGTTTGTATGACGGGCGCGCCGTTGCGCTGTTCACAACCCAATATGCGATCGACAGCCCCAATGCCAAAGCATTCCCGCATTTCACGTCGTTTCCGCAGAACTTGTTCACGTTCACCTTTGGCGGTCTTTGGGCTTATACCTTCAATTCGCTGAACAATCGGAGTCCGTGGCTGTTTTACGATTCGCAGTCGAATGCATTCCTGATGTCCCCGGCGGCGAACTTCATGACCGCGATCACGCAATTCGCCAGCGACGGCGCAATGGAAGCCGCCATTGATTCTCGAATCGGTACTCTGCCGGCGGGTTTTACTCATCGCGCCGTGCTGGCATTCGGTTCAGGTATCAATGCGGCGTTCGATACGTGGGGCAAAACGCTGACCGGTCTTTCGGGCAAGAGTCTTCCCTCCAACGACTCGAATGCGCTGCTCAACAAGCTCAGCTATTGGACCGATGCCGGCGCAGCTTATTACTACCACCCCTATGATCCAGCCCAATATATTCCGGTATTAAACCAGTTGCCGGCCCAGTTCGAAGGTTTGTCGACGCCCATCGGTTCTCTGGAACTCGATAGCTGGCATTACCCCAAGGGCTCGCCGCCTTCCTGGACCAACAATAGTTTTGGGTTGGACACTTTTGTGGCGGACCCGACGATTTTTCCACATGGTCTGGCGGCTTTTCAGCAGTCCCTCGGCGTGCCACTCATCACGCACACCCGTTGGATCGACCCCAGCAGCCCTCTGCGCAACAAGTACACCGTTTCCGGATTCGTGGCCACCGATCCACAATATTGGAAGGATTTCGCCGCGTATCTATCCAGCAGCGGCGTGCAGGTTCTGGAGCAGGACTGGCTCTGCGGCCCGGCCGTCCCTGATTTCAACCTGACCGACCCGTACGCTTTTCTCGACAACATGGCCTCTTCCATGCAGGCGGCCGGCCTCAGCATTGTCTACTGCATGCCGCTCTGGACGCATATCATGCAGTCCACCAAGTACGACAATGTCATTGCCGTGCGCAGTAGCAACGACAATTTCATGCGCGCGCGCTGGGACGAATTATTGTTCAATGCTCGCATTGCGAGCGCCGTTGGATTATGGCCTTTTGCCGACGCGTTCAAGAGTGTCAACCAACGAGATGTCCTGGTAGCGACATTAATGGCCGGACCCGTTGGCTCAGGAGACCCGCTTGGCACTGCCGACGAAGTGAATCTCCGGCGTGCGGTGCGGACGGATGGCGTGATTGTGAAACCCGATGCTGCCCTCACGCCGCTGGACGCAACCTTTCAGGCGTTTACGCAAAGCAGTTCCGCTCCCATGATCGCCTCCACCTATACGGACCACACCGGCCTCCGGACCGCCTACGTGCTGGCCTATGGGAGAGTCGCTGGTGCTTTGAGCCAGATCGAGTTTTCGCCTGGATCGGTGGGCGTGACAGTACCGGCGTACGTCTACGACTTTTTTCAGAATAAGGGTACGGTAATTCAATCGGGAGCCGGGTTCACCGCGTTGGTTGACTACAATGGCTCGTATTACATGGTCGCGCCCATCGGCCCATCGGGGATTGCGTTCCTCGGGGACTCGGGCAAATTCGTCTCCTGTGGCAAGAAGCGCATCGAGCAGCTGTCCGACAACGGCGCCTTGCAAGTGTCGATACGATTCGCTCCGGGCGAGGAGTTCGTAGCGTTGCGCTTATACGCCACCACCCCGCCGCGCGTTTCGGCCACCTCAGGGACCGTCGGAAGCCCGCAAAGCCACGGCGAAAATCTCTACCGGGTGGTCGTTCATCCGGATCGGAATGGCGCTGCAGCTATCACTTTTCGGGCTGCCGCCGCCTCCTTGGCATAGCCGACGTGGGTCGACGCGCGCTGGTGGCATTGGCTGTCCTGACTAACTCGCTCGCGGCCCAAACCTGGATCAATCACCAGAGCGGCGTTACGGCATCCTTGCGAGGCGTGAGTTCCGCGGGCGATCGAGTGGTCTGGGCTAGCGGCTCGGGCGGCACTTACCTTGCAACCACCGACGGCGGCGCAACCTGGCACGCTTCCACCGTACCTGGCGCTGAAGCGCTCGATTTTCGCGACGTGCACGCCCTGGATGCCCGCACTGCCTACCTGCTGGCCAGCGGACCTGGCGACAAATCGCAAATTTACAAGACCAGCGATGCAGGCGCGCACTGGACTCTTCAATTAACCAATCCGGATCCAAAGGGCTTCTTCGATGCGCTCGCCTTTTGGGATGCCCGCCGCGGCATCGTGCTCGGCGATCCGGTGGAGGGCCGCTTTGTCATACTGACCACCGTGGATGGCGGTGAACACTGGCTGCGGCAGCAGACGCCGCCGGCGCTGCCGAACGAAGGAGCATTCGCGGCCAGCGGCAC
>Ga0210401_10001334_pt1 | contig 28709 bp, 27 predicted proteins | sample IncBWH32MmetaG_FD_150866 | JGI IMG/M metagenome (GOLD analysis project Ga0210401, IMG submission 150866) | Forest soil microbial communities from Barre Woods Harvard Forest LTER site, Petersham, Massachusetts, United States - Inc-BW-H-32-M | ecosystem: Environmental > Terrestrial > Soil >...
AGGGCGTGCCGCCCTTGGCGGCGCCGAAGATCAGTAGATCCGTCGGCCGCAACGGCATGCCGACGGCGGCGGCGCCCGCGGCGTGATCGACATGGGCGAACACCGTCATGCCCTTGGCCTTCACCTCGGCCTCGAGCCGGCTCATTGTCTCTTTCGGATCGAAGGCGCTCTTCACCGTGACTAGCCCTTCTACAGCCATTGCCTGCCCTCCCGACAACCATAATGCCGCGGTCAAAACCAACGTGACGACTTGCGCAGGGTACGTCATCTCACTTGTTCCTGAACAGCTTTGTGACAAGCGAAAATTCTATTCAAGATGCGAGCTTCGCCAGCCCTTTCCAGTCGAAATTGATGCCATGGCCGGGCCGCGCCGGCGCCAATGCCTTGCCGTCTTCGAGCACCAGCGGGTGCTCGATATAGCGGTCGAGCCGGAATCCATGCGCCTCGAGATAGGAGCGGTTGGGGCAGGCGGCGAGCAGGTGCACGGTGATGTCATGCGCGCCGTGGCTGGTGACGGGAAGGTTGAAGGCCTCGGCAAGGCGGGCGATCTTCATGAACGAGGTGACGCCGCCGCAATTGGTCACGTCGGGCTCGGGATAGGAGACTGCGCCGGCAGCGATGTAATTTTTGAACTCCCAGAGCGAGCGCAAATTCTCGCCGGCTGCGATCGGCACGCCGCCGGCTGCAATGATCCGCGCGTGGCCGGCGACATCATCGGGAATGATCGGCTCTTCGAGCCAGGTGAGGTCGTAGGGCTGAAGCGCCCGCGCGGCGCGGACGGCTTCCTCGACCGTCCATTTCATGTTCGCGTCCGCCATCAGCGGAAAGTCTTCGCCGAGATGGCTTCGCATCGCCTTGACGCGCGCGACGTCGGAAGCAAGGTCCGGCCGGCCCACCTTCATCTTGATGGCGCGAAAGCCCTTGCTCAGATTCTCGTCGGTCTGTTGCAGCAGCGCTTCCACCGACAGATCGAGGTCGATGCCGCCGGCATAACAGGGCACGCGATCCTCGAACCCGCCGAGCAGGCGCCAGAGCGGCAACGTCGCACGCCGCGCCTTCAGGTCCCACAGCGCAATGTCGACGGCCGAAAGCGCCAGCACGGCAGGTCCGCCGCGACCGCCATAATGCAGGCCCCACCAGATGCGATGCCAGACGGCCTCGGTGTCGGCGGCCTCGAGACCTTCGATGAGTTCCGGCGCTTCGCGGCGAAGGATGTCGGCGATCGCGCCGCCGTTGCGGCTGACGGTATAGGTATAACCGACGCCCTCGGCGCCGTCGGTGTCGCGCACGCGAACGGTGATCAGCTCGAACGCGGCGATCTGGCCGTGTGTGCTGTCGGACAGCGTCACGGCGAGCGGGATCCGGTAGTGTCCGGTTTCGATGTTCTTGATGCGTGCCATTTGATTTCCACCCTGGCGCTGCCACCCTGTTTTTCGGGCAGAGTAGGGTGAGCACGGCAGCACTGCAATTGCCAAGAATAGAGGCGGCAATTGCCTCCGCGCATGGCCCCGGTGGATTGGCGTGGCTTCGGTCTAACTGCTAGAAAGGGTGCGATATCTGAGCTTTGAAGAAGGGTTTTGGCGATGATCGAGATCGTAGGCGTTATCGGTGCGGGCACCATGGGCAACGGCATTGCGCAGATCTGTGCGGCAGCCGGGTTGCAAGTGGTCATGACCGACATTTCGGATGCGGCCGTGCAGCGCGGCCTTTCCACCGTTGGCTCCAGCCTCGATCGCCTCGTCAAGAAGGAGAAGATGAGCGCGGCCGACCGCGAAGCGGCACTAGGGCGCATCCTCGGAACGACCGACAAGACGAAGCTGGCAAATTGCGATCTCGCGATCGAGGCGGCGACCGAGAATGAGGAGCTGAAGCTGAAGATCCTGAAGGATCTCAGTTCCGGCCTGAATCCGCCCGCGATCATTGCCACCAACACTTCGTCGATCTCGATCACGAAGCTTGCGACCGCAACCGATCGCCCCGACCGTTTCATCGGCATGCACTTCTTCAATCCGGTGCCGGTCATGGCGCTGCTCGAATTGATCCGCGGCTTGCAAACCTCGGACGACACAGTCGCCAAGGCCGAAGCCTTCGCCAAGCGCGTCGGCAAGGTTCCCATCACCGCAAAGAACAGCCCGGGATTTGCGGTCAACCGCATCCTCTGCCCGATGATCAATGAGGCGATCTTCGCGCTGCAGGAAGGGATCGCGACCGCGGAGGAAATCGATGCCGGCATGAAGCTCGGTTGCAACCATCCGATCGGGCCGCTCGCACTTGCCGACCTGATCGGCCTCGACACCATGCTGTCGGTGATGGACGTCTTCTACAAAGGTTTCAACGATCCGAAATATCGCGCTGCTCCCCTGCTCAAGGAGATGGTCGATGCCGGCTATCTCGGCCGCAAGACGGGACGGGGCTTCTACGACTACGGAAAGCAGTAACATCCGCCATTTCGGGAAAACTGTTTCCCGGAACGCGGTGACAATGAGAGAACATTCCAGTTGGCAGCTTGTAAAAGACCCGCATGAAACGTTTGCCGAACCTGAAGAGACTGGGCTTTTTTACGCGACTACTCGATGAGGCGACGCCGGCGGAACGCTATCGTCTGGCGGCCGAGCAGATCAGGCAGGCGGAGAAATCTGGCCTCGATTCCGCATGGATCGCGCAGCACCATTTCCATGAGCGGGAAGGCGGGCTGCCGGCGCCCTTTGCCTTTCTCGGTTTCATCGCCGCGCAGACCTCGCGCATCCGTTTCGGCACCGGCATCGTTACGCTGCCGCTGGAGAATCCGGTGCGGGTGGCGGAAGACGCGGCCGTTCTTGACCTGATGTCGAACGCGCGGTTCGAGCTCGGCGTCGGCACCGGCGGAAATCCTTCCGCCTTTGCGGCCTTCGGGCTCGATAGCGCCGAGCGCAACGAGATCTTCGCGCGCAATCTTGACATCGTCCGGAATGCGCTGGCCGGCAAGCAACTCGCCGGCGGCGACACGCTCTATCCGACCCGTCCGCAACTATGCGACCGCATCTGGCAGGCGACGTTTTCGGTCGCCGGCGGAGCGAGAGCCGGCAAGGCCGGCGACGGCTTGCTGCTGTCCCGGACCCAGCCGCGCTCAAAGGACGCGCCGCATGCGACCCTGGCCGAGATTCAGCATCCCATCATCGACGCCTATCTCGCGGCGTTGCCGCCGGGGTGCGAACCGCGGATCATGGCCTCGCGCAGCATCTTTGCGGCAGATGATCGCGAACAGGCGCTGCGTCTGGCCGGCATCGGACTGCGGCGTGCGCTGCCAAATTTCATGGCCGGCGGCCACTTGCCGCCTGGAGAGACGACGGCCGAGATGATCAAGGCGTTCGACACCCATGTCGGGACGCCTGAGGACGTCATCGCCTCGCTCCGCTCCGATACCACGCTCGAACGGGTGACTGATCTGGTCTTCCAGGTGCATTCGGTCGATCCGCCGCCGGCATATGTCCTGCGATCGATCGAGCTGGTCGCTGAGAAAGTGGCGCCGGCATTGGGCTGGACAAAGACGGCGACGGCCGATGTGGCGTTGGTTTGAAAGAACAGAAATGATGAGTACAGAGTCCAAAGACATCATCGATCATCTCGCCGGCGTCGCGCCGGGATCGAGCCTCGACGCCATCCGCGCACGGCGCCTGCAGGCCCGCGAAAACGCGCAGAAGAGCTATCTCACCTTGTTCGAGCCGGCTGATTTCGGCGATGTCGCAGCCTACGAACGCCATGCGGTCGCGGCCTTTGTCGCCGGCGTGCATGAGGAGCCGACGGTCGCGGCGTTCTATCTCGCCAAGCTCGCCGACCGTTCGGAATTGGTCGCAGCACTCAAGGCCGAAATCGAGCGGGGGAAGACCAAAGGGCCGTACGGCGCGTTCCCCGCTGGGCCGCTCTCGGTCGAGGATACCTCCGGTTTGATCTATCATGTGGCCACCGATCGCAAGACGATCCTCGGGGGAAAGCTCGCAGCCGCGCTGGAGCACGCTCATTTGCTCGTGTTCCGTCCGCGTGACGCGGCGCCAGCGGCGATGCAGGCGCTGCTCGACGCCGGCTGGTCGACCAATGCGATCGTCACTCTGTCACAGCTCGTCGCGTTCCTGTCGTTTCAGGTGCGCTCCGTCGTGGGCCTGCGAGCGCTCGGTGCCTCGCTCGGGCAGGGCGCGGCGGCAAAGGCCAGCTAGGAGCTAAGGACCATGAGTGATTCAGTCATCGTCCACGACAACGAGAATGAGCCCGTCGTCTTCACCCAGGACGAATTGGGCTGGCTGCCCTGGCTCGAGCCGTTTCCCGAGGCTGAGCTGACCGAGCGGCATTTTGCCGGCCTGGTCGATAAGGCCCGCGCCAAGTCCGATTACTTCCGTCTCCTGGTGCGCGATCCCGAGGTTCTGGAAGCAAGGACCAAGACCGACAAGGACATCTTCTACAATATTGCGGACGGCTTGCCGCGGGCCGAACGCGAACTCGCGGCGGCTGCGACCTCGCGCTACAACGGCTGCATCTATTGCGCCTCCGTGCATTCGCGGTTTGCCGCCACCTATTCCAAGCGCCGCGACGACGTGCAGCGATTGCTCAACGAAGGCGTCGGCGCCGATCTCGGTGCGCGCTGGAACGCTGTCGTCAAGGCGTCGGTTGCACTGGCCTCGACGCCGATCGCGTTCGGTGAGGAACATATCGAGGAGCTGCGGCGGGTGGGGCTCGACGACGCTGAGATCGTCGATGTCATCAACAGCGCGGCATTCTTCAACTGGGCGAACCGGCTGATGCTGTCGCTGGGAGAGCCAACGACGCTGGCCGGAAAGTGAGCAGTGGCATGGAAATTGCCACCCAATAGACTGGATTATCGAAACGAATGGATGGAGCCGCGTATGAGCAATTTGGATCGCCGCACTCTGGTCAAAGGCTCGCTTGCTGCCATGTTGATTGGCGCATCGCGCGCCGCTTTCGCGGATTCCTCCGAGCCGATCACGCTCGGCGTCAGCGGTCCCCTGACCGGGCCGAATGCGCAATATGGCTCGCAATGGAAACAGGGCTTTGATCTGGCGCTGGACGAAATCCACGCCGCTGGCGGCATCAACGGCCGCAAGCTCGCCTACACCTTCGAGGATAGTCAGAGCGATCCGCGCCAGTCGGTGGCGATCGCCCAGAAATTTGTCTCGGACCTGAAGATCGTGATGGAGCTCGGCGACTTCTCGAGCCCGGCGTCGATGGCGGCCTCACCGATCTATCAGCGGGGCGGGCTCGTGCAGTTCGGCTTCACCAATTCGCATCCGGACTTTACCAAGGGCGGTGACTTCATGTGGAGCACTTCCGTCAGCCAGGCCGACGAGCAGCCGCTGCTCGCGCAGTATGCCGTGCGCCATCTCGGCTTGAAAAAGCTCGCCGTGCTGCATCAAAACACCGATTGGGGACGCACCAGCCGCGACTATTTCGTCAAGGCCGCCAAGGATGATGGGGCCGAGGTGGTCGTCACCGAAGGATATATCGCCGACGAGCGCGATTTCCGCTCCACCCTGGTGCGTGTTCGCGACGCCAATCCGGACGGCCTCGTTCTGATCTCGTATTACTCCGACGGCGCGTTGATCGCGCGCCAGGCGCGTCAGGTCGGTCTGACGCAGACGATCTGCGCGGCGAGCTCTGTGTATTCGCCCAAATTTCTGGAGCTTGGCGGAGACTCAGTGGAAGGCGTCCACATCGGCACGCGGTATTTTCCGGAGGATCCGCGACCCGAGGTCCAGAAGTTCATCACGAGCTTCAAGGCCAAATATAACGGGGTAGAGCCGGATGCCTTCAACGCCTATTCCTATGACGCCATGAACGTGGCGGCCGCGGCGCTCCGGATCGGCGGCACCGACCGCAAGGCCATCCGCGATGCCTTTGCGAAGGTCAAGGACGTGCCGAGCGTCATCTTCGGATCGGTGACCTTCGATGTCGAGACCCGCCGTGTGAAGGGTGCGATGAATGCCGAGCTCGTCGTTCGCAAAGGTCAGTTCGCGATCTGGGACGGGAAGCCGACCTGACCTCTCTCATTAGGAACGCAGATTGTCCTCCTGGCTCGACTACACGATCAACGGACTGATCGTCGGCAACGTCTATGCGCTTGTGGCCGTCGGGCTTGCCCTGATCTTCGGCGTCAGCCGGCTGATCAACTTTGCGCAAGGTTCGATCTATCTCGTCGGCGCCTATGTCGGCTGGGTCGCGGTGGTGCAGTTGCGCACGCCGCTTGTCGTTACCGTGATCCTGGTCGCAGCGGTCGCGGCGCTGGTTGGATTGATCATCGAGCGGTTCGGCTTGCGGCCTTTGCAGAACTCGGTACGCATCGCGCCGCTGCTCGCCACGATCGGCATCAGCTTCGTGCTCGATCAGCTCGTGATGCTGACCTTCTCGCCGAACCCGCGTGCGCTGCCGAGCCAGTTGCCGGATGTGCGCTTCCAGATCGGCACCGGAACCATCGGTCCGCTTGATCTCCTGATTGCGGGTGTCGGCATCACCAGCGCGCTGCTGCTGTTCGTATTCCTGCGCTACACCAAGCTCGGCTGGGCCGTGCGAGCGACGGCCCAGGATCGCGACGCCGCGATGCAGATGGGCGTCGACGTCAACCGCGTGAACCAGACCGTATTCGGCATTGCCGCCGCGCTCGGCGGCGTCTCCGGCATGCTGGTCGGCATGTATTACAACCAGATCGACACCGCGATGAGCCTGCAGGCGACGCTCAAGGGCGTGGTCGCGGAGGTGGTCGGCGGCGCCGGCAATGTGCCGGGTGCCGTGGTCGGCAGCATGCTGTTGGGGCTGGTCGAGAGTTACGGTGTGGCGGCCTTCGGCACTAGCTACCGCAACCTGTTCGCCTTCCTGCTGTTGATCGTGGTCCTGGTGTTGCGGCCAAACGGCCTGTTCGCGAGTGCGAGGCAAGCGCCGCCGGAGCCGCTGACTGGCACCTTCATCGCTCCCAGCCGCCCGGTCCGTCTCCCGCGCTGGGCGCTGGCGATCGCGGTCGGCGCCTTCGCGCTACTGCCGTTGCTTCCGGTTTCGGCCTACGTGCTGCAAACCCTGATCAACGCCTGGCTCCTTGGCATGCTGGCGCTCAGTCTGACCTTGGTCGCCGGCACGGTCGGTCAGGTCTCGCTCGGACACGCCGCGCTGCTTGCGATCGGCGCCTATACCTCCGCGCTGCTGTCGCTGCGTTTGGCGGTACCAGTCGGTATCGCCATCATCTGCGGCGGGCTGATGAGCGCGGCACTCGGCACGCTGCTGATTTCGCCTTCGTTCCGGCTGCGCGGGCACTATGTCTCGATCGCGACGCTCGCTATTGGCGAGATCGTGTCGCTGGTCATCCTGAACTGGGAGTCGGTCACCAACGGGCCGATCGGGCTTTCCGGCATCCCGCCGCTGTCGCTGTTCGGCTATGAACTGACGAGCGCATCATCGGTCTACTGGTTCAGCTTCGCGGTGATGGTTCTGCTGGCATTGTTGCAGGCGAGGCTGCTCACCTCGCATCTCGGCCGCAGCTTCCGTGCCATCCGCGATGACGACGTTGCCGCGCGCGCCTATGGCCTCGGCCTCAACCGCTACAAGGCGCTCGCCTTCATCTTCGGCGGCTTTGCGGCCGGCGTTAGCGGCGGCATCGCGGCGCATCTTTATTCCTACATCAACCACGAGACCTTCAACACGCAGCAGTCCATCCTGGCGCTGACCGTCGTGATCCTGGGAGGACTGGGCAATGTCGCCGGCGCGATCCTGGGCTCGGTGGCCCTGGTCGGACTGCCCGAAGCATTCCGGATCGCGGCCGAATATCGCATCCTGATTTATGGCATCGTGCTGCTGCTGCTGGTCCGGTTCAGGCCGCAGGGCCTGTTGGGAACGATCTGATGACGGGGACAACACCCTTGCTGTCCCTGCGCGGCGTGACGCGGACGTTTGGCGGACTGACCGCCGTCGATCACATCGATCTCGACCTCGGCCAGGGCGAGCTCGTCAGCATTATCGGCCCGAACGGTGCCGGCAAGACCACGCTGTTCAACCTCGTGACCGGGCTCGACCGGCCGGATGGCGGCGAGGTTCGTCTCGGCGGGCAGGTCATCACGGGATTTGCGCCGGAGAAACTGGCGAACTACGGCGTCGCGCGGACGTTCCAGCTCGGGCGCGTATTCGGCAATCTCAGCGTGATGGACAATGTACTGATCGGCGCGCATGCGCGGCTCAAGGCCGTCAAACCAGCCGTGCCGTTGATCGGGCCATTGCTCGAGCTCGGCTTGGCGCTGCTGCGGCCATCTTCGGTCAAGGCCGAAGAGGAGCGGTTGCGCGAGGAGGTAAGGGCGATCCTCGCGCGCTTCGGCGAACGTCTGCTGCCGCGGATCGACCAACCGGCCTATAGCCTCTCCTACGCCAATCGCCGCCGCGTCGAAATCGCGCGCGCACTCGCACTCAAGCCGCGCCTGTTGCTGCTCGACGAGCCGACCGCCGGCATGAACCCGACTGAAACGGCCGAGATGCAGGCGCTGATATCTGAGCTCAAGGCCGAGGGGCTGACGATCCTCTTGATCGAGCACAAGCTCGACATGGTCATGCGCCTGTCCGACCGCGTCGTCGTCATGGATGAAGGCAAGAAGATCGCCGAAGGGGCCGGCGAAGAGGTGCGGAACGATCGGAAGGTCATCGAGGCCTATCTCGGTCACGGCCTGTCGCCGGCGACGAGCGATGAACGGGAGCCGGCGGCATGAGCGAGCCTGTGCTTTCCGCCGAACCGATCTTGCGGCTGTCGAACATCAATACGTTCTACCTCCAGGCACAGGTGCATTTCGATCTCTCGATCGGCGTCCCGCGCGGCCACATCGTCTGTCTCCTCGGCGGCAACGCCAGCGGCAAGTCGACGACGATGAAGATCATCCTGGGTCTGGTGCGGCCGCGCTCGGGTGAGGTGATCTTCGACGGCGCCTCGACGCTCGGCTTGACCACGCCGCAGATCGTCCGCAGTGGCATCGCCTCCGTGCCGGAGGCGCGGCGGCTGTTCGCGGATATGAGCGTGCGCGAAAATATCCTGATGGGGGCCTTCGTGCGCAATGACTCCGCTGAAGTCGCGCGCGATCTCGAACGCCTGCTCGCGCTGTTTCCCAAGCTCGGCCAGCGGTTGTCGCAACGCGCCGGCTCGCTCTCGGGCGGCGAGCAGCAGATGGTCGCGATGGCGCGCGCCCTGATGAGCCGGCCGCGGCTGATCGTGATGGATGAGCCGACCATGGGTCTGTCTCCGCTCTATGTCGATCGCGTGCTGGAGCTGATCCGCACCGTCAACAAGGAGGGCGTGTCGATCTTCATGGTCGAGCAGAATGCAAGCCTCGCGCTGGAAATCGCGCACGAGGCCTATGTGCTGCAGACCGGCCGCATCGTGCTTTCCGGACCGGCGCGGGAGCTGAAGGACGATCCCCGCGTGCGCGACGCCTATCTCGGCGGCGCTGACGCCGCGTGAAATCGATGCCGTCCCGGAGCGAGCCCGTAGTCCTACGGCCCTGCATTAAGTCGCCTTTAGCGCCGGTCAATTAAGATGAGTCGCCCACAACTCCTTGGAAGCGGAACATGCGGATCGGTCGGCTTTTTGCAGTGTCGATGCTCTCGGTGACGGCTCTCGCCGTCATCCTCGGTACTGAGGTACTGATCCCGCAGGCGCGTACCTATGCGGACAAGACCGAGGCGATCAGGGCGGTCAAGGCGTTTGGCGCAGTGCTGGCGGTTGGCCAGCAGGTCGCAGCCCATCGTGCACCCTATCTCACCCCGCTGTACCAGGATGGTGCTGCGACGCCGGCTCAACTGGACGCGGTCGCGAAGACCGTGCAGGCCACGGATGCGGCTATCGCTGACGCCAGGGCCGCCATCGGCGGATTAAGCGACAGCGAGACGATCCTCGCCGGGCTCAATCAGGCCACAGCAAAACTCGCTGAAGTTCGCACCGCGTCGGATCGTGCCCTGGCCGCGCCGTCCAGCGCACGTGACCAGGCGGCGGTCAAAGGCTTCATGCCCGGCATCGCCCAGGTGGTCGCGATCATCGAACCCGTCCTGAATCATCTCGAAAGCGATGTGGCGGCGTCGGATGCCTCGCTGTCGGCACTGCTCAGTGTCGCTCGTGCCGCTCAGGATTTTCGAATCTCGGCCGGCGGTCGCGCGGGGACGATGTCGCCCGCGTTGAGTGCCCACCGCCCACTGACAGCAGCGGAATTTGCGACGATGGACCGGGCCCAGGGACGGGTCGAGTCGGATCGCGAGCGGATCGAGGCCGGCGTCGATCAACTCGGCCATCCGCCGAAACTCGACAAGGCGCTGAAGGATGCGATTGAAGCCTATTTCGGATACGCCGTGCAGGTCATCGAGAAGGAGATGCCGGCCGCGCGAGGCGATGGCAAGTACTCGATCAGCCCCGACGAGCTCGCCAAGGCGGTGGTGCCGGCGGTGCAAAGCTTCTTCGTCGTGCGCGATGCGGCGCTGACCGAAGCCGCCGAGCGCGCCCAGTCGGCACGGCAGTCTGCGCTGATAATGCTGGGACTGGCGGCAGCCGCCGTCGCGGCGCTGCTTGGCGTGCTCGCCGGCGTCACCGTGATGTTGCGCCGTCGCGTGATTGCTCCGCTTGGCGAGTTGACGGACGCCGTCGGCAACCTCGCCGCAGGCCGGCACGACGTGACCATCCCGGCGAGCGAGCGTGACGACGAAATCGGGTCGATGGCGAGCTCGCTGCAGATCTTCAAGGAAGCGCTCGTCGCCAAGAAGGCCGCGGACGCCACCGCCGCGGCAGAGGCCGATGCGAAAATCCAGCGCGGCCAGCGCGTCGACAAGATGACCCGTGATTTCGAAACCATGATCGGCGAGATCGTCAACATCGTCTCCTCTGCCTCCGGTGAACTGGAGACATCCGCGGGCACGCTGACGGCGACGGCCGAGCGTTCGGAGGAATTGACGGCGAGGGTTGCGGCGGCTTCCGAGCAAGCCTCCACCAATGTGCAATCGGTGGCGTCAGCAACGGAAGAGATGGCCTCCTCGATCACCGAGATCAGCCGGCGGGTGCAGGACTCCGCGCGCATCGCGGGCGAAGCGGTGGACCAGGCACAGCGGACCAATGATCGCGTCGGCGAGCTGGCCAAGGCGGCGGGACGGATCGGCGACGTCGTCGAGCTCATCAACACGATTGCCGGGCAGACCAATCTCCTCGCATTGAACGCCACGATCGAGGCGGCGCGCGCCGGCGAGGCAGGACGCGGCTTTGCGGTGGTGGCCTCCGAAGTGAAAGCCCTGGCCGAGCAGACCGCGAAGGCGACCGGCGAGATCAGCCAGCAGATCGGCGGCATTCAGGCCGCGACGCAGGAGTCGGTCAGCGCCATCAGGGAGATCGGCGATACGATCGGCCGGATGTCCGAGATCGCATCCGCGATCGCGGCGGCGATCGAGGAGCAGGGGGCGGCCACGCAGGAAATCTCCCGCAATGTTCAGCAGGCCGCGCAGGGCACCCAGCAGGTATCCGCCAATATCGGTGACGTGCAACGCGGCGCCAGCGAGACCGGATCGGCATCAAGCCAAGTGCTAGTCGCCGCACAGTCGCTGTCGGGCGAAAGTGCGCGGCTCAAGCTCGAGGTCGGCAAATTCCTGAGTTCCGTTCGGGCCGCCTGACGCCAAAACGACCAACCAGCTAGTCCGGTCGAAGCGCGGTATCGCGCCGTACGTCCGAGACCTGTCCTGACGTGACCGCCGCCGCAGCGCCACCCCAGGTGTTTCGCATATAGGTCAGGACGGCCGCGACCTCATCGTCGTCCAACTGTTTGCCGTAGGCGGGCATGCCCGGCGCCGTCGGCTGCGCGGTCGTTCCGACGCTTCGCGCGCCGCGCAGAACAATCCGGATCGACGTGGTCGGGTCGCCGGATTTGACCATCGAGGAATCGGCGACGGATGGAAACAGCTCGGCGATGCCCTTGCCGTCGAGGCCATGGCAGGCGGAGCATTGGTCGCGATAGATCGCAGCACCCGCGGTCATCGCCGGATCGTTCGCGGCGAGCGCGGCTGGAGCCGCCGTCTTGCCGGGCAGCGACTTCAGATAAGTCGCGATGGCGTTGAGGTCGGGGTCCGTCGTGAACGCCGCCGACAGCGTCACGACTTCGCCCATCGGGCCGGTGGCCGCCGTGACGCGGTTGTGGCCGGATTTCAAATAGGCGACCAGGTCTTCCTTCGACCAGGCACCCAATCCCAAACGTGAGTCGTTGGTGATATCGGGGGCGGACCATCCCTGCAGGTAAGCGCCCTCGAGATATTGACTGGTCTTGTCGCCGCCGAGGGCGGTCTTCGGCGTATGGCAGGCGCCGCAATGGCCGGGTCCGTCGACCAGGAAGGCGCCGCGATTCCATTCGGCCGATTGGTTTGGATTGGGTTGGTAATCGCCTTCGTTGAAGTAGAGTGCGTTCCAGACCCGCATGGCAGCGCGGATGTCGAACGGGAAGGGCAGCGTGTTCGCTTCGACCGCGTTGCGGACGGGAACGAGCGTGTTGAGATAGGCGCGGATCGCGAGCACGTCGTCGCGGGACATTTTGGTGTAGGCGTTGTAGGGCATCGCCGGATAGAGATGCGAGCCGTTGCGCGCGACGCCTTTGCGGACCGCGGCGTCGAACTGCTCATCGCTCCAGCTTCCGATGCCGGTTTCGGGATCGGGCGTGATATTCGGTGCGACGATGTTGCCGAAGGGCGTTTCGATGGCGCGTCCGCCGGCAAACGGCTGATTGCTGCCGGGCACGGTATGGCAACTCGCGCAATCCGAAAGCACGGCGAGATAGCGACCGCGTTCGATCTGGGTGAACTCCTGCGGGTCGGAATCGCCCGCAAAGGAAGCGGTGGTGCCCACCAGCAGAAGGGCAGCCGCCGCGAATGAGCCGCGGTATCGCTTACGCATCAACAAGTCTCCCGGGGCTCTTCAGATATTTGTTGCGGATCGCATCCGCGGCCCAGAAGGCGAGGGCGGCGACGGTGCCTGTCGGGTTGTAGCCCGCGTTCTGCGGAAATGCGCTGGCGCCCAGCACGAACAGGTTCGATACGTCCCAGCTCTGCAGATAGCGATTGATCACGCTGGTGTTGGGATCGCTGCCCATCACGGCGCCGCCGTTCACATGCGTGGTCTGATAGGTCGTGATATCGTAAGGCGCCGTCCGGTATTGGATGCCGAGCGTTTCAGCACCCATCGCCTTGATGATCTCGGCGAACTTGTCGGTGAGATACTTGTTCTGCTTGATCTCGTTTTCCTTGAGATCCATCGTGATGCGCATCAGGGGCCGCCCGAAACGATCCTTGTAGACGGGATCGAGGTCGAGATAGACGTCGCGATAGGCATAGAAGCTGCCGTGCACACCGGTGCCGGGCTTCACCGTCGACAGATAGTATTGCTTCGCAGCAGTCTTCCATGCGGCGCCCCATTTCGGCGTTCCCGGCGGAACAAGCGTGCTCTCGATCGGCCGTGCACCGGTTTGCACTTGCCCGACATAGCCGCCGCCGACAAAGCCGTGCGGTCCGTGGTCGAAATTGTCGCCATTGAACTCGTCGATGCACATGCCGATCGAGCCCGAGGCGATGAACGGGTTGAAATTGTATTTCTTCGGATCGAAGAAGCCGTTCACGCTTGAGATCGTTTGATGGGTGTAGTTTCGCCCCACGGTGCCTGTGTTGGCCACGGGATCGTAGGCACGGCCGATCTTCGAATGGAGCAGCAGCTGCACGTTGAACAGCGCGAAGGCGGAGAGGATGACGAGATCGGCTGGCTGCTCCCACTCCTCGCCGCTGCTATCGACGAAGGTGACGCCCGTTGCCCGCGTGCCTGATTTGTCGACGTTGATGCGGATGACTTCGGAATTGTCACGCGCCGAAAAATTCGGCTTGCGTACGAGATAGGGAAGGATCGTGGTCTGCGGGCTGGCCTTCGAGTAGTTGCTGCAACCGAACCATTCGCAGAAGCCGCAATAGGTGCACGGCCCCATCTTCAGCCCGAGTGGATTGGTATAGGCTTGGGAGAGATTGCCCGAGGGTTGCGGGAACGGCTTGTAGCCCAATTCGCGCGCTGCCTTTCCGAACAAGGTGTGGCTGAAGGGCTGGGCCTGTGCGGGCGTCGGATAGGGGCGCGAGCGGGGGCCTTCGAAGGGATTGCCGCCTTCCATGATCTGGCCGCGGAGATTGCCTGCGGTGCCGGATGTACCGCACAGATATTCGAAGCGGTCGTAGAACGGTTCGAGCTCGTCGTAGGTGATGCCCCAGTCCTGGATGGTCATGTCGTCGGGCAGGAAGGATGCGCCGTACCGTTGCGTCAGATGCGTCTTGAGCACGAAATCCGATGGCAGGAAGCGCCACGTCTCGGCGTTCCAGTGCACGCCGCCGCCACCAACGCCGTTGGGCGGCATGAAAGCACCCCAGCTGCGGATCGGAAGCGCGGTCTGATCCAGCTTGTTGCGGAAGGTGAAGGTGAGCTGGTCCGGGCGCAGGAACAGCTCATGCCGAACGCGGTAGCGCAATTCGTCCTGCATGTAGGTCGGCGGAAAATCCGTCGGCGCGTCGCGCCAGGGGCCGCGCTCGATCGCCATCACTTCGAGACCTTCGTCGGTCAGTTCATTGGCCATGATCGAGCCGGTCCAGCCGAGGCCGATGATGACGACGTCTTTCTTGGGAAGCCTTTTGGACATGGGTTACCTCTGCGTCCGCGACGTCCATTCGGCGCGCCCTGCCATGCTGACCGGCGGCAATGGAAATTTCTCGTTATGTCGGCCGACCCAATCCAGATAGTTGTAGCGGGCGCCGGGGTAGCCGATCATCTTCCAGGCGACCATGTCGCGGTTGCCGCCGTAGATGGGATCGGCGAAGAAGCCCATCTGAACGTCCTTGATGATCTGTTCGAAGAAGGCCTTGCCGTCGACGCCGTCGAGCTTGAACGCTCCGCTCTCGAGGCCTTCGAGCACGTGATCCTTGTCGGCGTCGGAAAGTTCGTAAAAGGCCTTGCCGCCGAGCTGCGCCTTGCAAGCCTTGTCCAACGCGGCGAGGTTTTCGCGATATTCCTGCGCGGGACCTTTTTCGGATTGGCGACCCTGGTTCCTGGCTCCCTTCATAAAGGGCGGCCGGATATAGAGGCCATCCTGTCGGCCATAGGGGCCGGCAAGTTGCCGATCGAGAAACACAGCGCTACCGGAGTCCTTGCCTCCGGGCGTTTCGGAATCGGGAGGAATGATACGATCGGCAAGCGCCTCGACGGCCCTGCCTTCGTCGCCGGTAAAGAAAAGCCAGGGCCCTGGCGCCGCAGCGGTCGGCGGATTGCCTGCATTCGGTGTCCACGGAAGGTGATCGAAAATCACGGTGGCGCGCGAGCTTGACGTCGTGACAGCCAAATAGGCGGCGCCGGCCAAAAGCTCGCGCCGACAGATCCGAAGCGGACCGTTGTTGTTTTTCATATTGTTTGTTTTCATGGGCCTCTTTCGGCGAACCTGTCGCGCGATCGCGAATCAATCCGCGCCGTGCGGCGTGGTTCCTGTTGGCGGATATTCGGCCGAGGCGGCGGGCGGGTTACACCAGGGCGGACAATTTCAACCGGCCGCAAGCCCCCGTGCGGCACCGGCGGCGGGTCCGCTTGCGCGTCCCGTCCAGAAAGAAAGTTCCGCAACACGGGCCTTCACAGACGCGAATGCTGCTGAAGTCCGCGGTGCAGATCAGTTCGGCCATGGCCTGCGCGATCGGAAGCAACAACATGTCGGCGGGCCGCGAGATGCGCCTCGTCGACCGTCTAAACCCTGAACCCGCGATGCGGTCGTTCAAATTGTCGCGAATATCGATCTGTTCGATTTGGGCATCACGCACTAGGATTCCGTTCAGCAACTGCAGCCGATCGACGGCGCTCGGAGGCAGCGGCTTGCCTTTGAAATCATCCACGAAATCACGAAACCAGGCGCCCAGTGCCTTGGCTTCAGCCGAGACCGCGTTGAGCTCGTCCGAGCTGGCGTTGGCGCGGATGCTCGCGATGGCATCGGAAGCCACGAGCTTTCTTTCTTCGATCCAGCGGAGCAGGCTGTCGCAATCGGAGATCGCCTCGGAGCCGCGGTGGCCGGGCGTACCCAAGGCGTTCAAGAAATCGAGACCGGTGGGCTGAGCAACGAGGGAGCGAAACCCTCCGGCTTTCATGACTCGCTTTCCTGCGATGACGGTGGAACCGAATTGTAAATAACCCCTAAAACTGTATTAGAAAAGTTACAATCGGAAATGACAAAAAGTACATCGGGAGGCGTCGCCAGGGACATCGCGCGCCGTCCCCTGCTGCAGGCACAGCCAGCTGCCTGTAAAGCGCGCGCTAAACGGTGGACGCGCAATCTTTTGCGGATTTGTAACCAAGGCGCGGCGATCCGCGAACTGGATATATCGGGCGAGGCCGGGATTGATCTTCCTCTCGGTTTTGTAACCAGACTGATGTCGTATGACAAGTTACTTACCGTAGCCTGACTGGAGCCACGTACGATGCCCGCTCGTCCACTAATCGTGTTCGACGTCAACGAGATGCTAATCGACCTGCGCACGATGGAGCCTGTCTTCGGGCGTATCTTTGGCGACAAGGGCGCCATGCGTCTGTGGTTCGCCAACCTCGTGATGTATTCGCTGGCTCTGACAGTTGCCGGCTCTTACGTGCCGTTCACGGATATCGGCTCGGCCGTAATGAAGATGCAGGCCGATACCCAGGGGATCAAAATCAGTGATGCCGACAGGCGGGAGCTGACGGAAAAATTCTCGACCATGCCGCCCTATCCAGAAGTGCCGGCGGCGTTGCGGAAGCTGCGCGAGGCCGGCTTCCGCCTGTTCACCCTCACCAACAATCTGGTCGAGGTTCAGAGCCGACAGCTGGCGCAGGGCGGGATCGCCGATCTCTTCGAAAGATGCTTCAGCGTGGATAGCGTCAAGCTCTTCAAACCGTCGCCCCAGACCTTCGCTCATGTCGAGAAGGCGCTCGGCGTCGACCCTTCGCAGCTCTGCATGGTCGCCTGCCACACCTGGGATACACTCGGTGCGGTGGCGGCCGGCTGGGAAGCCGCGCTGATCAAGCGCGAGGGCAATGACCTCTTGGGCGTTGGTCCTCAGCCGCAGATCGTCGGCGATGACCTCAGCGACGTTGCCGATCAGCTCATCGCCCGCCACGCAGCGCGCGGCTGAGCGATCCGGCGGCCGAAAGGCCAGGCTTCGAGCATCATGGCGTGGCTTCGCGCTGGACAATCTTCATCTCATGAAGGCGCTCGGTGTTGCTGGCACGCAGGATGTCCTGCTTGAGCAGATAAACCGAAGCAGCAAGCAGCACGATGTCCTTCACCAGGAACAGGAACGGCAAGGTTGCGGCCGGAAAGCCGCCGGCCGGTGCCGCCCAGGGCTCCGGGAAGAACGGGATGATGGTGACGGTGCCGACATAGGTCGCACACGATCCCAGGGCAGCGAGGACGCCCAGCTTCTTGTTCCAGAATCCAAGGAACATGATGCAGCCAAACAATAACTCGACAGACCCGAGAAAAAAGGCGGCGCCGCGTATGCCGAATGCTGGGATGAGCCAGAAGATCAATGGACCATGGCTGATGAAGGGGACCAGCGCGTGGGCTTCATAGTCGAACCATTTCTGGCAGCTGAAGAAGAAGAACAGGATGACCATCGTCGCGCGAATGAGGTGATAGTCGAGGTCGCCCCTGACGATATCGAGCTTCGATAGTTTCGCGATGAGCTGGTCCATTTCAACTGCTCCAATGCGATACGGCACGCGCCCATGCGAGCGATTGAGCGCGGTCCCGCTTCTGATGATCGAGCACATGCCGGTGACGCCGGTTGCGCGGATCAAGCAGTAACAAAGCCGTCGCGACGGCGCTGCGCATCCGTTATCGCAAGTTGCTCGATCTTGCGGATTTTCAATTCGACTTGTTGTCGAGCGACATGAACCGGCCCGGCCCGGAGAACCCATACCAAGGTATGGGTCCAACTATCACTATCGAGGGATTGTGGGGGAACGCCCGCGAAAGCATGGTTTGCCGGCGCGTTGCGCTGCCATTCGGCACCAGGTGGAGTTACCCGCCAGGGAGACGATGTCATGTTGATCCGTTCGACGCTGTATAGCAATTTTCCGGGCTTCGAATGGCAGGTGGCTTTGCACAGAATGCCATTGGAAGGTCGCCGTTTTCCTTATTTCGTTTTGACGATTTGCGCGCGTCGCGGGAGTTAGCTCCGGTGGCGATCCCATTCATCGCAGTTGTCGACGATGATGAGGCGCTGTGCTCGTCCCTGGTCGATCTGATGCGTTCCATGGGTTATCGCGCCGAGCCTTTCACCTCCGCCGAAGCATTCTTGATGTCGCCGAGCCGGTTTGGCCTGCACTGTATCATCGCCGACGTCCACATGCCGGGGATGAGCGGACTTGATCTCCTCAGCGAGCTCCGCAGACAGGGCAACACCACCCCCGTGGTGCTCATTACGGCTCTGACCGACAGGCAGCTAGATCAGGAGGCTGCCGCGAGAGGCGCTCTCTGCCTTCTCAGAAAACCATTCGAAATCAGTTCCCTGCTTGATCACATCGAGAGGAGCCTTCGCAAATGAAACCCGTTCAGGATCATGGCACCGTCGGCTCAAAGCTGCACGCGCCACCGCTCCTCTCGAGCGAGGCTGGAGAAAATTCGTCGTGCTCCGAGGAACGGGCGCCGCCACGTCGGCCGGCTCGATCGGTGCAAGCAGAGAGCTGGACGCAGCGATCGCAGCGATGGGGCCGCCTGATGATGGAGGCGCGGTCTGGCGACGGCCACGCCTATGAACAGCTACTCCGCGAATTGGACGCCTGGTTATGCCGGTACTATGCCCGCAGGCTCCCGCATCCCGCGGCCGAGGATGCCAGACAAGACACGCTGCTCGCGATCCATGCCAAACGCCATACCTATGAACCGTCGCGATCGTTCGGCGCCTGGGTGATCGGGATCGCGCGGTATAAATGGATCGACCGCATCCGCGATGCGTCCAGATACTCGGCACTCGCGCTCGATGAAGACATCGCGGTCGAGGATCATGAAGGTGCCGCGATCAGCGCCGCGGCGCTGGATCATCTGCTTGGCCGGTTAAAGCCCGCGCAGGAAAGCGTCATCCGCCTGGTCAAGCTGAAGGGGCTCAGCATCGCGGGCGCGTCCGGCGCAACCGGTCAATCCACGGCGCTGGTCAAGGTCAACATCCATCGGGGCCTGAAGAAGCTGGCGGCCCTTGTCTCGTGACGACGAGCGTATCTTAGAGGATTTTGGTAGATGCTCCGCAGCCAGACCGAACGCCAGTTGAACCATAACGAGGTCGACGCGGCCTTTCGCGCCGATGTGCTCAAGGGGCTGAGTGTCAAACCCAGAGCCATCCCGGCACGCTGGCTCTATGATCGGCGCGGATCGGCCCTGTTCGATGCGATCACGGCGCTGCCCGAATATTATCCGACGCGAACCGAGCGATCGATCCTGAGCTCGGCGATCAAGCAGATCGCTGCATTGACGGGGCTGGGCCGCGCCATTGTGGAGTTCGGATCGGGCTCCTCGGCCAAGACGCCGATCCTGCTCTCCGAGGTGGATCCCGCAGCCTACGTGCCGATCGATATTTCGGGGGCTTACTTGAAGGAATCCGCAGCGGCGCTGTCGCGCCAATTCCCGGAATTGCCGGTATTTCCGGTGAAAGCTGACTTCACGCGCGCGCTGAGCTTGCCGGCGGCGATCGACGGCGCGCCGAGGCTCGGCTTCTTTCCGGGATCGACCATCGGAAATCTGGTGGTGCCCGCGGCCGTGGATCTACTCCGGATGATGGCAGCGACGCTCGGGACAGGCGCGATGTTGTTGATCGGCATCGACCGCATCAAAAACCCTGATATTCTCCTGCCCGCCTATGACGACGCGCAGGGCGTGACCGCGGCATTCAATCTCAATCTGCTGCACCGGATCAATCGGGAGCTCGCAGGCTCCGTGCCCATAGATGCGTTTCGCCATGTCGCGCGCTGGAATGGCGTTGAGACGCGAATCGAAATGCATCTCGAAGCTATCAGCGATATCAGCTTCGAGGTCGATGGCTGGCCTTTCGTCTTGTCGCGAGGCGAGACCATCCACACCGAGAACAGTATCAAATATGGCCGGCGCGACGCCCGCCTGCTGCTGCGTGCCGGAGGCTGGACTCCGGTGTCGGAGTGGACCGACGAGAAGGAATTGTTTTCTCTCATTCTCGCTCGTCACGAAGCTGCGCCATCGGCGCCGTGACTTCGAGGCGCAATCCAACAAGGTCACCTCAATCGCCACAATCCGGAAACAGCGGCCCGCAGCAAAATGGCCGACAATGCGCGGGGCTTGGGGGGCGCGCAAAATCGTTTCGGAGTGCTGGCATGCGCATATTTGCACGAACCTTCGTTTTCTATTTGGTCGCCATCCTGCCTTTGACGGCGATGGCACAAACCCCCGTCGCTACGCCCTCACCGAAGCCACAAGCCGTTGATGAGGCAGTGCGCGTGCAGCCACGCGGCAACGACTTCATGCCGAACTCTTCGCAAGAGGATGCCGTCCAGAAGCGCATCACGGACTTCAATTCGACGCAGGAGAATCAGGACGCATCGTTCGACAGAAAACTGCATATCTGTCGCGGCTGCTGATCCGGATATTTCGCGGGGCCGTTCGCGTCGGGCAGCAATAAAGCCGCAATGAAAAAGGCTGCTCGGCGCGGAGCAGCCTGCACAACGCGAAGGTGCGACGGCGCTAGCCGGAGGCCGCGGTCAGCGCTGCCAGGAGGACGCTGACGACCTTGTCGGGCGCGGTTGCGATTGGCGTATGATCGACGTCCATACGGTGTACCTCTGCTTTCATGCGCGCTGCCATGAACTCCTGCGTCTTCGGATTGATCATGCGGTCGTGCTTGGCAAGCAGGTACCAGGACGGCACGCTTTTCCAGAGCGGCCTCGGCGCTTTTTCCTGGATGCAGGCCACGTGGATGGGCCGCTGCACGGCCTTGAACAGCCCAATTTCATCCGTCGAGGCGTCCTGCGCGAATGCCGATGGAAATCCCTGATCCGGCATCCAGATGAATCCATGCGCGTCCGGCGCCAATTGCGGCGCCTCCGGAAGCGGCGGTTCGCGATAGAAGACGTCAGCGATGGACTCGCCTTCGTCGGGTGCCAGGGCTGATATGAACGCTAGCGCACATACGCGATCGCTTCGGGTCGAGCCGATGACCGCGCCGGCATAGGCATGCGCCGCCAGGACAAGGGGGCCACTGGTTCGCTCCAGCGCCCGGTCAAGCGCCCGAACGTCGTCCGAGAGCGAGGTCAGTGGAATTGGCGCTGCCATGGTCGCCACGCCGCGAGCCTGCAGGAGGGCAATAACCTTCATCCAGCTCGACCCGTCGGCCCAGGCTCCGTGGACCATTACAACCGTCGGTTTTGTATTGGTCGCGTTCATGATACTGACCTTTTCTCGCGTTGAACTCGTTCCGGGTCAGGCGCGCCGTGGGGGATTAACTGCCCTTAACTTGTCAGAGGCGGTATAGGCGGTTACAGTTTGCGTTCGTGCCTGAAGGTGATTCATATGGCGGACCAGCGTCCCGCGCCGATTTTCGTCGCGGATTCTCCCGGTTTGGATTTTCTGAATTCGGTCGCGACGCCCGTGGACGCAGAGGTTGAGTGGATCGGATCGGGCAAGGATCTGATCGCGTGGCTCCTGCAAGCCGGCCTCGCGCCCCCAGAGGCCATTGCCGAGCTGCGCAAGACAGCGGTGCCGGGCGAGTTCGATACGGTCGCAGCGCAGGCGCGCAAGCTCAGGGAGTGGTTTCGCGGATTCGTCAACGCCTACAAGGGCAAGCCGTTGAAGCCGAAGGTTCTTCATGAACTGGAGCCGTTGAACCGGGTATTGATGCGGGACGCGCAATTCGGCCAGGTCGTCCCTCGTGAGACCGGTCGCAAGAATGCCGTACAGGGCGAGGGCGACAAATCTCCGGTTTCGGGACTGGTATGGCGAACCCAACGCCACTGGCGATCGCCTGACGCCTTGCTGTTTCCGATTGCAAACGCGATGGCGCAGCTCGTCTGTGATGAGGACTTCCAGCACGTCAAAGCCTGCGAAGGGCCGCGTTGCACGCTGCTCTTTCTGGATCGAACGCGGGGACATGCGCGACGCTGGTGCTCGATGTCGGTGTGCGGCAATCGGGCGAAACAGGCAGCCCATCGACAGCGGGCCTTGAGCGCGCGCCGATGAGCGCCGCGGCCGCACGGACCAGGCGCGTTCAAAGATCGAGGCGAGGACGGTCGGCAAGGCATCGAGGCAAGGCATCGAGATGGCCGTCTCATTTCGGTTCACACGCTGACGGTGCTTCGACTGCGCGACGCGGCTGGTTCCTGGGCCGGGCAGCCCGATCGGGCCACGTAGCGGCGTCCGCATATTCGGACGTAAGACGGGATTGGTTACATCCCGCGAGGAAAATTCGCTGACGAATCCGCGAGCTGGGGCAGTTCCGCGGATTCATCCCGAGATCGTAACTTGGCAAATTCCGCAATACCGGTTACACGGCAAGGGCCGGACGCCGGTAAGCCGGACGGGGCGGCTGCCTGCGTCTTCGATCGCTATGCCGGAACGCCTAGAGGATCGTCGTCAGTTCGAGAAATCTCGCCATGAGGCTTGAGACCGAAGCGCACGAGCTGGAGCTGATCGCCCGGGCGTTTCAGATCATCTCGAAAGAGACCAGCTATCAGGGCCTCGCCCAGACGCTCCTCCGACAAGCGCTGAGCTATTCGGGGGCGGCGCGAGGCGGAATACTGCTCAGCGAAGGCGGCGAACTGCTCGCCAAGGCCGATGCCAGCTTCCCCCGCGAGAAAGCCGATTTCTTCACGTCGCAGCCGGAAGCCGGCGCATTCCGCTTGCCGGTCGACATCGCCGAGACGGTCCTTCATCGGCAGGAAACCGTCGTAAGGCGGGCGAGCCGTGAAAGCTCGGCCCTGATCGACCCCGTCGAGCGGCCCTCGCAAGACATAATGCAGTTGTGCATCCCCCTGGTCCATCAGGACTGGACCATCGGCGTCCTCTATCTGGAATCGGAGAGCGGCGAGGAGATCTTCACGCCGAGATGCATCTGGATGATGTCCATGCTCGCTTCGCAGGCGGCGGTGTCCTTTGAGTCCGTCCGCCTCTTCGAGGCGCTGCGCGAGACCAATCGCTGGATGGTGAAGGGGCAAGAGATCGGCCGCATGGGCAGCTATCGCTTCAACACGCGAACGCTGCTTTCCCGGGCATCGCGCGAATGCTACCGCATCTTCGACATCGATCTCGGCGTCAACCCCGTGCCGTTCGAGGTATTCAAGAGCCGTATCCATCCGGATGACCTGCCTGCGTTGGAGCAGGCGGTTGCGGAGGCGGTGAGCACCAAATCTCTCTTCAGCCACGAGTACAGGGTCGTCCACAGAGACAGCCTGACGCTGCATGTGCATGCGGTCGGACAACTCGACGTTGGACCGAGCGGCGACGTCGAATTGGAAGGGATCATCACCGATATGAGCGAGCGAAGGGCGGCTGAGCAGGCGCTTTCGGACGTGCGGACCGAACTTGCGCGCGCCGTGCGTCTGGCTTGCTTCGGCGAGCTCGCAGGCTCCATCGTCCACGAGATCAACCAGCCGCTGACGGGGATCATCATGAGTGCGGAGGCCTGCCTGCGCTGGCTCGCACGAGATATTCCCGAACCCGGTGAAGCGCGCAAATCCGCGACGCGTGTGATCGAGGAAGCGCGGCGCGCGCATGACGTCGTCTCCGGCCTGAAACAGCTCGTCCGCAACGCGCAGCTCAATTTTACCAATGTCGATGTCAACGAGGCGATCGAGGAGGTTTTTCTGCTGTCGAAGCGGGAACTGGAGCGCGCCGGTGTCACGCTGCAAGCCAATTTCTGCAAATCGCTGCCACCCATCAAGGCGGACCGGGTCCAGATTCAACAGCTCGTCTTCAACCTCGTGCGCAATGCCATCGAGGCCATGGCAGGGGTCGAGGGGAGGAACCGCGTTCTGACCGCCTGTTCAAAGGCTGCGAACGATCATATCCTCGTGACGGTCGCAGACACCGGCGTGGGTATCGATCCCGCGAACAAGGCGCGTCTCTTCGAGGCGCTCTACACCACAAAGGGAAACGGCCTTGGCCTAGGTCTGTCGATTTGCCGGAAAATTGTCACTGTCCATGGAGGACGTCTATGGGTGGAAGAAAACAAGACGCACGGCACGACGTTCGCGTTCATTCTCCCGCTCCGCCCGTCCATCCCGATGACGGGAAACAATTGAGAATGTCATCAGCGGCATTTGTCCACATCGTCGACGATGACCAGGCGGTTCGCGAGTCGCTCGGAGACTTGCTCCAGTCCATGGACTATCGCGTGGCGCTCTATGCGTCCGCCTCGGATTTCCTGAGAGTGGAGTTACCCGATGTGCCGGCTTGCCTGGTGCTCGACGTCAGGCTGCCGGGCACCAGCGGCCTGGAGCTGCAGGCCTATCTTGCCGGCATCAATGTGGGATTGCCGGTGATTTTGATGACCGGCTATGGCGACATTCCGATGTCGGTGCTGGCCATGAAGCTCGGCGCCGTCGATTTCCTCACCAAGCCGATACGGAATCAGGATTTGCTCGATGCTGTTGCCGTCGCGATCCGCAAGGACGGCGACCGTCGGCTTGAGACCGCCCACATCGCGCAGCTGAAAGACAAGTATGCGCTTCTGACCGCCCGCGAACGGCAGGTGATGGCGCTGGTGGCTTCGGGGTTGATGAACAAGCAGGTTGCCCAGGAGCTTTCGATCAGCGAAGTGACGGTCAAGATGCATCGCGGCAGCCTGATGCGCAAATTGGGAGCCAAGTCCCTGGCAACGCTTGCCCGGATGGCTGAGACGCTCGACATCGAGAGGTGAGGCCTCGGCCTGTCGCGCGCTTCCAGGTAGAATTCCGATCACGGTGTAATTCCCGCCCTTGCCCATACCAAGGTATGGGATCGGCCATCACAACCGAGAGATTGTGAGGGGTAGGCCGCTGCCCGCATGGTGGCGTTGCCATCAGGTGCTCGCTTGTTTCGACCCGCAGCAGGTCTCGACGGCCTCACCGTAATAGCTCGCGATTGTCGAAGGTGAACATGCACAGGGTGACGGCGATGACAATTTGCGCATCCAACGTCAGCGAAAACAGGGTGGGGCTCCCCGATCGGATCAATCACGCTGCCGCAGGCACGACATCGAATGCGCGGCCATCGACCGGCAATGTCTTCGTTCATCCGACCGTCAAGATAACCCCTGCCGAACCGGTACGGCGCCTCGGCACCGGCTGGCACTGGTGGTTTTCGGAAAGTGTTCACGTCCCGACCGGCAGCAAGATCGAGTTCTGCTTTCAGGGTCACAGGCATCTGCTCGCCCTGTACTATGAGGGTGTCCGGACCGGCGGCGAGACGTCGATCGACGGCCTCTATTCATCGCGGCTTCGCAGCTTCGTTCACAAGCTGACGTTCGTGCCCGCGGGATGCGCCTATCGGGAATCGCACGAGACCGCCGCCTCCACGCGCGTGACGTTTCTCTATCTCGACCCTGCGGCATTCCCTAAATCGGAGGGCTTTGAGCCGCGGGTGTATTTCGAGGATTCGCTGGTCTGGGAGACGGCGTCGAAATTGAAGAACACCATCGAAAGTCGCCAGGCCAAATGTATGGCGTATCTGGAAGCGCTCTCCGGCGTGCTCGCCCATGAGCTCACGCGCATAGACCAGCAAGTGGTTCGCGAGCCGGTCGTGAGCCGCGGAGGCCTTGCCAGCTGGCAAAGGCGCGCGGTCGTCGACTACATCGAAGCGCATCTGGGTGAGCAGGTTTGCCTGGTGACGCTGGCAGAACTGGTCCGGCTCAGCCTTCATCATTTCTGCCGGGCGTTCAAACAATCCTTCGGGATTCCGGCGCACCAATATCAGGTGCAGCGGCGCATGGAGGTCGCGAAGCTCCTGCTGGCGGACGGAACGACGTCGATCACCGAAATCGCGCTCAGCCTCGGCTATGCGCAAACCAGCTCGTTCAGCAACGCCTTCCGCAAGACGACGGGCTGGACGCCGACGGCTTATCGCAGGGAGTTCAAATGAGCTGCCGTCGGCGTTCGCGCCGGTGCGATCACGTCTTTGTACATCTGTAACCGGAGAGGAGCCGTCGGCGAACTAGTCCGACGAGACCGGGGCGAGGGGACAGGCTTTCAGCCAGCGGAGCGTGAGGGACCAATCATGACGAAGATCCAATACCGCAAGGTCAATGTTGACAGGTTCAACGTGTTCTACCGGCAGGCCGGCCCAGCCGATGCGCCCGCATTGTTGCTGCTTCACGGCTTTCCCACCTCGAGCCATATGTTTCGAGAGCTGATCCCGGCTCTCGCCGACCGCTTCCACGTCGTGGCGCCGGACCTGCCGGGGTTCGGACAATCCGACATGCCGCCCCGCGACAAGTTTACTTACACCTTCGCGAAGCTCGCCGGGGTGATCGAGCGGTTCACGGAAGTCATCGGTCTCGCTCGCTTTGCGGTCTACATCTTCGACTATGGCGCGCCGACCGGCCTTCGCATGGCGGTCCGCCATCCCGAGCGCATCACTGCGATCATCTCGCAGAACGGAAACGCCTACGAGGAGGGACTGAGCGACGGCTGGAATCCGATCCGGGCCTACTGGCAGGACGCGTCGGAGAAGAACCGCGCGGCGCTGCGTGCCTTTCTCGCCCCCGAGACGACGTTCTGGCAATACACCCACGGTGTGTCGGATGCGTCGCTGGTCTCGCCGGACGGCTATTCGCTGGACAACCACTATCTGATGCGTCCCGGCGCCCATGAAGTGCAGCTCGATCTCTTTGGCGACTACAAGAGTAACGTCGCCATGTATCCGGAATTTCAGGCCTACTTCCGCAAGCACAAGCCGCCGTTGCTGGCGGCCTGGGGCAAGAACGATCCCTTTTTTCTGCCGCCCGGCGCCGAGGCCTTCAAGCGCGACATTCCCGGAGCGGAAGTACGCTTCTTCGATACCGGCCATTTCGCGCTCGAAACCCATGGCGAGGAGATCGCCGAGGCCATCCTCGAATTTCTTCCGCGCGCCGTGAACGCCAAGCGAAAAGCGGGCTGAAGCGCCCGCTGCTCGTCCAAGGAAGTCGTTCGTCATTCACGAGATCCACGTTCCGACATCCAAAATTCGAGAACACAAAAAAGGAAGTTGGAATGTCAAAAGCGGTGGCGATCGTGACGGGGGCGAGCTCCGGGATCGGCAGAGCGACGGCGATCAGGCTTGCCCGCGACTTCTCCGGCGTCGTGCTCGCCGCGCGCCGGGCTGCCGCGCTTTCCGAGGTTGCAGAAGAAGTGAGGGCACAAGGGGCCGAACCGCTCGCGCTCGAAATCGATCTAATGGCTCCGGCTGCGGCCGAAAGCGTTGTCGATCGCGCCCTCGCAAAATTCGGCCGGATCGATGCGCTGTTGAACATCGCCGGCGCGGTGCCGGGAATCGATCTGTTCGAAATGACCGACGAGCAGTGGCACGCGGGCGCAGCGCTGAAACTTCATGGCGCGCGCCGACTGACGCTTCGCGCGTGGGAGGCATTGAAAGCGGCGAAAGGCTCGGTCGTTCTCATGGCCGGCAATGCCGCCGAGATTCCGACGGCCCCCGCCGCCGCCGCCGGCGTCATCAATGCTGCGATCGTCGCGCTCGCCAAGGCTTTTGCCGACCGCGGTCTCGAGGACGGCGTCCAGGTCAATAGCGTCTCGCCGGGACCTGTCATGACCGGGCGGCGGCTGTCGATGATCGAAAAATGGGCCGCCGCGCACAAGGTGGGCGTCGATCAGGCCAAGCAGACGTTGCTGACTAAGTCCGGCGTCGGCCGCTATGGCGAGCCGCAGGATATCGCTGAGCTGATGGCCTTTCTGGTTTCTCCTGCCGCGCGATGGATGACGGGCGCGCAGCTTCGCATCGATGGCGGCGAAGTGAAATCGATCTGACCGGACAAACAATGGAGGCTCGCTGATGCCCGCACTTCCCCTGATCGTCTTTGACGTCAATGAGACGCTGCTCGATCTGCAGACGATGGAGCCTACCTTCGAGCGCATCTTCGGCGACAAGAAGGACATGCGGCTGTGGTTCGCCAACTTCATCATGTATTCGGCGGCCTTGACCGTCGCCGGCTGCTACGTGCCGTTCACCGATATCGGTGCTGCCGTGATGAAGATGATGGCCGACACACAAGGCATCAAGATCACCGACGCGGACAAGCGCGAGCTCACCGATAAGTTCTCGACCATGCCGCCTTATGCGGAAGTGCCGGGCGCCTTGCGGAAGCTGCGTAGTGCCGGTTTCCGGCTGTTCACACTGACCGACAATCTGCTCGAGGTGCAAACGCGCCAGCTCGAGCATGGCGGCATCGTCGACCTCTTTGAACGGCGCTTCAGCGCGGATGGCGTGAAGCATCACAAGCCCTCGCGCCAGGCCTACGCCTATGTCGAGAAGGAGCTGGGCACCACCCCCTCGCAGATGTGCCTGATCGCTTGCCATACCTGGGACACGCTTGGCGCCGTGGCGGCCGGTTGGGAAGGGGCCCTGATCAAGCGGGTCGGCAATGACGTCCTTGGCGTAGGCCCACAGCCGCATATCGTCGGCAACGACCTCAACGATGTGGCCGATCAGGTCATCGCCCGTCATGTC
>Ga0210401_10001336_pt1 | contig 28695 bp, 26 predicted proteins | sample IncBWH32MmetaG_FD_150866 | JGI IMG/M metagenome (GOLD analysis project Ga0210401, IMG submission 150866) | Forest soil microbial communities from Barre Woods Harvard Forest LTER site, Petersham, Massachusetts, United States - Inc-BW-H-32-M | ecosystem: Environmental > Terrestrial > Soil >...
TACTTTATAAATCGGCAAACGGGAAACCGAAGGGACGGCGTGCTGCAGGCAATCGTTTTCTGCCTCGGGATTGTTGTTTTGTTCACGGGCCTGGGCGTTTTGATGAAAACCATCGCCGGACCGTTCGGCGTGGTGCAGCTCGGCAACAGCCCCTGGGTGAACGGTTTCATCGCGCTGGTGTTCGTGATTTTCGGTTTGAGCCTGCTAGGGGCTTACGAGTTGACGCTGCCTTCCGGGCTGCTCACCAAGCTCAATCAAACTTCCGGGCGCGGGGGTTATTTCGGCGCTTTGTTGATGGGCCTGACCTTCACGTTGACCGCTTTCGCCTGCATCGGACCAATTGTAGGGCCGTTGCTGGTGGCGTCCGTGCAAACGGGCGGAGCCGAACCAGTACTCGGCATGGCGTCATTCGCCACTGGGTTAGCCACGCCCTTCTTCCTCCTGGCGCTCTTTCCGTCCTACTTGCAAAAGCTGCCGAAAAGCGGCGGCTGGCTGATGCGCGTGAAAGTGGTGTTGGGTTTCGTTGTACTGGCGATCTCGATCAAGTACCTCAGCTCGGCCGATCAGGTGTTGCAGACCAACCTGATTTCGCGTGAGATGTTCCTGGCCTCCTGGATCGTGTTGTTCGCTCTTCCCGGACTTTACTTACTTGGATTCCTGAGGCTGGAGGGCATTAAGCCGGACGATCACCTAGGCACCGGCCGGATGCTGGTTGCCGCATTATTTCTCATCTTCTCCATCAGCTTGCTGCCGGGATTGTTCGGCTCCCCGCTCGGCAACATCGAGGCATTCATTCCGGTGCAGGGCAAAGCCGTCGCACTGGGCGGGGCCGCCGAATCCGCCGGCCCGGTCTGGTTGAAGAACCAGTATCGGGAGGCGCTCGTCAAGGCGAAGGCCGAGAACAAGATGGTGTTTATCAACTTCACTGGCTACGCGTGCACAAATTGCCATTGGATGAAAGCCAACATGTTCCCGCGGCCGGAGATCGCAAGTCTGCTCAAAGACTTCGTGCTGGTGGATCTCTATACCGATGGCACCGACAGCGCATCCGAAGAAAACCAGCAACTAGAAGAGAAAAGGTTCGGCACCGTCACTATTCCGTTTTACGCTATTCTGGATCCCGACGAAAAAGTGATCGCGACGTTTCCGAGTCTCACGCGAAACGCGCAGGAGTTCGTTAGCTTCTTAAAGTCCGGAACGGGCGCCAAGCTCGCATCGAAAATCTGATGAAAACATTCTTTGCTTTCCTTGTATCCACGGCTCTACTGGCCGCGCAGGACCCCATTCGTGGTTTCCCTCAAAACCAATGGGCTTCCGAACACGATCTTGAACAGAAGGCCATCGCGCTTCCGAAAGCGGATCGCCAGAAGGTCTATCTGGAGCGCATGGCCAAGGTCCCGCATCATGCCGGTTCGCCCGCCGACGCTGCCGTGGCCGAGTACGCGCTCGGATTATTCAAGGAATTTGGCTTGGATGCCCACATTGAAAACTTCGAGGCCATGATTCCTTACCCGACTGCGCGTGCGTTGGAAATGGTGAGCCCAGTCAAGTTTCGCGCTGCGCTCAAGGAGCCGGCGATCCCGCAGGATTCCTACACCTCCGACGCGACTCAGCTCCCGACTTTCAACGCCTATTCCGGATCGGGCGATGTTACTGCGCCATTGGTCTACGTGAACTACGGCGTGCCGGACGATTACGACTATCTGGCCAAGCAGGGCATCGATGTGAAGGGCAAGATCGTGATCGCCCGCTATGGCAAGAGCTGGAGAGGCACCAAACCCAAGGTTGCATTCGAGCATGGGGCGGTAGGCTGCCTGATTTATTCCGATCCGCGCGATGACGGTTATTACCAGGGCGATGTTTATCCCAAGGGTCCCATGCGGCCGCCGGATGGCGTGCAGCGTGGAAGCGTGATGGACATGCCGGTCTACGTCGGCGACCCGCTGTCTCCCGGCTGGGCTTCCGAGCCCGGCTCGAAGCGTCTGTCGATGGCGGAATCCAAGATCTTGATGAAAATTCCGGTGATGCCGATCTCGTATGCCGACGCCACTCCGCTGCTCGAAAATCTGGGTGGACCGGTCGCGCCCGAGGCCTGGCGAGGCGCCTTAGGATTTACGTATCACATCGGACCCGGTCCGGCCACCGCTCACTTCAAGCTCGACTTTGATAACTCCACCCGGCCTTTGCACGATGTGATCGCCACCATCCCCGGCAGCACTTATCCCGATGAATGGGTCATCTACGGCAATCATCACGATGGCTGGGTGAACGGCGCGCACGATCCCATCAGCGGCGCGGCATCGTTGCTCGAAACCGCGAGAACGCTGGGGGCCCTGCGTAAACAAGGCTGGCAACCCAAGCGCACCATCGTGCTGGCGCTCTGGGACGGCGAAGAGTACGGTTTGCTCGGATCTACAGAATGGGCCGAGAAGCACCAGGATGAGCTGGCTCGCAAAGGAGTCGTGTACATCAATTCCGATTCCAATGCCAAGGGAACGCTGGGCGCTTCCGGATCGCATACGCTGGAGTTTTTCACCAGCGAGATATTGCGCGATCTCAAAGATCCACAGAGCGGCAAGAGCCTGCTGGAGGTCGCTCGAACGCGCCGTGGCCGGGGCGAAGCTCCCGCTGCCGAGGAGCCGCTGCCGCCCGGATTTCATTTGGGCGCGTTGGGGGCTGGCTCCGACTATGTGGCCTTTATCGATCACCTGGGCGTGGCCAGCCTGAATTTCGGCTTCGGTAGTCCCAACCTGGGCGGCGTGTACCACTCCATTTACGACGACCCGGCCTGGTTCGAGCGCTTCGGCGATCCGGGTTTTGTTTACGGCGCGGCGCTGTCGCAGGTGACCACCACCACGCTTTTGCGGCTGGCTGATGCACCGCTGCTGCCGTTCGAGTTCGGAGAGTTCGCGAGCACAGTGCGCCGCTACGTGGATGAGATTAAAAAACAGGCCGGCACGAAAGTTGATCTCCAGCCGGTGTTGGATCAGCTGGCCCAGACCGACGCGGATGCCAAGGCTTACGAAGCGGCCAGCAGCGGCGAAACTTTACAGGCGGATGCGGGCAAGCTCGCAAGAGTGAATGAGGCGCTCATCGAGACCGAACGTTCGCTCACGCTGCCCAAAGGTTTGCCTGCCCGGGATTGGTACCGGCACCAGATCTATGCGCCCGGACTGTATACCGGCTACGGAGTAAAGACGCTGCCCGGTATTCGAGAAGCGGTGGAGGGGGCGCGCTGGGAAGAAGCCAACCGCGAAGTGCAGGATGTCGTGCAAGTTCTCCAGCAAATGAACCAACGGATTGAAGGGGCGACGCGGCTCCTAGCCAGCCCTTAGAATCCCGATCGAGCATTCAGGCCCGATTTCTCTCACGGATGGTTTTGGCTAGAAACAATTCAGCCGCTGTGTCTTCCTGCTCCTTGTTGCCGGCAGCCCGCCACTCAGTCAATGCTTTTTGGCGCAATCGCTCGATCAGTTCGAACTGGCGGCGGGTTTCCAGGACCTTGTTGCGCTGCTCGACGATCCGGGCTTCGCATTCCCGCTCTTGATTTTCGAGATTGCGGACCCGGCCACGGCCGTACAACCGAAAGGAATCCAAGTTTTCCAGTTCGGGCCCTGGGATAGACGGCTGCGCGAGCACTTGCCGCACCGTTTGAGCCATCTCCCCTTGGATCCGTCCTTTTGCGGAGACCAGCTTTTGCTTCTCCGCCAGGATCTGACGGAGCGTCAGTTCCTCGATGCCGGCCCGTTCCAGCCGCCAGCGCCGCGCCGTCTCGAGGGGGAAGTGGAATCGCTTCATTGAGCCGCCTTGGCCAGCTCCCGCAACCGCGACATAGTCTCCTCGAAAGGACTGTGTGCGCCGGAATCCTGTTTCAGAAATTCCATGAGCTGCGGCTGCACCCGGATGGCCGCGTCCAGCTGCGGATTCGCGCCGCTGGCATAAGCGCCCAGGTTGATCAAGTCTTCGGAGCGCTGGTGCGTCGCCATGGCCTCACGGATTTTAACCGCCGCCGCGCGTTGATCGGCAGTGTATAGCCTGGGTGCGAGCCGGCTCACCGACTGTAGTACGTCGATGGCCGGGTAGTGACCGGCGGCGCCCAGTTGCCGCGAAAGTACGATATGGCCGTCCAAGATGGCGCGCACTGCATCGCAGATCGGTTCATTGAAATCGTCCCCTTCCACCAGCACCGTAAAAAAGCCTGTGATGGATCCCGTGCGAAAACGCCCGGCGCGCTCGAAGATTTTGGGGAGCAGGTTGAAAACCGACGGCGTATAGCCCTTCTGGCTGGGCGGCTCGCCGGCGGCGAGGCCAATCTCGCGCTGAGCCATCGCCAGGCGCGTGACTGAGTCCATCACCAGCAGCACGCTTTTGCCTTGATCGCGAAAGTATTCGGCTACAGCCAACGCCACGAAGGCGGCGCGAATCCGCAGAGGCGCAGGCCGGTCGGAGGTGGACACCACCAGGACGGAGCGCTTGAGGCCGTCGGGCCCGAGTTCATGCTCGATAAAATCGCGGACCTCACGGTTGCGCTCGCCGATCAGAGCGATCACGCTGACATCGGCGGAACTGTAGCGCGACATGCAGCCCAGCAGCGTGCTCTTGCCTACGCCGCTGCCTCCGAAGATTCCGATCCTTTGGCCTTTGCCGCATGTCAGCAGGCTATCGATGGCGCGGATGCCGGTTTCGAGCGGCTCGCCGATGGGCTCCCGGTCCAGCGGGCCAGGCGCGGGAGCATAGAGATCGTAGGGCTCCTTGGCGCCCACCGGTCCCAGGCCGTCCAGAGGTTTACCGAATCCGTCAATCACGCGGCCCAGCAGCTCCGGCCCCACTTCCATCCGGGCATCGTCTTTGCGGCCGGTGATGGCATCGCCCAGGCGCAATCCATCCGTTTCTTCGAGCGGCATCGACAGCACGCGGCCATCGCGAAATCCAATGACCTGGGTGCGAATCAGGCGCCCATTTTGGGTGGTAATCTCGCAAAAATCGCCCACGCCGGCGGCCGGACCGTTTGATTCCACCAGCAGCCCAACCAACTCCGTGATTGTTCCAGTCCAGCGGCAGGTCTCGATGCCGGTGAGTTTTTGATGATAGGCCGAAAAATTCATTTACGCCCTCCGCACCAGGTCCGCAAACCCGCGTTCGACTTCCGCCAATTGGGTCTCCACTGAGGCGTCCAGCGAGCCACGGCTCGAATCGAGAATTAACGCGCCCCGCTCCAAGGCAGGATCGGCGATCAGTTCGACACGTTGGGGCAGGCCCATTTGGTCAAGATGTTGTTGCACCAGCGGGATGTCTTCCGGACGAACGCGCACGCGGTGCACTTCCCGGACCTCAATTTTCTCGAGCGCCGCCTTCAGCACGCCGAGCAGCGCCTCGGGCGCCACCGTAAGTTCGCGATGAAGAATTCGCCGCGCGATGGCCAGGGCCAGCGCAATGACTTCTTCTTCGGCTTCATGACGAAAACGTTGGCGCATTCCGGATACTTCTTCGATGGTCCGCGCCAACCGGACGGACATGGCCTCGAGCTGCGCTCCGAGTTCCTTCCGCGCCGCCTCCTGACCCTCTTGAAAGCCTTGTTGATAGGCTCCCCGCAAATGCTGCTGTAGCGAGCTACCGGGGTGCGCTACCGGCCCGCTCGGCGCTGGAGTATAGGCGGCTCGCGGGAAGGTGCTGACTTCGATCGGAGATCCGTCGAGCGAGGGAACGCGCCGCCAAGCGACCGGCTCCGTGGAAACTTCGCCGCCGCGGTGCAGCTTAGACGACATACTGCTCTCCCACCGTGCCCTTCAGGCTGATGGTGCCCTCGGCCTCGAGTTGCCGGACCACCGCGATAATTTGCTGCTGGGCCGCTTCCACTTCTTTGATCTTTACCGGTCCCAGAGCATCCATGTCCTCCTTGAGCATCTCGGCGCCGCGCTGCGACATGCCCTGCAAAAAGTGAGTTCTCAGTTGTTCGCTGGTACCCTTCAGCGCCACGGTCAGGATCTTGCGGTCTACCTTGCCGAGCACCTCCTTAATGGCTTCCTGTGTTACCAGCAGCAGGTCTTCGAAGACGAACATGAGATGCCGGATCGTTTCCACCAGGTTAGGATTGTTTTGCTCGATGGCTTCCAGGATCTCTTTGCTGGTGGCCGAATCCAGGCGGTTGAACATTTCCGAAACTGCTCGTACGCCGCCGTAGGATTCGCGGCTCAACTCGCCCAGGGACTTGAGCTTTTGGCCGATGATGGCGGCGATCTTGGAGATGATTTCGGGCGAAATTTGGTCGAGATTGGCCATTCGCAGCGCTACGTCGGCGCGAAGTTCGGGCGGCAATGAAATCAACAGGCCGGCAGCTTGCGAGGCGTTCAAATGGGAAAGGATAAGGGCGATGGTCTGAGGATGTTCGTTGTGGATGAACTTGGCGAGCTGCTGTGGATCGGCCTTCTGCAGGGTGTCGAAGCTGGCGGTCTCAGAGCCCAGCGTTTTTACCAGCCGGTCGACCATTCTCTTGGCGTGTTCGGGGCCAAAGGCATTCACCAACATTTTCTTGGCGTAGTCGATTCCGCCCTTCAGAACATATTCCCGCGCCACCGACATCTGGTAGAATTCTTCCAGAATTTCTTCGGCCTGGTCGTTGCTGATGGAGACCACGCGCGCGACCTCGCGGCCGAGCAGCTGCACCTCGTCCTCGTCCATTTGTTTTAGGATTTCGCCGCTAATCTGGTCTCCCAAGATGACTAGGAGTATCGCGGCCTTCCGGATCCCCGGAATGTCGGAGGTGGTGGACGCGGTTTCCAGGTTTTGAATCATCGCGCCGCTGTCTCTTTACGCTTGCACATGCCCTGGCTCTTCACTTCGCTCACCGGCCTGATTCTTGGCTTCGCTCATCCATACCCTAGTCCTTCGCTTCGCTCATCCATGCCCTCAGAACATGGGCCATCGGAGTCGTGTCTTTCTTGGCCTGTTCCCCAATGTGCTTGGTCAGCACCTCTGCCTTCTTGGTTACCGGCGGTAACTTCAGAGCGTTCAACGCGTCGTTTTCCTGCTTCTGACGGAGCGCCGCCTGTTCGGCCAGTGTAGCCTCTATCTGCCTTCCGAGATCCATCGGACCGCCGGTGCTGCCTGCGGCTAGTTGGCCATCCAGATCCACACCCCGGCGCCCTCCCGATCGCGCGTACTTTATCGCCACGATGACTAATCCGAGCAACACCAGCACACCGATGCCGGCTCCGATCATGACATATTTATTTTTGAGCAGTTGATCGAGCGGCGTCGCCGGGACCACCGGCGCCGCCTTGGGCGCGAGCGAAACCGCCTCGGGATTCAAGGTGGACTCAAAGGGTAGACTTTCCACTACCAATTGGTCCCCGCGCTCGGCCGAGAACCCGATCACACCCGCCACCAGGTCGTGTATGCTCTTCAGCTTCGCGGGCGTGGGCGGCTGGACGATCCGTTTAGCTTTATCACCGGTCCCTTCCCAGCGCACGTCGGAATCAACCAGCAGCGCCACCGACATATGTTTTATGGTTCCTTCCGGCACCCGCACGTGGCGCACTGTATGACTGGACTGGTAGGTGATGTTTTCGGTGCGCCGGGTGACCCCATTGCTCCCCGTGACGGGCTTTGAAGTCGGGCGCGGCAGGCTCGAAGCGGCGCCTGGCACGCCCGCCGCAACCGAGCCGCCGCTGATGTCTTCGGTCTTCTGGGAAGTCACCATAACGGACTTGCCGGGATCGAAGTTTTCGTCGCTCTGCTCGGTGCTCGTGAAGTCGCATTCCACTGCCGCCGTGGCCCGAAACTTGTCGACACCCAACAGCGGTTCCAGCGCGGTATTGATCTTCGCGAGCAAATCGCGCTCGATCTGCTGCCGGTAGTCGAGGGCGGCGCCGGACGGTCCCGGATCGTTCGCGCTCGAAGCTCTCCGGGCACGATTCAGCAGATTCCCGCGCATGTCCACCACCGAGACCGCCTCGGGAGCCAACCCATCCACGGCGCTGGCGGTAAGCTGGCAGATGGCCGCCACATTCTGCGGGGTCAGTTGCGAGCCTGGCCGCAGATTCACCAGGACACTGGCCTTGGCCGGCTGGCGCGATTCCAGAAAGACTGACTCCTTGGCCAGCGTGACGTGCACGCGCGCCTGCTCCACCGCCGCTAGCGACATCACCGAGCGCTCCAGCTCCCCCTCCAGAGCCCGATGGTAGTTGACCTGTTCGGCGAAGTCGCTGGCGCCGAAATTGGTTTTGTCGAATAGCTCGTATCCGATTCGGCCGCTCTTGGGAATTCCGGCGGCTGCCAGCTGCAGGCGCAGCTCGGCGACCTTGGCGGAGGGAACCAGGACCGACGTTCCACTGTCCGAGATCCGGAATTCCGTGCCGCTCTCCCGCACCTTGGCTAAGACCGCTGCGGCGTCTTCAGCCGACAGAGAACTGTACAGCGCGCGGAAGTCGCGTTCCTGGTTCCAGCGCGACAGAGAGACCAAACCAGCAATCACACCGCCGGCAACCAGAACGATGGAAAGGATCTGCTTCCAGGTCAAGCTGTCGAAAAGTCGTTTCATTTTATGGGCTCTTACATTTGGCGCGGAATACTTACATTTGCATCTGCATCACTGCCTGATAGGCTGAGATCACCTTGTTGCGGACCTGCAGAAAAAGATCAAAGGAGATTTCCGCCTGCTGGGTCGCCAGAGCAACCTTGTGAACCTCTTCGTCTTCCCCGGAGAGAAATTTACTGATGGCGGTATCCGAATTCTGCTGGAATTGCTCTACCCGGCCAACTGCATCCGACAGCGCGGACTGGAATGCGCCGGACGAGCCGGTGGAAGGGCTTAGGAGCGTAATCTGCGGTATCGCGGCGGGTGCCCGGATGGGTGTGATGGGTGCAGACATCGCAGTCTTAGCTCAACAGAGAGATTGAGCGCATAATCATGTCCTTGACCGCCGTCATGGCTGCGATGTTTCCCTCGTAGCCTCGCTGAGCGCTCAGCAAATCCACCATTTCCTCGGCAGGATTAATTCGCGGAAACGCAACATAGCCGTCTTTATCCGCGTCCGGATGACCGGGGATATAGCGCTTATCAGGTTCTGCGGTGTCTTCGATGACATCCGAGACCTGGACCCCGTTGATGCCCTCGCCCATTTCCGTCTGAAACACAGCCCCAAAGGCCGAGACCTGCGGAGCACTGGTGAACACGGCGTCTTTCCGGCGATATGCACCGCCCTCCGGAGTTCGAGTGGTCTCTGCGTTCGCCAGGTTCTCCACCACCAGTTCCGCGCGCGTGCGCTGCGCCGCCATACCCGAGGCGCTAACCGAAAGGGCCGATAATAGGCTCATGGTCCGGTCTTGCCCTCCTGAATCGCGTTGTTGATCGTTTTCAATTGGGACTTCATCAGATTGGTCGCCACATTGAAGCGCAAGGCGTTCTCGGAGAGCAACCGGGCCTCGCGATCCATGTTCACGTTGTTGCCATCGCTTTTGACCACCAGGTCCTGGGGTTCAACCACGTTGGGTTGGGCATCCTGGGCGAGGCTGATGAACTCGAACTGAAAACTGATATCCTTGGTCTTATACCCTGGGGTATCCGCGTTCGCTATATTAGAAGCCACGAGCTTCTGTCGAGTACTCAAAAGGTCCATGTAGTGCTCAATTTGATTTGTGACGCGGTCGATCACGTGGACCGTAAGAGCAAACGGAACGCCAAAGGCGAACCGAGCGCCAAAAGGGGGTGTGGCATTAGTTCTCATTGGATTAGTTGGATAAGAGAGGCAAGAACCTGGCTCACGGCAGAACATTGCCGTTCCAGACGCTGGTTTGGCGTTCCAAAATTGGATGGAATTCCGATTTGGAAATCCGGCATGCGCCTTGCTCCACATGGGTTTGGCACGAACAAAGAGGTCTTTTTGGAACTAGCCAGTAGAAGGATCTAAGGGATTTCGCTATGCCGGTTTAAGCATTACCTGAAATTGATCCCGTACCAGTACCCCTGTAGAATCGGGAAGCAGGTGGTCGATAAATAACATTATGAGCGAAGGTTTTGCGACAATCGAGAATAACAACGAAGTTCGTCCGAATCTCTTGGAGGCTAGGAAGGGCGTGATCCGAGTCCTTATCGCCGATGACCACCCGATTGTCCGGGATGGTTTGAAGAAGCTTCTCACCTTGGAAGAAGACGTCCAGGTGGTGGGAGAGGCCTGCGACGGCTGCGAGGTGCTGGACAAAGTCCAGGAACTCGATCCGGACGTTCTGCTGCTGGATCTACGGATGCCCAACCTGGACGGGCTTTCGGCGCTGCAGGCGCTCCAGCAAACCAACAAACGTACCCGGGTCATCATCCTCACAGCGTCGGAGGACAAGAATGAATTCGTGCAAGCCATGAAGCTGGGCTGCTCCGGCATCGTGCTGAAACAGACCGCCCCGGAACTGATCATCAAGAGTATCCGCAAGGTTCACGGCGGCGAGATCTGGCTGGACTCCCATACTACGGCCGCTGTAATGCGTCAGTTCGCCGCGCCGGGGGAGATCGGCGCTTCCGGCTCCGGCAAATCGCGCGAGCGGTCTCCATTGAGCCAGCGCGAGCGGGAAATCGTTCAGTTAGTCGCTCAGGGCTACAAGAACAAAGAAATGGCCGAAAAGATGTTTATCAGCGAACAGACGGTCAAAAACCATCTGCACAACATCTTTGACAAGCTGGGCGTGTCCGATCGCTTAGAACTGGCCTTGTACGCGATTCACAAAGGTCTTCATTTGAACGCAGAACGCTAGCCTCCTCAGCGGGTTGGCGTCCCAACCAACCCGCTATTTCCGGCCCACCTTTAGTAGTTTCCCTACGGCGGCTCCTAAGGCTATTTCTCTACCTGATTTGATACTTTTGCTGCATTGCTGCCCATGCGTACTGGGATTAAAGTCCTATTACGGAGCGTATTTTCTGATGCGACTGATGCTTTTGACCGCGCTATTCTCTTTCGGGCTCGCCGGGTCGTTGTCGGCGCAAGCACCGCAAATGAACAACGTCCAGCCGGACGGCGGAAAAATCGGTTCGGTTTTGCGGGTCCATGGTATTTTCCTGGGCAAAGCCAAGGTGGATGAGGTCTACCTAACCGATCACACCTTTGACATGAAGGTGAAGGTGCTGGACCAGCAGGAGGACGTGATTGAGTTCCGCATTCCGCCTTCGGTGAAACCGGGTAGGCTGCAGCTTCTGGTAAAAACCACCGGCAAACAACCGCTGCTGCTAGAGCAGCCCGTCTACATCACGGTGCAAGAGCCCAAGGAGACTACCGAGATCGCGGCGGCGTCCAAGTGACGCTGGGCCATCTTAACGCCCGCTAATTCTCCGACGGTTTCTCGATCCGTTCGACGGCGAACATCTCTACGGGGCCTTTTTGCGAATCGAGCCGCAATCCCAGCTGTTCCTCTAACGCAGCGAACAGCGAAGGCCCCAATGGATCCGCCGCCGGTGCTCCAAAACCCTCCGGCACTCCTAGCGCCTGGAACATCGCGACCTGATTTTCGTCCGGTTGCCATTCGAGCTTCAAATCGTACGTCCCCGTCAGTCCGGTCTTATCTACAACAGTTCTACCGAGAAAGCTCGAAAGCTCAGAGACAAGCAGCGTCATATTACCCCCTTGAGCTGTCAACCGGCCCCGGCGAATCATTGTAAACCGGGCCCGTCCGCCCCGTCCGGCCAGATCGGGACGCTTACTGAGATCTATGATGTTCGGGTCCGATTCGCTGGCGTCCTTGAATTTCGGCCCATTCTTGGCGACCACCAATGCATAGACCGGCAGCTCCCTGGTCTCGCGCCGTATAACGAGCTGGAATCGTTCGGCCAAGAGCGCTTGCAGCATCAGGTTTGGCTTGTCAGCGTTCTCGGAACCCTCCGGCTTGGCGGTGATATCGAAGAGATCCGAGCCCATCCATCCCGGTGCTCCTGAAATTTGGAAATCCTTAATGCGATAAGCCCACTCCATCAGCCTTTTCACCGAGAAGTTCCTTGCAACGAATCGCCCCCCCGGCTCGATGTTGAGAAACGGACGGCGATCCGCCGAATTACTCGGTCTGATGGATGCCACCTCGAACCTGGGCGGGGACTGGGCGCTGGTAATGGCTGCAAGCAGGAACACCAGGATAAGGCGCTTCATGGTCCCTCCAGTTCTCTAAGACAGACGCCGGACGGGTCCTTTTCGTCTACATCGAATTTGATGGCGCTATCATGAAAGTTATGTCCACCGTTTCAGCGGCCCAGCCCGGCACCCTCGAGCAGATTCAAGCGCTGGAGAGCCAATATCTAGTCCAGAATTACGCCCGCTATCCGCTTATTCTGCATCGCGGCAAGGGCTGTTACGTCTATGACTCGTTGGGCAAGCGTTATCTTGACCTTCTGGCGGGCATCGGGGTCAACGCCCTGGGACACTCGCACCCGCGGCTGGTAAGAACAATCCGCGAGCAGGCCGCTCTAATCCTGCATACCTCCAATCTCTACTACCACGAGTACCAGGGCCCATTAGCCGAGCGGCTGGCAAAGATCAGCGGTCTCCAGCGCACATTCTTCTGCAACTCTGGCGCCGAGTCGATGGAAGGCGCTTTGAAAATGATCCGCGCGCATGGCCGCAAGATCCATCCCGATAAGTACGAAGTAGTGGCGCTGCACAATTCGTTTCACGGAAGAACCTTCGGCGCCCTCTCGATTACCGGTCAGGAAAAATACCGCAAAGATTTCGAGCCTCTCGTGCCCGGCGCAAGATTCGTGCCGGCCAATGACATCACCGCTCTCGAGCAGGTGGTGAACGAACGGACCGCCGGCATCGTCATGGAGTGGATTCAAGGCGAAGGCGGTATCTTTCCGATGACCACCGAGTATGCCCGCAAGGCCCGCGAGCTGGCTGACCGCTATGATGCGCTGCTCGCGTTCGACGAGATTCAGTGCGGCGTCGGACGTCCTGGAAAATACTTCGCTTATCAATTGGCGGACCCGATCGTACTGCCCGACATCATGGTGGCTGCCAAGCCGCTGGCCTGCGGCATCCCGTTGGGCGTGATCGTCGCCAACGACAAAGCAGCTCAGGGGCTGGGGGCCGGAATGCACGGGTCGACTTTTGGCGGCGGACCTCTGGCCTGCCGTGTCGCCATCGAATTCCTCGACATCCTGGAAGGCCTGCTGCCCCATATTGAACAGGCCGGCAACTATTTCCGTATGAAGCTCGAAGAGTTGCAGAAACATCATTCATTCATCAAGGAAGTTCGCGGCCAAGGCCTGATGGTCGGCGTCGAGCTGAGTATACCCGGCAAGCAACTCGTCCTGGATGCGATGGAGCAAGGCCTGCTCATGAACTGCACGCACGAGACGGTGTTGCGGTTTCTGCCGCCCTATATCATCACCGAGAAAGAGATCGATCGCGGCGTCAGTATTCTTAAGCGGGTCTTCAAGAAGGCCGCCAAGCAAGCCAAAGCAAATTGAGCATCGAGCAATGGAACGAGCGCTATCGCGCCGGGCAGCAACTGTTTAGCGAGCCGTCGCCGCTGGTAACTCGTTTCAGCCGTGAGCTAGAAGCAGGGTCTGCCCTCGACTTGGCTTGCGGACCCGGGCGTAATTCGTTGTACCTGGCCGAACAAGGCTGGCGCGTGCAAGCTCTGGACGGCTCATCGCTCGCGATCGAGATCCTGCGTGAACGTGCACGGGAACGAAAGCTCGTCATCGACGCTCAAGTGGCTGATCTGGAGCGTGGCGAATTTGAAATCAAGCCGGGCGCTTACCACTTGATCTGCGACTGTTACTTTCTCCAGCGCAGCCTGATTTCGAAGATGAAGCTAGGCCTCAAACCCGGCGGCATCATTGTCGCCATCGTGCATCTCGCGGATGCGAATCAACCGCAGGGAACGCCCACGCGCGCCCGGCCCGGAGAGCTGCGAGCGTTCTTCCAAGATTGGACAATCCGGCATGAGTACGAGGGAAAATCACGAGAATCATGCCACCAGCGGCCAGTAGCGGAAATGGTCGCGCAAAAGCCGGCAGTGTCAGATTAGCGGCGGTTGTTCGACGCCGCCGGCTGGAGCGCAGGTTGCCCGTTCGATGCCGGCGGAGCGGCTGGCGGCGGTGGAGCTACCGACGTCCCGGCGGCTTCGGCCACATCCAAAATCCGCAGGTACAGATCTTGTTTGATCTGAGTGTACTCGTCGCCGTTGCGGGTCAGAACATAGGCAGACATCTCCAGGTCCACTGATTCTTTACCTACGTTCCCCAGGTACACTGAAGCGGCACCAGCTTCGAGTTTGGGATTTTCTGTCAGGATCTTTTTGATGGCGGTGAGCAGCATGCGAATCTGGTCCGGTGTCGTGTCGCGGTGTAGATTCAGCGTGAAGTGAAACAGCAGCTTGTCGCGCGCCGATATATTTTCAATCGTCATGGAAGAAAACTGGCCGTTGGGAACAGTCACCAGAGTACGGTCGGGCGCTCGCAGTCGAGTGGAACGCAATCCGATGTCCTCCACGGTGCCCTCTTTGTCCCCGAACTTGCAGTAGTCGCCGACCGACACCGGCCGGTCCGAGATTATGGACACGCCGCCGAACAGATTCTCGATGGTCTTCTGCGCCGCCAAAGCAATCGCGATTCCGCCGACTCCCAGGCCGGCCAGGATGGTGGTGGTGTTATATCCCCATGAACTCAGGACGGCCACAATCATCAGCGCCAGGATAATCAGCTTGGTAATGCGAGATGCCAACGGCAGCACCGAGTAAAAACCCTGATGCTTCTCACGCAGCGCGACGCGCAGGCGGCCCGTGGAGAGATTGACGACGGCCACGCTTAACCAGAACAGGGCTGCGAAGAACAAAACGGTCAGGGCTCGCGTAAGGTACAGGTGCAACTTCGGGGACGGCTCAAACCAGATCATCCCAGCTCGAAATAGAACCACCGCCAGTAACATAGCCAGAGGTCCGACGAACTCTGCGAACACGCTACGATTGACTTTGGGCAGGATGCGTTTCAACAGCGGCTCCGAGCACAGCAGAGCGAATCGCGATAGCAGACGCGACAGCGCTCCCAGGGCCAGCGCCAGCAGCACCAATCCCAGGACGCGCCAAGCCGGTGTATCGACAATCTTCCAGCTCACCAAAGGATCGGGCAGATGTTTTTCGACCGGTGAATCGCTGGTCAACCGCACGATCTGTGGGATGCGCTCAACGCTGTCGGAAGAAAACAGCCACACGTAAACCCTCGAGCGCAGTTTTGTTCGCGCCAGTTCGAGATCGAGCGTCTGGCCATTTACGGTGAAGGAGTCAACGCGCTCCCGGCTGCCCTCGGTATCGGCGCTCAGGCTAGCGACATCGAACTGCGCGTCGCGATCGAGAATCTGTTGCAACTGTTGGGCGAGTTTGGGGCCATTCTTCAATCTCTGGTCGGACGGCAGTTTTCCGAGATCCAGGTACTTGGCGGCTTTGTCGTAGTCGTGCGCGTGGGCAGCCTGCAAGAAGGCGTAGACCGAACTCTGGGGTGACTCACGATCCAGCGGATCTTTCAATTTCAGAGGCTGGAAAGATTGTGCAAGGCCGATAACACATAGGAACAATAGTAAGGCGCCGGGAGAAATCTTCCTGGCTACTGGGTGAATACACAATCCAAACTTCATGAAAATGCCTACCTCTCCACCGAGGATTGCATTTTGTTTGCCAACTCTTGACAGGATTTGTAACCGTTACGGGTCTCTATCCTGCATTGTTTCCGATGGGAGTAAGATCAAGACAAGGGGCTTGTTTTTGCTCCAGAACAAAGGCGGGGACTATGCCCATTCTTTCTCGCTCCGCGGACGAGTGGTTACTGGGACGAATTTCAAAGGCCATCGAGCCGGAGCCGATTCGAATCGTCCTGGGAAACGAAATAGCAGCTACAACTGTGGAAAATCCGGTAGCTACCGTGGTTATTCCCGATCGCAAAACTCTGCTGCGACTGATATTAGATAGCGAAGTGGCTTTCGGCGACGCATACGCTGACGGAACCATAAAAGTCCAGGGGAATCTGGTCAAACTCTTAGAGGCTATTTATCAAGCCAGATCGCGTGAGGGCCACGATGGTTCCGTTTTTCAACGACTGGCATCCAAATGGACGCAGTGGTTACAGGGCAATACTTTGCCCGGTTCGCGCCGTAATATTCACGCGCATTACGATCTCGGGAACGATTTCTACAAACTTTGGCTAGATCGCCAAATGGTTTACACCTGCGCCTACTTCCCGACTCCCGCTGCGACGCTCGAACAGGCCCAGACGGCTAAGCTGGACCACATTTGCCGAAAACTCAGGCTGCAACCTGGGGAGGCTGTGGTTGAAGCCGGATGCGGGTGGGGCGCTCTGGCCCTCCATATGGCGCGGCAGTACGGCGTCGCAGTGAAAGCGTTTAACGTCTCGCATGAGCAGATTGTTTTTGCCAGGCAGCGAGCCGAAGAAGAAGGATTGAGCCCCCAGGTGGAGTTCGTCGAAGACGACTATCGGAATATATCCGGCAAATTCGACGTCTTCGTGTCGGCAGGAATGTTGGAGCACGTGGGCGTCGAAAATTACAAAGATCTGGCGGACGTTATTCAGCGCTCGGTGGGGCCCTCCGGACGAGGGCTGTTTCACTTCATCGGCAAGAACCAGGCTGCCGCCTACAGCCGCTGGATGCGAAAACGTATTTTTCCCGGCGCTTATATTCCGGCGCTTCGGCAGGCATTAGAAATCTTCGAGCGCTGGAACTATTCCGTGCTGGATGTCGAAAATCTGCGCCTTCACTATGCCAAGACTTTGGAGCACTGGCTGGAGCGTTTCGAGAAATCGCAGCAGCAGGTCGTTTCTATGTACGACTCCGAATTTGTTCGCGCCTGGCGCTTGTACTTGGCCGGATCGATGGCCGCTTTCCGTTGCGGATCGCTGCAACTTTTCCAGGTTGTTTTTACGGGATCGCGCTGTCCGCCGGTGTGGTGGACCCGTGCGCCGCTTTATACCGAAGCAGAACCCGAAATCGAGAAGCCGGAATGGATGCATGCGACGTCCTGATTGTAGGGGGTGGCCCGGCCGGCTCTTCCTGCGCCTGGAAATTGCGCGACTCGGGCTTGGATGTCGTCGTCCTGGACAAACAGGTCTTCCCACGCGATAAGGTTTGCGGCGGATGGATCACGCCCGCCGTTCTGTCGGAACTCGAAATCGACGAGCGCGAGTATGATCGAGGGCGCATATTTCAGCCCATCACGGGATTCCGGGTTGGTCGAATCGGTGGGGCGACGGTGGACGCCGAATTCGGAAAAGCGGTCAGCTACGGGATTCGACGGCGCGAATTCGATGAATACCTGTTGCGGCGCTCGGGCGCGCGCTGTCTCGAAGGCATCAATTTGACGAATCTCGAGCGGCGCGATGGCGAGTGGATCGCGAACGGCGAGCTTCGGGCCCGGTTGGTGGTGGGCGCGGGCGGTCATTTTTGCCCGGTGGCGCGTCTCACGGGCGCCAAGTCCGGTGGAGAACAAGTAGTGGTCGCCCAGGAAGCCGAATTCGAAATGGACACGCAACAGCGCGCCGGCTGCGCGGTCTTGCCGGAACTTCCGGAGCTATATTTTTGTTTTGACTTGAAAGGCTACGGCTGGTGTTTTCGCAAGGGCAATTTTCTGAATGTAGGTCTGGGCAGGATGGATCAACATCGGCTGTCCGAGCACGTATCTTCGTTCCTGCGCTTTTTGAAGTCGGCCGGGAGGGTAAGTTTTGAGATTCCGCACGCCGCGCTTGGACACGCTTATCTTCTCTATGACGCTTCGGCTCGAAAAATCGCTGATGACGGAACGCTGCTCATCGGGGATGCCGCCGGTTTGGCGTATTCGCAGAGCGGCGAAGGCATCAGGCCAGCGATTGAATCTGGATTATTGGCAGCGAAAGCGATTGTTGAAGCGCGTGGAAAATACGATGGCCAAAGCCTGGAAGTTTATCGCACTCTGCTCGCTCAACGGTTCGGCGCGCGCGAGCACTGGGCCACTAAGCTCGGCCGTCATCTGCCTTCCGGGCTGATTCAGTTGCTGGGTGAGCGGCTGCTCGGCATGCGTTGGTTCGCCCGCGAGGTGGTGATTGATCGCTGGTTTCTGCACGCCGGTGAACCGACGCTGGAGTGCTAGGAGGTTGCTGAAAAAGTCTCTCGCAGGTCGGAGACCTGCGCCACGTGTAGAGCTAAGTCATTGACCTGGAGTTGTGGAGCAGGTCCCCGACCTGCCAATGTGAGCTCTTGAAAGACTTTTTCAGCAACCTCCGAGGGGCTTTGCCGCCCCATCGTACAATGGGTGACCGTGAGCCAGATCCGCAGCGGCGTCAACCGCGAATCCGATAGTTTTCGAGCCAATTATGCCGCGATGTCGGCCGCGGTCGAACGGCTGAAAGTTGAGCTGAAGCGCTCCACCGAAGGGGGTGGTGAGAAATATGTCCAGCGGCATCTGGAGCGTGGGAAACTGCTGCCACGGGAGCGCGTGGAGCTGCTACTTGACGAAGGCTCCTATTTTCTCGAGATTGCTGCGTTGGCCGGAATCGGACTAGACGATGAGAGTCCGGGCGCGCGCGTGATCGGGGGCATCGGAGAAGTCAGCGGCCGCGAATGCATGATCGTTGCCAATGAGGCCACAGCCAAGGGCGGATCGACGAGCGAAGCCGGCCTCTGGAAAAATGCGCGGCTGGCGGATATTGCACTGGAAAATCGGCTCACCACCATTTTGCTGGTTGAATCGGCCGGCGCCGATCTGCCGGTACAGAGCAAGATCTTCGTTCCCGGAGGCCGCGGCTTTCGCGAGATCACCCGCCGCTCGAAGCGCCGGATCCCGACGATTGCGGTTGTATTCGGAAGCTCCACGGCGGGCGGCGCGTACCTGCCGGGCATGTCCGACTACGTGATCATGGTCAAGAAGCAGGCGCAGGTGTTTCTCGCGGGTCCACCGCTGGTGAAAATGGCGACCGGCGAAGTGTCGAATGAGGAAGAGCTGGGCGGCGCGGAAATGCACTCGCGCGTTTCCGGCCTTTCCGATTATCTGGCCGAGGACGAGCTGGACGGGATTCGCATGGCGCGCGAGATCATCTCGTACTTCAACCTTCCGAAGCCTCCGACGCCCCAGCAGGAGACCTTTGAAGAGCCACTCTACGATGCAAACGAAATGCTCGGGATCGTCTCGGCGGACGTGCGTGTGCCGTTTGAAGTGCGGGAAGTGATCACGCGCATCGTGGACGGGTCACAGTTCTCGGAGTTCAAAGCCGAGTACGGGCCGACACTGGTGACCGGCTTTGCGCGCGTTCATGGTTTTCCGGTCGGCATTCTCGGCAACAACGGCGTACTCATGTCGGAGTCCTCGGCGAAGGGCGCGCAGTTTATCGAGCTGTGCAATCAGCAAAACATCCCCCTGGTGTTTTTGCAGAACATCACCGGATTCATGGTGGGCAAGACCTACGAGGAGCAAGGCATCATCCGGAATGGCGCGAAGTTGATCAACGCCGTTTCGAACTCTACTGTCCCGGCCATCACGATCATGATCGGCGGTTCGTACGGAGCTGGGAATTACGCCATGTGCGGCCGGGCCTATGAGCCGCGATTCCTGTTCACCTGGCCGAATCATCGCATCGCGGTAATGGGACCTCAGCAGCTTTCAGGCGTAATGGACATCATCAAGCGCGAGGCGCTGATCAAAGCCAAACAGCCGGTGGACGAAGAGAAGCTGGCGACGGCTCGTGTTGCGCTGGAGAATCAGATCCAGCGGGAATCGGATTGTTATTTCGCGACGGCGCGGCTTTGGGACGACGGCATCATCGATCCGCGTGATACCCGGACGGTGCTGGCGATTTCGTTATCGGCGGCGTATAACCGGCCGGTGGAAGGGACGATGGAGTGGGGAGTTTTCAGGCACTAAGTGGTTTTCTTCAAGAACCGTTCGATGCCGCGCTTGCAGTCATCCGTGGACCTCGCGATGGCATTGACTTGAATGCCGGCTTCGATGGCGGCCTCATAGCTGATGTTGTCGATGTGATAGAGAAGCTGCTTTGAAAGCATCAGCGCGGATTGCGATTTGGACGCGAGTTTCGAAGTAAACGCATGAACGTCTACGTCGAAGGTTTCATCAGCGAAAACGCGATTGACCAGCCCGTAATCGAAGGCAGTTTGCGCGGAGATCACGTCGCCGGTAGCGATGAGTTCGAAGGCGCGCTTTTCAGAAACGCAGCGCCGCAGGATCGCCATCACCATAGCGGGCACGAATCCGATGTAGACCTCAGGGTAGCCGAACTGAGCTGATTCCGAGGCAAGAATGATATCGGCGGCGGTCGCTAAGCCGCAGCCTCCCGCCAGCGCTCGTCCGCGAACGGCCGCGATGATAGGGTGCGGATGCCGGCGCATAGCGATGAACAAGTCGGCCATCTCGCGAGCGCTCGCCAGGTGATCGAGCACATTGGCTTCCGCCATGTTATGGAGTCCGCTCAAGTCGGCGCCGGAGCAGAAGTCGCTGCCCGCGCCCGAGAGGAGGATCAGACGGTCCGAATCCTGCACCGCTTTTTTCAATGCCGAGATCAACTCGGGATTCAGAGCATTGCGTTTTTCGGGCCGATTCAGAGTGATCCGGGCAATGCCCTGCTCAACCTGGTAGAGAATCAACTTCAATCTCCATCCGCAGCAGCGCGGCGCTGTATGTTTTTCCCTGCGCGTCAGCCTTGAGCGAAAGCGTGCCACCGCCATCCAAGCTTTCGTGCAACAAGAAATTGAGCGCACCGAGGTTCGGCAATTCGAAACGCTCCACGTCGCCCAAGCAGATACCTTGGAAGTGTTTCTTGACGCGCTCGGCGGTCACTTCTTTCACCAAGATTGGATAGAACTCCGGGCGAAGCGCGATGAGGCCGACATTGGCTGTGTCGCCTTTGTCACCGGAGCGGGCGTGCGCGATGCGAAGCAATGGTACGCGGGCCATCACGTCTCCTGAATTGAAATTTGAGGCGAGACCTCGCTCTTGGGAATCAGCGCGGGCCAGTAAGCCACAATCTCTTCCACCCTCGGCCGGCCGCTGCCCAGGCCAGTGACGACGGGCGGGCCGTTTAAAGCGAGCGGCGCGATTTCCTTCGTGAAGCGCTCCACCGGCGTCCGGTATCCGGAACGGACACCAACGCGAAGCGCCACCTCGCCAAGGTCAGGCGATGGTTCACCGGCAAGCGCGCCGTGACAGGCGTTCACTCCAACGAATTCGGTACGAATGGCGTCGAACTTCAGACCCAGACGATCGAGACGCTCACGCAAGATACGATCCGCCGCTTGAGCTTTAGCGTACGCATCCGGCCAGGAATAGGCCAGCATGCCGGTCGCTTTGTAACCAGCCGAGTAACTAATCGAGACCTTGTAGAAATTGGTGGCGGGCTTGCCGTGAATGCCTGAGAATCGCACCCGATCAGGGCCGCACTGCTCGAGTTGAATGGTAGTAAAGTCGGCGATGCAATCGGGCGTGATGTACTCATGCGGGTCGCCCATTTCGTAGAGCAATTGCTCTTTCACGGAGGCGACAGTCACACGGCCGCCGGTGCCTTTGTGTTTGGTGATCACGAAAGTGCCATCCGATTCGGCCTCCACGATCGGATAACCGATGCCGGCGAAGTCGGGAATGCTCTGCCAGTCCACTTGGCAGTTTCCACCGGTGCATTGCGCGCCGCATTCCACCGTATGGCCGGCGATGGTGCCGGCTGCGAGTTTGTCCCAATCGTCGCGGGCCCAGCGAAACTCGTGCATCATCGGACCGAGCACCAGTCCGGTATCGGTGGTGCGGCCCGTAATGACGATTTGCGCGCCTAGAGCAAGCGCGCTGGCAATGGAAGCCGCGCCGAAGTAGACATTGGCACTCTGCACGCGCGGCCGGATGGAGGCCAGCGGCTCGCCGGTGTCCATACTCTTCAGTTCGACGCCCCGCGCGATTATGTCATCGAGACGAGCGAGGATATCGTCGCCAGCCACGATGCCGATCTTGATTCCAGGACGGTTCAAGGCCTTGGCCACCGCGTCGCGGCAGGCTTCAGGATTCACGCCGCCGGCGTTAGCGACGATGCGGATGTTCTTATCCACGATGTCGGCCGCTCCGCGCCCCACCATTTCGACGAAGTCGCGAGCATAACCGGCACTGGGATCGCGCGAGCGCTGCTTCTGGAGGATCGACATGGTGACTTCAGCCAGATAGTCGAGGGTCAGATACTCGAGAGGGCCACGGCGTATCTGCTCGAGTGGCGCTTCGAGCGAGTCGCCCCAGAAGCCCTGGCCGTTAGCGATGCGGATCAAATCTTTTCTTCCTTGGCGATGATCTCTTTCATGATTTCCGACGTTCCGGCGCCGATGGTGTTAAGGCGAACGTCACGCCAGGCGCGGCCGATCGGATATTCAGTAGTGTAGCCGAAGCCGCCGAACATCTGCATGCAGTCATAAGTTACGCGCTGCGACAGCTCAGATGTGTACAGCTTCGCCATGGTGATCTCACGAACGCATCGCTGCCCGCGATTTATCAGATCGAGCGCGCGATAGGTGAGCCATCTTCCGGCCTCGATGTTGGTGAGATGCTCGGCGAAGCGGTGGCGCCATACCTGGTAATTCCGGATCGCATTTCCAAACGCGGTCCGCTCGCCGCCGTATTCAAGCGCATGTCGGACCGACTTCTCCATTCCTGCCAACGCGAGGATCGCGGCCGCCAGACGCTCACCTTGGAAGTTATGCATGATGTAGTAAAAACCCTTGTTCACCTCGCCCAACACGTAGCGCTGCGGAATGCGGCATTCGTCGAAGAAAAGCTCGGCGGTGTCGGACGCCATGTTCCCGACTTTCTTCAGTTTCTTGCCGACCGAAAAACCTTTGGTCCTGGTGGGTAATAAAACTAACGAGATGCCTTTGTGGCCTTCGCCACCGGTCCGGACCGCGAGAATGATGAAATCGGCACGGGTGCCGTTGGTAATCCACAGCTTTTGGCCGGAGATGACGAAATCTCCGCCGTCGATACGGGCGCGAGTCTTGAGCGCAGCGACGTCGGAGCCACCGCCAGGCTCGCTGATTCCAAGCGCGGCGATCATGTCGCCGGCAACGCCCGGCCGCAGGAACTCTTCCTTTTGTTCGCGGGTGCCAAGCTCATCCAGAACCGGGAGTGTGATTTCCGATTGCACCATCAATCCCATGTCCACGCTGCCGCTATCGGAGTGGACCAACGCTTCCAGGTAAGCGGCGGTGGCCCACCAATCCAGGCCCAGCCCGCCCCACTCCGGATCAATACGAATGCCGAACAAACCGAGATCCGCCGCTTTCTTAAACAGCTCTCGCGGGAAGATGCCGTCGTGATCCCACTGCTCGGCATACGGCGCGATCTCTTCGCGGCAAAACCTTTTGACGGTCTGCCGGATCATCTCGTGCTCTTCGGTGAAGTAAGGGTAGCCTTGCTTTGCTTCGCTCGCTACGGCAACATCACTCATTCCGGATTCTCCTGGGCACTGATCTGGACCAACATCTGACCGGGCGTCACTACCTGTCCAGCAACTACCAGGATAGACTTCACCACACCATCCATGGAAGTCCGGATGGTCTGTTCCATTTTCATGGCTTCCAGGACGACCAGGGAATCGCCGGTCTTGACCTGTTGGCCTTCCTGGACAAGAATTCGGAGCACTTGTCCAGGCATGGGCGAATTCGCGGATTCGCGCTGCGTGGCGCTGGCCGGGCGGGGATGGCGTGGAAGACGGGCGATCGCGAGCGAAGTGGTCGGCGAATGGACGAAGATTTCATCGCCGGCTTGCTTGATTTCGTAGGTGCGGGTGATGCCGTCGTGGGTGAGGGTGATTTGGTTGCCGGCGTTCATAGGAGTGCGTGCGCTACCTACATCGACTGTGAGGTCGCGGTTGTGGGCTCGTAATTTGAAGGTTGGGCTGCGATACGGATTGTTGCGGTAGTTTGGCGGAACGCCTTGCAGCGGGCTTTTTGCCAAATAAAGGACGGCAGCCGCGACGCAGCCCGGATCGACGACTTCGGGGCGGGGCGCTGGAAGGAAGGTCGTAGTAGCGCGGCCTTCGCGGAACTCTTCGCTTTCGAGGAGCTGTATCAGGTACTCACGGTTGGTTTGAAGTCCGAGGATGCAAGTGGATCTCAGGGCGTGAATGAGTTTGCGCCGCGCCGTTTCGCGGTCCTGCCCGTAGCTCGCGATCTTGGCCAGGAGCGGATCGTATTGGATGCCGATGTGCGCCCCTTCTTCGAGCGCCGTGTCGACACGGACATGCGCCGGCGGCCGCCAGACATGCACAGTGCCGTTGGATGGAACGAAGTTGTTGGCGGGATCCTCGGCGTAGAGGCGCGCTTCGATGGCATGACCACCCGCGCTGCTTGGATTCAGGGTCAAGGGCTTCCCCTCGGCAACTTCGATCTGGAGGCGTATGAGATCGAGGCCGGTTACCAGTTCGGTGACGGGATGCTCCACCTGGATGCGCGGGTTCACTTCTATGAAGAAGAACTCGCCCGAAGGCGCGAGCAGGAACTCGATTGTTCCGGCGTTGGTGTAACCGATGGCCCGTCCGATGGCTACGGCGGCTTCTCCCATCCGCCGGCGAAGGTCCGGGTTGAGCGCGGCCGAAGGGCTTTCTTCGATGATCTTCTGATGGCGTCGCTGGATGGAGCAGTCGCGCTCGAACAGGTGGATCAGGTTGCCGTGATGGTCGCCGAAGATCTGGAACTCGACGTGGCGGGCGTTTTCGATGTAGCGTTCGATGAGAAGCGAGCCATCGCCAAAGGCCCGCTCGGCTTCGCTTTTTGCCGATTTGAGCGCCCCATCGAGCTGCGTGGCCGAGGTGACGACTCGCATGCCGCGTCCGCCGCCGCCCGAGGAAGCTTTGATGAGAACCGGGAACTCGATCGCGGCTTTGGGATCGATCGCGGGAACGATGGGAACGCCAGCGGCAACGACCACGTCACGCGCGGCGATCTTCGAGCCCATCTTGCGAATCGCTTCGGCCGATGGGCCGATGAACAAGATGCCTGCGCGATGGCAGGCGTCGGCAAAGTCGGCATTCTCGGCCAGGAAGCCGTAGCCGGGATGGATCGCATCGGCATTCGTTTTTCGGGCAGCATCCAGAATGCGGTCGATGTCGAGATAAGATCCGCCGATCGCAACCGATTCGTCAGCAGCGCGTAGATGCGGAGACCTGGAATCAGCGTCCGTATAAACGGCGACTGGACTGATGCCGATTTCATGCGCGGTGCGCGCGATTCGCACAGCGATCTCGCCCCGATTCGCGATGAGGATTTTTCGGATGGGCAAGCAGTCTATTATACGGCGCTGCCGATGCCGAGGAGCCGTTTTCCGCTGTAATTATCGCGAGCGGGCCGCCGTAGCTGTGACGGGCTTGGGCGGCGGCTCGACGGCGGCAGCTGCCTCGGGTTGTTCTTTGCGCGTCAAGCCGAGGGCTTTGCGAAGTTCGCTATCGACCTGCTGGCGCACGTCGGGATTGTCCTTGAGGAACTGCCGGGCATTCTCGCGGCCTTGGCCGATGCGCTCGCCCTTATAGCTGTACCACGAGCCGCTCTTTTCGACCAGATTCTGCGCGACACCGAGGTCGATCAGGTCGCCTTCCTTCGAGATTCCTTCGCCGTAGATGATGTCAAACTCCGCCTCGCGGAAGGGCGCGGCTACTTTGTTCTTCACGATCTTCACCTTGGTCCGGTTGCCCACCACCACTTCGCCCTCTTTGATAGCGGCGATGCGGCGAATGTCGGCGCGTATCGAAGAATAGAATTTCAGAGCGCGGCCGCCGGTGGTGGTTTCGGGATTGCCGAACATGACGCCGATCTTTTCGCGGATCTGATTGATGAAGATCAGGCAGGTATTGGATTTGGAAACATTACCGGTGAGCTTGCGCATGGCCTGCGACATCAGCCGCGCTTGTACGCCCATGTGGCTGTCACCCATCTCGCCGTCGAGTTCGGACTTGGGGACGAGCGCCGCCACCGAGTCGACCACCAGGACGTCGATGGAGCCGGAAGTGATCAGCGCGCTGGTAATCTCGAGCGCCTGTTCGGCATAATCTGGCTGCGAGACCAGCAGGTTGTCGACGTCCACACCGAGCTTGCGGGCGTAGATGGGGTCAAGCGCATGTTCAACGTCAATGAACGCGGCCATTCCGCCGGCGCGTTGCGCTTCGGCGATCACCTGCAGCGCGACGGTCGTTTTTCCGGAGGATTCCGGGCCGAAGATTTCGTTGATGCGGCCGCGCGGGAATCCACCCACCCCGAGCGCGTGGTCAAGCGAAATAGATCCGGTCGAAATGGTTGCCACTGGAACAACCGCTTCCTTCGATCCAAGCCGGAGGATAGAGCCCTTGCCAAACTGTTTTTCAATCTGGGTGAGCGTAAGTCCTAACGTCCGGCTGCGTTCTTTTTCATCCATGCGGATAATCCTTTGGGGAAACTTCTCGGGGGAAGACCTAATTGTAGCAGCCGCGCCCCGGCCAGGCTACAATTTCGGAGCGTAATAACCTTTGCGGGCACGAACAATCATATCTCTGTGGCCCTTCACCCGGATGTCGACCGGGTGATAAAGGCCATCGGTCCGGAGAGGCTCCGGGCGATAGAAGATGTTGTACTGGTGGCGCAGCTCGTTAGAAATGTTTTCGAAAGACTGATTGAGATCGGTGGCTTTGAACGGGAAGAAAACCTGACCGCCGGTCTCAGCCGCGAAATAGCGCAGGACCTTGTCGCCTTCGGTTTCGATGCGCGTGATGTTGGTGGAGATGGTGTATATACTGACGTCGGCCTTTTGCGCCATTTCAAGCGCTTGATCGCGGGTGTACTGGCTCTGGTTGTCTTCGCCATCGCTGAGAATCACCATGGCCCGGCGAAATTTGTAGAGCGGCTGATCCTGCATCAGCTTGTCGCGGCAGGCGAAGAAGATGGCATCGTACATGGACGTTCCACCGCCGGGCCGTAATCCCTGAATGGCTTTTTCGAGGGCCGGCACGTTGTCAGTCAGGTCGGTGACCAGCTCGGCGGCCGTATCGAAACTCACGACCAGCGCTCTATCCTCGCGCGGCCGAACCGTACCGTCGACGAACGCGATGGCGGCCTCCTGCTGGAAGCGAAAGCGTTCGCGGATACTGTTGCTGGTGTCGATGAGGATCGCCAGGCGCAGCGGCAGATCGGATTCCGCCGAGAATTCGATGATGTCCTGGGGCTTCTTGCTTTCGAATACGTCGAAATCGTCTTTCGTGAGGTCGGTGATGAAGCGGCCCTTTTTGTCTGAGACCGTGAACAGCATGTTGACGCGCGAAACGTCCAGGGTGATGCGGTTTTTGTCTTGCGAATCGGGTGGAACGGTCTTGTCAGCCTTGCCATTCTTAGGCTGCGAGTTGAGCGCCAGCGACATCGACAGGAGGGCGACAGCGGGGTACAGCAGTTTCATGGGAAGTGATTCCATTATAGGGAATTCGCGAGCTGGGGGCAGGATTGACGAGATCGACTCAAACCTTCAAGATCGGCCGCGATCGGAATGAACAGTAGGTCGATCGTGATGGCTAAACTTGTTAGAAATGCCCGTCGAACATCGTCTTCCCGTGAATGGAATTGAGATCGCCCTCTGGGAATGGCCGGGCAGGGAACCTGCGGTCTTCTTTTGCCATGCGACCGGGTTTCACGCACGCTGCTGGGACCAAATCATCGCGCATCTTCCGGGACGCCACTGCTTCGCCATCGATGCTCGCGGGCATGGCCACAGCAGCAAGCCTGCGCCCCCATACCGTTGGAGAAACTTTGGCGAGGATGTGGCTGCGATTGCTGCGCAGCTCAACTTGTCGGGTGTGATTGGCGTCGGCCATTCCATGGGCGGGCATTCCGTAACGCTGGCGGCTGCGCTCGGTCCGAATACTTTCGCGTCGCTGCTGTTGCTTGATCCAGTGATTCGAAAACCCAACGAGTATACCGGGCCGTGGACGCAGGCGCAATATGTCGCCAAGCGACGCAACCGTTGGGCGTCGCCGCAGGAGATGTTCGAGCGTTTCGAAAAGCGCCCGCCGTTTGAGGCCTGGGATCCGAAGGTCTTGCGGGACTACTGCGAATACGGGCTGCTGCCGGATGGCGATGGCTTCGTACTGGCCTGCCCGCCAGAGATCGAAGCGGGCATTTACGAGAACAGTCCGGCTCCTGAATCGAACATTTACCCGGAGATCGCGAGCATTCAGATTCCCGTCCGAATCGTTCGAGCGGGAAAACAGCTCGATCCGGCGAACTTTATGGCTCAATCGCCCACAGCTCCCGACCTGGCATCCAATTTCGTCCACGGCACCGATTTTTGTGACGTCGATCATTCGCACTTCATCCCGATGGAAGCTCCCGCATTAACGGCGCAGTGGATCGCTGCGCTTTAATTAAATAGAGTGACCATCGACGAACAGCTTGCATACCTGAAGAAAGGGCTCGCGGACTTGATTCGGGAAGAAGAATTGCGCGAGCGCCTGATTCAGTCCGAAAAAACGGGCCGGCCACTGCGCGTGAAAGCAGGGTTCGACCCCACGGCGCCCGATCTGCATCTCGGCCACACCGTACTACTGCGAAAGATGAAGCATTTCCAGGACCTCGGGCACACTGTCATATTCTTGATCGGCGACATGACCGGCATTATCGGTGATCCGACTGGCCGCAATACGGCGCGTCCGCCTATGACGCGTGACGAGATCAATCGCAACGCCGAAACCTA
>Ga0210401_10001339_pt1 | contig 28671 bp, 34 predicted proteins | sample IncBWH32MmetaG_FD_150866 | JGI IMG/M metagenome (GOLD analysis project Ga0210401, IMG submission 150866) | Forest soil microbial communities from Barre Woods Harvard Forest LTER site, Petersham, Massachusetts, United States - Inc-BW-H-32-M | ecosystem: Environmental > Terrestrial > Soil >...
CACGCGCCTGCAGAGTTAATCCCTATAGCGTCCGCTGCTTAGCCGGTGCCAAACTTCCCGCGACTTCGTGCCTTGGCGCTTTTTGGACGCCGGTCAGTTGAGCCTGCGGAGCCTTCTTGTTGCCGGCGTCCAAAAACCTGCACAAAACCGGGCTCAGCGCCGACAGCAGAAGCGCCATGCGGTCCTGGACTGTAAGCGGCCCGCCGATCTCTAGGAAATGTTGCGCGAACGCAACAGTTTTGGCGTCGTGCATGCGCTAAGGTAGCCGCTTGAATTGGAGCAAAATCCATGCGCCTTGTCTCCGTTGTGACTGCGGTAGCAGCCGTGCTGCTTTGCACGCATGGTGCGTCTGCTTTCTCCATGGACTCCTCAAGTGGCACGGTCTCCGATGGTTCATCGCGCTATGTCGATCCCGATGAGCAAATCCGTTCCATGTTGGGCGGCAAAGACGATGATCGCCACGACCTCGGGTATAATGCCAATTCACACCACAGGAGGCAGCCGGCGCAGGAGATAATAAACGGTCAGGGAGTACTGATTCCCGGATCTTTCCCTTCGACTGTGCCCTCCGGCCGCTGAAATCCTGCGCGACCAGCGACCACCCGACATCTCTGTGGTCCAAAACCGCGTCGGAGCTTCATCCGTCTGAAAGGTCTGCATCTGGTTGGACGCTCGACACTGCGTGCGGCTATCACCTGCTACCCTGTAAACATCCAAAGCTGCTCGCTCGCCACATAGCCGGCTAGCAACAGCGCACCGAAACCGACGATAAGCGCCGCTGCGCCGACCTCGATCGCGCGCATCGCGAGCATGCCGAGCGCTGCCCGCGTCCGGGCGATGCGACTTGCTAGTCCGCGCGCGCTGACCGCAACCGTTGCGATGGCTGCCACCGTCGCGGCCGTACCCAATCCCATGATCAGCGTCGCACCGACCCCGGTCCAGAACAGGTCCTGGGCCAGCGCGAAGATCAGGACGATGATCGCGCCGGAGCAGGGCCGCAATCCGACCGCAACGACTGCGGCCAGCCCTCGCCGCCAGCCACCCGCGCCGGCAAGCATGGTCGGCTCTGGCCCATGGGCATGGCCCCAGGCCGATTCATGATCGTCGTGACAATGGAAGCCGTGCACGTGAGCTGTGCACCCGTCCACCTGGCATTGCCCAGCGCGCATGGCCATGGCACCAGGCCGCTGGCCGGAAGACTGCAAAGTTGCGGCGCTCAGGGGTTTGGCTGCGTGAGCTGCAGCGAAAGCGAGCTCGGGCGTCTGACGCCAGGTCAGTTCGCGGCAGGCGACCAGGAAGCTGCGGCCTTTGACATAGAGGAGCCGGAGGCCGATTAGAATGACGAGAGCATAGCTTATGATCTCGACCAAGTGGACGGTCAGGCCAATCGTCTTCGCGGTTGCGCCAAGTAGAACGGCAGCGATGGCCACGACGACGATGGCAACGACCGATTGGATGGCTGCAGACACAAATGACAGCGCAATACCGCGGCGCCATGTCTCTTCGTTGGCGACAAGGTAGGACGAGATCACGGCCTTGCCGTGCCCCGGACCTGCGGCATGAAAGACACCATAGACAAAGGAGATGCCGAACAGCTCCCACATCGCGGCCCCATCCTCCTTGCTCGCGCGGATGAAGCCCGACAAGGAACGGTAGAAGGCGGCCTGTTCAGCAAAAATCCAGCCGGTCAGGCCGGATACGGACATGGCGGCTGCAGGATGCGGCGCACCAAACGGCGCGCTCCATGCCGACACAATACCGGTCGCAAACGCGACAAGAACCGCCACCACGGCGGTCACGGAAATAGCACGCGATCTGGTCAAGGGCACCTCACCAGGATCTTGTTGGCGAAGATTTCTCCATAGGTGCTGGAGGGATCGAGCGGCACGGCGTCGAGCTGATTGAGCTGCGCCTGCTCGGCTGCCGTCGGCTGGTGCGGCAGATCGTAGGTCGCGAGGCACTGCGGCGGCGCCCCGCTTAATGAGACTGGCTTGTCCTTGGCAAACTCAAAATCCACAAAGATCGAGGGGTCGTAGACCTCGATTTGCATTGCCCTTGGGGCGGCAGGCACTTTCAAAGGCAGAGTGAAATGCAGGATAAGGCTGGGGTTCTTGTATTCGAGCCAATAGTCCACCGGCTCGGCAAACTTCAGCTTCTTGCCGTCGGCGCGCGCGTAGGTGAAGTAGTCATATTCCTTGAGCGAATCCACGTTGGTCTGGGCAAGCGAGGCTAGTTCCTCGCGCGTGTACTGACCCTTTTTGGCATGCGAGGTGCCCTGTAGCGCATAGGCTGAAAACATGTCGTCGAAGGTCCAGGCGTGGCGGACACCCGTTATGGTGCCGTCGACGGCGTAGAGCAGTTCGCTGTGGAACGTGACCCAGACATGGGGATGCGCCTCGGCGCGGTTGACGGATAACAACAAAAGAACGATCGCGCAGCAGCAATACATGCGTTTGATCATGGTCTATCTGCCGAATCGAGGAATGAGGTCTCCGCAACAAGCGGGGACGGTGGTCTCAAGTGCACTCGGAGCGTGATAGCCCACCAGGTGACACATGCTTCTTGTGTCGCGCCGCGCAAGAAATATCCTGTGGCGAGCACGGAAGTGGCAGCAAGGCGCCAGACGGCGGGAGGTGCGCGGGACAGGAATGCCGCGTGACGCGATTGAAACACCCGATCTGAAACCGGATTGAACTCAGGATCTATCTCGGCGAAGTGCAGCGAATGCGGATTTGACGGCGGATCCGGCACTGAAGAGTTCGACAGCAGGAAGCTTGAGAAGCAGATCGGGCAATGGTCGTTGTCATCCGCCAGCCGCGACGGCAGCTGCTCTGCGGCTTGCTGTGTTGCCCGGACGTGCGTGGCGCTCAGGACATCGGAGCGGTCGAACCCTGAAAAGGCGAGATCATGCTTGTGGACCTGCACGAACGAGAGTGCGAGCAGCGTCAGCGCCGCCAGCGAAAGAAAGGTTCCGCATCGCCGGGCGAAGGCCCGGACCGCTATTGGTTTCGCCCCTGCCAAGGAGCTGTTCCCCTTTTTGACGCTTGCACCCGCCAACCTACCGCTATCGGCCCGAGCGCGCACAATGGCGCGGTTGGATCGCGACCGCCCTGCCATGGATAAGAGAAATATGGCGATCGAGGGACTATGAGTGCCCCGTCATCAGGACGTTTCTTTTCGCGGGGGCGGACTCACCCACCATGGTTGCGTCACCCTTGCGAGGTCGGTCACCGGGCGCTCGCCGAGCGCATCGGTCGGTGGAAAGATGCTGTCATATATCGCGCGCGCTTCGCGAATTAGGCGAACCCGCTCGAGCTCGGATTTCGAAACAAATCCTACGATCTTGCTCATCTGCACTCCCTCATGCGCGGCAAGCCTCAAAGCCTTGCCTTAGCAGGTCCTTCGGCAGGTCACGCCCGATGAAAACGAGCCTGGTCTGGCGCGTCTCCTGCTCCTTCCAGGGACGCCGGCTTCCGCCTTCAATGAGCATGTGGACGCTCTGGACGACAAACTGCCGATCATCATCCTCTATCGATGCGATGCCCTTCATGCGCAGGATGTCCGTTCCGTAGCGCTGGGTGACACCCTGAATCCAGGACACGAATCTGTTCGGCTTCATCGGTCGGTCGGTGACCAGGGACAGGCTGCCGATCCTGTCGTCGTGTTCGTGTGCGTGTTCTTCAGTAAGAAACCCCGGCTCGACTTCAAGAATGCGCTCAAGATTGAAGGCGTCTCGTCCCAATATCTGGGCGAGTTCGATATCACAGCGCTCGGCTCTGTGAATCCTCGCATAGGGGTTGATGTTTCGGATACGACGCTCGACTGCTTCGAGGCTGCCCGCATCGACCAGATCGACCTTGTTGACGAGAACGACATCGGCGAACGCGAGTTGCTCCTGCGCTTCCGGCGTCCGGTCGATCTGTTCGAGGAGGTGCTTGGCATCCGTGACGGTGATGATGGCGTCGAGCTTCGTCTTGCGTCGGACGTCCTCATCGACAAAGAACGTCTGCGCAACCGGCGCAGGATCTGCCAGCCCTGTGGTCTCGACGACGATGCCGTCGAAGGTTCGGCTGCGCCGCATCAGCCCTGCGATGATACGAACAAGATCGCCCCGAACCGTGCAGCAGATGCAGCCATTGTTCATCTCGAAGATCTCTTCGTCCGCGTCGACGATGAGATCGTTGTCGATACCGATCTCGCCGAATTCGTTCACGATGACTGCAAATCGTTTGCCATGGGTCTCGGAGAGAATGCGGTTTAGCAGCGTCGTCTTCCCGGAGCCGAGATAGCCGGTCAGAACCGTGACGGGAATCTGAGGTGCTGCATCGGGCATGGTGTTGTTTCCTTCGCGCTTCGCGGGCAGCAGGCCCTATCGTCGCAACCACCTGTCTGCCTTGTCGCGACCAATATGTAATGTTATAACATTACATCGACTCGGGACAGATGCAAGGAAAGAAGTGGGTCAAGCACCGGGCAGATGCCGGAAAGCCGCTCTAAGGCTCAGACCAAATGGGGCGCGTGACGGAAACGCGGTCCGGATTTCAATCAATCAAGCAATTCGGAGAGGCGCTCTTGTTCCAGTTGGGTCGTGACATCCCAGTCCATTCCGGCGCTCGACGACGGTTTCAGTCCGATTTGGCCCGTCGATTGCCACACAACACCTTCAAGCCGTGGCAGAAAGCCTGCTTACGACGGTTTCGGCCGCTGCTTTGTGCTGGCCTTACGGCGGCGTCGGCGATCTTGCCTGCTTCTGCGCAGCAACAGGCAGCGAAGCTGAAGGTAGTGACGACATTTTCGATCCTCCGTGATTTCGCTGGGAATGTTGGCGGCGATCGGGTCGAGGTCACGACACTGGTCGGTTCCAACGGTGACGTCCACGTCTACACGCCGACGACCGGCGATGCGGAGATGATCAGGAATGCCAGGCTTGTGGTCATCAATGGCCTCGGCTTGGAGGGCTGGTTGCCGCGGCTCGTCAAATCGTCCGGCAGCAATGCGACCGTCGCGGTCGCAACTCATGGCATCGTGCCGCGCAAGGTCACTGTCGGTGAGATATTAAGTCGTGATCGCGGCGCGGGCTCAGTAGACCCGCACGGCTGGCAATCGGTTGCGAACGCGAAGGTCTATGTCGCAAATATCCGCGACGCCATGGTTGCCGCCGATCCTGCCGACGCTGCAACGTACAAAGCCAATGCCTCGGCCTATCTGGCCAAGCTGGAAGCGCTCGACCACGACGTTCGCCAGGCGCTCGCGTCGATCCCTGTGCAGCGGCGCATGGTGATCTCAACTCACGACGCCTTCGGTTACTTCGCGGCCGCCTACGACATTACGTTCGTGGCGCCCGAGGGCGTTTCGACCGAAACCGAGCCGAGCGCGCGGGATATCGCAACCATCATCACGCAGATCAAGAAAGAGAAGATTCCGGCGGTCTTTCTGGAAAACGTTTCCGACCCCAGATTGATGCGTCAGATTGCTTCCGAGACCGGCGCAGCGATCGGCGGAACGCTTTATTCGGATAGCCTGACCGATGAGAAGGGCGAGGCTCCCAGCTATATCGAAATGGTCAGGCACAATATCAGAACGATTGCGAGTGCCCTTGCGAACTAAGGCGCTTGTCCGGCCGCGTCATCCGGTGCTGAAGGTTGAGCGCACTACGATGCTTGAACTAATGTGGAAACGCTTCGACCGGGGAATTGATCTGATGCGGTCAAGATCCGTCCTTCTGACTGTTGCGATTATCATTGGCCTCTTCATAATCGCCGCTCTATCGGTGTCGCCGAGGTCTTTTGCCGCGCAGCAATCGTCGGATATTCCGGCTTGGCTCATGGCCCACATCGGCGAACGCGAAGGGCAAATTGCACAAGTGGTCTGGCAAAGGGCGCGCGCGCTTTATCAGCAAAAAATGAGCGAAGGCACGGTTAAAAATCTCTGTTACTTCGCCATGGACGCTACGCGCCTCAACGATACAGGCGATGGCAAATTAGGGCGCCGGTTCTACGTCATTTGCGAGTCCGACCGATCGTTTCGTGCGATTTCGGTGGGCCACGGCAGTGGTCGCGATTTGAAGGGAATCGCGGATTTCGCAAACGGAAGGCGGTGCGCGAAGAACTTTGGCAATGCGATGGATTCAAGCCTGACGGCCGGCGGGGCCTATGTGACCGGCGAGACGAAGACGTCTTTCAAGGGCTATTACCGTGTCTCAGCGAAGCAAGACGCGGTTCTGATACGCTCGTTCGTTCAGTTTGATGGCGAAGGCGAGACTGCGAACGCCCGACAGCGCGAAATCGGCGGGCATCCGGCCGAATTGTTGACGAATGTCTGCCTTCGAAAGGAGCCGCGCAGTCCGTACGCCAACCACGACGGCTACGTTCCGTTCGGAACGCTGGTGGACTATGCTGGCGGCCGCAGCAACGGCTGCACCAGTTGGTCGCCTTCGGACGCCGGGCCAATTATCGCGATGGTGAAGGACAATCCGACGACGCTCTACATCTATCCTGATGCCGCCGACGTCGACGCCGTCGCGCGAGCCGTGGTGGCCGGCAGGTCGCTGTCTGGTGCGGGATTGTATTGGAACGCTTCCTGTTTGAAAGAAATCCACGCTCCGAAATTTTGGTCAAAGGAAACCCTCGGTCCGATCCTCGCTCAATACAAGAAGGATCATCCGGTAGTAGCGCAACAACCAACGCCGATTTGCAAGGTGCGGTGAACGTTGTCTCTTGCACCTTTGTCTCTTGTATTGCCGATCGCTCTGCTCGGGCTGAAGATGCGCGACGGCCTCAAGATGAAACGCTGGTTCGGCCGCTGACCAGCTTGGGGATTGCGAACCGCCCATGGTGAAAGGATACGCCGCCGGCATTTCCGCTTCTGGCCGATTCCGTTGAAAACGCATTGAGACGGACCGGGACACGGTGGCCATCGAACTTGATCTCGTCAACCCAGCCCTTGCTCGCGCGGTAGCGCTGCCCTAGCCCAAGCGCCCGGCGAACGGCTCGTCATACGGGCGGCACGTGCGCCGAGTAGGCCCCCGGCCGCAGATTCGGGGACCACGGCAGGTTCAGTTGTTTGCACAGGGTGCAGGCGTCAATTTAATAGCTGCCTCGGCGCGGCTGTTGATGAGCCGTTGATAAATCGGGGCGCTGGCAACTGTGGTCCCGGCAGTCATGGCCGACAAAAATGCTTCCGCAATCTTGTCCTGGCCGGACTGCACGGGATGCAATCCGTCCCGGCTGAGGTCAGCCTTGTTGTTCAGCGCCGAATGGACATCAACCAGTGTGACGGCGAGACCATCGTTTCGAAAGTCCGAGACGATCTGCGCAACGTCCGCGTTATAGCTCGCCACATTGGCATCGCTACCACCCCACTTGGAATATCCAGAGCCGGACGCATTGGCTTGCCGAATGATGTTGCCGACAAAGACCTGCGGGAAAGCGGTCTGCGCGTTCCCGGCCGCCCACTCGACGGCGAGATTGCCCGCGCCTGTTTGCGTGACCGTGATCGTGTGGTTGCCGGCAGCGAGGCCAGCAAAGCGATGCAGACGATCGGCGTAGGCGTACGGTGTGGGCGCGCCAATTGAGGTCATGCCAGGAGCCGATGACGCGTAGTTTCCCTGAACCACCCCATCAATGCGGATCGAATACGGCGCATTGTTGCCGGCGTTGTCGGCGAGGATCACTACCGCGTAGACCGTAGTACCGGATACCGTAAAGGTCTTCGACGCGCCGACCGTGGACGTCGCGCGACCAATGCCTTGAATTTGCGTGTTGCTCCATGGGCCGGTTTCGTCGCCGACTGAGCGCGCCGTCTGCTTGCTGGCAAGCGCGAGCCATCCGATCAGGTTGCGCAGGCCGTCACGATAGTAGCCTGCTTCACCGAATCGACGCCGTAGTGGCGCTCATCGTTGGCTCCAAGCATGATCGTCGACCGATCGCCCGCCGCGACATCGATGCCGAGCACGGCTTGAGTTTGGTCGCCGACCATCGAGCCAGGGACCGCAAAATTGTTGAAGGTGGTCTCAAGCTCATTGTTCAGCGCGGAGACGTAGCAGGCGACAGGCTGTCCGTCGGTGTTTGTCAGCGAATCGCCGAACGAACGGTCAGTGGCTGACGCAGACGCATTCGAACCAATCAACAGGCTGCGACGTAAGCAAACCTCATCATCGTCTTCGATCCCACGACTTCCGCGATATCCGCTGCTCTCGCCGATAGTGTGCTTCGCGCACAAACCTGCTTGTTCTGCCGTGGATGCGACCGGTGATCGCTCTCCTTCCCGCGCTCGCCGCAACTTTGGACGTTCCGTCCGAAGGCTTTTCTTGTGGGCCGGCGCCGGCACCGGGCACAGCTGGTGCCTCACTCTGACCGGTATGCGATGGCCGCGCCTCACGAATCTGCCACTGGTCCGGTGTCGTCTCGGTCTTCGCAAGCGTGGCCGTGGCAGGGACGATCTGCACGATCTTGAACCTCCGCTGCTTGAGTTCCGTGAGAATAGTAGGAAGCGCTTCGACGGTCCGCTCATGGATGTCGTGAAGATCCACGATGCCCCGACCTTTGGCCTCTATCGCGGCGATCGTGCGCTGTGCGACTTCTGCGCCGCTGATCCTTTTCCAGTCATCCGCGGCAATGTCAGCGCTCCAGGTCATGAGACCGCGAGACGCCAGCGCGGCTTCGGTCGTCGTCGACGTCAGGAAGCCGGGAACCCGAAAAAACGGAGCGGCCTTATCTCGGCCGCCAAGAGCGGCGGCAACGGCATCGATGCCCTTATCGATCTCTGCTCCGGCTTCCACTTCGCTCATCCTGTTGAAGGTGAGGGGATGACTAAAGCTGTGCGTGCCCACGGTATGGTCCTCAGCTCTGACCTTCCTGGCTTCAGCGGGGAACATTTGCGCCATTTTACCAACCATGAAGAACGTTGCTTTCACGCACTCCGCGGCAAGAATTGCGAGCACGCGATCGGTATAGCGGGGCGAGGGCCCGTCATCAAAGGTCAGAACGATTTCATGATCCGCGAGAGGCAGCGTTTCAGCATATTGCATCGTGCCGACGCGGGTGTGCTCCTTGGGATCTACGACGATCGTTCTGCTCGTGCCGAGCGCGTCGGGCCTTTCGGGACACTCCGTTGCGTAGGCCGAAGGTCCGATCACAGCCCTCATAAGCATCACGCCTGCCAGTACACCACTTCTGACGAAACTCATTCACTCTTGACCTTGCCTTGATGGAGACGCCTCGCCAACCCGAAAACTCTTGTTTTCGCCTCTCAACCCAACTCTGGACCCCCCAAAAGCTTCGAGCTTTTGCTATCTGTAATGTTATAACATAACCAACGCTGAGACCAAAAGAATCAGAGCGTTTGCATTCGCGCGACTTCCGAACACACATCATGGCAAATCGACACCTGGAAACCTCGTCCGACAGTCTCATGAGGAAATCGAACGCCGATTGCCTGTTTTCTCTGCCAAGTGTCGGTGACGCGAGAAGTGATTGCTGCGTTCATTTCCGCGCTAACCCTTACGGTTCACCGCCAAGCCGACATCGCTCTTTGGAGCGGCGGTCCTCATTTTCTCTTCATCCCGTTCGGGCTCGGCGCGGCGCTGACCTTTGTCAGCCTCGTCGAACGAGGGACGCCATTTGTCGTTGCGCTGGCGGCGACACTGGCGGTCATGATCGCGCTCGGCATCATTGCCGAACGCGCGGTGCTGGAGCCGTTGATCAATCAGCCGCCGATCACCTTGTTCATAGCGACGCTAGGTCCCTCTTACATCATCGAGGGCGTAGCACAGCTCCTGTGGGGAACGCAGGTGCATGGGCTCGATATCGGCATCAGCAAAATTCCGTTCGATGTTGATGGTTGCGTCTTCATCAGCTGGTTCGATCTGTTCGCCGCGGCGGTGGCGGGAAGCTTGGTCGCGCTGTTCACACTGTTCTTACGCGCACCGTCGCCTCGAGGTGCTTCGAGACCTTGTAAATCTGTATGTAACGTCATCGACGCGCGATAAAAACGTTAGGTTTTTCAAAGCTATAGTTGGACGGCAGCCGTACCCACCCAACTGTACCATCGCATCCTGCGGCGACGGCCCGCGGCCATCACATCCGGATTCAACGTTTCAAACAGCTGAGCAGGCAGAGCTTCGCATTCTCGCGGGCAGGATCTGCCCGAGTGATGCGTTATGTGTGTCTCTCGAAAATCAATGGGGCGCAGGGAAGGCCGGGTGCCGCGCGAGCGCCGACCTTCCGACGTTCGCCGGTCCCGCTGGCTACACCTGGCGAACTTCGGAAAGTCAGCGGTACCCGTCCAACGCAAGAGCATCTCTGGCCAGGCTTGATCCGTCCCCGAAAATCGCCCCGCTGGCGGGCGATGCTTGCCTGCAGCCCCTGCACGCACGCGCTGCTTGCCAAGGCGCCTCGCTTCACCCAAAATTTGCGCAAGCTTGGGGGAGGGGTCATGGGCATTTTCGGATCCGGCCATGTGCGTGTCGCATACGCGCTCGTGGCGCTGTCGTCGGCGTCGCTGCTGCCGGCGACCGCCGGCGCCTACACGCCCGAACAACAGCAGGCCTGCACCGGCGGTGCCTTCCGGCTCTGCAGTTCCGATATCCCCGATGTCGACCGGATCACCGCCTGCATGGTCCGCAACAAGGCGCAGCTTTCGCCGGAGTGTCGCGCCCAATTCAGGGCGCCTCCCGGCGCCGCGGCGATGTCATGCGATCCCCCGGAAAGGCCGCTCACCATCAAGCCCGCCGCAGCGTGCAAAGCCGCGGGCGGCAAGCCGCACAAAGCGAAAAAGCCAGCCAGGCACGGCGCGACCTGAACGCGCGATGGTTTGAGGCGGATCGGGCCTTCCGCTGTCGCCCAGTCCGACGCGGCAGCAGATCAATCCAACATCACGGTCCAACCGCGCGTGTCGCGATCACGCAGTCGAGCCCGTTGCGCGCGACTTTGCTCGAGCACCCTCACGTTGAAGCAGATTGCGACTACACCGGTAATCGCGAACCGGTCTGCTCGCTCTTCTTGGCTGTTCTTGATCGGCAGCGCGCTTATGCGATACCAAACATCCGTTTGATTACGGGGGCCAAGCAGAGTGCAAGATGAAGGTGCCGCATGTTGCGCCGTGTCGCGGTGGAACCCGTGTGACTCAAAAGCCAAAACCGGTCATCAATCAGTGACTCCGCCGTGATTGCTGCCAGATTTCCCTTTCACGAATCAGGCGGCTGATTCATTTTCGCCTCCGGGGTCAATCTGGGAGGCAGAGGTATGAACGTTATTGTTTTTGCGTCGCGTAAGGGAGGTTCGGGCAAGAGCACCCTCGCCGCGCATCTCGCTGCGCAGATCAAGGCGACGAAGCCTTGTCTGCTGATCGATGCCGATCCGCAGGGGTCACTGACGCTGTGGCACAAATTGCGCGGCACCAACGAGCCGCCGATCAAGACCGCGGTCAATTCCGTCGGCGCGATCGTCGCCGCCGCCAAGCGTGACGGTTATGAATGGGTGCTGATCGACACGCCGCCGAATCTGTCGGCGGTCGTCGACGACGCCATCAAGAACGCGACATTGGTGATCATTCCGGCGCGGCCCGGCGTGTTCGACGTCAATGCCGTGCAGGAGACGATCCAGACCTGCCGCGCGGCCCGCAAGCCCTACGCGGTCGTGCTGAACGGCGCGCCGGCACGCAGGGACGATGCCGAGAGCCCGATTGTCGCGATCGCCCGCGAGGCGCTGGCCAAATTCCGCGCGCCGGTGTGGGGCGGGCAGATCACCAACCGGGCCGATCTGTTGATGGCGCTCAGTCACGGCGAAGGCGCGCAGGAATACTCCGCTGACGGCCGTGCGGCGGCCGAGATCAGCCGGCTGTGGGCGGCGATCGAACGCTCCGTGAAGGCGATTCGCGGCACCACGTCGGCCAGCGGCGCCATGCACAAGCAGGCGGCCTAGATCCTTCTGTTCCGGTTTCGATCCGGACAGCGATACTGCTTAATTTCTTTTGATGTGTTTGTTGCCGCGAAACTTCGCAACTGACCTTCGGCCTTTGAGATGATGCGGGCGCCTGTCCGCGAGACAAACCGGGCGCCCGACGACGACGACACGACATCACGGAACACTTGGCAGGCGATCGCCTCGCCGAATGTTGCTGCGCGACTCTCTTGCGAGCGTCATTCCGGGCTCATTCGCGTTCCAGCGAATGCCGCGGAATGACGAGGTTCAGGCGACCATCAGCACATAGAAAACGATCACCGGCGACAGGCACAGGATCACTGACCAGATGCCGGCGGCCCAGAGAATGTCAGCGGTCGAGAAACCGCGCTGGTCGAGGCGTGGATTGTGCTCGGTCTTCACGGCGCGGTCCCCTGCTTCTGCAGTCTTGCTAATGCGGCCTGTTCTGACCGCCGTTATACGCGCGAGGTTTTAAGAAGCTTTGCCTCAATATTCTCGCATTGGAAATCGCGGCATGACGCGCGGTTAACCACGCCTTGTCAGCCCATCAATCCGTGATACGCCAGGACCGGAAAGAAGCCGAGCAGAACGGCCCAGAAGCCGAACGATGAGACCAGCAGAAAATCCCGCAGCGTCTCCGACAGCACGGCCACAGCGCGTGCACGCAATTGCGACATGTTGAAGTGCCCCTTTGTTTGGCCGGATTTACATAAACTGCAGAACTTAAGGATGCGGCCGTCGCGCCGCATCAATGCGATATGCCCGCGAAACCTGAAATCAACCATGCCTCGGGGCGCGATCGCATGTCGGCGCAGAAGCGATGACTTTGCCCGGCGGGGCCAGCCCGCACGACCCTACTCGGTGACGTCGGTCTCCTCTGGGCGCGAGGCGAGCAACGCACCGAGCCGGGTCAGCGCCAGGCGCAGCTCGTCATGACTGGGCAGGCCGAGCGCAAGCCGCACCGCATTGGGCGAATGCCCCGGCGCGATGGCAAAATTGCTCGCCGGCGTCACGGCGATGCCGGCGCGGGCGGCCGCCGCCGTCAGCGTCTCGGCGCGCCAGCCCGCGGTGAGATGCAGCCAGACGTGATAGGAGCGCGGATCGGCCTCGATGCGATGGCCGGCGAGACATTCGGCAACGATGGCCTGGCGCGCGGCCGCATCGCTGCGCTTGCGGCGCGTGATCTCGGCTGCCGTGCCGTCGGCGAGCAGGCGCATGCCGGCGGCGAGCGCCAAGGGTGAAACCGACCAGGCGCCGGTGCGCACGGTGACGGCGAACCGTTCCCGCAACTGCGCCGGCACGTGAAGGAATCCGACCGCGATCCCCGGCGCCAGCCGCTTGGAGAGGCTGTCGACGACGATCGAACGCTCCGCGGCCTGCGCCGCGAGCGGCGGCACGTCGGAGAGAAAGCCGTACACCAGGTCCTCGATGATCATCAGGTCGAGCTTGCGGACCAGACGCAGAATCTCCTCGCGCCGCGTCTCGCTCATCGTATAGCCGAGCGGGTTCTGCATCACCGGCTGCAGATAGACGCCAGGGAGCGCGCCGGCACGATGCGCCTTGGCGAGCGCATCGGGACGGATGCCCTCGCCGTCCATCGCGATCGGCACCAGCGTGACGCCGAGCCGCGCGGCGATGCCCTTGACCATGGGATAGGTCAGAGCCTCGACCGCGAGACGGCCGCCGACCGGCACCAGCGCCGAGATCGCGGCGGCGACCGCCTGGCGGCCACTGCCTGCGAACAGAAAACCGTCCGGCCGCGGCCGCCAGCGATCGGCGGCGAAGAAGGTGGCGCTGACCCGGCCGGCCTCGACGAGACGCCGTTGCGTCACCGGCGCCAGCGCCGCAGCAAGCGTCTCCGGCCGCTGCCAGGCGCCAAGCGACTTGCCGATCAGCGCGGCCTGATCCGCAAGGTTCGGAAAGTTGAATTCGAGATCGATGCGGCCGTCGAACGGCTCCTGCAGCAGCGCCGGCAGCGGTGGCGCCTCGCCGGCGATGAAGGTGCCGCGTCCGACCTCGCCGACCACGAGCCCGCGGCGCAGCAACTCGGCATAGACCCGCGCCGCGGTCGACGCCGCGATGCCCTTCTCATAGGCGAACTGGCGCTGCGGCGGCAGCCGTTCGCCGGCCTTCAGCTGACCGGCGGCGATGCAAGCGGCCAGTTCGTCCACAAGGGCGGTATAGGACGCGGGCATGCTGGATTGCTCCGAGAGCAATGTTTCGATTGCTCCGAGTTTTGTACTGAGCGAATGTACTTCCCGCAAGAGCAATATGAGAAGCAATAGGTGCAATCATGACCATTTCCCTGGCGGAAACGCAGGCCGCGCGGCGGCCGCTATGGGCGGCCGGGGCCCTGCTGCAGCTGCCGGTGCTCTGGCTGCTGCGGGCGTCCTGGCGCAACGAACTGGCGGCGCTCGATGCCGCGCAGATGCGGGACTGCGGGCTCAATCCGCGCGACGTGCATCGCGAGGCGACGAAACCGTTCTGGCGCCCCTGAAGGAGGTCACCATGCGCGCGCTGCCGTTTCACCAGGTCGACGTGTTCTCAGCCACGCCCTTCAAGGGCAATCCGCTGGCGGTCATCGCCGGGGCGGACGACTTCGACGACGCCAAGATGCAGGCCATCGCCAACTGGACCAATCTCAGCGAGACGACGTTCCTGTCGCGGCCGCAGGATGCGGCTGCCGACTACCGGGTCCGCATCTTTACGCCGACGCGCGAACTGCCGTTCGCAGGTCACCCGACGCTGGGCTCATGCCACGTCTGGCTCGCGCTCGGCGGCCAGCCGAAAGGCCGCGAGGTGATCCAGGAATGCGGCGCCGGCCTGGTGCGGATCAAGCGCGACGGTGCGCGGCTCGCGTTTGCCGCGCCGCCGCTGCGGCGGTCCGGTGAGGCGTCGGCCGAGATGAAAGCTCAGCTCGCCCGCGCGCTCGGGATTGCCGAGCAAGATATCCGGGCGGCGCAATGGGTGGACAACGGCCCCGGCTGGGTCGCGGTGCTGCTCGGCTCGCGCAGCGAACTCCTCAGCCTGAAACACGATGTCAGCGTCCTGCCGGACCAGTCGCTCGGCGTCGTGGCGCCCTGGGACCCGGCGCGCGATGGCGGCGAGGTGCAGTTCGAGGTCCGCGCCTTCATGGGCCGCGGCGGCGAGGATCCGGTGACCGGCAGCCTCAATGCCAGCCTCGCACAATGGCTGATCGGTGCAGGCCGCGCGCCAGTGCGCTATGTCGCGGCGCAGGGGACGGTGCTCGGCCGCGCCGGCCGGGTCCATGTCGCACAGGACGGCGAGACGATCTGGATCGGCGGCGACGTCGCGACCTGTATCGCCGGCACGATCACGCTTTAGTCCTACAGGTCAGGTCTAGCGCGATCGCGCCAATGCGAGCCAGAGCCCGCCGCCGATCATGAAGCCGCCGGAGATGCGCGAGACGAGGCGCGTCCGCCTCGCCGAGAACAGGCTACGCACGCGGCCCGCGGCGAGCGCATAGGCGCCATCGGTCAAGCCCGCGATCACCATGAAGGTGATGCCGAGGATCAGCACCTGCGAAAGGTGGTCCTTGCTCATGTCCATGAATTGCGGAATGAACGCGCCGAAGAACACCAGCAGCTTCGGGTTCGACAGCGCCACCAGAAACCCCTGCAGGAAAAATCCGCCGCGCGGCGGCGGTGGCGGCGCGTCGTCGCCCTTGACGCCTTCGATCGGCGAACGGATCAGCTTGATGCCGAGCCAGACCAGATAGGCGGCGCCGGCCAGACGCACCCAGTCGAACCAGTAACCCATGGTCGCCATCAGCGAGGTCAGCCCGATCGCGACGATGCCGATCACGATCAACAGTCCGACCTGCACGCCCAGAATGTTGGTCAGCGCGGCACGGGTGCCGTGACGGAGCCCATTGGCGATCAGGAGCGTGACGATCGGGCCCGGCAGCAGCGCGAGCGCAATGCAGGCGGCGATGAAGGCGAGATAGAGCTGAAGCGACATGGGACTCACCGTGCGGAGAAAGATGGAGGCATTATGCATGATTGAGGAGCTGGCGGAAGACGCACAATCATCAACGATGTCGTCCCGGCCAAGCGAGCCTGAGCGGCGCCAGCCGCTCAGGCTCGCGCAGAGCCGGGACCCATAAACCACCGGAAGACGTAGCACGAAGAAAGTCGTGACAAACAGCTCGCGCAACAACACAAGCCTGTGGTTGTGGGTCCCCGCTCCAGTGCGCAATTGCGTACAAGGCGGGGACGACAGCTGAGGTTGCTGCACGTGACTTTCAACGAATTAGTGCCCGTCCAGCGCCGCCATCATCCACTGATGCATCTCGTGTCGCTCCAGAAACTCGCGCCCGGCGCGCTGCAGCGCGCCCGCATCGCTCCCGCCTTGCGCCACCGCGACCATGAGGTCGCAGCGGCGCGACAGCGCAAAGCCGATCGCGGCATGGCGCAGGCCATCCGGCATCGTCAGCTCATAGGCGCGCGCCCGGCCGGGCAACTCGGCCACGCGCACGACCTGCCCGGCGGCCTGCGGCACAAAGCGCGGGCTGATCAAATCAAGGTCGGCGACACGATCGACCTCGTCGTCGTCGGCCACGCCGGTATCGCAATTGCAGAAGCCGAGTTTTGCTCGCACATAGAGCTCGTTGCCTTCGCCACAGGTCTCCGACGTGCAGCGGAAGGCGCGGCCCGCCGGCCAGCCGTCCCTGGGGAACGGCCAGGCGACTTCCTGCCATTGCGCACGACCGTCGGAGGCGCGCTGCATTCGCTGGTAGGCCGCAACGCCGGATAAGGCCGCGAACGCCGACGCTGCAACGATGACGGCAATCCAACGACGCATGCCAAGCCCTCAGATCGTCATTGCAAGGCGCGAAGCGACGAAGCGATCCAGGCCTTGTCACGTGGCGGCAGCTCTGGATTGCTTCGCTTCCGCCTTCGCTCATTGAGCTCCGGCGGACAAGTCGCTTGCAATGACGGCCTCATTCTGCTTCCAACATTTTTCACCTCACGGCAGCCTGGCGACGGCGCGGGCGTCGCCGGTCAGCTCCAGGATGTGCATGCCCGTGTTGGCTCGGTCGACGATATAGATGTAGCCGCGATCGTCGGTCTCGACATTGTTGGTCTGGATCGCGACCTTGCAGCGCTCCTTCTCGTCGATGGTGACGCAGCGCTTGTCGGTCTTGTCGGTGATCGCCGGGATGAAATAGCCGACCTCTTTGGGATGATAGGGATCGCGGATGTCGAGCGCACGCACCCCGGCATTGAAGAAGGCGATGAACGCCATCTTCTTGTAAAACACCGGCGCCATGCTCTCGTTCGAGGAGTGCGAGCCGAAGCGGCCGCCGCGCTCGCAGAAATGGCCGTTCTCTTCGGCCACGGTGTAGCTCGAGATCATCATCGGGCGCGTCTCGGTCGTGACGTCGGCAAACCAGACCATCTGCCGCGGCTCGGCGCATTCGTTCAGGATCGCCTCGTCGACGATCATCACGATGTCGCGGCTCTTGCCGTCCTTGTCGCTGGCGAACTCCTTCACCGGCATGTGCAGCATCGGGAAGGTCGTGTGCGCGCCGTTGAAGGCCGACATCGGCAGCCGCGCGATCTCGGGATAGCGCAGATTGTCCGGTGTCGGCTCCTTCGGCCCGTTGATGAGCTTGTCGCGGTCGACGATCTGCAAAATGCCGCCCTTGTCGGTGCCGTAGCCGAAATAGACGCGGTTGTCATCTTTCCCTGTCGAGATCGCCCCGTGCAGCTCGGTCGGCACCGTGCCGGTTGCGCCCGGCTCCTGGCCGGGCAGACCGAAATCCCTGATCTTTTGCGGATGTGCGGGATCTGCGAGATCATAGACCTGGGTCATGCGGCGGGTGCGCCAGTCCGGGCTGCCTGAGACGAGATAGGCAATGCCGGTGTCGCATTCCCAGAAATTCTTGTGGGTGTCCTTCAAGCCCTCGCCGATATGGGCGACCAGCACGGGATTTTCAGGATTGGCGACGTTCCAGATCTCATGCCCTTCGCTGCCGACTGCGCGCAGCAGGTAGACCGCGTTCGGATCGCCTTTCGGCAAGGTCTTGCCGTCGCAGACGCGCACCATCTGCGCGCCACCGGACTCGTATTTTCCTTCCTGGCCTGGAATGTGATGCAGATATTTCGGGTGGGCCGGATCGGTGACGTCGACGATCGAGGTGCCGTTCGGCTCGGCCTTGCCGGTCAGCGGATTGACCGGATCGGGCACATCGTCGGTGCCGCCGTGATGGCCGATATAGGCGATCCAGCGGTCGCCCTGATGATGGATGGTCGGCTGATAGGCGCTGCGCGCCTGCAGGTCGCTATATCCGACCAGCTTCATGTTGGAGGCTTCGGGCGCCGCGCCGATCACCTGTTGCTGCGCCTCGGCGCCGGCGATGCACGAAAACGAAAATGCGAGAAAAATGGCGAGTTTGACGCGACCGCTCATGCTTTCCATCCCAGTCCATTAGCCAATCTTCGTTGGCTCTTATCACGATACCATAGCGGAGCCGGCCGGCTTTGCGCTACGCTTGCCAGGACCAAATTTGCGCGAGGACCGTTTTTCGGGGGGAGAGCGATGTCGACGCATCACGTCATGGCCAGCCGGCGCCGATTCCTGCAATTCGTCGCGGCAAGTCCGCTGTTCGCCCGCACCGCGCTGGCGGAGGGGATTGCAGCGCCAGATCCCGTCGAATGGGCGCCTCGCGATCTGGAGAAACTCATCGCCGACCCGAAGGAGGCGCTCGATGTCTTCGATTTCGAGCCGGTGATGAAGAAAAACGTGCCGCCGGCGCATTTCGGTTACATGGCAACCGGCGTCGACGACGAACTGACGTTGCGCGCGAACCGCGAGGGTTTCAAAAAGTTCGTGCTGCGTCCTCGCCGGCTGGTCGATGTCAGCAATATCGACATGAGCCTGGAACTGTTTGGCGCGAAATATGACAGTCCCGTTGTGATCGCGCCGACGGGCAGCAATCGCGCCTTCCACGCCGACGGCGAAATAGCCGTGGCCAAAGCCGCCAAGGCTGGAAACCACCTGCAAATCCTGTCCACCGTGGCGACCACTTCGATCGAGGACGCGATCGCCGCGCGCGGGGCGCCGGTGTGGTTCCAGCTCTACACCACGCAACGGTGGGAGGTGGCCGAAGGCCTCGTCCAACGGGCGCAGGCCGCGGGCGCACCAGCCATCGCAGTCACGCTCGACGTGCGCTCGCCTGCCAAATGGCCCACCTTCGTCCGGCTGCGGCGCACCGACACCAGGGATTGCGGAAGCTGCCACGGCACCAACGACTACCTGTCGCGCAAGCCGAACTTCTCCGGGATCGATCTGGCCGGCACCGGTCAGACCGTGGTCACCAACCTGACCTGGGATCGTATCAAGCGCCTGCGCGACATGGTGAAGGTCAAGCTCGTGCTGAAGGGCATCCTGACGGCCGAGGATGCGAAGATGGCTGCAGATGCGGACATCGATGCGATCGTGGTCTCCAACCATGGCGGCCGCGTGGAAGACGGCGTCGACGCGACCATCGACGCCCTGCCGGAAATCGTCGGCGCGGCCGGTGGCCGCATGCCGGTCCTGGTCGACAGCGGCTTCCGCCATGGCAGCGACATCGTCAAGGCGCTTGCAATCGGCGCGAAAGCCGTCTGCATCGGCCGGCCGTATCTGTGGGGACTCGGTGCGTTCGGCCAAGCCGGCGTCGAGCGCGTCCTTGGCATCCTGCGTTTCGAAACCCGTCTCGCCATGCAGCAGCTCGGCGCCCCCACGCTGAAGGACATCACGCCGGACATGGTGCGGCGGGCCTAGGAAACCTGAACCGACGCAGCTTTCGCGAACTCGGGCGCCTCGAAAAGTTCGCTTGACATGCAACCATTTGGTTGCCTATTATGAGCCCCATGGATGAAGTCTTCAAAGCGCTGGCGGACGCGTCGCGACGGTCCCTGCTGGACAGGCTTCACGCCAGGAACGGGCAGACGCTCAACGAACTCTGCGACGGCCTCGCCATGACGCGGCAGGCCGTGACCAAGCACCTTGCGATCCTGGAAGAGGCGAACCTGGTCACGACCTTCAGGCACGGCCGCGAGAAGCTGCATTACCTCAACCCGGTCCCGATCCACGAGATCGGCGAACGGTGGATCAAGAAATTCGAGCGCGGGAAACTGGCCGCACTCAGTGAATTGAAACGACAACTGGAGAAGCGCGATGACTAAGCCGGCCTTCGTCTACACCACCTATATCGAGACCTCCGCGGAAAAGCTCTGGCGGGCCCTGACCGACGGCGACTTCACCGAGCGCTACTGGTTCGGCCATCGCGTCACCTCCGACTGGACGGTTGGCTCGGCCTATCACTTTGCCAACCAAGGTCAGCCGATGGTTGAAGGCAAGGTTCTGGTGTCGGATCCGCCGCGGCGGCTCGCCTATAGCTGGGACGTGGTCAAGGACGGCGCCGCCCGCGAGCGCACCTCGCGCGTCACCTTCGATCTCATGCCGCGCGGCACGGTGATCAAGCTGACGGTGACGCATGACGAGACCGACGAGGGCGGCACGACCCTGCGCGACGTCTCCGCCGGCTGGCCGCTGGTGCTGGCAAGCCTGAAGAGCATTCTGGAAACCGGCCACGCGCTCGACCTCGATCCGGCGGCCGCCAAGGAGCTGGCCTGTGCCTAGGCCGGAATTCGGCATCGAGGGATGCGAATAGAGATGAAAATCTATCGAAGGGTTTCGACGGACATGAACATCGGAAAATTCAAGCCGGAGACCGTCTACACGATCTACATCGCGTCCACGCCCGAAAAGGTCTGGCAGGCGCTGACATCGGCAGAGTTCAGCACAAAGTATTTTTTCGGCAACTCGGTCGAGGTCGACTTGAGAGTCGGCGGCGCCTTCATCGTGCGCACCCCTGACGGCGCGTTGCACATCTCGGGCGAGGTGTTCGAATGCGAGCCGCCACGAAAGCTCACCGTCACCTTCAACGTCAACTGGCCGGAGCTGATCGAAAAACTCGGGCCAACGCTCGTCACCTACGAGATCGAGCCGGCTGGCGATGCGGTCAAGCTGACGATGACCGAGCAGCATGACCGGCCGCTGTCCGACGACATCCTCTCCGGCGGTCGGCAAGGGTGGCCGGCGATCCTCTCGAGCCTCAAGAGCCTGCTGGAGACCGGCCAGCCGATGGTGATCAAGATGGCCCCGCCACAGCGCATGCTGGCGGCGCTCGGGGAGATGGGGATCAAGACGCCGCAGTGCTCATGACACGAACCACGTCGCCGCGAAGGCGGTGGGCTCTCTCTCCCCCGCTTGCGAGGAGAGGGTCGGGGTGAGGGGGAGTCTCAAGGGATTGAGTCTGTGGAGACTCCCCCTCACCCGGAGGCAATCGGCGCCACGATCTTCCGATAAAGATGCCATGTGGTGTGGCCGAGCACCGGCACGGTCACCAACAGCCCGAAAAAGTAGGGCAGCGCCGAGACGATCAGGAGCGCCACGATGATCGCGGCCCAGCCGATCATCGGGACGGGGCTCGCCACGACCGCGCGCACGCTCGTCACCATGGCGGTGACGAAATCGACCTCGCGGTCGAGCAGCAGCGGGAACGAGACGACCGTGAGCGCGAACAGGATCAAGGACAACGCCGCGCCATCGAGATTCCCGATCGTGAGGAACAGCAGACCCTCGTTGGTGGTCAGCACCACCGTGAGGAATTCCTTGAAGCTCGAGAAGGATGCATTGAGGCCGAGCAGCAGCGCGACCAGGAGCCGCACCTGGTACATCCAGATGATGAAGAAGAACAGGTCACGAAAGCCATCCAGCCGGATCTCGCTGCGCGAGCGCACGGTCGACCAGATCGCGCCAGGCGATACCGGCTGGCCCAGCTCGCGGCTGCGGCTGATCTCGTAGAGGCCGACCGCCACGAATGGCCCGAGCAGCGCAAAACCTGCGGCCAGCGGATAGGCCAGATAAACCATGCCCAATTGCGTGAGGCAGAGCACGATGATGATGCCGCCCAGGGCATAGAGCGCGCCGAAGACGAGCCCGTAAAGCGGCAGCGCCTGGAAATCGCGCAGGCCGTGCGCGTGCATCCGCGATGTCGGCGACTGTGATGCGCCGCACCACCGGGTCGACCTTGCCGGAGACGGATGGCATGCGCGTTTCCCTCGACGTTTCCTGCTTGGCGTCATTGACGCAGGCGATCGCCGGACGCGCGTTGATCTAACGCAAATGATGCCCCGCAACTGCCACATCGGACCTGCAATCAGCCGAGATTCATGCGAGACTGCGGGCATGGCAAAGCATCAAAATCAGTTGGGCAACGTGCGAAATCCGGCCGATTCGTCATTGGGAGCACGGCGTTTGCCAAGATCAGTGCGGTCGAAGGCATTAGCTTGACCGATGCGATGAAAAAGCGCGCTGACGACAAGCGCTCCAAAGGATTTACCTCGGAGGAATATCGCCGGGCCATTATCCGCAGCCATCGCAAGGATTGAGCGGCTGCTGTACGATGCAGTTGAAGACCCCTACACGTACAAAAATTCAACCGTTCTGGTGAACAGGCTTGACCTGAGAACTCAAGCCGAACCGGACGCTTTCGAGGCGGAAATCTCCAGCGCACGCGCAGACGAGCCGTTGCCCGAGGGAGCGCTGGATTTCCTCCATTATTGCGCCGTCCATCACCACCTCTTCCAGGATGTCTACGACTGGGCTGGCCAACCCAGAACCGTTCGCATGTCGAAGGGCGGGAACCCGTTTTGCTTTCCTTGAGAATATTGAAGGTCAGCACGCGGCGAGTTACGACGACAGCGCGGCCCTCACGAGGCCGCTCGCTTTCGCAAAATCCATCTGTCCGGTGTACTTCGCCTTCAACGCCGAGATCACCTTGCCCATATCCTTGATCCCGGCCGCGCCCGTTTCGGCAATGACGGCCGAGATCGCGGCCTTCACCTCATCCTCCGACATCTGCTTCGGCAGATAGGCCGAGATGACGGCGATCTCCTCGCGCTCCTGCGCCGCGAGCTCAGGCCGCGCGCCCTTGTCATAGAGTTCGACGGCTTCCTGGCGCTGCTTGATCATCTTTTGCAGCACGCCGAGCAGGTCGGCGTCGGAGAGCGGCGGTTTTCCTTCGCCGCGCGCGGCGATATCGGCGTTCTTGATCGTCGAATTGACCATGCGCAGCGTGGAGAGTTTTCGCTCGTCCTTTGCCTTCATCGCCTCCTTCACGGCGGTGTTGATGTCGTCGCGCAGCATGGTCAAAATCCTTTTCAGATCAGTCGGCTGTTGATCTAGGCCGTTCCGGGCCGGGAGACAACCGAGTTCCCGACCGTGCTTGCCGAAGAGAAAGGTCCGCCGTGACGACCCAAGCTGCGCCGGAGATCAGATTGCTGACGTCCGCGGAGGCGGCAACCTATCGCGACATCAGGCTCGAAGGCCTGCAGCAGTCACCGGAGGCGTTCTCCTCCACGTTCGAGCGCGAAAGCGTCATGCCGCTCGCATGGTTCGAGGAGCGGCTGACCAAAGGCAACGTGTTCGGCGCCTTCATGTCAGGCAAATTGCATGGCGTCGCCGGCTATTGGCGCCAGGAGGGCGCCAAGATCTGTCACAAGGCGACCCTGTGGGGCATGTATGTGCGGCCCGCCGGCCGCAATGCCGGTCTCGGGCGGCGCCTGATCGAAGCGATCGTCGACCACGCCTCAGGGCGGGTCGAACTGCTTCAACTGAGCGTCGCCAGCGGCAACGATGCTGCCCGTCGGCTCTACCAAAAAATGGGCTTTTCCGAATACGGACGTGAAATGAAGGCCTTGAAGCAGGACGGGCGGTATTTCGACGAAATCCTCATGATGAGGTTCCTCGCAAACGGTTAGGTTACCCGCCAAAACTGCATGTGAATCCTGCGCTTGCTGCTTTGACGGCGGCCGCCTGCCGGACTATGTAGCGGGCTCATGACACACATCGAAAACGACGCCGCCTGGCCGGACCTCAAGCCGACCGCGCTTCTCGTGCTGGCCGACGGCACGGTGCTGGAGGGTTTTGGCCTGGGCGCCGAGGGCCACGCCGTGGGCGAGGTCTGCTTCAACACCGCGATGACCGGCTATGAGGAGATTTTGACCGATCCCTCCTACGCCGGGCAGATCATCACCTTCACCTTCCCGCATATCGGCAATGTCGGCACCAACGACGACGATATCGAGACGGTGAACATGGCCGCCACGCCAGGCGCGCGCGGCGTGATCCTGCGCACCGCCATATCAGATCCCTCGAATTATCGTGCCACCCGCCATCTCGACCAATGGTTGAAGGCGCGTGGGATCATCGGGCTATCAGGCATCGACACCCGCGCGCTGACCGCGCTGATCCGCAGCAAGGGCATGCCGAACGCGGTGATCGCCCACGCCAGGGACGGCAAGTTCGACCTGCATGGCCTGAAGGAAGAGGCGCGCGAGTGGCCGGGGCTCGAGGGCATGGACCTCGTGCCGATGGTCACCTCGGCCCAGCGTTTCACCTGGGATGAGACGCCCTGGGTGTGGAACGAGGGCTTTAGCCGCCAGGCCGCGCCGGAGTTCAATGTCGTCGCCGTCGACTATGGCATCAAGCGCAATATCCTGCGGCTGCTGGCCGGCGTCGGCTGCAAGGTGACGGTGGTGCCGGCGACCACCTCGGCCGAAGACATTCTGGCGCTGAGGCCCGATGGCGTGTTCCTGTCCAACGGCCCCGGCGATCCCGCCGCCACCGGCAAATATGCGGTGCCGGTGATCAAGACGGTGATCGCGTCGGGCACGCCGACCTTCGGCATCTGCCTCGGCCACCAGATGCTGGGGCTTGCCGTCGGCGCCACGACCCGGAAGATGCACCAGGGCCATCACGGCGCCAATCATCCGGTCAAGGACGAGACCACCGGCAAGGTCGAGATCACCTCGATGAACCACGGCTTTGCGGTGGACCAGGCGACGCTGCCGAAGGGCGCGACGCAGACCCATATCTCGCTGTTCGACGGCTCCAATTGCGGCATCGCACTCGACGATATGCCGGTGTTTTCCGTGCAGTATCACCCGGAGGCTTCGCCCGGCCCGCGCGACTCGCACTATCTGTTCGACCGTTTCGCCGAGCTGATGCGCGCGAAGAAGAGGGCATAAGGCTCTCGCCGTCATTGCGAGCGCAAGCGAAGCAATCCAGGGCGGAGCGACCGACTCTGGATTGCTTCCGCCTCCGCTCTTCAAGCTACGGCGGACAAGTCGGCGCGGTCGCGCCTCGCAATGACGACGAAGCTACGCCGCGTTGGAGCTTTCCTGGCGGCTGGCCTCGAACAGGAACCAGGTGCGCCGCTCGGTCTCGTCGATGAAGGTCTCGAGCAGGCCCGCGCTGCCGGAATCTTCGTGATCGTCGCAGAGCTTGTGCGCCTTGCGCATGGCGGCTGCGATGTGCTTGTTGTCTTCCATCAACTCGCGCAGCATCTCGCGCGGCGGCACGTAATCCTCGTTGTTGTCCTGGATCGTCTGCAGCTTCGACACCTGCCCGATCGAACGCAGCGTGGTGCCGCCGAGCTTGCGGACACGCTCGGCAAGCTGGTCGGTGGTGGCGAAAATCGCGTCCGACTGCTCGTCCAGCATCAGGTGGTAATCATGGAAATGCCGGCCGCTGACATGCCAGTGGAAATTCTTGGTCTTCAGATAAAGCGCAAACGCATCTGCCAGCAGCCCATTGAGGGCGGCTGAGATCTTCTCGACCGCCGCGGGCGGCAGGTCGTTGGGCGTATCCAATTCGGGGCTAACCTTGGATGGCTTTGCTCTTGCGACATCGGCTTTGCTCACGGGGACCTTCCTGTTACGAACCGGGCTATGGACACGGGTGGTTTGAGCCATTAACGCCGCGGCCGAGGGACAGTTCCCGTCTCCCGGAACCCGCGCGGGACCGAAAAAACATGGACGAATGGATCGACTATTACGATTCGACGCATACGATCTATGTGAGCAAGTTGCACCGCGACCTGCATTTCAAGCTCATTGCGCGCGACATCATCTCCTACATCGATCGGCCGGACGCGGTCGTGCTGGATTATGCCTGCGGCGAAGCCCTGTCATCGACCATGGTGGCGGATGCCGCCGGCACGCTGATCCTGGCCGAGGCGGCGCCGGGCGTGCGCGGGCGGCTGATCGCGCGCTTTGCGCCCGACACCAGGATCAAGGTGCGCTCGCTGCAGGAGGTGCGGAACATGCCGGAAAAATCCGTCGATCTGGCGGTGATGAACTCGGTGTCGCAATATATGACCCGGGACGAGCTCGACCAGGCCCTGGCGGTGATCCGCCGGCTGTTGAAACCGTCGGGCCGGCTGGTGCTGGGCGACGTGTTGCGGCCCCAGGTCGGGATGTTTCGCGACGTGATCGCGTTGTTGCGCTTTGCCGGGATGCACGGCTTTTTCAGGGATGCGCTGGTCGGCCTGGCCTCGACCGCGCTGTCGGACTACCGCAACCTGCGCAAGAACCTCGGGCTGCAGCGCTATGGCGAAGCCGAGATGATCGCAAAGCTCGAACGGGGCGGCCTGATCGGCACGCGGGTGCGGACCAATATCGGCCACAACCCCTGGCGCATGACCTTCGTCGCCGTCCACGCGCCAAACACCCGATAGAGCATGATGCGGAAAAGTGCGAAGCGGTTGTCCCTCGCGCAAGCGCTTCGCGTTTGCGCGGAGATCGTGCTCGAACCATACGCCCAAGCGCGATGGCGATTCCCAAAACCGTCGCGCTTTGAGGGCGTCGGATGTCGGTAATGGCTGGTTAGGCTGAAGTTCCTGTTGATCCGAAGGAAATTTCTCTGACTTCGCAATCTCTTGAGCGGAGAGCGAGGTTTTGCTTTCTGACTACGCTTGGATTGACTTGATCAATTCGAATGCGCGCTGCTGTTTTGGATTGGAGATTGTGGTGACGTCGAATGTTGGGGCATGAGGGCCGGCATCGGGAGTGCGGCAAGTGTTGCGCACGATGGTGCCGAGTTCATCCAAGAGTGTAGAAAAGCTATGCGTTGGTGTTCCGTCTCGGAGTTGGCGGCTGGTCGCTTTGATTTCGGCTGCCTCGGATCTTTTGGCGGGTGCGACGGGATCGCGGGTCTTCTTGGCGTCCTGGTCTGGATCGGCGAACATCAGTTCGCGCCAAGCTTCGCGCATATGCCACTCAACGTAGTAGGCGAGCATACATAGAAGGATATGCGCTCGCACTCTGTCAGCCAGACGGTGATGGATCGGGCGGATTTTCAGATCAATCGTTTTCAAGGAACGGAAGGCGCGTTCCACATGGACGAGCAATTTGTATTTGCGGACGCAATCGGCGCTGTTCATCCGATCCGTGGAAACTGAAGTGCGGATAATGTAGATCCCGTCGAGGGCGGTTTCGGCGGCAATGCTGTCTGATTTGCGTTGGAAGGAAAACGCGTCGTTTTTTATGTCCAAATCGAAATGCTTGGCCATCTTGTACTTGTTGATGATCTTGCCGACCCGTACGCCAATGTCGTCTTGTCCAGCGAGACGTCCGGTTTCTACCCGGGCTACGATCTTTTCGAGATCCTTTTCAGTCGCCTGAAGCATGTCTTGGCGCTTATGAGCGCGCAGCTTCGCGAGCTCTCGGTTCCGGCAGGCGATGAGACGTTCGCCAGGGAAGTCGGGATGGGTGAACTCGAACAGATTGCGTTCATCGAAGAGATCGGGTTGGACATGCTTGTCATCGATCAGCATTCGGATTGCGCCACTCTTGAGTGCGGTAATCCAATCGATGCCGTCGGCTTGGCGGATCTCCTCGATCGACTTCTGCGAGATCATGCCGCGGTCGCCGACGATCACCAGCCGCTCGATGCCAAAGTCCTGTCGCAACCGCTGCACTTGCGGCAAGAAGGTCTCGCAATCGCTGGTATTGCCATCATGCACGCTGACCGCAACCGGGCAGCCGCGGGGATCGGTTAGCAAGCCGTAATTGACCTGCAGATATCCACGCTTGCCATCGCGATTATAGCCGCGTTTGGCCAGCGGACAGGTCGAGCCCTCGAAGTAGCTCGACGATAGGTCATAGAGGACAAGACCGCCGGGTTGCAGATGTTTGCTGGCGAGTTTGTTCTCGATCTTGGATTGGCGCTGAAGCAGCCAGTCCATGGCGGCGTAGAGCTCGTCCTCGCTGGCGTCGGCGACCTCGAAGTCTTCGGCCAATGTCGTCGTGTGCCACCAGCGGGTTGTCGCCAGCTTGGTATGGGGTGCAACAATCCGCGCGGCCACCATCGCCAATACGATGTCGCGTTCGCGACACGGCTTGGAAGCGATCAGGGCGGCAAAGCCAAGGCGCTGCATGGTCAGCGCGACGGCCTCGACCGCCCCCTGTGAACGCGAGCGAATTACTTCGAACGCCTGATTGAGCGGCACGAAAGTCGTGCCCTGCAACGCCGCGCGAATGATCTCGATCAGGTCATCGGGCAGATGCGAGAGATTGCCGAGTGTCTCGTTCTTGACGGTGCCGCCCTCGCGGTAGCTACGCCGCAACAGATGGGTGCGATAGACCTGGCCCTTGTATTGGCGCGTCGTAGTAACGACATGAGCGGTGCCGGTGCGTTTTGGCATGCCCATTGAAATAGACATAAACTGACCATTTGTCAAGAAAATATGTTAGTTTTAGTGACTACATTTCAGCACCAAAATATAACCCAATAGCAACAAAAGCCAACACTATTACAAAGGGTTGGCGACCATAGGGCTACTACAAGATTGGAGGAACTTCAGACTAGGTCGCCGAAGGCCGTCGCAAGG
>Ga0210401_10001340_pt1 | contig 28670 bp, 28 predicted proteins | sample IncBWH32MmetaG_FD_150866 | JGI IMG/M metagenome (GOLD analysis project Ga0210401, IMG submission 150866) | Forest soil microbial communities from Barre Woods Harvard Forest LTER site, Petersham, Massachusetts, United States - Inc-BW-H-32-M | ecosystem: Environmental > Terrestrial > Soil >...
GCATAGTACCGAAGGGGCGTCGATCACGCTGAAGGCGCTGGGGTTCGGGGCATTCGACTTCGTGGCCAAGCCGCGGGATGTCTCGACGCGCATGCCGGAAATCGCCGCGGAGTTGATTGCCAAGATTAAGGCGGCGGTGCAGAGTAAGCCGCTCTCGGTGAAACCGCTGGCGAGCAGCATGCAATACGGAAAAGCGCCGGTGGCCTCAACCAAGGCGCCCACGAAGGTCGTCACCATCGGGGTTTCGACGGGTGGTCCGCATGCGTTGCAGTACGTGTTCTCACAACTGCCGGCGGATTTCCCGGGGACGATCCTCGTAGTCCAGCACATGCCGGAGAACTTCACCGAGATGTTCGCGCGGCGGCTGGACGAGACCTGCGCATTGCGTGTGAAAGAGGCGCAGTCCGGCGATCTGCTGATGCCGGGAAGGGTGCTGATCTGCCCGGGCAGCCGGCATTTGAAGGTCAAGAAGCTGCCACTTGGAAACGTCGCGCTGCTGAGCGACGAGCCGCGGATTCGCGGACACCGGCCGTCGGCGGACGTACTGTTCCGCAGCGCCGCCGAGGAATTCGGCGCGCAGACCGTGGCTGTCATCATGACGGGCATGGGCGACGACGGAGCCGAAGGACTGGGAACGGTCAAGGCAGCGGGCGGCATGACGATCGCCCAGAGCGAAGATTCCTGCGTGGTGTTTGGCATGCCCAAGGCGGCGATTGACCGCGGGTACGCCACACGGATCGTGGGTTTGGAGGCCCTGGCCAGCACGCTGGTAGCGCAGTGTGCACCGGATGCGGGGCGGGGCGAGAAGCAGGCAGGGACCGGCGCCAGCGGCAAGTCGGCGGGCGCCGGGCAAAACTAGGGTTATCTAGCCCGCGAAAGCGTGGCATGGTACGAAGGTAAGCAACAGGAGGCTGTTATGGAGCAGTTTGCGCCAGTAAAACGCAGCAAAGACGGCCAGCCAGTCCGCTACTTGATCGTGGACGACTCGGTCTTTGCGCGCAAGAACCTGGCCCGCATGGTGGAGTCCTTCGGAGGACATCTGGCCGGCGAGGCGGGCGATGGCCTGACGGCCATCACCGAATATGACCGGACGCATCCCGACATCGTGCTCATGGATATCACCATGCCGCAGATGGAAGGCATCGAGGCGGCGGAACGGATCGTGCAGTCGCATCCGGACGCGCGCATCGTGATGGTGTCGTCGGTCGGCTACCAGGAAAACATTGTGGCCGCACTACAACGCGGAGCGAGGCACTTCGTGCAGAAGCCGGTGAAGCCGGAAGTACTGTACGAAGTGATCAAGTACGTGCTGGGAGAAGACGGCGCGGTCACGAACGCAGCGGGAGCGGGAGCCTAGTCCGATGAAGATGGAGCTGATCCAGCCGTTCATCAATTCGGCGGACGCAGTGCTGGCGCAAGGGTTGCAGTGCAGCACTGCCATCGGCAGCCTCAGCATGGAGGAGGAAGCGTATCGCCGGAAAGGTGTAGCAGCCATGGTGTGGGTCACGGGAGATATCGAGGGCCGCATCATCATCGATCTCGACCCCGAAACGGCAGTACGCGTCGCCAGCAAGATGGCGGGAGCGGAAATGCCCGAATCCGACCTGCTGGTCAAGGAAACGGCTTGCGAACTCGCCAACCAGATCATCGGCAACGCGATTACGGCGCTGAACGATCAGGGCTTCCACTTCCGCGTGCATCCTCCGGTGATGCACACCTCCGAAGAAGGCATCAAGGGCAGTGAGGACACCGAAGCGCTAGTGATGTGCTTCGAGACGCCGGTGGGAAGCGTCTTCATGAATATCGCGCTGCGCTACAACCGGCGACGTCAAGCCGACATGAGCGCTGCGGCGGGACGCTAGGCCCAAGTTTGCGAAGTATCCGCTCGCCTTTCTAACCGGCTTCAGGATGACGATTTTCCTTCCTTAAGAAACTCGAATAAAAGAGATGGTTAGTAGCTGATGGCTGGTGGCTAGTAGCTTGTGGCTAGCGGCTCAAGCCGCTCTGTTCTCCGACTCGTATGGTGCGCCTGAAGGCGCGTCATGAAACGAATCGGCGGGTGCGAGGGCAACAAGTGCGAGGGCAAGATGCCCTCGCGGACAGCCGGCGGGACGCCGGCGCTACCTGGTTGGTTAGGAACCCGTCAGCATGAGGACAGGATTCTGGTTCGGGGGTTCGCCGACGCCAGAGCCGTTTTCTCCGGTGGTTGAGACGCCTAAGGAATTGCTCACGGTGAACGTTCCGTTGCCCAAACCTGTGACCGTGAAGGTTCCGTTGTCTGCGGCCTGCGAGACACCGGTGATGGTAACGACCAAGCCTAGATAAATCGGCGTATTCGGGCTAGTGACGCTGTAGGTAAAGTTGTAGGTGGTATTCGACCCGTTTTGGGTGGCGCCGGTTATGGTCATCAGCGTCGGCGAGAACGCGCTGGTGGGTGCGGGAATGGAGGCGAAATAGACGTCGCCGGACGGGTTGATGCTCGCGACTTGGCCTGCATCGCAGCTGGAAACATAAACGCGAGAGCCGTCGATGGCCGATGCCGCTGAGATGCGAAAGCGGGCCGCACCACATTTGCCCACGGGCGATACCGACCCTTCCGGCAAGGGAATGGTCTTGGTCACCTGGTTGGTCAGTTCGTCGACTACAGTGACTTGCGACTGAAGGCAAGGTGTTTGCTGGCAATTGGCCGAGGTGTTGTCGATGTAAAAGCTCGCGATGTAGGCGCGCGTGCCGTCGGGCAGAGCGGCTACCGAGACAGGAGAGCAACCGGTCGCCGGGCAAGGCGCTCCGCCGCCTCCAGGAATCGCCGCGGTGAGATCGATGGTGGCAAGATTCGTCGGCGGGTCAGTGCTCGCATCGTAAATACCCACCTGGCTATTGGTGGGATTCGGCACATAAAGCCGGCTGCGGCGCGAGTCGTAATACAGGAAATCAGCGCCCGCTCCAACCGAGGTGGATCCGATCACCGGGTCCGGCGGCAGCAGACTCAGCGTGTCGATCGTACGAAGCATGCCGTCGTTGTGGCTCAGAATGTAGACACGAGCGCCGTCCGCGCGCATAGCGGCCCAGCGAGGAGAGGCGCCTGCCGGAAAATTAATAGTATTGCTGACTGTCTTGTCGACCGTATTTACGACGGTGACGCTGCTGTCATCCCGATTGACCACGTAAAGTTTCTTGGTGGCTCCTGCGGTCAGGGTAGTGTCGGGCATTTCGGCGAGGGAAATGGGATGCGTTCCCACCGCGATGGTATTCGTGATTGCGTTGGTGGTGGTGTTGATCGCGGTGACGGTATTTAGGCCGGAGTTCGCGACATACATGGTCGCATTTTCGGTGCTGGCCAGGAAGACCGGAGCGGCGCCGGCGGGAAGGTTGATGTCGGTGGAGGCTCCGATCGGGGCGTTCGAGCCCGCAGCGGGGCTGAAAACACTGACGGAGTCTGATCCCTGGTTCGCGACCCACACACGGCCGGACAAAAGAGTGGCGTACACCGGCATCAAAGCGACATGAGTGACCCCGGCCGCCGAGTCTCCGGAAACGTTCACCTGCAAGCCTGTCCCGGGGGTAACGGCGCCATTTTGATTCACGGTGAAGGCAGAATGAAAGTTCTTGGGATTGGGGGTGGGAACCGGCTGAGGAATGATGGTGGGGCGGTAAGTGTCCCCGCAAGCTACACAGATGAAGAAACAGAACAAGAGGGCAGCCAACTTGCCCTTACACACCAGAGTCATCGACACCCCACGGCCAACGTTCATGAAGTTCAAGGCTTTATGGCGAATTGGTAATTGTAATCGGGAGTAGTGGCCAGTGACCAGTGGCCGGATCAGGTGCCAGGTCTCAGGTCTCAGGGATTAGTGCTTCACGCCGGGGCTCGGGTTGCCTGAATGGCCGGGGAAGTGCGCAGTAACTCGAAACGGACGGCCCGGGAGTGGGCTTTTCTTGTCCGTGTTTTTCTTGTGCTCCCGTGTCACTGTGGTGAATCGGCCTCAGCGCCCGCGGCGCGGTTTGCCACCAGCGACGGCCGCTTCGGGCGCGGCTTTCGTGGTCGCGGCAGGCTTTTTCTTGCCTTCCATTTCGGCGAGGCTCTGCTTCAGAGCGGCCATCAGATCGACAACCGGGGCGAGTTTTTTCGGTCTATCGATCTCGACCACCTTGCCGCCTTCCAGCTTGGTCTGAATCAGTTGCTTCAAGTTTTCCTGGAACGTGTCGTGGTATTTCTCAGGGTCCCAATCGGCTGCGAGCGCTTCAATGAGTTGATGGGCAACTTTGACTTCGGCGTCCTTCAGTTCGACGTCGGGCGGGCCAAAACCTTCCACCTGACGCACTTCCTCGGCGTAGTACATGGTGTGCAGCATCATGCCGCCGGAGTGGGGTCGGAGAAATACGGTGTACTCGCGATTGTGCATGGTGAGTTTGGCGATGGCGACGTACTCACTTTCCTCGAGAGCCTTGGTGAGCAGCGCATAGGGGCGGCGGCCTGCTTCGTCGGGCACCATATAGTAGGAGGACTCGAAATACACCGGGTCCACATCGTTGGACTTCACGAACTCAAGGATCTCCATGGTCTTGGCGGTCTGGGGTTCGATCTTCTTGATTTCGTCAGGTTCGATGACGATGTACTCATCTTTGCGAAACTCGTACCCTTTGACGATCTCGCTGCGCTCGACCACCTTGTTTTCCAGGGGACAGATATATTGCTGCTTGACCCGCTGGTGGTCGGGCCGGTGGAGCATGTTAAAGGAGATACCGCTGCTACGCGCGCCAGAGAACAGGCGCACAGGCATGGAAATCAAGCCAAAGGTCAGATATCCAGACCAAACGGAAGCCGCCATAATGTGTCACCCCGAACCGAGAAAGGCGCCAGAGCCCGCGCCCAGCGTGGAGAGTGTAGCGCACGATCAAGATTTTGATGCAGGAACCTGAGGTAGGTAATCGAGAGAAAAAGCACGACGGGGTGGGCTCAAGAGAGTGCGCCCACCACCCCTAGTAGTTAACCAGTCAGGTTCGTGGGCTGGAACCTCAGCCCGCAAGTTAAGTATTGCTTATGTCATTAAAAACATTCGGCTTAGTGGTGGCGGCGTGGAACGGATGGGCGGATTCGCCCAGGCAATTCGGGGTGATTTTGGGGATTACAGGCGCGTTTGCGGCCTTCGCTTACCTGCTCAGGGGGGTCAGTCGATCCGGTGCGATTGCTGGGGCGGTAGTGTGTTTTGCGCTGTTTGCGGGAGCGGGACCGGGAGGGTTTGCGGCGCTGCTTTCGCTTTTCGTGGTCACCTGGCTCGCAACCCGGTTCGGGCTGGCGAGCAAACAGATTCGTGGAACCGCCGAGCGCGGGGATGGGCGTTCGGCTTCCCAGGTTTTCGCCAACATCGGAGTCGCGGCCACCTGTGCCTTGCTCTACGCCGTGCATCGGCATCCACAAGTTCTTCTAGCCCTATCAGCGGCGCTGGCGGAACCGGCGGCCGATACGGTTTCGAGCGAATGTGGCCAGGCGTTTAGCGAAAAGGCAATCCTCATCACGACATTCGAAGAAGTGCAAGGTGGGACGAATGGGGGCATCACGCTTACTGGGACGCTGTCGGGACTGATAGCAGCGGTTCTGATTAGCCTGGTTGGTGTGAGGTTCGAACTGCTGGCCGCAGGGCAATGGTGGATTCCAACTGCGGCGGGCGTCGTCGGCATGGTTGCCGACAGCTACCTGGGGGCCCTGGTCGAGAGGCGAGGCTGGCTGGGTAACGATTGGGTGAACTTCATCGGAACGCTTGTAGCTGCCATTGCGGCGGTGGGCCTGGGGCGTTTGTAACAAACGGCGCAGAGCAAGAACCCCTTCAGTTCGGTCGGCGGTGTCCTTCATTCATCGTCCCGGCCGGTCATGTCCGTCGGTACCTTGAGGGGTTGGTTACCGGCAAGCGACAATTCTTAGTGCTCCCCAAGAATCTAGCAGCAAGGTCAGTTTGCGGCGGGAGTGTCCGTAGGAAGCGATGAGAATTCAGACGATGGTGATCGGGTACGCGTTGGCGTTGGCGCTGCTGGTGTTTGCGCAGCACCGGCCCGACACTGTGCCGCCGAGCAACTTCACCGGCGTGGTCGATCTGACGCATCCCGTCGGTCGTAGTGGGACCAAAAACATCCGAGCCACGCAGCCGTTACGGGGAGCGGCTCTGTTGCAAAAGGATGCTCCGCGCAGGATCCAGACTTCGGCTTCCGCGAATACCAGCATCGACGCGCCCGCTCATCTTCTGCAGGGCATGTGGACGGTAGACCAGATTCCTCCGGAGCGACTGGTTGCGCCGCTTGCCGTGATTGACGTAACGGAAGAAGTCCGACGTAATCCGGACTACGAACTGTCCGTCGAAGATATCGCGCAGTGGGAGCAGATTCACGGAGAGATTCCAGCGGGAGCGGTGGTGCTGGCTCGCACGGGCTGGAGCGGCCGATGGTTTTCGCCCAAGGATTATCGCAACGCCGACAAGAATGGGGTGCTGCACTATCCCGGCTATTCGAAAGATGCCGCCCGCTTTCTGGTAGAAGGGCGGATGGCTTTGGGGCTTGGAATCGATACTCTAAGTGTGGATGCGGGATCGTCGCGAACCATGGCGGTCCATCAATACACCCTGGCTCATAGCGTGTACCATCTCGAGAATGTCGCGAACCTCGACCGCGTGCCGGACGCAGGCGCCGTGGTGATGGTTGCGCCGATGAAACTTGAGGGCGAAGTTGATGGCCCAGTGCGCATCCTTGCCCTGACCCGTCGCTGACCGGGTAATGTCCTTCCGGCTAGTGTTTCGCGTTGTTTCTTTCGCATAAAATTCAACAAAGGTTTACAGCGAGATAGAAAAATGTTGAGGCATCCTTAGCCTTACAATGTGAATCCATCTCCGGATAACCGTCCAACATGCTGCAAGATCGCGAAGCCCATGGAGTCAGCCAGTGCATTCAATTCTGAAGCCTGCAGTTTTTTTCTTGACCTTAGGAATCGCCATCAGCGCATTCCCGCAAACCAAAGCCGCTAATCGCATCACGCAAGCCATCGACGACCGCGACACCACCCAACTAAAAGGAAATGTTCACGGCTTTTTGCAGCACTACGCCGATCAGGGAAGACTGGATGGCGGGACGAAATTGCAGGGTGTGTCCCTGATTTTCAAGCGGACCGCGGCGCAGGATGCTGCGATTGAAAAGTTACTGGCCGACCAGCAGAACCCAGCGTCAGCGAATTATCACAAGTGGCTCACACCCGAAGAGTATGCGGATCGCTTCGGCCTCAGCCCCGCCGATGCGAGCAAGGTGGTCTCCTGGCTGCAGTCGGAAGGTTTCACGGTCGATCGGGTATCGCGAGGCCGCACGGAAGTTTTCTTTAGCGGTAGCGTCTCACAAATCGAAACTGTGTTCCGAACCGAAATGCACAGCTACATGGTGAAAGGCGAACGACACTACGCGAACGCGGTGGAGCCTTCGGTGCCGGTGGGCCTGGCGGATGTCGTGGCTGGACTGCATCACCTGGATGATTTCCTGCCCAAATCGCATGTGAAGATGCTCGAACAAAAGTGGCAGGGCCACTACAACTTGGGCGGCCAGATCGTGATCGCGCCTGCCGACTTCAAGACTATTTATCATGTGCCTTCTTCGGTTACCGGAAGCGGTCAGAGCATCGTGGTTGTCGGGCAGTCGGCGCTGTACCCAGGCGCCGGGGCCACGACGTTCCCCGATATTGACGCGTTTCGTAATGCCTTCAGTTTGCCTGCAAGAACATCAGCCAATTTCGCTACGCCGATTCTGGTGCCAGGGTCGAACGAACCCGGGGTCGTTTCCGGCGATGTGGACGAGTCGAACCTTGATCTGGAATGGTCGGCTGCAATTGCTCCGGGAGCGAAAATCAACTTCATCTATGCCGGAAGCACTGGGAACGGCGCGTTCGGCGCGATCCAGTACGCCATCGACAACAATACAGCGCCGATCATCAGCAGCAGTTACGGACTGTGCGAACTCGATTTCACCACTGCGCAAATCACACAACTGGTCACGCTCGGACAACAAGCCAATACGCAGGGACAGACCGTAGTTGCGGCCGCGGGCGACACCGGGCCTGCCGATTGCGACAGCGCACCGCTTCCGGCGCAAGGCGGCCTATCGGTTGATTTGCCCGGGGGACTGCCGTATGTGACCTCGGTGGGAGGAACGGAGTTTACTGGAGACACCCCCCCTTCTCAGTTTTGGAACACGGGGGGAGCGGCACAATCCTATATTCCAGAGACGACGTGGAACGATACCCAACTGGTCAATCAGTTGGACGCCACAGGCGGCGGCCTGAGCACTTTCTTTTCGAAGCCCGACTGGCAGTCGGCTACAGGTGTCCCGAATGACGGCGCGAGAGATGTTCCGGACATTGCCCTCAATGCCTCCAATACTCACGACCCTTACGTGTTGTGCACGGGTGGCAACACTTCTTGCAGCTTCAATCTCGCAGGCGGGACCTCGTTCGGAGCGCCGACGTTTGCCGGGATCGTCGCTCTACTGAATCAGAAACTGGGCGGAGCGCAGGGCAATGTGAATCCGACGCTCTACAAGGTCTACGCGAGCACGCCGACGGCATTCCACGACATTACCACCGGCAACAACATCGTTCCCTGCCAGGCTGGCACTCCGGATTGCCCGTCGAGCGGGTCTTACGGATACAGCGCAGGAACGGGTTATGACCTGGTCACCGGACTTGGCACGCTTGAGGTCACCAACCTCGTAAATGCCTGGACTGCGGCCAATCCGACGGCGGCGGACTTTCATCTCTACGCAGTGCAAGCTTCGATCTCGGCGCCCGGCGGAACAGGCACGTCGACGATCACCGTGGACGGGGTACATGGATTCAGCGGCGCCATCGCCCTCACCTGTGCCGCTCCGACTTCGGCATTCATCAGTTGCTCCGTGAATCCGGGTTCGGTCACGCCCGGTGGCACAACGAATACTGCAAGCGCTACCCTGACGATCAATACAAAAGCGGCCAGCCTGGATTTCCATCAGGCTCCGCTGTGGTTCAGCGGCAGCGGGGCAATGCTCGCAGGCGTGTTCGTCTTCGGTCTCTCGACACGGCGGCGTCGCCTGAAGGCGGCTGCGGCCCTGGTGGTGGTCGCATTCCTGATTGCCTCCGTGGGATGCGGCGGCAGCAGTTCTGGTAGTAAGTCAAGCGGAACACCAGCGGGCACGTACACCGTGAGCGTTACGGCAACCAGCGGATCAACGTCACACACGACGAACGTGTCGGTCACGGTGATTTAGGCCTAACCGGGAAAGACACGACAGGCACCGCTTTCTTTGAAGCATGCATCCTCGCCTCCTAATCTAAGTTTCACAGGAGGCGAGGATGACAAGCGATCCGCGGTACCCGATCGGAAAGTTTTCTTTCGAAGGCCCCCTCAGCGAAGAACAGAAGAGCAGATTCCTCGACGACATCGAACAGACACCGGCGCGGCTGAAGGCTGCGGTAGCCGGACTGTCGGACGTGCAACTCGATACGCCGTACCGCGATGGCGGCTGGACGGTGAGGCAAGTCGTGCACCATGTGCCCGACAGCCATATGAATTCCTACGTGCGGTTCAAGCTGGCTCTCACCGAACCCGAGCCAACGATCCGGACCTATATGGAGAACCTGTGGGCCGAATTGCCCGAAGCCAAGAGCGCTCCGATCGAGTTGTCCCTGGGACTGTTGGAGTCGCTGCACGAGCGCTGGATGTTAATGCTGCGGGCGTTTGCGCCAGCGGATTGGAAACGGACATTCCGCCATCCGGAAATCGGGCTGGTGAGCCTCGAGAAGAATCTCGCTCTCTATGCGTGGCACGGTCGTCACCACGTGGCGCATATCACGGAATTGCGCAAGAAGATGGGCTGGTAGGGGAAGAGCAAGGTTTCAAGGTTCAAGGTTTCAAGGTTTCAGAATCAAAGTTTCAAAGTTTCAAAGTCGCAAGGTTTCAAGGTTGCAAGGTAGCAAGGTTCGATGTTTCATATCCCGAGAGCCCTGCTGCAGTTGGAGGGGGTGGAGACTTTGAAACATTGAAACCTTGAAACATTGAAACCTTTCTACGCAGGAATATTCAGCTTCCAGACGAGATAACTCATGGCTTCGCGCAGGACGGCGATCATACGCTGCCAGTGTCCGCGGGGGCGCGAGCCGCTACGTGGCGCTACATAGACCTGGATGCCCTCGTGCTCGAGCAGTTCCTTAATGCGAAACACGTGATACTCGTCGCTCACCGCGAGGCAAGTGTGGATGCCATTGGCGCGCATGATGACGGCGACCCGTTCCGCAGATTGCGCCGTATCGGAACCCATGGTTTCAGCGATGAGGTCGCGCTCGGGAATTCCGCGGCGCATCAGGTAGTCGACCCCAACCCCGCCCTCGCTAAAGCTGGGATCGGCGCCGGAGCCTCCGGTGGCGATGATGACAGGCGCCAGGCCGTGGGTAAACAGGTCGTAGGCGTGATCGAGGCGAGCGCGCAGGACGGGCGAGGGCCGGCCGGCATACTCCGCGGCACCGAAAACCACGATGGCGTCGGCGTGGTGCAGTTCCTGCTTGCCGGCTTCGCGCAGGATGCGAAAGCTGGTGACGGCAAAAAAGAGAACGAGCGAAAATGCGATCGCCGCCAGCGTCCACCAGACCCAGTGCAGCCGGGGAAGCCGGTTCGCAGTCCAGTTCATCATCCCTCAGCGAGGAAGGTGGAGATCTCCTTGGTGGGAATGGCGCCTTCGCGGATCACGCGCCAGCGCCCCTCGCCGTTGCTGAGATCGACGATGGTGGATGCAACCTCGCGAGGAGACACTCCGCCATCGACGATGATGGAGATCCGGTCCTGGAGCTGGTCCCGCACCTGTTCGGCGGTCGTGCACTCGTGGGCCCCGCTGAGATTGGCGGATGTGGCGGTGATGGGGATGCCGGCGGCCTGAATGACGGCCAAAGGGATCTTCGCCGAAGGCACGCGCAGAGCGACGTTGCCCGTGTTGGCGGTTACTTTCAAAGGCAGGCCGGACGCGGCGCGGACGATGATGGTGAGGGGCCCGGGCCAGAAACGGCGCGCGAGATCGTAGAACTCTTTCGGCAGTGGACGGGCCAAGTCCTCGGCCTGGTCCACACTTTCAATCAGAAGCGAAAGCGGCTTGTGCCGGGAACGCGATTTGATCTCATAGACGCGCTCGACGGCGCGCAGGTTCAAAGGATCGGCGGCCAAACCGTAGAACGTGTCGGTGGGCATGCCCAGGACCTGGCCCGCCCTGATTTGCTCGGCCGCGTATTTCACCAGCGATGCCTCGGGACTTTCGTGATGGATCTTGATGATCTCCGCGAGCACGGCGCTTCCTTCCCGGTTTTCCTGTTGAGAACGCGAAAGCTAACATAACACGGAGCGCGGCTGCAAGCCGAACAACCGGCGTATGATGCCTCTTAACAGCATGCATCCACCGCGTGTTTCTACCCCATCGAAGGCCTCGGCGCAGGAGAGATTGCGCCGGGTTGAGGGCCGCCACAATGCCCTGGTGAAGGAAATGCGGCGGGCGTTCGCGCGGGCGGAGCTGACCGAAACGGGCGATTGCGCCATCGAAGGCGTGCGCATCGTGGAGGAGGCGATTCGCAGCGGACTGCGGTTCAGGACTGTGGTGTTCAGCGAGTCGGCGGAAACCCTGACCGCGCGGCTCATGCCTCAAATCGGGGCGCATGTTGAAACCATCGTTTTGCCCGACAAGCTCTTTGCGAGCATCGTTGCCAGTGAAGCGCCCCAGGGCGTCGCTGCGATGGTGCATTACAAACCCAGTTCGATCGAGGATCTGGTCGAGCGGCTCCACGTTGGACCGGTAGTCGTGCTGGCAGGCTTGCAGGATCCGGGCAATCTTGGAACCATAATCCGCTCGGCCGAAGCGTTCGGGGCCGCGGGCTTGCTGCTTGGGGAAGGCACGGTAAGTCCGTTCAACCAGAAGGTAATCCGCGGGTCGGCTGGATCCCTTTTTCGTCTGCCCATCGTCCGCACCAAATTGGCCGAGGGGTTGCCACGCCTGCGAGAAAAGGGCGTTCGGCTGGTTGCGACCACGTCGCACAAGGGCGTGCCACTGCCAGAGGCGAACCTGGAGGGTTCGATCGCAGTTCTTGTGGGCGGAGAAGGCGCGGGCGTGCCGCGCGACTGGTTGGGTAAGGCGGATGAAGTCATTGCCATCCCGCATGCGGGACAGGTCGAGTCCCTCAACGCTGGGGTGGCGGTCAGCATCGTACTGTACGAGATTGCGCGACAGAGGAAGGATGAGAGATAAGCAAGTGGGACCGTCTCATATCGCCGGCAGCAGTGGAATCCCATCCTGCGCAAAGAACGCGCAAGGATAGGGCACCCGAGATCGGGGAGAGATTATGCAAACTCCCATATCGCAAGCGGTTGTGGAATCCCATCCTGCGCACAGAACGCGCAAGGATGGGGCACCCGCGGTCGGGGAGAGATTAAGGAGACTCCCGTATCGCAGGCGGTTGTGGAATCCCACCTTTGCGCACAGAACGCGCAAGGATGGGGCACCCGTGGTCGGGGAGTCACCCGGTCTATGATGCGGCGAATTTCGGGTTGCCGTCGGTTTTCTCTGTGTCTCTGTGGTGAAAAATCAGTATGAGTCTGTTTCAGACCATTCCCGGCGGTGTGAATCCTTCTGACGGCAGCCGCCCGCTGGCGGACCGGATGCGTCCGCGAACCCTTGACGAGTATCTCGGGCAGGAGCATCTGGTTGGTCCGGGGAAGCCTTTGCGTACCCAGATCGAGCGCGATGATCCGGGATCGCTCATTTTCTGGGGGCCTCCGGGCACCGGGAAAACGACGCTGGCGAAGATCATTGCGCGCATGACGAAAGCGGAATTCATCGAGTTCTCGGCGGTCCTGGCGGGCATTAAGGAAATCAAGCAGGTCATGTCGGATGCCGAGCGGGCGCGGCAGTACGGCACGCGAACGATTGTTTTCATCGACGAGATTCATCGCTTCAACAAGGCGCAGCAGGATGCCTTTCTGCCGCACGTCGAGAAAGGAAACATCCGGTTGATCGGGGCCACCACGGAGAATCCCTCGTTCGAGATCAACTCTGCGCTGCTTTCGCGGACGCGCGTGTATGTCCTGAAGCCACTGAGCGAGGAACAGATTGTGCTGTTGCTGGAGACCGCACTGGCGGATGAGGAGCGAGGGCTCGGAGCAGCGAAGTTGCAAGCATCGGCAGAAGTGCTGAAGAAGATCGCCAGCTACTCGAGCGGCGACGCCCGGAGCGCCTACAACGCTCTTGAAGTCGCGGCGGGTCTGGCGAAGCAGGCATCGGGCAAAGAGACGGGCGCCGAGATCACCGACGAGATTGTGCACGACGCGCTGCAAAAGCGGGTCCTGCTCTACGACAAAAGCGGCGAAGAGCATTACAACCTGATTTCGGCCCTGCACAAGTCGGTGCGGAACAGCGATCCCGATGCGGCTTTGTACTGGCTGGGCCGCATGCTGGAGGCGGGCGAAGATCCGCTTTACATTGCGCGCAGGGTCGTGCGGATGTCGGTCGAGGACGTCGGACTAGCGGATCCGAATGCCCTGTCACTCTGCATGGCGGCGCGGGATGCGGTCGATTTCATCGGGATGCCGGAAGGCAATCTGGCCCTGGCGCAGGCAGTCGTATATCTGTCGGTAGCTCCGAAATCGAATGCACTGTATACGGCGTATGGGGATGTTCAGATCGATGTGGAGCGGACGGCGGCAGAATCCGTTCCTTTGCATCTGCGCAACGCTCCAACGCAGCTCATGAAGGGCATGGGATACGGGCAGGGGTATCAGTATGCGCATGACCTCGAAGGGAAAGTCGGCAACATGCAATGTCTGCCCGACAACCTGCGGGAGCGCCAGTATTACTTCCCCACGAACGAAGGGGTAGAGAAGCGGATTCGAGAGCGGATGGAAGAGATCCGCGATCTTCGCCAGGGCCAGGTGAAACAGCCTTCGGCCTCAGCGACTTCCAAGCCGCGGAAGCCAGGGAAAACTGAGTCCTAGCAGCAACGAAGAGCATCTGATAAGACAGTTAGCTGATTGTTTGCAATAGCTTGCCCACCTCCCCCGAGGCATTCAACATGGCGACCGGCATTGAATCCGTGGTTGACGGCGGCGGCTCTGACATTCTGGCCACCCTGCCCCACCAACGTGTCCAGGAACTTCTGAAGCTGCAGAAGGCCGCGGCAAAAATCAATTCAATTCTCGATCTCGATCAGTTGATCGACAAGATTGTGAACGATATCGCGTGCTCGTTCGGGTGCGCCGAGATCAACGTATTCCTGCATGAACCGGAACAGAACGAGATGGTCCTCGCGGGCGTGCACGGCTGCCGGCTTCACAACAAAGGTCAGCGGCTCAAGGTAGGCAAAGAAGGGCTGGTCGGATATGTCGCGGCTACCGGGCAAATGCGCTATGCGCCCGATGTGACTCTCGATCCCTACTACATTGCCTGCCAGCAGGAAACGCGATCGGAGGTGGCAATCCCGCTGCACGTAGAGGGAAAGCTTGTCGGCGTCTTTACCGCCTCGCACCAGGAACTCGATGCTTTCGACACCGATCAGCTCCGGCTGTTTCAGGCGCTTTGTAGCCATATCGGCGTGGCCGTCGACAACGCGCGGCGTTTCCAGCAGGAGCGCAAGGAACGCGAGCGGATGAGCCGCGAAGCGCAGGAAGCGCGATCGATTCAACAGGCGCTGCTTCCGAAGAGCTCGCCTTACATACCAGGATTTGCCGTTTCCGGCCTCTCCATTTCGGCGGGCGCCGTTGGCGGAGACTGGTATGACTTCATCGATCTGGGCGATGGACGGTGGGGACTGGTGATCGCCGATGTTTCCGGTAAGGGTACGGCCGCGGCTCTGCTGATGTCGGCAACGCGCGCGATGTTGCGCTCTCTCGCGGAGAATGCCTGCACGCCCGCGGAGGTTCTAACCAAACTCAACAAGCTCCTGGTGGAAGACTTCCCTTCCGGACGCTTCGTGACCATGGTGTACGCAGTGCTGGATCCGAAGGAAGGAACGTTGACCTACGCCAACGCCGGGCATCTGCCTCCGTTACTGGTGGATTCAGCAGGAGCCAGGTTCCTGCAAACGGAAATGGGGTTGCCGCTGGGGATTCGTCACGGATCGTTCTCCGAAGCGGTGGTCCGACTGGACGAGCAGGCCCGCCTGGTCCTGTACAGCGACGGCATTACCGAGGCAACGAATCCGCTCGACGAGGAGTACGGCACCGAACGTCTTGCGGAACATGTGGGGCGGGCGGGAAACTGCCCAGAGACCCTGCTCGAGGATGTGCGTGGATTTGCCAACGGCGCGGGGCTACGCGATGACGCAACGGTAATTTTGTTGCGGCGGCAATCGGGAGATTCGCGACCGGATTGAATCGGCGCTAACGAAAACGCGCGCGGTGTTCGAGCAGGATGCAGCGGTCCATCACGACAAAGAGGCCCGCTGCTCGCGCTTTTTGCGCGGCCTTTTCGTGAATCACTTCCTCCTGCATCCACACCGTCGGAATCTTCAGCTGGATAGCCTGATCGACGACCTCTTCCACGAACTCGGGCCGGCGGAAAATGTCGACAATGTCGATCTTCTCGGGCACGTCGAACAGCGACGGGTAGGCTTTCTCTCCCAGGGAGGATTCGACCTGGGGATTGACTGGAATGATGTGGTAGCCCTGGCTCTGCAGGTAGGCGGCGACGCCATGGCTGGGACGTAGTGGATTATCAGAAAGTCCGACGACTGCGATGGTCTTCGCCTGTTGAAGGATTTCCGCAATCTGGTCGGGCATGACAGGTGCAACCATTGGGGGTCCTTTTACCGCATTCGATGAGCGCGGCACGCAACGCCTGTCATCATTTTAATGCTATCGACGGCTACCCGGACCTTTTGGTTGGATCGCTCTTCTGCTTGAACATCTTCAGTGCCAGCTTGCGAATGGTTTCGGAGACTTCTTTGTTGGAGGAAAGGTTGCGCAGATCCGAGACGAGAAGATTCTTCATCAACCCCAGCGACACGTCGAGTGGAGTGCGCGGGTTGGCCACGAGATTTCGGACTACGTTGTAGTTCTTGGCGAAGCGGCGCTTCATGGGAATCTGGCGCAGCACGGCTTCGAGAACATTCTTCTGGCTGGCGAATTTCTCCACTTCGCCGTCGGTGATCTTGCCCGATTCCAGTACGGCCAGCGCGACCAGCTTGGTGCCATCCCGAACCAGGATCGAGCGCTCTTCCTTGCTGCCCTTCATCGCAAGCTGAATGCGGCCTTTGACGTCGAGTTTCGAGATTTTCTGCAGTGCGCTGCCCCGCTCGGCTTCGTGACTGGAGGGCGGCTTTTTCGGAGCGGGTGCCCGGCGTGCCGCTGCTGCCGTACTAGTGCCGTCCGCTTGGATTGGGGCTGTCGCCACGACTGGGGACTCTTCAGCGTTCCCGCCTTCTGTGGCAACGGGAGTTTCGCCGATAACGGCTTCCACAGTGCCCAGTTCGAATTCGTGAATGCCACCCATCGGCTGGAAAGGCTTTTCGCCCTCAATGACGAGTTCTTTGGAATGCTCGGCCAAATACGCATCGATGACGGCATCGTGTTCAGCAGAGCCAGCTTCAGCGATGCCAGCGTTTGTCGAAAGGTGCGCGGACGCCGTGTCCGGCAGCGCGCCCGTGGGATCCACCGCCTTCGCCTGCTCCGCAAGTTGGGATGACTCGGCCTCGGTCGAATTTGGGTTGTCGGCGAGGGCATGGAGAATCGGAGGGGACTTCTGCACGCGGGCACTTTGCCGCATTGCTTCGACCACTTCCCGAGTACCGGTTCCCGCCAGCACGATCAACGGGATATCGCTCACCGAGGGATTTTCGAGGAGAGCCGGCAGCAGGCACGGACGCAAGTTCTCGGGCGCAATCAAATACTCAAGCACCTCCTGCGCAGTCTCAGGGTTGGAAGCCGCTGCCAGCGAGGACTTCTCTTCCCATCCAGCCAAGGTCATGCGTGCCTGCTGGCCGAAGATTTTGTTGTGGTTGGCCAGGTGCACGAGGATCTCGATCATCTCTTCGGGAGGAACGGACAGGGCTCCCCGGGCGGCCGCCTGCATTAACGTGGCGGGCACGGAAGACGAACGAATCAATTCGATCATGCGGGCCATGCCACTCTAATTATGGCAAGGAAGTCAGGGCAACGATGTGGCGCGCATGGCGGGATGAGTTACTAAAGTTTCCAGCTCGGTAAAGACGCGTTGCAGCTCTTCGATCAAACGATTGGACTTACCTTCCCGGAGCACGTCGAGCACCGCGCGGTAATACCAAAGGGTACCGTCGCGGCGTCCGCTGAAGCGGTCCCAGACCGCGTCTCCCTCCTTGCGGTAATCGGCAAGGATGGTACGGACATTGTGGAGTTTGTCAGCTGCGCTCACCAGGCGAATGTCGTCTCCGGCGCGGCGGAGAATATCCAGGTAATCCAACTTGCGTTGCTTCCAGGGCGGCTTGGGGATGGTGTAGGCGTCGGTGCAGCCAGCGACAATGTTAGCGACGCGATCGCCGAAGCGTTGGCGGACTTCTTCCAGGACCGGCTCGCCACCACAGTCTTCCACGACATCGTGCAACAAAGCGGCCACCGCTTCGTCTTCCCCGCCCCCGGCTTCGAGGACCAGAGCCGCCACGCTCATCGAATGTGAAATGTAGGGGACGTCGGTCTTCTTGCGCGTCTGGGCTGCGTGCTTTTCCGCGGCGTAAAGGAAGGCGTCGCTAAAACGTGGCCCGAGCTTAAGGCTGGCCCGAGGGTTGCTCATGCTTTCTCCGCACGGCGCATGCGCAAGTAAGCCTGGATGAATGGCTGCAAGTCGCCGTCGAGAACGCGGTCCACGTCTCCCACTTCCTGTTTCGTGCGATGGTCCTTGACCATCCGGTAGGGCTGGAGAACATAGGAACGAATCTGGGAACCGAAGTCGATATCAAGCTTCGTATCTTCGATTTTCCTGGTGGCTTCGCGCTTTTTCTCCAACTCCAGCTCGTAGATCTTGGAGCGCAGCATACTCATGGCACGATCGCGGTTCTTGTGTTGCGAGCGCTCGTTCTGGCAGCTGGCCACCAGTCCCGTGGGGATGTGCGTAATTCGTACCGCGGAATCGGTGGTGTTGACATGTTGGCCGCCCTTCCCGCTGGAGCGGTAGGTATCGACGCGGATGTCCTCGGGCTTGATGACGACTTCGATGCTTTCATCAATTTCCGGCGAGACGAACACACTGGCAAAAGAAGTGTGCCGGCGCTTGGCCTGATCGAACGGGGAGATGCGCACCAGCCGGTGAACGCCGATCTCGCTGGTCAGCAATCCGAAGGCGTATTGACCGTTGACGCCAAAAGTCGCGGACTTGATGCCGGCCTCTTCAGCAGGTTGGTAGTCGTAGAGGACAGTTTGGAAGCCCTGCCGCTCGGCCCAGCGCAGGTACATGCGCAGGAGCATGTCGGCCCAGTCCTGGGAATCGACTCCGCCCGCACCAGCGTGAATAGTAACGATGGCGTTGCGGGCGTCGTTCCCTCCGGAAAGGAGGGTCTCGGTTTCGAGTCGATCGACGAGCTGTTGCAGAGCGTTGATTTCGCGCTCAAGGTCGCCGTCGACGTTTTCGCCCTCGTGGGCGAGTTCGAAGTAGGCGGCAATATCGTCGTTCCGGCGTGTCAGTTCGGCATCGGTGGCGATGGCATCTTCGAGGCGCCTTTTCTCGCGCATCACTTGCTGGGAACGTTCGGGATTCGACCAGAGATTCGGATCGGCTGCCTGCTTGTCGATTTCGGTCAGCTGCTGGCGCAGTTTGCCCGCGTCAAAGGTACTCCTGAAGCGTGCGGACTTTGTCTTTCAAGGCGGTGTACTGCTGTTCGAGTTCTTCAACCATGGACTAGGGCTCTGTCTTTCGCTGGAGAGTGAAGCGCGCGCCGAGCGCGCCTAGAGAAATTATCGCACACAGGCAGGCAAACCAGTCGCCGTGTTCGGAGTAGAACGTGGTTCCATTGATCAGGGCGTAAGGAGCAGCGAGGGCGGCCCGGGTTTTGCGGTTGAGGTGTGCCACGACACGCCCGTACGGATCGATGGAAGCGGTAAAACCGGTGTTGGTATCGCGCAGCAGCCAGCGGTTGTTTTCGACGGCGCGCATGCGAGCCTGGTTGAGATGCTGGGCCCAAGCCCCCGAGTCGCCGTACCAGCCATCGTTCGAGATGTTTAAGAGCACCTGGGCTCCTTGTGCGACTAGCTGGCGAACTTCATCGGGAAAGATCGATTCGTAGCAGATGAAGATTCCTAGCTTGCGTTCGCCAGCCTGCAACGGGGCGCGCGAAGTTCCGCGGGTGAAATTCCCGACGGCTTGGGTAAGGCCACTGGCAAACGAGAATACGGACGCAAACGGGACGTATTCGCCAAAGGGTACGAGATGGATCTTGCTATACCGCCCCTGCCATTCTCCAGACGGGCTGACCAGCGACGCCGAATTGAACACGGTTTGCGGATTATCGACGCCGATCGAGCCCACAACCACCCAGGCTTGCGATTGGCGGGCCAAAGAGGTGATGGCTTCGCGAAAAACCGGGTCATTGGTCTGGAATGGGGCTGGGGACTCCGGCCAAACGATCAAGTCAGGACGCTGTTGAGGCGGCGGAGATGGATGCAGGCTCAATGCGGAAAATTCCTGCAAGGTGCGATCGAAGTAGTCCTTCGTCCATGCATCGCTTTCGGCGACCGGAAGGTTCTGTTGCAGCAGAACCGCGGTCTGATTGGCCGGGGATGGAGGCATCGCGACCCATCTTCCCGTCTGGAGCAGGGTGGCAGACCCTATGGATGCAAGCAGCAGTGTGCTTCGCTTATTGCGGTGCACGAGAAACGCCGCCGCGAACGCTGCGTTCACCAGAATGATTTCAAACGACAGCCCGTAGACGCCGGTGATGGTGGCAATTCGGGTTAGCGGAATGTTGTCGATTTGCGTGATGCCCAGCAGGTCCCAGGGGAACCCACTCACGCGGGTGCGTGCCAGTTCAATCGCCACCCAGAGAAATGGAGTCGAGATCAACGCGAGGCGATGGGAGGAGTCCGCCCGCGCCAGCAAACTGACTACTAGTCCGAACAGGCCGTGATAGAGCCCGAGGTAAAGCGCAAACAGAAGCAGGACGAGCAGGCCGACGGGCGCACTCAAGCCGCCGTACTGATGCATCGTGTCGTACACCCAGTAGCAGGTCCCGAGATACCAGAGAACGCCGCAAGCGTAGCCGAGCAGGAATCCTTGTGCGGGGCTGGCTGGCATCAACTTTTGGGATTCGTCGAGCTGTAGCGTGGCTGGGTAGCGCGCATGCAGTATTGCCACAAGAAGTGGAGCAAGCGCGATCCAGGAAAAAATGTATATGCCAGAAAGAGGGAAGCTCAGTATCTGCAGCGCCGCCGAGAGCAGCATGAGCAACCAAGCTTGCCTGCGAATTTGTAGCACGTGGGAAGGATAACAGGGCCGCTGGTAGCGGATGGCTTGTGGCCGGTGGCTGCTGGCTCCTGGCAAACACTTCTGGCTACATAGGATTGTGGAGGCGTTTTCGGACGAACGCTACGATCTCGGGCGTTACGTAGGGTGGCGGCGTGATATGGAAGATTGGCTTGCCAGCCACCGGCTTCAACGAGACATCCTTCCAAGCAGGATCGCCGTTCTTTGGCTCGTGCAAGATAACCGCAGTAGCGCGATCAAGAAACTCGCGCGCGGAACTTTTGAAATCTGGCGTCGCGGGGTCGAGGACAGTCAGGTACAGGTCAGGGCGCAGAAACTTCAAAACGCTGTTCGACTCGCAAATTACGTTCTCGGCGCCCGCCAGTTTCTCACGAAGGGCAGGCATCGCTTCGGCCAGTCGGCCTTGCTCGGTGCGAACCCACCAGACGCGGGCTGCGCCGGCGGCAAGGAAGCGCGATGTGTCGGAATCTCCTTGCGAATTCTTTTCTTCGGAGATGGCCCAGGAATGATCGCTGGTGGCGCAATCGCAGGCTTGGCCATCAGCAGAGCAGATTCCATGACCGTACTGGGTGATCTTGAGGGCGGTCCAATTAAACTCGGGCAAGGCCGCAATCAGGCCAGCAACAACGCTGGTCTTGCCTACGCTGCGCGAGTGTCCGCCAATGACGAGGATGGACATGGGAAATCGCTAGTCGTCGGTTGTCGGTCGTCGGTCGTCGGCCTTGCGGGGACGTTTTGAACGGCCTTCTCTGGCGAATCGGGCCAGCGCAGCCAGCTCTTTCAGATACTCCTTGATCGGCCGGGCAGGAGTCCCCCAGAACACCATGCCTTTGCCTCGAATTACCTTCTTGCTGGGAATGCCGCTCTGCGCGCCAAGGATGGCTCCCGATTCGATGCGTGCATGATCGGCGATGCCTACCTGGCCGCCGACGATTACATTGTCTTCCAGTACCGAGCTGCCGGAAACTCCGGTTTGCGCGGCGATCACGACGTCTTCGCCAATATCCACGTTATGGCCGACATGAACCAGATTGTCGATCTTCGTGCCGCGACGAATTCGAGTAACGTCGAGGGCGCCACGATCCACCGTGGAGTTGGCGCCGATTTCGACGTCGTCTTCGATGGCAAGACGTCCAATTTGCGGGAATTTTTCGTAACGCCTGGTTTTGGCGTCGCGCACATAGCCAAAGCCGTCGCAACCGAGCACCGCGCCGGCGTGCACGATGACTCGATCGCCGAGCTGAGTTCCGGGATAGATGGTGACGTTGGGATACAGGCGGCAATCGCGGCCGATTTTGACATCGGGACCAATCACGCAACCAGCGCCGACTCTCGTTCCTTCCGCAATCTGCACGTCTTCGCGGATCACTGCCCGTTCTTCGATCGAGACGTTTCTGGCAATCGTTGCCCCGGGGTAAACCACAGCGCTGGGATGGACGTTCTGTCTCTTGCCATCTTCGGCTGCGAGCCACGCGGCAGCGCGCGCAAAGGCAAGTCGGGGCTGACGGGCGATGAGCACGGGCTTGGCGTGCGCGCCATTGCGCGCGAACTCCCCGGCGAGAACAGCACCGGCATTCGACGCCATCGCAGAACTCAGATGCTTGGCGTCCTCGACGAAGACCAGATCCCCGGGCCCCGCGGACCGCAAGCTGGCAATTCCGGTCAGCTCGACCGACACATTGCCGATCAGCGGCACATCGAGGAACTCTGCCAGCTCTTTCAGGGGGCGGGTTCCTCGACTTCGCTGGGGATTTCGGCTGCGGGCTCCCGCTTCGCTCACGCCCTTAGGACGCTTCAGCTTCATGCTTCTTGTATAGCGCGGCAGAACCAGAAAGGAAAGTTTCCCGTCACTGCGATGCCATCCATACAATGCATGGATGCAACGCAAGGTCTTCTGGCTGGTGGCGATTGCGCTGGAAATCGCTTCGTTCTGGCTGCCTTTCTGGTGGCAGGTGTTTTCCATCATACCGATTGTGTGGATTGCCTGGTGGGTGGCGTACCGGAGCGACTGGTTTTAGTAGAGCGGCGGCTCTCCCTGGGGGCGCGTCTTCCATCGGCGATGCACCCAAAGCCACTGATCGGGATAGCGGCGGACGAAATCCTCAATGACACTGGTGAATAGTTGGGTGTTGGTCAGAATGTCAGCCTCGGTGTTGCCTGTACGCACGAGCTGCACCGGTGGATCGAAGCGCAGCCGATATTTGCGCAGTACCGGATCCCAGATGGTAAATCCTGGGACTACGGCTGCATCGGTACGCAGCGCAATTCTTGCCAGGCCGCTTGCGGTGCACGCCGCGATTCCGAAGTAGTCGACGAAGACGCCTTCGGGCGTTGTCATGTTCGTGTCTATCAGAATGCCAACGGTGGCGCCCTGTTTCATGGCGCGCAGCAGCTCACGGGCAGGGTCGTCCTTGAGAATCGGTGTGTTCCCGTGCATGGTGCGATAGCGGCGGACCAAGGCATCGAGATAAGGATTGTCCAGTTCCCGCATGACGAAGTGGAGCGGGTGTCCGTAGAGAGAATGAGCGAACGCCGAAAGCTCCCAGCCGCCTAGATGGCCAGTCAGGAACAGCACGCCCTTGCCGCGTTCCGAGGCACGGTCGAAATTCTCAAAACCATCGTAGGTTACGATCTGGCTGACGTTTTCTTTGGTGTACCGCGGGAACAAGCAGACTTCCGCAAACTGCCGGCCCAGTGAAGTAAAAACACCGCGGACGATCTTGCGGCGCTCGCGTACGCTCATGGCGGGAAACGCCAACTCCAGATTGCGCATTCCCACGCGACGCAGCTTCCCATGGAACAGGTAGATGAGTTGTCCCAGGCCGATGCCAACGGCACGCGCCAGAGGACGGGGAAGGATCCCGATCGCCCGCACGACACACCAGGCCAGAGCGTACTCGAGTCGGAAGCGCATCGGGGCGGAAGCGGTGACCGTAACACCGCGGATTTTTCACTGTCAATGAACGATGGAGGGACGGGGCCTGTCGCCCGTCCCTCCATCGAGAAATATTGCGAAGCTATTTCTGTTTTTCGGCCGGTTTTGTGGTATCGGCAGGTTTGGGAGCCTCGGCGGGCTTGTCTTTGTCCGCTGCTTTCTTTGCCCACTTGGCCAAGGTGTCGAGGAAGGGGAACGCACCCTTCGGCGCCTCAACCTTGCCAGTCAGTGACGTGCGGAACGGGACCATGCGCCCGTAGAACTCGCGGGTTGCATCCTTGTCCTGCTTGATAACCGCGCCCGCAAGGCTGATCCCTGCAAAAACTCCGCGAGTTCGAGAGTAGGTGAGCACCTGTGCTCGCATCTTCCAGTCGGTGTCGGCCGCGGCGTGTCGGCCAACTGGACCGGCAGCAACTGACGCATCCGCACCCAGCTTGAATTTGCTCGAGAGCAGATTCTTCATGCCGTCCTTGTTCATGATCAACAAGACGAGGTCGATGGCCTGGCCGCCAATCTGAAATCCTACGCTGCCTCCGCTGGTGAAAAGGAAAGCGGGCGCACTCCAACCGGAGGGGGTTCGGCAACTGGCTACCCCGCGGCCGTAGTTGGCGGCAACGATGAATCCACCCTTGAGCAGGGACGGGACGACGGCAACACATTCAGCGGAACTCAGGACATCTTCCGGAATGCCTGCATCGGGGGCAGATTCGATTTCGTCTAGCACGGTAGCCGCGGCCTGGATTCGGTCCTCCGCTTTGTTGGTGTCTTTCTGGTCTTTGTCGTCGCCGAACGCCAGCGCCGACAGCGACAGCAGCAGCAAAACCACGAGGGTCCTTTTCATCGATCACTCAGCTTTCTGGGATGGATTTGTACGCTAAGGAGTTTAACACGCTGATTCTAAAGAGAATTATGTGGAAATGAGCGGAACCGCGCAATGCCTCAAAGTGCCTAGCTGGAAGTAGTTAGCAGGAGCAGAGGAGACAAAAAAATCGGGGCTGACAGTGGCGACCCTAATCTCCACTCCCAACCCCGTCTCCCAGGTTCTGTGGTAGGTGGAAGGAGTATGCGGTAGGTCAACTCCTGCCACAAGATTACCGGGGGCACTGTCCCCAAGTAACTATCGGCACTCCGCTATTTCGCGGATACCAGCGAATGCGTGATGGCGTGTACCGAGAGGGCGATGCGATTTTGCACGCCGACTTTGCGCATCAGCTTGGCTACGTGCGCCTTCACGGTTCTTTCCTCGATGCCGAGGGCAGCGCCAATTTCCTTGTTGGAGCGGCCCGCAACCAGCATTTCGAGGACTTCTTTTTCGCGATCGGTGAAGGTCACACGGCCTGCCGGGAAGATTCGACCCGGCGAGGAACTGACCCGCTCGATGAACATTGACAAAACACGGCGCGGCGCCCAGACCGAGCCCTGATTCACAATGCGGATCGCCTGAACGAACTCCGCAGGGGTGGCGGCTTCGTCTACATAGCCCTTGGCACCCGATGCGATGGCCTTGAGGATGGTCTCCTCATCGATGCCAGCGCCGGTCACGATGATGCGAAGATCGGGCCGGGCAGCTTTGAGGCTGGCCATGACGTCGAAGAGGTTTTGGCCGGCCCGGCTCCCAAGCAGCACCAGGTCGATGCCTTGCAGGGTGCTGATGTCGGGCAAGGTGGCCGAAACCAATTCAAAATCGGACTCGGAATCAAACAGGGCCCGGAAGCCCACGAACCGCAGCGGGTCGCTCTCGACTACGGCAATACGAATGAGAGGCTTTTTCGCCATTGCAGCTTTCATTAGCTGGTCCTTGTAGGGTGAAACTGCCATCAGGATAGCCGCAACGGCCAGCCCTGCAAAGGGCCGTAACAAAAGGGAAATTACGGGAGTAACATTGGTGCATCGCCCATCCAGACGGTAGGAGAGCATGAAACTACGGAATTTGGCCCTGTTCCTCTCGATACTTCCGGTTTGCGCAGCAGCAGCGCAGACCTCGCCCTCCCAGGCCCAGTCCCAAACTGGCACGCCCGCGCCTTCGGCCGAAGCACAGACGCCGTACCAGCCCAAGTTTCCCGGCGACCCGGCACGCTCGGATTCCGAATCCGCTGCGCTTGGCTACATGCGGGTCGTAGTCCGCGCACAGAAGCTTTACAGCAAGAAGCACGATCAATACGCGACATCGCTCACGGACCTGGTGAATACCGGCTCGTTTACGCGGCGCATGGCCAAGACAACCGAACGCGGCGACTACACGGTAGGGTTCAAGGGGAAAAAAGACAGCTACGTCCTCATCATGACACCCAAGAATCTGGACGCGGAGCATCGTTCGTTCTATGCGGACGAGGACGGCGTGATTCACGGGGACGATACCAAGGCAGCCGATGCTAGCTCGCCAAAAGTGAAGTAGTCGCTAGTCGCTAGTCTCTGGTCTTCAGCCGGAAGTCGAGAGTTGCCGGAGCCAACTACCAAGGTACGCAGGTACACAAAGGGATTTTGAGTTCCTTCGTGATCCTTTGTGTCCTTGGTGGTTTACGCATTGGGCAGATGTTTAGGAAGGCTTGTCGGCTTTGATTTCAGTCGCCTTGCCATCGTGATACGTAATCGTGACGGGACTTCCGCCGTTCGGATAGTGCACCGTTTTCCACGATGGGTCGTCCTGGCGATCGGGACGGCCCATGCCGATCGCGAAATCCGCTTGCATTTCGTTCATGCCCGGCTTCACCTGGTGCTGCTCGACGGATTGCCATACGTCCGCTGGCCAATGTTTGTAGAGGTCGCGAGGGTCCTGCACATACAACATCTCGTCGGAATAGATCTTGTATTCCCCGCCTTTGAAAATGCCGACCTGGAACGCGTAGGTTTTTCCGTCCTGCTCGAATAGTGCCATCACCGCCTTTTGTCCACCTGAACCTGGGACGGCATCGGTGACGACATCCTTGATCTCCAGGCGTTGAATTGGCAGCAGCAAACCGGCGTCGTGCACGAAGTCGGTTCGATGGGTGGTTCGATTGTACGGGTAGTAGAAGTAACGATACCCTTCCTTCACCCACACTGGCTGCTGCGTGAGTTGCCGGGCAGATTTCAAATCGTAGGGGTAGAGCTTTTTCGGCGTGACGTAATAGTCAGGGTTCAGTGGAGGAGCAGCCGCTTGCGAGCGAGTCTCCGCCTCGTTGCTCGTGTGACGCTCATAGAGAATATACCCGGTTCGAACGGCGGCAACTGCGATTGCGAGGGCTAGAACAATCTGGATTTTCTGCTTCACATCCGGATCGATTTCCACCGTGAGAAATACCTTTCAAAAAAGATCTCCGCTGCAGAGGCGCTCAGCCAGAAGCGTCGGGTGAGTCCAGAACGAGAACTTCTCATCTAATCCGAAAAGGCTACACGTTTTTCGTGCCAAAGAGCGAGCCAGGTTTTACCGCGCCTTGAACGAGTTCGATATGAGACGAGATGCAGCAAAGCTGGCGGGTGGCTGACGAAATTGTCATGGATAGTCCGCTCGAGGCATGGGGCTGGTCCCTTGCAGGTGAGCTAAAATAGGATAGTTGTTGATCCGCAGGCAATTATCCTACGGGAGAATGAATGCCGGTTACGCAAGAGGAAGTGCTCGGAGCCTTGAAGCAATGCTATGACCCGGAGATTCCGGTCAACATTGTGGACCTTGGACTGATTTATGAAGTGCGTTTCGATCCCGCTCCGGAAGAGAAGCAGGACGTTACCGTTGACATGACCCTGACGGCTCAAGGCTGCCCCGCCCACGTGCAGATCAGCGACCAAGTCCGCGCCAGACTGGAACAGCTTCCCGGAATTCGCAGCGCCCACGTGAATGTGGTCTGGACCCCCGCCTGGACCCCGGAGCGCTTAAGCGCAGACGCCCGAAAACAACTCGGCATCGAATAGTGCGTTCGCTGTCCCAGTACCTCGCTGCGGGTAGCGGGAACAAATTTGCGTCCGGGAAAACCGCTCCGCGAACTACGAGGAAATCTCGTCCCAAATGCCTTCGCCGCCCCGCTCGGCGAGTCGACTGATTTTCTGGCCTGCCCGCGACACAACCTCCATCAGCCGCATGCCGCTTTGAAAATATCGCGGCAACTCTGCCTGCAGACTCTCGAACTTCTCGGGATACTCCGATGCCAGAACAGCAAGCGCCACACCGGCAGTCAGGACTCCGGCGGGCCATTTCTTCTTAAGGAAAAGAATCGCTGAGGTGCCAACCGATCCCGCCACGACCGCCTTTTTCCAGCTGTCCATGCTTCCCCCTATTGGGCGATTCTAACGCAACCTTGCCACGGAGGAAGCCATTGCGAACGCAATGGTGGCAGCCCGAGACCATGAAGGGCATTAAACGATTTCGAGGTAATCGCGTTACCGCACGATCGTCTTCGCGAAGTACTGCGGAAATACAATTGGCTGGTGAAGTGAGCTTCAGGCAAGCCGCACCGCGGAGTCTTGAACCGCGGACAGCTCCGGCAGTGTACTTGCGCCTAAGCTACCGCGCGGCCGCCATAGATGACTTCCAGCGCAATCGACTGCGCCCAGCGCTTCTGATCGCCCTGGGGCACGAGTTCTTCCACCACATAGAGACGCCGCCCCACATCGCAAGCCAATTCATGCCAGCGACGCTTGCGGGGCGAAGCCTTGGGGTTTTTCCAAACAATGCGTAGTCTTGCCATACCACGAACTCCATCAGCAGAGCAATTCCCGAAACATGGACGCTTCGGTCTGCTTTCTGGGTTGGAGTATCGCCGCGAAGGGCACGACGGCTCTGTCGCCATCGTCACTGGCTTATGTGATCTAGATCACCACGTGCCGGGGCGGCCGGACTCACGCAATGGGTTGCCGGCTAATCTTTGACCGCTTTGTCGGTAATTTCCAATCCTTTATCGATGATCGCAAACGCTTCCCGCAGTTGTTGCTCGTTAATGCAGAGCGGAGGGTTGGTGTAGAAGGTATTCCAGCGCACCAGAGTGTAGAGTCCACTTTCCCGGAAGAACTTTCCGAGTGCGGCCATCTCCTCGGAGGTTCCATTGAAGGGGGCCAGTGGTTGCTTGGTCTTGCGGCTGCGGATTAGCTCGAATATCCCGAATAGACCGATCGACCGGACGGCGCCGACAGAGGGATGCTTCCGTTGCATTTCGGCTCCCAGTTCGCGCAGGATCGTGCCCATTTTTCGGGTGTTCTCGATGAGATGGTCTTCTTCATAGACACGGATCGTCGCCAGCGCAGCGGCGCAGCCCATGGGATGACTGTTGTAGGTTAAGCCACCGTAAAAGACTTT